>WNFY01007245.1_pt1 | contig 11185 bp, 5 predicted proteins | sample 5400091 | NCBI WGS metagenome assembly WNFY01 (sample SAMN13153364, study PRJNA577476) | soil metagenome | isolation source: 60 cm soil or saprolite under grassland replicate 1 | place: USA:California | collected 2016-06-15
AGGATGAGCAGGCTGGAAAGGACGCCGATGACGGCGATACCGGCGACCAGCTGCCGGGCCAGGCGGGACTCTTCGCCGGTCCGGGCGGCGAGCCAGAGCCAGATCGGGAGCACGGCCATCTCGGTCCGGCCGGCGACGGCGATGGGGCGCCAGAAAGAAACCACGACGATGCCTCCGAGCGTCAGAAGGACGGCGCAAAGCCCCATCCGCGACTCAGAATCCAGGGGTCGGAGGAAGAGGAGCAGGGCAAGAAAGGAGATCCCGGTTGCTCCGGCGAGCCACAGGACCGGTTCGGGCAACGGCCGCCCGAACGGCGGGAGGACACGGGCGCCCCCGCCCAGGCCCGCGAGGAATCCGCCGACCGAGACGCCGACACGATCCCGGATCCAGCCGGTCGCGGCCGCGGGCTGCGCGAGGAGAGCGGGCACCCACGGCAGGAAGAAGACGAGACCGACGCCGATGGCAGCCGCCGTCCGCCAGCGCCTCGTCAGCAAAGCTCCAACGAGAAGAGACAGTGTGACGACGAGTCCGAGGTAGTGAATCCAGGGCAGCGCCGCCGTCGTGAGCACGATCGCCGCGAGAACGCCCGGGCCGGGAGCGTCGCGGGCCGTGAGGCGGAAGAGGGCGAAAGGCTGTGAGCCAGAAGAATCGCCGCCGCGAGCCCGCCGGCAAGTCTCGACCTCCAGCGAAGAGGACGGTGATCGCGACGAAAGGAAGAAGGCGCGCCACCCTATCCGGGAGCGCGAGAGCCTCCGCCGCGGCGACGAGCGGCTTCTCCAGCAGATAGAAGAGAGGCGGTCCGGAGTCGAACCGGAGCGCCCGCAAGAGCGGCCGCGGCCCGAGCCTTGAGATCCAGACGGTGAAGACCTCGTCGTGCCAGAGCGGGCGCGACGCGAGCAGCCACGAGCGGGCGGCGGCAGACAGGGCGGTGACTCCCAGCACGATTGCGGGAGCGAGCCGGCGGATGTTGTCTCGCTCGCTTTCGATGCCTTATCCTAATCGCGCTTTGAAAGCCACGGCCAGGTCTTGAGCGCGAGGACGGTCCCGGCGCGCGAGCGTTTCGCAACTTTCGGCCTCGGCGGGCTTTTTCTTCTTCTCGTTCTGGCCGTTTACGCCGACCCCCTCTTCGTGCGCCGCAACTTCGGCGGGCGCGACCTGCTCGGCTACGGCCTGCCGATCGAGTCAGTCATTCACGACGCTTACTCGCGCGGGCGACTGCCCGTTTGGAACCCCTGGATCGCGGGAGGACGACCCCTTCTCGCGAATCCGAATTCTGGAGCGCTCTACCCGGTTCGCCCGCTCCTCGCCTTGCTTCCTTTTCCTCTCGCCTTTCGTCTCTTTCCGTTGATGCACTGGGCCCTGGCGGGCATCGGAATGATCGCCTTGTTACGGTCGATCGGCGTTTCGAAGGGGGGCGCCTGGCTCGGCGCTGTCACCTACGTCTTTTCGGGAGTCGTCGTTTCCGAGGCCTTCTACAACAACAACCATCCCGGCGTCATGCTGATCCCCTGGATACTCTGGGCTGTGGCGCGCCGGTTCCGGAGCCAGGTCCATCAGACGCTGGTCTTGGCCACGCTCTTCGGACTCGACCTGCTCGTCGGCGACCCGTTCACGATCGTTCTCGCCATCGGGGCCGCTCTTCTCTGGATCCTTCTGGAGATCGCCGTGCCGTTGAGAAAGCGCGCGGCAGGGATGCTCGCCGCCTCGCTTGGCCTCGCGGGTCTGCTCGCGCTTCCGCAGATCGTTGCGAGCCTGCTCTGGGTTCCAGAAACCAACCGCGCCGTGCTCGGCATGCGCCTGGGCCAGGTCTTCCTCTATTCGCTCTCTCCGTTTCGTCTGCTCGAGTTCGTGATTCCCTTCCCGTTCGGGGAGACCTGGACGATCGATCCCAACCGGATCTGGGGAGTCACCGTCTTTAACGGCCGGTCGGTGGGCTTCTTCACGAGTTTCTACGCGGGCGCCCTGGCCTTGATCGCTCTGGCCGCGATGGGACGCCAGCGGCCGGTCGGCGCGCGTTTCGCGCGAGGACTCTTCCTGGCAGGCCTCCTCGTGACGGTCCCGGGAAGTCTGCTCCCTTCGCGATGGAGAAGCCTGCCATCGCTTCTCCCCCTGCGGTATCCCGAGAAATTCGGTGTCGCGCTGGTCTTCGCCCTGGCGATCTATTGCGCGCTCGCTTTCGACGCATTTCGCCTGTCCCGCCGTAGGCCGGGTTGGACGCTCGCTGCCGGGGCTCTCTTCGCTCTGCTTGCGGTGACCATTCGCCTGTTTCCGGATCGGAGCGGCTGGCTGGCGGTCGGCATGGTCGGCGCCGAAGAGAAGAACGCTCCGATCGCGGCTCGAGTCTTGCCGGAGGCGCTCGCGGAGGCCGGACTGCTCTGGATGGCCACCGTGATCGCCCTGGACCTGCTGGGTCGGAGAGGCCGCCGCCCGCTCGGAATCTCCCTGGCCCTCCTGACACTCGTCCCGATCCTCGCCAATCGAAGGATCGGGCAGACCTTTCGGGAAGAGGCGCTCTTCGCTCCGACTCCCTTCGAGCGTTTCATCCGCCGCGCGGACCCGAACGGAGCCTTCCGAACGGTCGGGGAACCCCATTACCGGCCCGCCTCCGCTCTGGAGATGGAACAGGGTGGAACCGACCAGGCCCATCTCGAGTACACCCGCCGCAACTGGAGCCAGTACATGCATTCTCTCTGGCGGCGCGGCACGGTCTTCAACGACGACTTCGACAACGGCGACCTCTCGCGACTGGAGAGTCTTCGCCGCATCTCCGTGGTCGCGTCCAGCTACATGGATGCGCAGGCGTTCTTCGGCACGCTGGCTTTGCGGTGGGGAATCCGCTTCCGCGACCAGTTGCCGCTGGCGGGGTTTCATCGCGTGCGGGGGGATGGGTTGATGGACTGGGACGAACACGAGAGGGCCTATCCCGACATCCGGCTCTTGACGAGTTGGCGGGAAGAGATGGGGCTGCCGGCCTTAAACGCCATAAACCAATTGACCCCCGGCCAGGTCGTGATCGAGTCGGGCGCTCGAAGGCTCGGAACCGCCCGGCCGGGTCGCCTTCGAATCCTCGAGAAGAGCCCCGAGAGACTGCGGCTCGAGACCGAAACGCCGGACCCGACCTGGCTCTTCGTGCTGCGGGGCTTCTGGAACCACCGCAGCGTGCTTCTGGACGGCCTGCCGGTCGAAGACTTTCCGGCGCAAGTCGCCTTCTCCGCCGTTCGTGTGCCTGCAGGGCGGCACACGATCGAGTGGAGAGAACTCGTGCCGGGTGGATCGGTCTCCCGATGGGGGCCCGTGCTCTTCGGGCTCGCCGCCGCGCTCCTGCTCTCGTCGAAGGCGAAATGGCCGCCGAGGGGAGCGTGAAGCCCCGCGTCGTCCCTCTCTTCGCGCTCCTGGTTCTCGCCGTCTACGCCGACCCGCTCTTTTTTCCGAGGACCTTCGGAGGTCGCGACCTGCCTGCCTACAACCTTCCGATGGAAAAGGCCGTGCACGAGGCCTATGCGCGGGGGCGGCTGCCCGTCTGGGCGGGAAACGTCTCGGGGGGGCGGCCGTTGCTTCCCAATCCGAACGCGGGGGCTCTGTATCCGGTTCGCGTTCTTCTGTCGGCCGTCCCCTTCGCGGCGGCTGCCAAGATTTACCCGGTATTCCATTGGATCCTGGCGGGAGCGGGGACGGCGTTCCTCCTCGGAGCGTGCGGAGTGTCCTTCGGGGGTCAGTGGATCGGGGCAGTGACCTACGCCTTCTCCGGCATCGCCGTGTCGGAGGTGTTTTTTCCTCATATCCAGCCGGGCATGACGCTTCTGCCCTGGATTCTGTGGGCCATCCGCCGCCCCGCCTCGCGGATCTCTCGCTTGCTGTCGCTCTCGATCCTGTTCGGGCTCGATGTGCTCGCGGGGGACGTCTTTACCGTGATGATGGGGTTCGCCGCCGGCCTGCTCTGGATCGTGCTCGAGGAACCGCCGGACCGCCGGAAGAGCCTGGCTGCTGTGTTCGCCGGAGCGGCGGGGCTTGGTCTGCTCGCGGCCGCTCCGCAGGTCGTCGCGACGGCACTCTGGATTCCGGAGACGAACCGCGGCGTTTCCGGGATATCGCTCGCCGAATCGTTTTTCTTCTCGCTTTCTCCCTGGAGGGTCCTGGAGTTCGTGGTCCCGTTCCCCTTCGGACGCACATCGAGCCTCGACGAGGCGGTTGTCTGGGGCCGCGTCCTGTTCCATGACAAATCCGTCGGACTCTTTTCGACGTTCTATGCGGGAGCATTGCCGGTGCTGGCACTCGTCTCGAGACCCCGCCTGCGGGAGCGGGGCTGCCGGTTTGCGCGGGTCCTCTTCTTTGCGAGCCTGGGAGCCTGTGTGCTGCCGAGCTTGCTTTCGAGCGGTTTGCGGGCGATCCGATCTCCCCTCGCCCTGCGCAATCCCGAGAAGCTCGGGGTTCTCTGCGTCCTCGCCCTTGCCATTCTGGCCGGATGGGCCTATGAGGTCCGACGCCGGCAAGCGGTTCGCCTGCGTGGTCCGTTGCTTGTCGGATTGGCGCTGGCCTTCGCCGCGTCGGCCGCCTTCCTCTGGCCGGGCCGGGCGGGGACCGCTGCCGCCCGGTTGATCGGCGCTCCCCGGTCCGCGGCTCCGACCGCGGCGGCCAGCCTTGCCGCGGCGCTGGCCGAGGCGGGCCTCCTCTGGATGGCGACCGTCGTCGCCCTGGACATCCTCCGGCTGCGGAGACGCGCCGCTGCCATGGTCTCGCTCGCCACTCTGACCCTCGTCCCCATCGCCGCCGGGCGGGCAATTGCGCAGACGTTTCCCGAGGCGGAAGTCTTCTCTCGGACGGCCTTCGAGCGGCGGGTCGAGCGCGCCGATCCATCGGGTCGCTATCGGATCCTGGGGGAATCGATCTACCGTCAGGCCAGTCCGCTGCAGAATCTCTGTCAGAGGACCGACCCGACCTACACGGACTATGCGCGCCGGAGCTGGACACAACACACACACGCACTCTGGAACCGAGGCACCATTTTCAACTACGACTTCGACAACGGCGATCTCTCGAGAGTCGAGAGCCTGCGGCGGGTCGCCCGACACCTGACAGAATCTGGCGATCCGAGACATCTCTTTGCCAGCCTCGCGCTGCGTTTTGGCGTTCGCTTCCGAGACCAGGCCGCCCTGCCCGGCTATCGCCGCATCGGCGGAGATCTCCTTCAGGACTGGGACGAGAACCCTGAGTCTCTCCCCGACGTCCGTCTGCTTCGCGCGTGGAGAGGGGAGCCTGATGTTCTGGCCGCTTTGAAGGATCTGCCCTTTCTCTCCTCCGAGGAGGTGGTCCTGGAAACAGGGTCCCGAAGCTTCGGAGCGGCGCGCCCCGGCCGGGTCGCGCTGCTGGAAGATACTCCGGAAGAGCTCCGCATGGACACGGAGTCCTTCGATCCGGCATGGCTGTTCGTTCTGCGTCCCTTCTGGACCTATCGCACGATCGAGGTTGATGGGCATCCGGTCGAAGCTGTTCCCGCGCAGCTCGCCTTCACCGCGGTTGCGATACCCGCCGGCCGCCACGCGATCCTATGGAGAGAGAGGGTGCCGGGAGGGTCCGTGTCCCGCTGGGGGTCTGTCTTCTTTGGTCTCTTTGCGATAGGACTGTCGGCGTTCGGGCGCAGCCAAAGGGCGCGCCCATGAGAACGCGGTGGATCGTTGGCCTGGCTGTGCTCCTCATCCTGGAGGCAGGTTGCCATAGGGAAGAGAAGAAGCACACGAGTATGGAGGCGGACCAGACCCGCCCGGCGGAGCAGTGGCTCCAGTCCGAGCCGGTGCGTCTTCTCCGCGACTACGTCCGCCTGGACACGACCGATGAGAAGGGCGAGGAAGAGGGCGCCCGATTCCTGAAAAGCTTGTTCGATTGCGCCGGGATCGAGACCGAGATGGTCTGCCCGGTGGAAAAGCGCTGCAACCTGCTGGCGCGTTTGCCGGGGAGGAGCCGGAAAGGCGCGCTCCTGCTGCTCAACCACATCGACGTCGTCAGAGCCGTTCCGGGCTTCTGGAAGGAGGCGGGCCCTTTCGAAGGGAAGATCAAGAACGGATATCTCTACGGCCGCGGCGCCTACGACATGAAGTCGCTCGGGCTCGCGGAAGCTCTCGCGATTCGGAACATCAAGGAGTACGGAATCGTGCCCTCCTCCGACATCCTCTTCCTGGCGGAGGCCGACGAGGAGGCGGGGCAGCGGTGGGGATCGCGGTGGCTCCTCGAGCACCGGCCCGAATGGTTCGACGGAGTCAGCGTGGTCATGAACGAAGGGGGCACCAACGAGATCATCCTCCGGAGCGTCCGGTTCTGGGGCATCGAGACGGTTCAGGCGGGTTACGGGATCATCGAGTTCGAGTCTCGAGCAGCTCGACCTCTGGAGGACCTCGCCCGGAAGTGGCAGAAGATCCCATCCCCCGTGGTACAGCCGCTACCGGACGTGGTCCGGGGTTTCGACATGCTGGCCAATCATCTGGGCCACCCGCTGACGGACCCGTTGCGGCATCTGGACCGCGTCCGGCGAGATCCGGCCGAGCTTGCGATCCTGCCCGATCGCTATGGCTGCTTCCTGGAAGCGCGGATCAAGTGGGTCGGGCCTTATCATCCCTACCTGCCGGAAGCCAGTAACAACTTCCGCTCCTACGTGGTTATCTCGACACCTCCCGGGATGTCGCCCGATGTCTTCCTTGCGCCGATCGAATCGGACGCGGAGCGAGCCGGCGTCCGTGTTCTGGATCGATATTCGACCGGCCCGACCAACGCCAGTCCCTATCTCGCGGCTTCCGGGCGGCTCGCCCCCTTCCTCGCCCTCGTCAAACGGGTCACCGAGGCCCGCTACCCCGGCATTCCCTTCGGACCGGTCCCGACTTTCGGCGGAACAACTACATCGATCTACTTTCGTCAGAGGGGGATAGCGGCCTACGGATACTCGTCCGTGCCCGCCAACATCACCGACTCGGTGCGACGGCATGGCAACGACGAACGGATCTTCCTCCGGGATTACGTCGATGGGGTGGAGCTCTATCGAGAGTTGCTCCTGGAGTTCGCCTTTCGAAAAGACAACGAATCGTCACCGCTCTCCAGCAAGAACTGACAAATCTCGTCGCCGGCGATTTCTCATGAATGTGCTAATTTATTGAAGCAAAGCACCTTAGCATTTTCGGAGACATGGCCTCTTCCTTGCGTTACTCCTGCCAGTCAGCTCAACGGCCCAGTCACTTTTAGGAGGAACGATGAAGAAACGTGAATCCGGTTTCACCCTGATCGAGCTGCTGATCGTCATCGCGATCATCGGCATCTTGGCGGCGATCGCCATTCCCAATCTCTTAAACGCCGTTCAGCGCGGCAAGCAGAAGAGGACCATGGCGGATGCGCGGTCGTTCGCGACCGCCATCGAGGCCTACGCCGTGGACAACAACTCCTATCCGCCGGGAAGCTGCGCGGCCGGCGCCTTCACCACCGAAGGCACCGCAATGACCGATACGTCGTTGTTGCTTCTCGTGCCGACCTACATCGCCAACCCCCCGAGGACTGACGGATGGGGGCGTCCCATGTACTACAACGTGGCAGGCCCGGTCGGCGCATTCGACTCGTATAACCTCATCAGCAGGGGCCGCGACGGTTCAAAGGACACCACCATCAATTGCGGAACGACGACCAACTTCAACAATGACATCGTTTATTCCGACGGCTCCTTCCTCCAGTGGCCTGAAGGGTCACAGCAGTAGCCTTCGACCGACAGAATCGTTTTGAGCAACGGTCCCGAGCAATCGGGACCGTTTTTTATTGATGCGGAGATACTCGGCCCCGGCGATGCCTTAGCGTGCTGAGTTGAAAGTTCGCGAACCAAATACTTCCTGTCATCCCGAGCCCCTCGCCCCTCCCTGTCATCCCGAGCGCAGCGAGGGATCTGCTCCCGTTGCTTTGATTGGCCGCGTCCGCTCGGGACAGGCTCCGCGAGGGATCTGCCCGCCTGGTTCCTGGCATTTGCCGAGCAGATCCCTCGTCGCTTCGCTCCTCGGGATGACAGGAAGCCGCGGAAGACACTCTAGGCTCCGCTTACAATGAAGTGGTGGTCGCGCGCCGCTTCCCACTCTCCGGGCTCGTGGGAGCGGCGGCGCTCGTCCCAGCGGTTGCCTGGCTCCTCCCGGCCCTGATCGCCCGGCAGGCCCCCTCCTTCCGGGACCAGGGGGACTTCTTCTTCCCCTTGAAGCTCTACACGGCCGATCGGATCGCCTCCGGGCAGATTCCGCTGTGGAATCCCTTCTCGGGTCTGGGCGAGCCGTGGCTCGCCAACGGGCAGTCGGGCGTCTTCTACCCGCCGACACTCCTCTTCCTGCTCCCCTCACCGGCCATGGCGGCGGGACTCTTCCTGCTTCTTCACTTCTCGATCGGGGCCTGGGGAATATGGCGCTTCCTGAAACAGGAAGCCGTCTCGGACGCCGGAGCGCTCTTCGGGGCCGCGGCTTTTTCGGGCTGCGGCTTCGCCGCGTCTCTGTCGGTGTACTGGAATCATTTCGGAGGCTGGGCGTACTTGCCGGCGATCGCTTATCTGGCCCGGTCGGGCCTGCGCGGAAGGTCGCGCCTGGGACTGGCGGTTCTTCTGGGCCTTCAGGCGATGGCCGGGAGCCCCGAGCTGACGGCGGGGACTCTGTTGCTCTCGGCGCTTCTCGCATGGGAGGCGCGGCCCGAGTCGAACGGATGGGTCGCGCCCTCGCGTGCGCGCCGGCTCGTCCGGTTTGCCGGAGCCGCGGCGCTTGGCCTCGCGCTCGCCGCGTGGGTGATTCTTCCGATGGCGGAGTTGCTTCTGCATTCGGAGCGGCGGATGGCGCTCCCGGCGGCGGAGAGGGGTCTCGGAGCCGTCAACCTGTCCGCTCTCTCTTCGATTCTGGGTTTTTCCGCGGAGAGCGGCAACGCCTATCTCTCCTCTCTCTATGCGGGTCCCCTCCTCCTCCTGGCGGCCTGCGCCGCCTTCGTGGAGAAGGAGAGACGGCGCCTCGCTCTTCTGCTCCTCGCGGTCGCCGCAGCCGGCGTGCTGATGGCGATGTCCGGACCGCCCGGATCGTGGCTGCGGTCCATCCCGGGACTCGACCGCCTGCGGTATCCCGGTAAGAGTCTCGCCTGGACATTCTTCGCGCTCTCGATGCTGGCCGGCCTGGGCGCCGACTCTCTGCGCTTCGTGCCCGTCAAGAAAGCGGTTCTGCTCGCCGGAGTGCTTGGCGGAATGTTCCTGGTCGCCTTTTCTCGTCAGCCGGCGAGTGTGAGATCGGCCGAATCGCTGGGTCTCTGCGCCCTCGCCGTTCTCTCCCTCGGAGTGGGCCGGACGACCTCCTTTGGCCGCGCCGGGGTGGCACTCGAGATGGCGGCGGCGCTGGCTCTGATGGCTTCGCTGCTCTTTGCGGGCCGAGAGGTGTTCCGCTTTGCTCCGGAGGCGGAGATCCGGCGCGTCCCGGAGACGATCCCTTTCCTGGCGCGGATTCCGGGCAGGGTGCTGACGCCGCGGACGGAGGATCTGGCCGGCTGGGTCCTGAAGGATGCGCGGTTCGGCGCTGCGACGCTGCGGCGGCAGCGGGAGGCTCTTCTGGGCTACACGAACCTGCTGCCCGGCGTTTCGACGGTTCGCACGGCCGCGCCTCTCGCGAGTGAGGGCGCGAAGCGGATCGCCGACTCGATCGACAACGTGCGGGATCCGCCGCAAGCGGCGGGCCCGGTGAGCGCGCGAGTGCTCTGGATGCCCTTTCAACCCGCCCATCTCGGGTCGGGCAAGATCGGGGAGTTCTTCCGCGCCCCGCTCAATCCCTACCGGATGCGTATTTCCTTCGTTCAAAAGTATCGTGTGGAGCCGGACGCCGCGCGAGCCTGGAAACGGGTCGTTGCCGGCGAGATCGATTGGAGTCATGAGGTCTTCCTCGACCGCGAGCCGCAGCCCCGGCTGCCGTCCGGCGCGAAGCGCTCCTACGTCATCGCGCGAATCGCCACCGACGATCCGGAGCGCGTCGCCGCGGACATCACTTCCGACGCGGCCGGCATTCTCATTCTGACCGACCTCTGGTATCCCGGTTGGAGCGCGCAAGCCGACGGGCGCCCGGTTCCTCTCTACCGCGCCGACGGTTATCTTCGCGCGGTCGCGATCCCGGCCGGCTCGCACCATGTCGTCTTCCGCTACCGCTCGATCTCCTTTTACGCCGGGGCGGTCGTCTCTCTGCTCGCGGTGGGAACGATGCTCGCGCTTCTCTACCGCGGCTGAACCCTCTCGTGCCAGAAAGAGGAGAGCGCCGGCCGGTCTTTCTTGGAATTCTCAAGGGCGCGGGAGTTCTCGTTGCCGTGGCGGGGCTTGTCTGGTGCTCGGGATGCACCGGGGACTCCTCCTCTCCGAGGACATCAAGTCGAAGTGCTGGCCGTGGGCACCGTTCATGCCGGCCCGCGCGATCGCGGCGCCCGCGCTTTCGGACCCTGTCTGGCAGCTCGTGCCGTGGCTCGATCTCGCGCGGCGCGAGCTTGCCGCCGGGAGATTGCCGCTCTGGAACCCCCACCAGGACGGGGGAGTCCCCCTGCTCGGAAATTCACAGTCCGCGCTCGGCTCACCCCTCGTCTGGCCCGCTCTTCTGTTCGGTGTCGCGCGAGGCTGGAACCTCTCGCTGCTGCTCCGTGTCCTGCTCGCCCTCTGCGGAACGTACCTGTGGTTGAGGGACTTCTCTCGCTCGCGCCCGGCCGCGGCACTCGGAGCGGCTGCCTTTGCGCTCTCGGGTCCGTTCATTGCGTGGCTCGAGCATCCGCAAACCCTCGTCGCCGCCGCGATTCCGCTCCTCCTCTTCTTCACGGGACGAGCCGCGCGCCGCGGCGCTCGGCAGGACTTCGTGGGACTCGCCCTCGCGACCTATCTCGTCCTGTCCGGAGGGCATCCGGAGACCCAACTCATGGCGGCGTTGCTGGCAGGCAGCGCTCTGGCGCTTGCCGCGTTTGCCGGCGGCGGCATTGCAAGACCGGTTTGGGCCTCTCTGCTCGGGGCGGGTCTCGCCGCTCCGCTCCTCTTTCCCTTCTTCCGATACCTCGTGGAGAGCCAGGCGAGGCTGGGGATCGCGCGCCGCCCTTTTACGCTCTCGCCACGAGACCTCTTGCGGTTCTTCGTGCCCCGGCTGCCGGGCTCGAATGTGATCGAGGCGGCGGCGACCGTTTCGGTGACGCT
>WNFY01005731.1_pt1 | contig 11184 bp, 7 predicted proteins | sample 5400091 | NCBI WGS metagenome assembly WNFY01 (sample SAMN13153364, study PRJNA577476) | soil metagenome | isolation source: 60 cm soil or saprolite under grassland replicate 1 | place: USA:California | collected 2016-06-15
AATGGAATTCTGCAGGGCAACCAGGTAGAGCTGCCGGCCGACCACATCGTGGTCGCTGGGCAAATCCGCCTGAAGTTGATCTAAACGCCAAGGAACGGCACATGTGGTGGGTGGGCAAGAAACGCGATGAAGCTCCCGAGCCGGCGGTTACGCCCGCGCCGGAGCAGGAGATGAAATTGCACTCACAATCCGTGCCCGATGGCTGGGGAAACCGGCTGCCGCTCTCGCCCCAGGACGTGGTTGCCATGCAGCGCCTTGTCGGTAATCAGGCCGTGGGGCAGATGCTGCAAGATGATTCCGCGGCAGAAGGCGGACAGCCTCTCGATGCCGGCGCGCGAAAAGCGGTACAGCCTGCGCTGCAAACTTCCTTTGAGGACGTACGCGTCCACGCTGGATCGCAAGCTGCGGGCGCGGCCAAAGCGCTCGGCGTGCAGGCCTTTACCGTGGGCAATGATGTCTTCTTTGGAGCCGGCAAGTTCCAGCCCGATTCCTCCGCAGGATTGCGCTTGCTCAGCCACGAACTGGCTCACGTAGCTCAGCAGCGGTCGTCGTCGGGCGGCAATGTCCCCGACACGGTACTGGAGTCGGAGGCCAATCACGCCGAGTCTGCCGTGAGCGGCAATGCGCCAGTTCATCTTTCTTCCGCGGGCGGCGCTCGCGTCCAGGGAAAGGAAGAGCCCGGCAAGGAAAAGCCAAGCAAGGAGGGCGAGGGCTTTTTTCACTCCGTTGGCAGTGCGCTATGGAGCGGGATCAAAGGCCTAGGGCACGGCATCGCAAGCGCTGCCAGCGCGGTGTGGAGCGGTATCAAGTGGCTTGGCACTCAGCTCTGGGACAAACTGACGGGTGCGGCTGCCCGCATTGCACATTGGGTGACGCGGCTTCCGCAGCGGGTCGGACGTCTGGTCATGGGATTGATCTATGGCATCGCAAGCATTCGCCCCTGGTCGCTCGCATGGTGGGAGTCGCTGCTGCATGTCAGCACCTGGGAGCACTTTCTCGCCTGGATTGGAAGCCGCCTCATTGATCTGCTGGAGATTGCCGGCATCGGCGAAGTTGCGGAAACCGTCAACGAGTTCGTTAAATTCAATACCCGCGCGTTCAATAGCCGTGAAGCAGCAATTGCTCACAAGGTGTTTGGCAGGTCAATCGATCTCAACCTGGTTCGCATCGACGAGCGGGCTTTGCTCGGGCCGGCTTTCACCAAGCGCGCCTTTACCTCTTTCCACACGATCAATGCCTGGGGCAGACTGGAAGACAGCGTGCTCATCCATGAACTCACTCACGTCTGGCAATACGAAAAAGCCAGTGCAATTTACATGGCGCAGGCGCTGCATGCGCAGATCAAGCGCGGCCTGGGCTCCTATGACTACGGTGGTGCCGATGGCTTGCGACAGGCCCGCGCCAAGGGGATGTGCCTGACCAGCTTCAATCGCGAGGAGCAGGCGCAAATCGTCCAGGACTTCTATCTGATTAAGCACGGCCAGAACCCGTGGGCTGGGGCCGGCACGGCTGCTGACTTGCCGCTCTACGTTCATTTTGTGAAGACCGTCTCAACGCTGACCGAAGCCCAGCTGCTCGCATAAGAAGGGAAATGCCGCTCGTGCTGCCAAATCTCGATGATTGCCGTTGGGCCGATCTGGTCGAACAGGGCCGCGCGTTAATCCCCGTCTATGGCGCGGAGTGGACCGACCATAACATCCACGATCCGGGAATCACGTTGATGGAATTGCTGGCCTGGGTCGCGGAGATGGACATCTACCAGCTGAACCAGGTACCTGACAGGCACAAGAAAAAATTCCTGGAATTGATAGGAGTAGTTCCGCAGCCCGCGATCGCAGCTCGCACGGTAATCGGCATCGCCCTGAAGAACGGAGGACAACCACTGGCTTTGCCGGCTGGACTCGAGTTCGCCGGAAACGATCTGTCTGGAAGCGAGACCAGATTCCGCATCCTGGCGCCGATCACGGCCGTCGCGGGCAGCGTGGCCGCGCTTCAATCGCAGGATGCCGCAGGCTTCCACGATCTCACCCCCGCGATGCGGCGAGGCGATTCGATACAGGTGTTCGGTCCTACACCGCAGCCTGGCGCCGAGTTTTACATCGGCCTGAGTGCAGCCTTACCGCCCAATGTTCCGGTTCGCCTGTTCTTCAATTGTGCCGATGGACGCTCCGGTTGCGCGGAAAGGAAACGTCTGCTGGAAGAGTCGCGACAGCAGTGGGAGCACTGCCATCACCGGCCGGAAAATCCTTGCGCGAAGGGCTCCGCTTCGCCCGCACCGGCGCCTCCGACGGCTATTCCAGCCCACTACGGCGTGCGCACCGCATGGGAGTTCTTTGCCCTGGGCGATCAATGGGTTGCTCTCGATGCAGGCAAGAATCAGGTCGAGGACTGCACTCGTGCCTTTACCCTCGATGGTTCCGTCGTCTTCACCTTGCCGGTAGCGATGGCGCAAAAGCAAATTGGAGCCGTCCCCGCGGCGTACTTCTATTTGCGTTGCCGCTTTCAGGCAGGTGCGTACGATGCTCCGCCGCAGCTCGGCGGAATCACCTTCAACGGCGTGCCCGCACAGCAGGCGGTGCCGGTGGGCAGTAGCTTCGCAATTTCGCCAACCGCGACGATCCAATATTTACCTTCGGGACCACCCAAGGCAGGAGACACAACCCAACTGCAGTTGGGGTTCGATGCCAAGGGCCAAGTGGCCTCGCTCACCTTCGGAGCGGATAATCCTGACGATCCGCAATACTTCGTGCAGGAGTATCGAGCGCCATCGAAGACCAGCGTGGGAAAGCTGGGAATCGAGGCCGTCCTGCTCGGCAGCGGCAGTGGCACACCAGAACAACAATTCGTAGTGCCCGAGTTGCTCGCGCAAGCGTCTAGCTTCGATCTGTTCTCCCATCAGGCAGAGAAGTGGCAAAGCTGGGCAAGGGTGGAGGACTTCGATTCATCCGCCTGGGCCGACTTCCCGTACTTGCTCGATTCAACCGCCGGACTCGTCAGCTTTAGCAGCCGGGAGAAGACCAATGTTCCCCGCGAGAATTCGAAAATATTTGTGCGCTATCGCGCCACGCGCGCCGACTTGGGCAATGTTGCGGCGGGCATCGTAAATCGGCTTGCCGACTCCGCTCACAACCGTGCGCTTCTCTACGACGCATCAGCCTCCCCCGACGGCTGGACTGCCGTCAATAAACAAATCGAGACGGTCAGGAATACACTCCCGGCACAAGGCGGAGCAGCGGCGGATACGGTTGCCAGGGCCGCCGGTCGCGCCACGGCTCTGGTCGAGAATAGCGGTCGCGCTGTCACCCTCGCCGACTACGAGCGACTCGCCCTCGAGACTCCGGGCACGCTCATTGCCCGCGTGAAGGCGCTGGCCAACCTGCACCCCAGCTTTCCCTGTTTCGAAGCGCCGGGGATGATCACCGTGATCGTCGTGCCGCATCTGCCGCAAGGCCGACCTTCTCCCAGCATGGGCCTGCAACGGGCAGTCCTGCGCTATCTGCGTCCGAGGCGTGTCATCGGTACCCGCGTGGAGGTCGTCGGACCCACCTATCTCGAGGTTGCGGTCCATGCCACCGTGCAAGCCGCAGCCAAGGTTAGCAAACCAGCTCTGCAGCAGCGCATCGTGGACGCTCTGAACCGGTTCTTCGATCCGCTTGCCGGAGGACCCGATGGAAACGGTTGGCCGTTTGGGCGCGACGTTTACCACGCCGAGATCATGCAGATTATCGACCGCGTTGCCGGTGTCGATCACGTGGTTTCGCTGGAGTTGGTTACCGACGCTTGCCGGCCGCAGTGCGGCAACGTCTGTCTTGGCCCGACCTGGCTGGTGTCGCCAGGAGAGCATCAGGTGCAGGTGGTTTGAGAATTCTATGGATGCATTTGAAAAACGTCGATTGCAGCGGGTGCGCTACTGGCAGGGGCAGATGTTGCGCTCGACCGACTTTCGCGACCAGAACGCCGACACTGCCCAACATCGCTGGTGGCACAACCGCGCCCTGCATGACGCTTACGGCGTCTACCAGGGCCTGACCGTCTCCGCCGTGAACGCCGGGGGGGCGCTGTCGGCGATCAGCGTCGCGCCAGGACTGGCTTACGACTGCTTTGGGCGCGAGCTCCTTCTGGAGAGTCAGCAGACGGTGGCTCTCCCCACCAACGTCCCCGCGCAACCGGTGACAATGGCTCTTCTGATTGGTTACTCCGCCGGCCAGGATTGCCGACCTCACAGCAACGATGAGATCTGCTGGACGACGATGGGCTCGCAACCATCGGGAACGGTTGAGTTCTTTTGGAAGCCGGCCGATCAGGTGACGGTGCGCGATGGCGTCCCGCTGGCGCAAGTGATGTACCAGCAAAGTGGCGGGCGCATGCTGAAACACGAATTCGTGCCGCCCGGCGCCCGGCCCATCGCGCGCGCCGCAATCGCCAGCGGTGCAACTTTGCCCGAAACCACAGTTTGGATGCCGTGGACTATCGACAGCACAAACCTTCCCAGCGAGCGGGTGCCGATTGTGGGAGTCCGTACCCGGGTGGACACCTCCGAGGCCGGATTTAGCGGCACGCCGTGCTATTTCGCCTGGCTCGCGGGGCCGCTCTTCAATCGCGACAAGAAGCTGCTCCTGCCGAATATGTTCGCCAGCGTGGATGAAGAATCCGCCACAGGCTTCACCTTCCGCATGTGGTTTCCACCATCGAGGCAGATGCTTGCCCGAGAGATCGGCGCGACAGCCTTGGCGAGCGATGGCGTTACGGTAATTTCCGCACCTTTGTGGGGCGAGGCATTCGGCAATTTCGCCAGGTTTGCCAGGCAACAGAAGCTCTACATTCAATGGCTGGCCTGCCAGATGCCGGCTGCACTGCCCTATCTTCCATTGCGGCTGCGGCTGCTGAATCAATCGCTGCTCCCCCAGGTGTTGCAGAAGGACTTTCTTCGCAATTTGATCAAGTGAGAGGCGAGGTCATGGCGATCTACGGGACACAGTTTCTGGAACGGATACAGTTCTTCAACGGCCAGCGCCTCTTTGCCTCCGACCTACAGGCGCTGGAAGCCTTCAACCGCGAGATGCGCTGGTTGCACAATCAGAGCCTGCACCAGCCCGGGGTGGGCAGCGGCTACGCGGTTACGGGGAACCGCGGGGACCGGCAGGTAACTATCACTCCCGGCTATGCACTCAATTCGCTGGGGCAGGAGAGCATCCTAACTGAAACGCACACCGAGCCTATTCCCCCTGTGGCTGACAACGGAGCGGGCGCATCGGTGTTTTATAACCTCACCGTCTCCTATCCCGATGACAGCGCCCTGAAGACCTCGGAGACGCGCGACGGAATCTGCCTGCCCGCCGGGGCCGTCCGGCTGCGGGAAGAGCCCGTATTCTGCTGGGTCCGCCTGACCGACGATGGCGTGCAACCCGTCGATGCGCAGCTCAAGGACCGTATCCAGAAAGGGCTGTTCATTGTTCTCGCACGCATTGAGGTCTTCAATTGCCAGTTAAAGTCGCCGGTCTCTGTCACTCAGCGTCGTAATGCGCGCCCCGCCAAGCAGCCTTACATTGCCTGTGGGCAATACACGCCCGCCGCCTCAGAGTGGAAGATGGAAAATCTCGGTGGATCCGGCTCCGTTACGGTGGATCTTAGCGAACAAATCTTGCAATTCCCGCCGGTGCGCATATTCACGAAGATCGACACAACATCGGGAGGTTTTCAGGCCACGCCGGAATACACCGTCCGTCTGATCGGGCAGCGTCCTCATGAGAGCTCTCATCACAACAGCTACTTGATGGACGGGCTCATCGATGTGGCCTCCAAACCTGAACTCCCGACCCCTACTTCTTTCTATGTCGAAATCTTTCCTTTCTTCTGGACCGTCCGCAGCAGCGGCTCGGAGCAGCTACCAATCAAGCCGACGTTGTTTCAAGGATGGCAGATCGGTTGGATGGGAGTTGAGAGTTGATCACCATGAGCCAGGAGCCCAAGCCGAAGTACTCGTATCTGAATCGGGACGGCCGCTGGACCGGCTTCCGATCGCAGGGACTGCAGAGGACCGCCGACGGGGCGCTGGAGCTTTTGCCCCTACCTCTGCTCCAGGGCAGCATGCCGCAAAGTCTCAAGGAGGCTGGCGATCCCAGCGGTGCCGCCGGCGTTGCCGTGAACTCGGATGGCACGGTGTACTTCAGCGATCCTGCCACGGGCCGCATTCGTCAGATATCCGCTTGCGATGGCAACATCTGCCCGCTCGTCTGCCTGGGAGGAGATCATCAGCGTTCCAGCCGATTCAACACGCCGCGCGGCCTGCTGGTTCCGAGCGGCCGTCGCGTTTTGCTCGCTAGCGACAGCGGCAACCATCGCGTCCAACTTTTGAATCCCGATACCGGCCAACTGCTTTCCGTTCTCGGTCAGCCTAATCCCGGCGCCCCTCCCAATCCCGGCTCCGCTCCTGGACGACTCAACACGCCATGGGGTTTGGCCGGTGACTCCGAAGGCAGCGTGTATGTGCTCGATTACGGAAACGCGCGCGTGCAGAAGTGGAATGCGCTCGGAGACCTGGCACCGGATTTTTGGGAAAACATCCGTGCCTCCAAGCTGCTCAGCCAGCCGCTTGATGTCTCCGCCGCTGACGTCGACAGTGAAATCCGCGTGTTCATCGCCGAAGGCTCATCGCCGCCGCGGATTTACGTCTTCGATAGCAGCGGCAATCCTGTGACGGGACAGGACGGCGAAGCTCTCGTCATCGGAAAGGGAATGCTGCAGTCACCGCTCGGCCTTGCCGCGCGGGACAACGTTGTGTATGTCGGCGATAACAGGTCACGGCGGGTCCTGCAGTTCCATGTGGGTGCCTCGCCTTCCTTCGTGGGCGAAGCTCGCGGATATGACGGTCCTGTAGCCGCCCTCTGCATCGATGCGAACAGCAATCTCTGGGTGCATGCCGGCACAGCTGATCCGCCGCTGAAGCTCGCGGCCAACGCGGCTTACGCGAGCCGGGGCGTGCTGTGGAGCGAGAAACCGATTCGTACGGATGAGAGCAATGTCGAATGGCAGCGCCTGCAAGCGGAAGTCAAGCCGCTGCCGGCCAATACCCACCTGGAGTTTTTTGTCTACACCTCGAACGACGCCGGCAGCGGCCCGGTGGGCACGGCCGATGATCCGCTTGACGATCCCAGGTGGCGACAGGCGGCACACCCTCCCGGAGCCGACCTCGACGACGTCTATATTGGCGGGAAGCCCTCAACCTACTTGTGGCTTGCCGCACTGTTCTCGGGCGATGGCCGCGGCACTCCGACTCTGTCGCAGATGCGCGTCCAGTTCGATCGCGATTCCTATCTCGACTACCTGCCCGCCATCTATCGCGAGGAAGCTAAGGCCGATCCGAACTGCAACGCTCTTTGTGGCCATTTCCTGCTGCGCTTTCTTTCCTTGTTCGAAAGCATGTATCAGGACGTGGAAGGCGAGATCTCGTCATTGCCCGCCCTCTTCGATCCCAAGGCCACACCTCCGGAATTTCTCGGCTGGCTCGCCGAATGGCTTGGGCTGGAACTGGACGAGGCCTGGAGCGAGGAGAAGCAACGCCAAATTCTGGGCGCGATCTTCCGGCTCCACGCTGAGCGCGGCACTGCGGATGGTCTGCGGCGAATCCTGAAGCTGCTTGCCGGCGTGGATGCTGTGATCGAGGAGCCGATCATGAATGCTGCCTGGTGGGCGCTGCCCTCGACTTCCGAGAGTTGCTGCTCATCGTGCGCGGCTGAGGCACAGGGAAATCCCGAGGTTTGGCAGGAAACCGAGAATTCGATCCTGGGATTCACGACCATGTTGGCTCCGGCGCAGCCGCAGGGGGCGGTGGTCGGCACCAGCGCAGTCCTGGATCAATCGCATCTGATCACCGTCGACGAGTTTGGGGCGCCGCTGTTCCGCGACGTTGCCTACCAGTTCACGGTCCAGTTGTATCGCGGGCAACTGATGTGCGCGCAAGTTTTACCGCGGGTTCGTGCGCTCATCGATCAGGAAAAGCCCGCTCACACCGTCTGGCAATTGTGCGTCATTGAGCCCCGCATGCGCGTCGGCTATCAGAGCCGGGTGGGCATTGACACGGTCATCGGAGGTCCGTCGCGCAGTTTGGCATTGGGCTCCGAGCAGGTGTTGGGCGAAGACACGGTATTGGCTGGGCCAGTCGCGACGCGCCTCGGGCAAAGCCGGTTGGGCGTTACCACGCGCGTGGGGTGAAACCTGTTCGCGGCAAGGCGAAGGAGACGAACGATGGCAATAAGTTCACAGCACTGTGACTGCGTCGAGATCTGTCCCCCGGTTCGCAACCGGTACTTCTATGGCAAGCTCCTCGACGTAATGCATTTCGAACTGGAGCAGAACTACTTCAACGGAAAGCGATGGATGTTGAACCGCCTGGTTAGCGGCTACGGCGTGGTGTGCGGGTTGGGCGTGCAACTGGCGCCGGGCGCGCAGAAGGTGATCGTCCTGCCCGGGGTTGCCATCGACAAGTGCGGCCGCGAAATCATGGTGTGTTCGCCTTACGAGGTGTCGCTGCCCCAACCTCCGGAGCCGACCCCGACCGCTCCTGCCGGCACGGTGGGTGCAGCGCCGGCTACGAATGGCACTCCGACACACAATGGTCAGGATTGCTGTGAGGACAACTACGTCCACCTTTCGCTCTGCTATCACGAGTGCCCCTCCGATCCGGTCCCCGCCATGGGAGGGGATTGTGATGAGCATGGGATGTGTTCGCCCGGCTCCATCCGCGAACGCTATACCATTGAAGTCGAAGAAGGGAAGCTGGCGCCCGCCTACACCAATTCGCGTATCCAGGATGTGATTTGCGGAGGCCAGATCAACTATGGCGCGCTGGCCGCCTATGTCAGCAATCCCTGTCCGTGCCGGGGGGAGGATTGTTGTATTCCCCTCGCGAACATTCGCATTCCGGAGCCCGGTGGAAGCTACGAGCCGACCAGCATTGACATCGGCATTCGCCCGATCGTCTACACCAACGATCTGCTGTATGAACTGATCCTGGCCTTCATGAATCAGGGACAGAACCAGGCGCGGGGCGGAAAGCCCTAATCCGTTAGGAGGAGACGCATGAAAACCAATTCACCTTGCAGCTGTACCTGTCCGGATACCTCGTGCGACAGCAGCATTGCGGAACTACCTCGCTATTATCCGCGCCAGCTCATCACGCCCGACGACTTGACGCTGGAACAGAACTATTTCCGCGACCGCATGCGCCGGCACAACCGGTTGCTGCATGGCTGGGGTGTGGTTTGCGGTGCCTTGGTGTGCCCGGTGCCGACTCCTCCGAACTCCGACTGCGATGCACCCTTCGTTCCCTGGCAGGTGCAGGTGCAAAGCGGCTACATCCTTGGACCGTATGGCGATGAGATCATTCTTGACTGCCCGCGCATTGTGGACTTGCGCACCGGCGGAGTCAGCGGCATCACCGGCGATCCCTGTGTCGAGCCCGTGGATCCCTGGTGCAGCCAGGTCTTCACTCCACCCGCAGCCACCACGCTGTACATCGCCGCCAAATACAAACAATGTATGACGCGCCCCGTCCGCGTGCAGCCCGTGGGCTGCGGCTGCAGTGACAGCAGCTGCGAATATTCCCGCTGGCGCGATGGCTATGAGATCGGCGTGCTGCAGCAGTGTCCGCCTTGCAGCGACAACGCCAACAAGCCCACGGCCGGCTATGACGGCGACAAGCCCGACCTGAACCTCCTGGCCCAGGGCGACATCCCCGATTGCCCTGACTGCTCATGTGGACCATGGGTCGGATTGGCCTGCGTGATGGTGAATCCGGATGGCAGCATCAAGCTGATCGATAACTGCTCGTGCCGGCGCCTCGTCCTCTCGTTCAACCAATTCTGGTGGCGCTGTGTGGGTTCGCAACCGGCGGTCACCAACGTCGATCCCAACACCGTCACAGCCGACGGCACTGATGCACGGGTAACAGTTTCAGGTCAGAACTTTCGATGTGGCGCTAATGTCACCGCCGACCCCGTGATCGTCACCCATACAGAGCTGCGTGACTCGCAGACTCTGGCCGTTACGCTCAATGCAGCCGTTGACACCAAAGAGGGATCCTACGCCGTAAAGGTCAAGAACCTGGACGGCACGTCTTCTGTGAAGAATGGGACTATCAAAGTGGTGACTCCGCCGCCCGGAAGCGCCAAGGCTACAGGAAGTACAGCTCCGGCCAGGAAACCGATCAAGAAGCACCCCTGACCTGTGAGCATGCGGTCCGAACGGAGTGAACTTGCATGGGTAAGCAAACAGCAAAGCGTCCAATCGATGCAAAGCAGTCCGCTCCGGCTTCGCTTGGTCCCGCTCCGGCTGCCCAGTTCACGATAAACCCCTTGCTGCAGTTGCAGCGAAACCTGGGCAACCAGGCCATGCTGCGCTTATTTCAAGATGGAGGCCTGCAAGCAAAGCTCGCCGTCAGCCAACCGGGGGACCCTTACGAACAAGAGGCCGACCGCGCTGCGGAACGGGTGGGTAATTTCGCAAGCACAGCCGTAATCCAGCGCAAATGCGCCTGTGGTGGGACCTGTTCGAAGTGTTCAGAAGAAGAAGAAGGACGGCAAGCCCCTCGACTGCAACTCTCGCCGATTTCGTCCCGTGTGCAGCGTGCCGGTACTGGAGCTGCTACCCGGGCCGCAAGAGACCTGCCTGAGGGCGATCGCACCACCACTCGCGGACTGATCGTCGAAGACGAAGCCCTAATAACCCGCCCGGGCCAGATGAAGAAGGCGACCTTCTTCAGTGTGCTGGAGCATGATGTCTGTGCGACCGCCGATGCGGAACTGGCCGCCGTCGGCCGTTCCAGCAAAAGCTGCCCTTACATCGAAAACTGGTTGGCCTTCTATCGTGAACAAGGCGCACAGCACGTCGAGCGTGCCATTCTCAAGTACGCGCCGGAAGCGGCCGATGCTATCTCGGCCCTGGATTACATCCGCGCAATTCGCCAGCGGGTTCGGCGAGCGGTCGCAATTTGGGCCAGGACCGGGCGAGTCACGGGAATTCCGCCCGGGGTTGGGCTCATGCCTGCCGCCGGAAATGCGGAAACCAACAAGGACGAAGGCTTCGGGACGGGGATGCTGCGGGCGATCGCGGGTGTGAGTCGAGCGCAGTTCAAGGAGCGCGAAGGGGCCACCGCTCAGCCCACCGATGCGGAAACTGTTCGCGACC
>WNFY01006680.1_pt1 | contig 11183 bp, 8 predicted proteins | sample 5400091 | NCBI WGS metagenome assembly WNFY01 (sample SAMN13153364, study PRJNA577476) | soil metagenome | isolation source: 60 cm soil or saprolite under grassland replicate 1 | place: USA:California | collected 2016-06-15
AAAGAAGGCGTTGCGGGTCACCGTGCCGGTCCCGGCGCCGCCGAGCCCTCTGGTCGGCACGACCCGTGCCACGCGGACTTCCCGCGGCGAGCCGTACAGGTAGACGGTCAGCGCCTGACCGGTCCTGAGACCCAGCGCGGAGGCGAGCTCGGCGTTGACCACGGTCTCGCCGGCCGCCGGCGTGGGGCCGGCGAGCCCCGAGCCGCCGTCCCTGCCGCCGCCGAAGGCCGCGGCCCTGCCGAAGTCGACCTCCCAGACGCTGACCCTCGGCTCGGCCCTGCGCGCGCCGCCGCTGCCCGTGACCGCGGCCGCCTGGTCGCCACGGAGCGTCAGCAGGCCGTCGACCTGCGGGTCGCCGCGCAGGCGCTCGAGCCGGCGGGCGGCCTGGTCGCCCTGGGCGATGGTGGGCGACGCGACGATCTCGTCGATCGGCCCGAGGTTGGTGTACGCCCCCTGCTTGACCGAGAAATTGAGCGTGTCGCCGACGATCAGGCTGCCGATGATGATCGCCGTGCCGAGCACCGACCCTCCCACGACCAGGGCGGCCTCGCCCCGGCGGCGGGCGATCTGGCGCAGCGCGAGCTTGCGCAGGAACGGCCGGCGCACCGCGATGTACCCGGCGACGGCGGCGCAGACGACGAGCAGGGCGACCAGTTGGGGCGTGCGCTCCGGGTACACGGCTCAGCCCTCGGGTCGCAGGACCACGCCGCGCTGGGCATCGCGCTCGAACTGACCGTCGCCGACGCGCCGCTCGTCTTTGACGAGCCGGCCGTCGCGCATGTGGATCAGCCGGGGGACCGACGCACCGATGCTGGCGTCGTGGGTCACGAGCACGATCGTCTGGCCGTCGCTGTGGTTCAGCTCGTGGAGCAGCTCGACGACCTGGTCGGCCATGCGGCTGTCGAGGTTGCCGGTCGGCTCGTCGGCCCACACGATGACCGGCCTGGAGGCCAGGGCACGGGCGATCGTGACCCGCTGCTGCTCGCCGCCGGCCCGACGCGCTCGAGCATCTCGACCGCCCGCTTGCGCGCCTGGCCCGCCGGCGTGCCGCCGAGCAGCAGCGGCAGCTCGACGTTCTCGGCCGCCGTGAAGACCGGGATCAGGTTGAACGACTGGAAGATGAAGCCCATGTTCCTTGCCCGGTGGGTCGTCCGCGCGGCGTCGGACATCCCGAACAGGTCCTCGCCGTCCAGCAGCACCCGCCCGCCGTCGATGTCGTCGAGGCCGGACAGGCAGTTGAGCAGCGTGGTCTTCCCGGAGCCCGACGGGCCCATGACCGCGACCATCTCGCCACGGCGCACGTTGAGGTCCAGGTCGACAAGCGCCTTGACCCGGATCTCCCCCGTCCGGTAGATCTTCTGGACGTGCTCGGCAACGAGCAGCGGCCGCCCGTCCGCCGCAACCGACATGAGCCCCCCTTTCGAGCTGCGCTCACCTTCAGGCGCTTTCAGGCGCCCGGCCTCCGGTTATGCTGAGCCCTTGGGACGCCCAGGCTCAAGACCGAAAGGCCCGGTTTCCCCGGGACCTGCCGCCCCGCACACCTGACCACAAAAGGAGCGGTGGATGCAGATCGTTCATCTCCGCGCGGGAGGCTGCAGTCTGGTCCTGGACGTGGGCGGCGGGCGGCTCCCGACGGTGCTCCACTGGGGAGCCGACCTCGGCGACGTGGCCACCGGGTCCTGGGCCGGGGTGGCAGAGGCGAGCGCTCCCGCGGTGGCCGCGGCCACGCTGGACCAGCCGGTGCCCCGCTCGCTCGTGCGGGAGCACGCCGCCGGCCACCCCGGGCGGCCCACGCTGTCCGGTCATCGCGCGGGGTCGGACTGGTCGACGTCGTTCGCGCTGGCAGGGCTGGAGCAGCCCGCCGAGCACCGCCTCACCGTGCGTGCCGCCGACACCGCCGCCGGGCTCGGGCTGCGCTCGGAGATCGAGCTGTCGCCCTCGGGCCTGCTGCGGCTGCGCCACACGCTGCGGAACGAGGGCGACAGGCCCTACACGGTGAACGAGCTCACCTGCGCCCTGCCGGTCCCGGCCCAGGCCACCGAGCTGCTCGACCTGAGCGGCCGATGGTGCCGCGAGCGCCACCCGCAGCGCCATCCCCTCGAGCTGGGGAGCTGGGTGCGCGAGAGCCGGCGCGGCCGCACCGGCCATGACGCCACCATCGGCCTGCTGGCCGGCACGCCCGGGTTCGGGTTCCGCCACGGCGAGGTGTGGGCCGTGCACGTCGGCTGGAGCGGCAACCACGTCAGCTACGCGGAGCGGTGGCCGTCGGGCGACGCCGTGCTCGGCGGCGGCGAGCTGCTGCTCCCCGGCGAGGTCAGCCTCGCGCCCGCCGAGGAGCACGCCACGCCCTGGCTGTACGCCGCGTACTCGCCGCGCGGCCTCGACGGCATCGCCGCCGCGTTCCACGGCCACCTGCGGCGGCGGGCGCACCACCCCGGGCCGGACCGGCCGCGCCCCGTCGTGCTCAACACCTGGGAGGCGGTCTACTTCGACCACGACCTCGACCGGCTGCGGGCCCTCGCCGACGCCGCGGCGGAGATCGGCGTCGAACGGTTCGTCCTCGACGACGGCTGGTTCCGGCACCGGCGCGACGACACCGCGGGCCTCGGCGACTGGTACGTCGACGAGACGGTGTGGCCCCACGGGCTCGAGCCGCTCATCGGCCACGTCCGCTCGCTCGGCATGGAGTTCGGCCTGTGGGTCGAGCCGGAGATGGTCAACCCCGACTCGGACCTGTACCGCGCGCACCCCGACTGGATCCTGTCGGCGGGAGGCAGGCTGCCCCCGACCTGCCGCCACCAGCAGGTCCTCGACCTCGCCAACCCGGGCGCCTACGGCTACGTCCGCGCGCGGCTCGACGCGCTGCTTTCCGAAAACGACATCGCCTACCTGAAGTGGGACCACAACCGCGACCTGGTCGACGCCGGCCACCAGGGACGCCCGGGGGTGCACGCCCAGACCCTGGCCGTCTACCGGCTGCTCGACGAGCTGCGCGCCGCGCATCCCGGCGTCGAGGTCGAGAGCTGCTCCTCGGGCGGAGCACGGGTGGACCTCGGCATCCTGGAGCGCACCGACCGGGTGTGGGCGAGCGACTGCAACGACGCCCTGGAACGCCAGACGATCCAGCGCTGGACCGGCCTGTTCCTGCCCCCGGAGCTGATCGGGACCCACCTCGGCCCGCCGCGGGCGCACACCACCGGACGCGTCCACGACCTGTCGTTCCGTGCGGCGACCGCCCTGTTCGGGCACGCCGGCATCGAGTGGGACGTCACGTCGACCCCGTCCGGGGAGCGCGCCGCACTGGCGTCCTGGATCAGCTTCTATAAGGAGCACCGCCGGCTGCTCCACAGCGGCGACGTCGTCCACGCCGACCACCCGGACCCCGCCGCTTCGGTGCACGGCGTCGTCGCCCCCGACCGGTCCGAGGCGCTGTACGCGTACGTGCAGATGGCGACCTCGAGGTTTGCCGTGCCCGCCCCGGCACGGCTCCCGGGGCTCGACCCGGCCCGCGCCTACCTGGTCCAGCCGGTGCACCCCGCCGGCCCGCCCCGCACAACCCAGCGGGTGCCGCCGCCCTGGTACGCCGCCGGCAGGACCGAGGTTCCCGGCGCCGTGCTCACCGCGGCCGGGCTGGCCGTGCCCGCACTCGACCCGGAGCAGGCGCTGCTGCTCAAGGTCACGTCCACCTAGTGTGGCCGGATATGACACAGACGTGCCATGCCCGCCCTTCTTCTAGAAATTTCAACTGCCAGTCTGGCCGTGAGGGGTGGCGACCGGCTTGGACTCGGGCGAGCCGCGCTCGCGCAGCCGGATGCCCAGCAGCGCCACGGCACCGACCACGAGAAACTCGCTCTGCCAGTTCTGGAACGACTGGAACCAGAACTGCGACATGGTCAGGTACCGCAGCACGGACACGCCCTGCTCACCGTGGGCGAGCTGCTCCTGGTTGAACTCAGCCGTCCCGCCCAGGGCGTGGGCCGTGAAGCAGGCCAGGAAGATCACGAACAGGACCAGCGCGAACGAGTGCTCGTAGAAGGTCAGGACCAGCCCGCCCCGGCGCACCGGCCAGGGGACGTCCTCGCGGTCGCGAGCCTTGCGCGGGTCCTCGTCGGTCTCGTCGCCCTCCATCGGCTTGGATTCCGGCGAGCCTCGCTGGCGCAGGAGCCCGGTCAGGAAGACGTAGGCACTCATCTGGAGGAACTCGCTCTCCCAGTTCTCGGCCGTCGCCTCCACGAAGTGGCCGCTGGCAAGATAGCCCGGGTACGTTTCGAGCGGCTGGTGGTGCTCACGGTTGTCGGCGTTGGCGGCGTGGTAGCCGCTGACGCTCTGCACGGCCCAGAACAGCAGGAAGGCCCCGAACATCGTGAGCGAAAGGGCGTTGTCGCGCAGGAACCGGCGCATCACTCCTCCATGCAGGCTGTCACTGCTCGCTCCCTGCTGAGTAGCCGGCGAGCACGTCGTTGAGACCTGGCACCTGCTGAACGAGCTGACCGGCCTCGAAGCCAGGCCGGTTCCGGGACCGAGGGTAGTGCGCCCCGCCCGCTCACGGCGCTGACCTCGGTGGTGGTGCGCGCGCTCGCGCTGACCGACAGGCTGTGCTGGGGCTCGCTGCAGCGGGGAGACACCGCAGCGTTCACCTGCCAGGCCGCGGCCTGCGCTGAGCTGCGTGAATTCGGCCTCTGCGCCGGCCTGCTCGAAGAGGATAATTTGATCTGACGCGAGCCGGTTACTCCGCCTGGCCGAACGCCTTGATCTCCTCCATTTCCTGCTCCGACAGCTCGCGCGGGGACTCGCCGCGGGTCACCTTCTGGCTCTGGACGTGGTGGCGGATGTCATCGACGATCTCGGGGTTCGCCAGCGTGCTCACGTCCCCGACGTCGGCGAAGTTGGAGATCCCGGCGATGACCCTGCGCATGATCTTCCCGGAGCGGGTCTTGGGCATGTCCGCGACGATCCAGACGCTCTTCGGTCGCGCGATCTTCCCGATCTCGGTCTCGATCGCCTTGGCCACCTTCTCCTCGATATCCCTGCTCGGGGTGAACCCCGGCTTCAGCGCCACGTACATCTCGACCGCCCGGCCGCGGAGCTCGTCGATCACCGGGACCGCGGCGGCCTCGGCGATCTCCTCGACGGTGATGGTCGCCGACTCCAGCTCCTTGGTCCCCAGCCGGTGGCCGGCCACGTTGATCACGTCGTCGACCCGGCCGAGGATCCGGAAGTAGCCGTCCGCCGCCTGGACGGCGCCGTCGCCGGCGAAGTACGGCCAGTCGCGCCAGTCCGTGCTCTGCTTGTCCCGGCAGTACTTCTGGTAGTAGATCTGCACGAACCGCTCGGGCTGGCCCCAGATCGTCTGGAAGATCCCAGGCCAGGGGTTGCGGATGCAGATGTTGCCGGCCCGGCCGCTTCCCGCCTCGACCACGTTCCCGAGCTCGTCGTAGATCACCGGGTAGATCCCGAGAACCCCGGGGCCGCAGCTCCCGGGCTTCATCGGCAGCAGCGCGGGCAGGGTGCTGCCCAGGAAGCCGCCGTTCTCCGTCTGCCACCAGGTGTCGACGATGACCGCCTCGCCCTTGCCGACGACGCTTTGGTACCAGCGCCAGACATCCGGCTCGATCGGCTCACCCACCGTGGTCATGTGCTTGAAGTGGTAGTTGTATTTCTTCGGCTCGTCCGGACCGAGCTTGCGCAGCATTCGGATGGTCGTCGGTGCGGTGTGGAAGATGTTCACCCCGAGCTTCTCGGCGATCCGCCAGGGACGGCCGGCGTCCGGATACGTCGGCACGCCCTCGTACATCACGCTCGTCGTCCCCAGCGACAACGGGCCGTACACGATATAGGAGTGCCCGGTGATCCAGCCGATGTCGGCAAAGCACCAGTACGTGTCCTCCGGGTGGATGTCCTGGTAATACTTTGACGTGCCCGTGACGTAGGCGAGATAGCCGCCCGTCGAGTGCTGGCACCCCTTGGGCTGACCCGTCGTGCCGCTGGTGTACATCAGGAACAGTGGCGCCTCCGCGGGCATGGAGACCGGCGCGACCAGGCTCCCGCGGTAGTCCTTCAGGAGCTCGTCGACGAAGAAATCCCGCCCGGCGACCATGGGGGTCTTCGATGAGTACTGGCCGGGGTGCCGCCGCCAGACCAGCACCTTCTCGATCTCGACGCCCTGGTCCCGGGCCCTCGCCACCGCCTCGTCGGCCTTGGCCTTGTGGTCGATCAGCTCGCCGTTGCGGTAATAGCCGTCCATCGTCACCAGGATGCGGCTCTGCGAGTCGGCGATCCGCTCCCCACACGCCGGACCGCTGAAGCCGCCGAACACCTCGGAGTGGACGACGCCGAGGCGGGCGCAGGCCAGCATGGAGACGGGCAGCTCGGGCACCATCGGCAGGTGGAAGGTCACGCGGTCGCCGGTCTTCACGCCGGCGAAGCCCTGCAGGAGCGCGGCGAACTCGTTGACCCTGGTGTACAGCTCCTGGTAGGTGACCGCCTTGGTGTCCTCGCTCTCCGGCTCGGGGACCCAGATGATCGCCGCCTTGTTCCGGCTGGTCGCCAGGTGGCGGTCGACGCAGTTGTACGAGGCGTTGAGCCGGCCGCCGACGAACCACTTCCAGAACGGCGGCTTGCTGGTATCCAGCGTGGTGTGCCAATAGGCATCCCAGTCGAGAAGGTCCGCGTATTCCTTGAAGCACTCGGGAAAGCGCTCCTCGCTGAACCGCTCGAAGATGGCCGGGTCGGCCGCGTTCGCCTGTGCGATGAACTTCGCTGGAGGGTAGTAGTACTCCTCCTCGCGCCAGTGAACGGCGATCTGCGCCTCGGATACCTGCGCCTCCGGTCCTTGCGTCATTGCTCGACCTCCCGCTGAAAGAAGACGACTTCGCGTGGGTCGGCCGGTTCGGCCTGCACGGTATGCACGGTAGCCACAGTCTGCCCCGGGCGCCGCCCGTGAGTAAAGGGCACGGTGGTTGCCTCAGCCTTTGGTGGCGCCGAGGGTGAGGCCGCGCACGAACTGCCGCTGGAGGGTGAAGTAGACGATCAGCGTCGGCAGTGCGGCGAGCAGCGCCCCCGCCGCGATCAGGTTGTCGTCGGTGAAGTAGACGCCCTGGAGGTTGGCGAGGGCGGAGGTGATCGGACGCTTGTCGCCCGTCGACATCAGCACCAGGGCCCAGAAGAAGTCGTTGTACACCCAGATGAACTCGAGCGTCGCCAGCGCGGCCAGCGCCGGGCGGGTCAGGGGCAGGATGATCCGCCAGAACTGGCGCCACACCGAGGCGCCGTCGACCAGGGCCGCCTCGGTGAGCTCCCGCGGGATGGTCCGCATGTAGTTGCTGAGCACGAACGTGCAGAAGCCGGTCTGGAAGGCCACGTGGATGGCGATGACCCCCCAGTAGGAGTCGTACAGCGTGCCGGACTGGTTCATCCAGGCCGGCACCGGGATCATCAGGAACAGCCGGTACAGCGGGGTGATGATCACCTGCTGGGGGAGCAGGTTGCCGGCGGTGAACAGGATCAGCACGCCGACGTTGAGCCTCCAGGAGAAGCGCGATACGGCGAAGGCCACGAACGAGGCCAGCAGCAGCGTCAGCAGCACCGCCGGCACGGTGACGATGAGCGTGTTGCCGTAGAACCTGACCAGGTCCGCCTGGCTCCACGCCTTGGCGAAGTTGCCGAGCCCGTAGTGCCCGCCCACGGAGAAGTACCCGAGCCTGAACGTGTCGCCGTAGGGACGCAGCGAGGTGTACACGGTCCACACCAGCGGAGCCAGCCACACGAGCACGGTCGCGGTCAGGAACGCGTGCAGCAGGACGCGGGGCGGCCGCACCCGCCCCCGCCGACCGGCCACCACCGCCGGGGCCCGGGTGGCGGGGGCGGTGACGTCGACGTCCGTGGTCGCCATCTATCCCGCCTCCTTGCCGGAGAAGCTCCCACGGAAGTAGGTCACGAGGTACGGGATGATGAACACCAGCGAGACCACCAGGAGGATCACGGCGAGGGCGGACCCGTAGCCGATGCGGCTCGCCTCGCCGATGATGTTGTTGGTCACCAGGACCGAGACCAGCTCGAGGCCGTTGGTCCCCTTGTTGATCACGTAGACGAGGTCGAAGGCGCGCAGCGACTCGATGACGGTGATCACCAGCACGACCACGTTGATGGGCTTGAGCGCCGGGAACACCACCCGGGTGAACGACTGCCACTCGTTCGCCCCGTCGATGGCCGCGGCCTCGCGCAGCGCCGGGTCCAGGCTCTTCAGGCCTGCCAGGTAGATGATCATGATGTAGCCGACGTGGCGCCAGCTCGCCGCGACCAGCGCCGCCCACAGGTTGATCCGGGAGTCGCCGAGCCAGTCGACGTGGGTGCCCAGCAGGTTGTTGAGCAGCCCGTCGTCATGGGAGTAGACCAGGTGCCAGATGAAGCCGACGATCGCCAGCGACAGCATCACCGGCAGGAAGATGACGCTCTGGTACAGGCGCGTCATGCGGAGGCGCTTGTCGAGCTGGACGGCCAGGAAGAGCCCGAACGTCGTGGCGGCGAACAGGAATGCGAGCCAGATGAGGTTGTGCCGGACAGCCGGCCAGAACGGCGGGTAGATGGTGAAGATCTGGCGATAGTTCCGGTCCCTGATCCACTCGATGGCGTCGAAGCCCCCGACCCCCTCCCAGCGGGTGAAGGACAGCGCGACCGACCCCACGGTCGGGACCCACACCAAGGCCACGTGCAGCGCCGCCGGGACGCCGACCATCACCGCCAGCACGATCTTGTCCCGCCGGGTGAGCCTGCGGCTGCGCCGGCGGCGGCCGGTCGCACCAGCCGCCGGCGGAGCCCTGCGGACCACGGTCATGAGACCTCGTCAGCTCACGAAGATGGACTGCTTCTGCTTCTCGATCGAGCTCAGCAGGCTGTCGGTGCCCTTCGGGTTCTTGATGAAGTCCTGCAACGACGGGATCATGACGGTCGAGACGAAGTCCGGCCTGCTGTCGCGGTCCAGGAACTGCGAGATGTGCTGGGCCGAGCCGATCAGGGCGACCGCCTTTTTCTGCAGAGCGCCGTACCCGCTGGTGTCGGCCTTGGTGTTGGCGGCGATGTTGTTCGGGTCGGACTTGAGGTAGGTCTGCACCGCCTCCGTGCCGGCGAGGTACTCCAACAGCTTCCTGGCACCGTCCAGGTTCTTGGGACGGCGGCTCACCATGAAGCCGTCGATCGGCGCCTCGACCGAGTCCTGGCCGAACTCGGGGTTGATCTCCGGGAAGGCGAAGAAGTCGAGGTCGTCCTTGTCGGCGCCCTGGAACTGCTGCCCGACGAACATCCCCAGCAGGAACATGGCCGTCTTCTTCCGGGCGAGCGTCGCCGCCGCCTCCTCCCACTTGCGGGCGAGCCCGCCCTGCAGGTCGTGGTAGGGAAGGATCTCGGCCCAGTGGTCGAAGACCTGCTTGACCTTGGGGTCGGTCCACGACTGCTTGCCGCCCATCAGGTCGATGTGGAACTGGTAGCCGTTGATCCGCATGTTCAGGTAGTCGAACGTGCCCATCACCGGCCAGCCGCCGTCGTCGGCCATCGCCAGCGGGATCAGCCCGTCCTTCTTCTGCTGCTTCAGCAGGGCGACGTACTCGTCCCAGGTCTTGGCCGGCTGGTAGCCGTGCTGCTCGAAGACGCTCTTTCGGTAGAAGACCGCCCACGGGTAGTAGTAGAAGGGAACGAAGTACTGCTTGCCGTCGAGGCCGGTGGAGGCGTCCTTCAGCGCCTGGGTGAAGTTGGGCCCGATCGTCTGCCACACCTCCGAGATCGGGGTGGCGAGGCCCTTCTGCGCGAAGAACTGCATGCGGTAGCCGGCGAACCACATGAAGACGTCCTGCGGCGTGCCCTGCAGGTAGGTGTTGATCTGCTGCTGGAAGGTGTTGTGGTCGACGGTGTTGACCTGGATCTCCAGGCCGGTCGCCGCCTTGGCCTTGGCGAACACGTCGACGTAGGCCTTCTTGGGGGCGGCGTCCGAGGCGTTGGACCCGACCGTCACCAGCTTGCTGGAGGCGCCGCTGCTACTGCTCTTGCCGCTGCTGCCGCAGGCGGCGAGGACCTCTGGCAAGGCGACCGCCCCCGCGGTCACGCCGAGCATCTTGAGCAGATCACGCCGGTTCAGCAACGGCATCCCGACAGCGCTGGGCGACGGGGACGTGGGGGACCTCGACGACCGGGTCATTGCGCCTCCCTTGTCAGAGCACTCATATGAGTATTTCCAACGCAACCCCACAACGTTGCACATATACCAGCGTGCCGGACCGACCATGTCAAGGGTGGATACTGTTCCATCGTGTTGACTTCCGGTGGGTATGGTTCGATCCTGACGCCATGACGAGATGGCCGGACGGCATCGACGGCCTCTGCTACGGGGGGGACTACAACCCCGAGCAGTGGCCGGAGGACGTCTGGTCCGAGGACGTCCGGCTCATGCGCGAGGCCGGCGTCAACCTCGTGACCGTCGGCGTGTTCTCGTGGGCCCTGCTCGAGCCCGAGGAGGGCCGCTTCGAGCTCGCCTGGCTCGACCGGCTGCTGGACCTGCTGCACCGCAGCGGCGTGCGAGTGGACCTGGCGACAGCGACCGCGGCGCCGCCGCCCTGGTTCTCGCGCCGCCACCCCGAGAGCCTGCCCATGACGCGAGAGGGGCACCGCCTCTGGCCGGGCAGCCGGCAGACGTTCTGCCCCAGCTCGCAGGCCTACCGCACCGCGGCGGTGCGGCTGGCCTCCAGGCTCGCCGCGCACTGCGCCGGGCACCCGGCGCTCGCCATGTGGCACGTGCACAACGAGTACGCCTGCCACAACGGGCACTGCTTCTGCGACGCCAGCGCGGTCGCGTTCCGCCGCTGGCTGCGGCGGCGCTACGGCGACCTCGAGACGCTCAACCATGCCTGGGGCACCGCCTTCTGGAGCCAGCGGTACGGCGACTGGGAGGAGATCGGCCCGCCGCGGCTGGCACCGACCTTTGTCAACCCGACCCAGCAGCTCGACTGGTGGCGCTTCTCCTCCGACGAGCTGCTCGACTGCTTCCGCGCCGAGCGCGAGGTGCTGCGGCGCCACACGCCGGATACGCCGGTCACCACCAACCTGATGGCCGCGCGCCTCAAGACGCTCGACTACTGGACCTGGGCGCGGGAGCTCGATCTGGTCGCCAGCGACCACTACCTCCAGGCCGAGGACCG
>WNFY01014325.1_pt1 | contig 11183 bp, 8 predicted proteins | sample 5400091 | NCBI WGS metagenome assembly WNFY01 (sample SAMN13153364, study PRJNA577476) | soil metagenome | isolation source: 60 cm soil or saprolite under grassland replicate 1 | place: USA:California | collected 2016-06-15
GCAGGGGATCGGTAGTAAGCTACGGGGCTTTGTCTCATTCAGCGCGAGCAGTGAAGGATTGTTCAACTGAGGGAAATACGTTGACGGGTTTCATAAATCTACTAGCGTCGCCAATCCACCCAGATAAGACTGTGCACCGGTTTTTCTGCATCGCCCTGCCCAAATCGCTACGCTCATGCGTTGCGGGCGCGGTGATCCTCGTGTTTGCCAACGCGACGTTGATTCTTGCTCAAGGCGCACCACAGGGTGCCCAGGGAGTGCGGCCTGTCAAGGTACCGCAACCGGGAGAGACGCCTGCTTCTAAAGTAACTGATCCACCACCGGCAGACCCGCCACCTCCTGCCAATGCGCCAGCAACCGTACGGCTTCAGTTTCCAAACAGCGATGTGGCAGATGTGTTGCATCTGTACGAGCAGCTCACCGGTAAGAAACTGGTGATGGATAATTTTGTACAGGGCAAGGTCAACATTTTCATCGCCAAAGACGTGTCGCGCGAGGAGGCAATCAAAATCATCGAGATAAGCATGGCGCTGAATGGAATTTCGCTCGTTCCCGCTGGACGCGACATCATCGACGTGGTCGGGGCTGGTCAGAATCCTCGTAAAGCCCCGGTTCCGATTATTTCTGACATGGCTGACATTCCGCCGGGGAACCCGGTAGTCAGTTTCTTGTTCAAGCTGCAGTACGCGGACCCTCAGGAGCTTCAGCAAGTGCTGATGGCATATTTCCAGGGAAGCTCGGGCACGATCAATATTCTGGCTCTGCCGAAATCATCCAGTCTTTTGGTGACGCAGAATGCCGACATCATTCGAGAGCTTGCTGGTGTGATTGAACAAGTGGACGTCGCTCCTGCGGAAGTGGTGAGCGAGTTTATCAAGCTGGAGCGGGCCGACGCCAGCAAAGTTGTCGACATGCTGAATGAAGTTTTTGAAAAGGGAAATCAGACGCCAGGCCAGCCCGGGGTCCGATCAGTGAAGGTGCCGGGAGCGGTGCCGCAACCAATGCCAGTAGAAGCTGGAGGTGGTCTGCTGTCCGAAGAGGCAGTAATCGTCGGAAAGATCAAACTTACTCCGGATGTGCGCACCAATCGGATTCACATAGTGACACGTCCGATCAACATGCCTTTCATTCGTAAGTTGATCCACGAATTCGATGCCAATGTTGAATTTGGAAAGCCCGTCACCCGACCACTGCGATACATTTCCGCCGGCGAAGTTTTGCCAGTGCTTGTGCAGGCATTGACTGAACCGGGAACAGAAGGTGGTGGCGCTGGCGCGGGTGGTGGTGGCCCAGCGCTTCCGGGAGCTTCGCCTGCGGCACAACAACAGCAAAAGAGCCGGTCAGGTTACAGTGGGACAACTCCCTTCACCGGGGGTGATACAGGTACTGCTGGCGGCAACACACTGAACATCTCGGAAGAACTTTCTACTCAACCGGTGGACACTGCGCCCAAAGCGGTCACTATCGGAAACGCCAAGCTCATCGCCGATCAGCGCGCAAATTCCATCATCATCCTCGGCAATCGCGAGGTCGTCGTGAAGGTGGAAAAGCTTTTGGACGAAATGGACGTAAAGGCGCCGCAAGTGGCGCTGAGCACCGTCATTGGCCAGTTGGAACTCAGCAACAACGAAGAATTCGGTGTCGATTGGTTCGCAAAGTATAATAAGAGATTCGTGGGAATTTCGCGCAACAACAACATATTCCAATCGAGCAACCAACCGGCAATTCCGATTCCCAGTGTCGCTCCTTCAATTTCACCTGGAATTATCGGCAACAGAGGGGGAAACATCATCGATCCTTCGAATCTGATCAATTTCAGTCAGATTATTCAAAATGTAGCCAATGGCACCAACATATATGTCGCGGCTGGCAGTGCCTTCGCCGCGATTGTGCATCTGCTCGAGTCCACCGGTCGGTTCAGAGTCTTGTCGCGGCCGACCGTGTTCACGAGCAACAACAAGAAAGCGATCATCGCATCAGGGAAGGAGATTCCGGTGCCTGTCAATACTCTCTCTAATGTTGGAACGGTCGGGATCAACGGAACGGCTGCCGTGCAGGCGAGCATTGAGTACAAGAAGGTGGTGACGCAACTCGAGGTGGTGCCGCTGATTAATTCTGAGAAGGAAGTGTCGCTCGATATTTTGCAGAAGATCGACAACATTGTGCAGGGCGAAGACGTCCTGGTCAGTGGCAATGAGGTCCCGACCATCGCAACACGTTATGTCCGCACGAGTGTTTCCGCGGCGAACGGATCGACCATCATTCTGGGCGGGCTGGTTGAAGATACGAAGCAAAGAAATTATCAGGGCTTTCCCTACCTCTCGCGCATTCCCCTTGTCGGCTCGCTTTTCCGTGCCACGTCAAGCGGCAAGACGCGCACGGAGCTGATTGTTCTCATGTGTCCGCAGGTGACCCTGACCAAGTTGGACGCTTATCGGTTGCGCCAAAAATATGAGGACACCACGCATTTTGGGCCGGAACTCGATCAGAACGAGTGTCCGGATTGCCCCAAAGTGGAAGGTGGCAAACAGTTAGCATTACCGCCGCCTGATATTCCGGCGGCGAAAGATATGTAGTAATTCCTTCTCTCTTTCATGAAACGAATAGTAATCGGTTTGATTCTTGGCCTTGGTGCAACCATCGCGCAAGGTGATGAGTTCGACGTTTTGTCTCACGATATTTTTCGTCCGACCGATCCTTTGGCACAGAGAGGCGAATGGGGATTGGTCCATCAAGGGCCGCGTGTGAACGCAACTGACTTCGCGGCGAGATATCACTGGCGATGGATGTATTATTTTAAGGCGCCCGAACAACTTGTTCTGCAGCCGGCTTACGTCGGCTCGATGCAAGTGGCGCTACGCCGCTTGGGTTACTATTGCGGCCCGATCGACGGCGTGTTCACCGAACAGGTCGCGGATGCTATTGCACGGCTGCAAAAGAACTCTTCGATGAAGGTCACCGGTACGCTTACCGATCCTGTACGGCGGGCGCTGCACATGCCCTGAGTTTCGCTGAATGAATTCAGCTCCTAGCCAGTCCCTGATTAATTTGCTGCTGCAAAGTGGTGTTTCTTCACAGGAAGAAGCGGCCCAATTGGCAACGAACTTGAACGGCGGTTCGTGGGTGAGCCAGGTGCTCGATTCGGGTAAAGTGGACGAGCAGCGTTTCCTCAGCGCAATTGGGAATTTCTTCCGAGTGCCGGTTGTCTCCATCGACGCGAAAAAAATCGATCGCGTGGCATTATCGATCTTACCGAGTCGTTTTGTTTTTCAACACCATGTTTTGCCGATCGAAGTGAAGGAAAATTCGGTGGTGCTGGCGACATACGATCTTTTCAATTCCATCGGCCGGCAGCTGGCCGCGCAGCTTTTGAAGAAACCGGCCGAGTGGGTGCTGGTTCCGCGCGCGCAGCTCTTGCGCGCAATGAAAACGCTGTACGGCGTCGGCGCCGAGACATTCGACGAAATTCTAAAAACGCGGGGTTCGCTCGACCTATTGAACGACGCTGAGACGGCGATCGAACTCAATGCCGACGATCCCGAGGCGTCCGTGGTGAAATTCGTGAACCAAATCATTCGCGAAGCGATCCTGGAGCGCGCCACTGACATTCACGTCGAGCCGCTCGAAAACGATCTGCGGATTCGGTATCGAATTGATGGAATTTTGCACGAAGTCGCTGTGCCGCCGCAGTTACGCGTCTTGCAATCGGCCATTATCTCGCGCCTGAAAGTCATGTCGCACATGGATATCGCAGAACGCCGGTTGCCTCAGGACGGCCGCATGAATTTGCTCGCCAACAATCAGGAGATCGACGTGCGCGTTTCCACGATTCCAACCGTAAATGGCGAGTCAATCAGTCTCCGGTTGCTCAGTCGCGGCGAGCAGCAATTCAATTTCGAACGGCTCGATCTCGGCGAGAAACAGGAGAAAATCATCCGTCATCTGTTGGCGCAGCCCAACGGAATCATTCTGCTTACCGGCCCAACCGGCTGCGGAAAATCGACCTCGCTTTATTGTTTCCTGAGCAGCATCAATTCAGTGCAACGCCGCATCATCACGATCGAAGAACCGGTCGAGTACCGTATTGCTGGTGTTTCGCAAATCGATGTAAAACCAGAAATTGATCTGACTTTCGCCAAAGGTCTTCGCCACATTTTGCGGCAAGACCCGAATGTAGTGATGGTTGGTGAGATCCGTGATATCGAGACGGCGGACATCGCGATTCGCGCCGCGATGACTGGCCACCTTGTTTTCAGCACGCTGCACACCAATGACGCCGTTGGGGGCATCACGCGTTTGCTTGACATGGACGTGGAACCGTTCCTGCTTTCCTCGGTGGTGAAAGCGTTCATCGCGCAACGTCTCGTGCGGACGATTTGCCCTGACTGCGCCCAAGTTGTTGAGTATCCGCACGAATACCTGGCCGAGATCGGTTTTCCAGTGAAAGAACTCGGCACCCGCTTCCAGCGCGGAGCCGGTTGCGACCAATGCCGCCAGACCGGCTATCAGGGTCGCGCGGCGATCTATGAAATTTGCCTCATCACCGAGCCGTTGAGAAGGCTCATCATGCAAAAGCGCGATGGCGGCGAACTGAAGCAATGCGCTATTGCCGAAGGTATGGAGACGTTGCGACACGACGGCTGGCGGCGGGTCTCCCAAGGCAGAACAACCATCGAAGAGGTTGTCCGCGTCACCCAAACTGATGAAGTAATGGCCGAAACGGCCGAAGAAGCCGAGCCGGTGGTGGCGGGATAGCGCAGGCCTAACCGCGCGGTCATCTGCGTGCTCGACGTGCGGTAGTGACGTCCCCTGCTTCGTTCGGTACCGGCTTAGTTTACGTCCGGGACGCCACGCAATTCGCGGATCGCTTTGGCGTAGTCCTTCGAGTGAAAAATCGAAGTGCCGGCCACGAGTACGTTCGCGCCGTTTTCTATTGAGATTCGCGCGGTCCTGTCATTAATGCCGCCGTCCACTTCAATGTCTATCTTGCGCCCGCGCGATTTGTTCCATGCCGCTGCGCGCCTGACTTTTTCCATCTGATCGGCGCGGAACTCTTGTCCGCCAAAGCCAGGATGCACAGTCATCACAAGCAGCATATCGATCGTGCCGAGGAACGGTTCGACCAAGTCGAACGCGGTCTCGGGATTTAGCGTAAGGCCCGCTCGACAGCCCGCCTCGCGAATTTGCCGCAACGTTTTCACGACGTCGTGTTTGGCTTCCGGTTCCACGTGAACGGTGATTGAGTTTGCGCCGACTTTGATGAATCGCGGCACATAATGCTCGGCATGCTCGATCATGAGATGCACGTCGAGTGGCAGACTTGTTTCTTTGCGGACGAATCGAACAATGTCCGGCCCAAAGGAAATGTTATCGACAAAATGTCCATCCATGATGTCGCAATGGATCCAATCCGCGCCTGCGGTTTCGATGCGATGGATTTCATCGCTGAGCCGCGAAAAATCGGCGGCAAGAACGGACGGCGCGATGATGATTCTCGCCACAAGTGATGCAGTAAAGGAGTAATGCAATGATGGCAAGGTCGCAATGAAGACCGCAGTGCAACACTCGCTACTGAAACAGAATGCGCTTGACGGCGCGCCGCGCTGTTTCATGTTACCGCGTTTCAGGCTGGCCGAACCGCGCCGCAGGAAAGAGTCCTGCGAAAATGGATTCGCTCAGACGGTGAACGCGTTTCCTTCGGACTGGAAGTGCTGCTAATAAGTAATTCATGTTCAACGGACTTTTCGGCTGGTTATCCAGCGACATCGGCATCGATCTCGGCACGGCAAACACTCTTGTTTACGTAAAAGACCAGGGGATCGTCTTACGTGAGCCATCGGTGGTGGCCGTGCAGGCCGGAACCAACAGAGTCCTGGCAGTCGGTGACGAAGCCAAGCGCATGCTCGGCCGCACGCCGGCGAATATTGTCGCGGTGCGTCCGCTAAAGGATGGCGTGATTGCCGACTTCGAAGTTACCGAGGCAATGTTGCGGCATTTCATCAGCAAAGTGCATAACCGGCGGGTACGCGCCAGGCCGCGCGTAGTGATCGCAGTGCCTTCCGGAATTACCGAAGTAGAAAAGCGCGCTGTACGTGAATCTGCGACGCACGCCGGTGCGCGCGAAGTTTATTTGATCGAGGAACCGATGGCGGCGGCAATCGGCGTGGGACTCCCAGTGCAGGATCCGGCAGGCAACATGATCATCGATATCGGTGGCGGCACGACCGAAGTCGCTCTTATTTCACTTTCCGGAATTGTGTTCAGTCGAAGCGTGCGCGTCGCAGGCGATGAGTTGGACGAGGCCATCGTACAATACATGAAGCGCGCTTACAATTTGATGGTCGGCGAACGCACGGCAGAAGAAATCAAGATCAAGATCGGCTCGGCGTATCCGAGCGAAAAAGAAACCAGCGTTGAAGTGAAGGGACGCGATCTCGTCGCTGGTTTGCCAAAAACGCTCATGATTACCTCGCAGGAAGTGCGCGAAGCGTTGCTCGAACCGATCTCCACCATCGTTGATTCCGTGCGTATTACCCTCGAACGCTGTCCGCCTGAACTTTCGGCGGATCTTGTCGATCGCGGCGCTGATTTCGATCTCAATCAAGTCCAAACGCGCAATCTGCAATCCTGAATCGACATGAGCCGTACAAGTATTATCGCGCTGCTGATCTTTGGCGCCGTTTTGGGGTATTTTCTCAGCTTCGGGCCTGAGACGACGCAGAAGTTCAAGGCGAGCGTGTACCAGTTGCTGGCGCCATTTTTGACCGGCGGTTCGGGGATAAAAAAGCAGATCACATCCGTGCGCACCGGCTTGAAGTCCCTCGATCAACTCGAGCACGAGAATGCTGCGCTTCAGGTGGAAAACCGGGAGGTGCGCGCGACCAACCAGGGCCTGCGAGATGTGGAGCACGAAGTTAATCGTCTGCGTCACGCGCTGAATTATCGAGAGCGGTCCGTCTTCAAGTTGATCGCAGCAGAAATTATTGCGCGCGACTCCTCGACTTGGTGGCGGACCATCACAATCAATCGCGGCAGAAGAGACGGCATCGAAACGGATATGCCTGTAGTAACCGACTTGGGTCTGGTCGGAAAAACTACTACCGTGAGCGACAGCATTTCGGTTGTGTTGTTGGTTTCGGATGAAAATTGCCGGCTCGCGGCTTCAGTCGAAGGAAGCCGCGAGCAGGGGATCGTCTCTGGCGAACGAACCACAACGGGACTAACGCCCCTTCTGAACCTGAATTTCTTATCGAAGCAGGCTGACCTAAAGCCCGGCCAGAAAGTTTACACTTCAGGAGTAGGCGGCGTTTTTCCGTCGGGGTTGCTCGTTGGCGTAGTGAAAAGTTACCGCGTTCGGGAGTTAGACGGACAAGCCCAACTGACTCCAGCGGTCGATCTCTCGCATTTGGAGGATGTGTTTGTGGTAACTGGACGAAGATGATATTTTTTATTCTTCTGCTGTTTCTGGTGTTGGTGGCGCAGATTGCGGAGCTGTTCATTCCGGCGCTGCCGTGGCTCTACAATGCGCATGTCTATATTGTGCCGGTAATTGTTTTTTATGGTGCGATGGCTCTGCCGTTTCCGTTGATGCTGGCGCTTGCGTTGTACGCAGGGGTTTTGCTTGATGCGCTTACTGTGCAAGTGATTGGTGGCAAAGTTGAAATCTCAGCAGGATCGTCGATACTGCTTTACGGTGTGCTGGCAGGAATAATGCATGGGCTCAGACCGCTCTTTGCCCGCGGCCACTGGGAAGTGCATTGCATCCTGAGCGGCCTGGTGGATACAAGTAGCCCATGGCATAGAATGGACTTCGCAGCTTCGTGGCAGTTCCCAAGCGACTGTCCGCATCCCCTCCGTGCGCGGCGAGATCAAAGACCGCAACGGCGTGACTCTTGTCCAAAACCGCGCCAGTTATGAGGTGGATTTCTATTTGCCCGAAATGGTTAAAGGCTATCGCGAACGCTTCGGTCCGCCGCCGTTGACTGAATATCGAGCAATCATCAACGGCATGCCGAAAGATCAAAAGGAGCCAGACATAATCAAGATTGTGAATGGCGGTATCGTTCCACGTCTTAACGACCTCGATCTGGCACGCGACTACAATGCCGGTCGGTTGCAGAAACATTATCGCAACGACACCGAGGTCCCATACTCCTACGTCAAAGATATCGATTTCCCAACTTTAGCGAAATTCTCTGAACATGACGTCGGATTGCCGGGGGTAGATATCGCGATCAAACCGGTGCGCTCGTACGTCTATGGTGCGTTGGCTGCCCATATTCTGGGTTACGTCGGCATGCCCAATGACATCGACAAAGAGGAGGCAGGGAAGTTCACCTTTTACCAGCAGGATGTGGAAGGAAAATCGAACATCGAAAAAACGATGGACCAATATCTGCGCGGGAAACCCGGTGTGCGTTATTTGCGCAAGAATGCCAAGGGAACGATCGAAGGTGTCCTTAAGGAAGATCCTCCACAACAAGGCGCGAACGTTTTCCTCACCATCGACACGCGCATTCAGGCGATTGCAGAGGAAGCGCTGCGCGCGGTGAGTCGGGCTGGTGCGGTAGTTGTCGATCCAAACAACGGCAACGTTCTGGCGATGACTTCGGTTCCCTCATTTGATCCAAATACTTTCATCCCGAGCATCAAGGCCAAGGATTGGAAAGCGCTGCAGAAAGATGAGGGCGATCCATTAGTCAACCGCGCGATTAGTTGTCTACCACCGGGATCCACATTCAAGCTGATCACGTCACTCGCCGGATTGCGGGGCGCGAAAAATTTAGCAGGTGCTAAATACAGCTGCGGTGGCGGTGTGAGTTACGGCGATCACTTCTTCCAATGCTGGGTAGCCTCAAAACATTATACGCACGGGACCATCGGACTGGCCGATGCGATCAAGGTGTCGTGCGACTCCTTTTTCTATCAGTACGGCAATGCAGCGGGTATTCAGTCGATTGACCACATTGGCAAGATGTTGGGAATCGGCGAGGAATCAGGTCTGCAACTCAGCGGCGAACAGACCGGCAATATGCCCGGGCCAGAGTGGATGCAAATCCATCATCCACAAGAGAGATGGTCACAGGCGCAAACGGCGAACGTTTCAATCGGTCAGGGCTACACACTTGTTTCTCCACTCCAACTGGCTATGGCCTATGCAACGATCGCAAACGGCGGCATATGCTATTACCCACGCCTGGTCGATAAGGTTTTGAAGCAAGACGGCTCTCCGCTCTTAGATGAGCAAGGCAATCCAGCAGCGCCACCACCGCGGGTCCGATCGGATTTACGTCAGGAAATCCCCCCTGACCGGATCGAGCTGGTCCGCAAAGGTCTTTGGAAGGTTGTCAACGAAGGCGGTGGAACCGGCGGCAGAGCGCGTTTGAAAGGTGTTGTGGTGGCTGGAAAAACCGGCACTGCGCAGGCGACCGAGCGCGGCCATGAGGAAAACGTTGCGTGGTTTGCGTGTTTCGCCCCATTTGACCATCCGAAGTACGTCGTCGTAGTGATGGTGCAGGGCGCCTCTGGGCACGGCGGAGAGGTTGCGGGCCCGATCGCTACACGCATTCTCGAACGCACGCTCGCGCAGGATGAAGGAAAGTTCGACATGAAGGTCGCTTGGCTCACACCCGCACATCACGCCAATCCGCTCCAATTGATCAAAGCAGTGGCTTATCACGACGCGGGAGGAAATCTCGGAAGCGATGATGAGGAAGGTGCCGATAACGCACAAGGCGCGGCTGCGCAAATGGCAAGCTCCGACGCGTCGCCCGATGTCGAACCCGAAGCAGATTCTCAAGGGAGCGTCCGGCGGCGAGGAAGCGCTCCCGTAGTTCGGACGGCCCCGGCTGCGCCCCAAGCACCGCGCAACTTTTTTGAACGTCTTTTTGGAGTACGCCGGCAACCGGCACCTGCACCACCGCCGCCACCGCCTAACCGCCGGCGTGGAACAAATACACGATGAACTTCTGGTCAGAACCATTACCGCAGGACGTATCGGGAATTTGGCTTCTGACAGATCAACCTCTTCAGTTTTATGATAGACAAGGTAAAAAAGATTTTGGGGCTTTCTTCTCGAAAGACTGGCAACAAGCTGATACTCAGCGTGGAAAAACTCGAATCGCGGGTAGCGCTACTAGAAAACGGCCGGCTGGAGGAATATAGCGTCGAACGTAGCACCTCGAGGAATATCGTCGGCAGCATCTACAAGGGAAAAGTCCGAAACATCGAGATGGGATTGAAGGCGATGTTTGTCGACATCGGCTTCGAGAAAAACGCGTTTCTGCATTTTTGGGATGCGACCTCGAAAACGAATCACCGTAAAAGATATACCGAGTATTTACCCGGTCGGCTCGGATGTCATTGTGCAGGTAACCAAAGGCCCGATCGGTACAAAGGGGCCGCGGGTGACTACCAATCTCAGTTTTCCGGGGCGTTACCTGGTGCTGATGCCGTTCAGTGATCACAGCGGTATCTCGCGAAAAATTGAGAACTCAAAGGAACGCGAGCGGCTCCGTAAGGTTCTGCGCGACCTGGACACTCCCGAAGGTGTTGGAGTCATCATTCGCACAGTAGGCGAAGGCCAGCGCGCCAGATATTTCGTTCGCGATCTGCGTTTCCTGCTCGATCAGTGGGCCAAAGTAGAGCAGGCCATTCGCGACAACCCGGCTCCTTGTCGGCTGTTCGAGGAACCGGACCTGGTTGAGCGAACGGTGCGCGATTTTCTGACCGAAGAAATCGACCAGGTCGTTTGCGACGATCGGGAATCAACGGACAGGATGATCGAAATGATTGGGCAGATTTCCAGGCGCGCGCGTAATCGGGTCCATTTCTACGACGGTGCTACGCCGATTTTCGAGACTTACGGCGTGCAAAAACAAATCGACGACGCATTTCACAGGCAAGTCTGGCTGAACTGTGGCGGGTATATCGTGATTGATGAGACTGAAGCGTTGGTAGCCATTGATGTGAATACCGGCCGCAATAAGGGGGGACGCGATGTGGAGAAAACAATTTTGCAAACCAACCTGGAGGCGGCAGATGAAATCGCACGCCAGCTTCGGTTGCGCAACATCGGTGGTTTGATCATAAGCGACTTCATCGACATGAAGAGCCGGAGAGATCAGCAGGCGGTTTTCAATTTGATGAAGGAGCGGCTCGGCCGTGATAAAGCCAGGACGCAT
>WNFY01017128.1_pt1 | contig 11183 bp, 10 predicted proteins | sample 5400091 | NCBI WGS metagenome assembly WNFY01 (sample SAMN13153364, study PRJNA577476) | soil metagenome | isolation source: 60 cm soil or saprolite under grassland replicate 1 | place: USA:California | collected 2016-06-15
TTTGGATTCGTTCATTCATCAGTCTTGCTTTATACCTGCTTATCGGGTATTATTTTTTCAGCGCCAACTGGATCTTGCTGCTGATCCTTACTGCCATTGTGATCTTTCATGAATTCGGTCATTTTCTCGCTATGAAAGTGTATCACTATAAAGAGCTGGGGATTTTTTTTATTCCATTACTGGGTGCCTATGCCAGCGGAACCAAAAGAGAAGTATCACAAAAGCAATCAACTATTATTTTACTGGCAGGACCATTACCGGGAATTATTGTCGGAATTGTTTTATTCCTGGTCACAAAAGATCAGTTCACAGAAATATCTTACCAAACTTTCAGTCTCCTGAGAAATACGGCTGCGTTGCTGATCTTTCTGAATGTTCTTAACCTGCTTCCCATTTATCCATTGGATGGCGGTCAGCTTTTGAACAGGTTATTTTTAGATGAATCAAAGATCATCGGGAAAATCTTTGTGATCCTTTCTGCACTGGCTCTTGGATATTTTGCTATAACCATTCAATTTTATCCATTATTGGTATTCCCCGCCATGATGTTATTTCGTTTGCGAACAGATACAAAATTTGATGAGCTTACGAGGAAAGTAGAAGAAAGCGGGATCAATCTGGAGAAAACATATGAAGAGATCTCTGATGGAGATTATTGGAAGATCCGAAATATTTTAATTGAAAATAATTACGCTACCGTAAGAAACATAAATCCTGCTCCTCCTTATGAATATTCAGTCAATGAGGATAAGGTTGTTTCAGCCATCGAAAATCTTTTGCAAAGAACAATCGTGCAGGATCTTTCGTGGGCAGGCAAACTGCTGATTATTCTGATCTGGACAGGCAGTTTTGCAGCTCCATTTCTTTTAAATATGGATCTGCCATTCCTGCATTATCAGGCCCGGTAATGATCAGCACGCCAGTTTTGAATAGCTTTTTTAATATCTGTTCCTCTCAGACTTTTTTCTACAGCTTGCCGGCATAAAGATGGAAATTCATCATCAGGTGCAAACCGCAGGGCAATGACCTGGCCCATTCGCAGACGCTTATCCAAAGCTTTACCTGTAAGAATAAAATGCCGCAAATTTTCTTCTGCACGAATAGCCCTGTCCTGTGCCCGGAGAGCAAATTGCCGTCCATACCAGGAAAGACTGGCGAGTATAAGAGAGATCACAACAATTAAAGAAGCTGAATAAAGATTCTGTTTTGATGAATGTACAAGATTAATGATGCTGCCAATGATAACAGCTGCTATGGCAGCCCAGGTAACAAAATGATATAGGAATACATACCGGGAATGGTTCTTATAATTTTGCTCTTTCATAATAGTTGGTTTAATCTGAATGGGAATGATTATACAGGCTGACGATAATAAAGTGATTTTATTTTAAAACATCCAAAACTTTAAACATTTTAGTTACTATACCGGGTGATGAGCCGCTGTAATTATTTACAACGAAGGAAAATATATACTGAGTTCCATCGCCGGAAGTATGATAACCGCAAAAGCCTTTCACATCATTAATAGTTCCACTTTTTATTTTCATGCCATTGTATCCCGGCAGGGCATTAAAAAAATAAGGAAACCAGGATTTTTGTTTGGCATACTTCAATACTTCAACTTCCGCATGTGTGGTAACCCGGTTTTGAGGTGAAAGTCCCGAGCCATCTTTAATATTTAATTCTTCAGGGTCAAGACCTTTTTGTTTCCAGAAATCTTTTACGATAACGACACCGCTGTCTGTTGCACCAAATCCTTTTTTTTCGTAAGCAAAAGTTTTTATCAATGCTTCGCCGTAGAGGTTAATACTTTTTTGAAGGAACCAGTAGATGATGGAATCCAAAGAAGGTGAATAGTGAGTGTATATGGTTTTTAATGCACTTAAATCCACAGATTCATCATTTATAAAATCCGGATATATATGTTGAGTAAATTTTTCTAAACTTTCGATAATAAAACCTGAATTTGCAATTTTCTCAGAAAGATTTAATAAAAGAGAATAAACGAATTGTTTTCCGGGATTTGGAATCGAACCTGATATTTTAAAAGAGTCTTCATTTATAGGAATAGTACCCCGGATGAAACCTTGAGAAGAATAAGGCGGAAGATATATATACGCATTATCTCCACTTTTTTTTTCAGCTGATTTTAGTTCTGAAATTAACTTTACTTCGAATAACTCTGGAGTGGTGCCAACAATTCTAACATGTGATCCTATTTTATTCGACGATTTTAATTTTAGATCAAACTGATTTTCTCTCCAAATGAATCCTGAAGCTCCTGCGCCATAGTAGTTTCCAATGTCTTGCCATATCCAGCCATCTGGTGTAAATTGAGTTTCCCAATTTTGTGATATGGGAATTGTGTAACCATCAATATGTTTGATATTATTAGAAACGAGTGATTCACTGAACTTTTCAAAAATTGTTTTCTCTGATGTGTTATTATATCTCCAACTTCCAAATGTTGGATCACCTTTTCCGATGATATAAAGATTCCCCACTAAATTGCTATTCTTTATTTTTCCATCGTAACCTAATTCCGTTTTATAATGATAATCTTTCCCCAGCAATTCAAAAGCAGTGGCAGCTATAATAATTTTTTGTGTTGATGCAGGCGCCAAACCAACTTGAGAATTTTTATCAAAAACAACTTCTCCTGTTTTTTTATTAATCCTTTAAATCATGGTTCTTGCATCTATAATTACAATTGGTGATGAACTGCTGATCGGCCAAACTATTGATACGAACAGTGCGTGGATGGGTGAAGAATTGAACAAAATTGGTGTTTGGGTAAAACGCCGTGTGGCAGTGGGCGATGTCTGGGATGATATCTGGAGTGCACTCGATGAAGAAAGTAAGAAGGCAGATATCATTTTAATAACCGGTGGCCTTGGTCCCACCGCCGATGATATTACAAAACCACTGCTGTGTAAATATTTTGGAGGAAAACTCGTAGTAAATGAGCAGGTGCTGGCTCATGTAAAATATTTATTTGAAAAAGTTTTTCGCAGACCCGGGCCCGTTTTAGAAAGAAATCTGAAACAGGCTGAAGTGCCTGATGTTTGTACCGTATTAATGAATGAACGGGGAACCGCACCCGGTATGTGGTTTGAAAAAAATGGGAAAGTTTTTGTATCACTACCCGGGGTGCCGCACGAGATGAAAGGATTGATGAAAAAAGAAGTTTTACCAAGACTTCAGCAGCATTTTAAAATGCCATTCATACTTCATCAAACCTTTCTTACTTATGGAACCGGCGAATCTATTTTAGCGGAAAAAATAAAGGATTGGGAAAAGGAACTGCCTTCTCATATTAAACTTGCATACTTGCCCCATTATGGAAATGTTCGTTTACGATTAACGGGGATCAGTGATGACAAAAATAAGTTGGAAAAAGAGCTTGAAGAACAATCGAGATGGTTAAAGCCATTAATACAGGAATGGTTAGTGATTGATGATGACATGACCATTCAACAAGTAGTAGCAAAGCTCCTGAAAGAAAGAAAACAAACTGTGGGAACTGCAGAGAGTTGTACCGGGGGATATATCGCTCATTTGTTAACCATTGATCCGGGTGCCTCCAACAATTTTAAAGGAACAGTGGTGGCATATGATAATAAAATAAAGGAAGATCTTTTAAATGTATCATCTGATACCATTGAAACAGCTGGAGCAGTGAGTGAAGAAACTGTACGAGAAATGGTGAAAGGTGCTCTTAAAAATTTAGAAACCGATTTTGCATTGGCAACTTCAGGAATTATGGGACCGGATGGAGGCAGCGAGCAAAAACCAGTAGGGACAGTGTGGATAGGAGTGGGCAACAATAAAAAAATTGAAGCACAGGTTTTTCATTTTCGGTTTGACAGGTTGCGAAATATTGAACAGGAAACGATATTGGAAATCGCCACGGATAAAGTGGATACTGAGGTTCCAAGTATGGCCGAAGGCGTAATTGAGGAGATTTTATATAATGTAAACGATGTAGTGCCTGTGGGAAGCGTGATTGCGAGAGTCAAAACCGAAGTGGAAGAAGGCACAGGGCATAAGACGCAGGAAAGAGGAGAAGATGGAGGGTACAAGGCACAAGACACAAGGTACAAGGAACAGGAAATGCAGGAAGAAGCAGAAACTGTTTCTCATACAAACATAACTTCAAACATTAAACCTCAAACTTCAAACAATAATGGTCGTTTTTATTCACCGCTTGTTCTGAATATTGCTGCGAGTGAAGGGGTGAGTATGAGTGAACTCGAAAATATTCCCGGCACAGGCAATGAAGGACGAGTAACCAAGAAAGATATTTTGCAGTATGTAAGTCAGAGAAAGTCGAGAGTCAGGAGTCGCGAGTCCAGAGTTATTTCATCACAACAGTCAGAATCTGTTTATGAAACGCCACAACTCCGTCCCTATAGGTATCGGGATCCAAACTCTGAGCTCACAACTTACACCGGTAATGTAGAGATCATTGAAATGGACCGAATGAGAAAACTGATCGCTGAGCATATGGTGAGAAGCAAACATACCAGTGCGCATGTAACCAGTTTTACTGAGGCTGATGTGACCAATATTGTAATGTGGCGGGAAAAAGTGAAAAAAGAATTTGAAAAAAGAGAAGGGACAAAAATTACTTTCACTCCACTTTTCATAGAAGCCGTTATTAAATGCATTAAAAAATTTCCCCTGATCAATAGCTCTGTCGAAGGCGACAGGATCATTGTAAAAAAAGATATCAATATAGGAATGGCAACGGCTTTACCAGGCGGAAACCTGATCGTACCGGTCATAAAAAATGCTGATCAATTGAATTTAGTTGGTTTGACAAAACAAGTAAACAGTTTGGCAGATAATGCAAGAAACGGAAGATTAAAAGTCGATGATACCCAGGGTGGAACTTTTACTCTTACAAATGTCGGCAGTTTTGGAAGCCTGATGGGAACACCGATCATTAATCAACCACAAGTGGCCATTTTAGCAGTAGGCGCTATAAAAAAGAGACCGGTAGTTGTGGAAACTCCTCATGGGGATAGTATTGCAATCCGGCATATGATGTACTTAAGTTTAAGCTATGATCACCGGGTCATTGATGGCAGTTTGGGGGCTACATTCTTAACTGCAGTAGCCAATGAATTGGAAAATTCCAACGCCAACAGAGATTTTTAACACTGAATGTCTAATTTCCGAAGGGAATTTTCACTGTTTATTTAACGGTGTCTTAAGTTTACAGATAGTATTTTTGATCATTAAACACACACTATGAAAAAATTTTTCTTTATATCTGTTTCAACCCTGTTCTTTTCCTATTCGCATGCACAACTGAAAAACATTTTTAAGAAGGATTCTTCGGGAAAGAGTGGATTGGATAAGATCGTTCAAAAATTACCGAACAAAGGTTCGGGAAGTCTTACCAACGATGAAGTGATCAGCGGATTGAAAGAAGCACTGGAAGTAGGAACACAAAGAGGAACGGACAAACTTTCTGCGATTGACGGTTTTTTTAAAGATGCCGCTATAAAAATTTTGATGCCCCCGGAAGCCGAGAAAGTAGAAAAAACTTTGCGTAATGTAGGAATGGGCAAACAGGTTGACCATGCAATACTTTCTATGAATCGTGCGGCCGAAGACGCCGCAAAAAGTGCAACTTCAATTTTTATAGATGCCATTAAGCAAATGAGCATACAGGATGCTTTTGGAATTTTGAAAGGTGGTGATTATGCCGCCACTAATTATCTGAAAGAAAAAACTACCGCTTCTTTGACAGAAGCATTTCGTCCGGTTATTGAGAATTCTCTTAAGAAAGTAGATGCCACTAAATACTGGAATACTGTTTTTACCACATATAATAAATTTAGCAGTGAAAAAGTAAATACAGATCTTCCCGCATATGTTACGGACAAGGCATTATCCGGAATTTTTTACCAGGTTGGCCAGGAAGAACAAAAGATCAGGAAAGATCCGGTTGCCAGAACAACTGATATTCTGAAGAAGGTTTTCGCAAATTAGTATTGTTTCATGAGTTAATAAAGATTTGCGACTATAAGGCAATGCCTATAGAAACGCCAAACCTTACACCTACCAAAGCTCCCTTAAAATTTGCCGTCACGGCTCTGTTAGGTTTATCGACCCGAACGTTTACTTTATTCTTAATAAAGGGAAACTGGTTCAAAAATTTTTCTATATCATTCTCAGCTTCATCGGCCTGTATGGTATTCCAGGCAGCAGAGTCATTGTAATCAATAGCTCTGAAATTATTTGTTGACGCGGTGAGTTGTGGTCCGAAAAAGAAAAGATCGATCACAAATCTTTTCGCTAAGATAAATTGACTGCCCAATTGCACACCCACTCCAATGCCGTTATAAGCATTGGTGAAATCCATTGTTACGGATTGGTTATCGAGTTTTCCTTCACCTGTTCCATCACTGGTATGATGAACATAAGTGAAAAAAGGCTCGACATAAAAACCTTTCAAAACTTGTTTTGAGAGATACTTTCTATAGCCGGCAAGGAATGAGAATGCCTTCATACTCATATCTACATCATGGCCATCAAAATTGGCGTGATAATGCCGGTTACAAGGAACACCCAGTTTCGCTGTTAAAGACGATTTTTTTAAAAAACTATATTCTCCCTGGAAACTGGCATCGCCCATAATTAAACCAGTCGGGGCCCATTTTACCGTGATCTTTGGTTCAAAATCTTTCTGGGCATAAACAGATTGAAGAAACAATAAAAGAATAGTAAGGTGAGTAATTTTTTTCACGGCCACAGGTTTCATTAACACTTATAACGAAGACATGAAAGCTTTTATTTCCGCTGCTTTCAAGGACCGGCAATAAACTACAAATGTATTGCCTCACCATATGCAGCTTCAATAGCATCTTTTACGCTTTCACTGATCGTTGGATGCGGATGAATGCTGTTCAATACTTCCTGGTAAGTTGTTTCCAGTTTCCTGGCTGTGACAGTTTCAGAAATTATTTCAGTAACATTATACCCGATCATATGAGTTCCCAGCCATTCTCCGTACTTGGCATCAAAAATCACTTTAATAAACCCTTCCATGTGACCGGCTGCAGTTGCTTTGCCACTTGCACTCAGGGGAAATTTGCCTACTTTAATTTCGTAACCGGCGTCCTTAGCCTGCTTTTCAGTATAGCCGGCAGAAGCAATTTCCGGGCTGCTGTAAGTACACCCGGGAACGTTGTTATAATCTAATGCTTCTGGTCTGTGATTATATTTCTTTTCATTAAAAGCGATATTTTCAACACAGATAATTCCCTCCTTTGAAGCCACATGTGCAAGTGCCTGGCCCGGGGCGCAATCCCCGATAGCATAAATACCCGGTACATTAGTTTGATAAAATTTATCAACTAAAATTTTTCCTTTATCAGTTTTAATAGCCAATTCTTCCAAACCAATTCCTTCAATGTTTGAAGAAATACCTACTGCACTAAGCAGGATATCGGCTTCAAGAGTTACTTCACCATTTGAAGTTTTCACTTTTGCCTTTACTCCATTGCCTGAAGTATCAACCGATGTTACTTCGCTACTCGTCATGATCTCCATTCCCTGCTTTTTGAAATTCTTTTCCAGTTCTTTTGAGATCTCTTCGTCTTCTACGGGGACAATCCTTGGTAAGAATTCAACAATAGTCACTTTTGTTCCAAGACTATTGTAAAAATATCCGAACTCAACACCAATTGCGCCGCTGCCAACTACTATCAATGATTTAGGTTGTTGAGCCAGGATCATCGCTTCACGATAACCAATAACTTTTTTACCATCGATCTTTAGATTAGGCAATTCACGGCTGCGGGCACCCGTAGCCAGAATGATATGCTTTGATTCGACAGTTTGTTTTTTATTATCTGCCCCCGTTACTTCAATTTTTCCTTTTGCTACCAGTCTGCCAAAGCCCAAGATAACATCAATCTTATTCTTCTTCATGAGGAATTGAACGCCTTTACTCATTTTATCTGCGACTCCCCGGCTGCGTTTGATAACTGCTTCAAAATTTGGAGTGCCTTTGGCTTCAATACCATAATCTTTTGAATGTTTAACGTATTCAAAAACCTGGGCAGACTTTAGTAATGCTTTGGTAGGTATACAACCCCAGTTCAAACAAATTCCTCCCAAACTTTCTTTTTCGATGACTGCTGTTTTAAAACCTAACTGCGCAGCCCTGATTGCTGCAACATACCCGCCGGGACCCGTGCCAATTACAACTACATCGTAAGCCATGTCTATTTAAAATTTTAGATTAAAGGTTAAGTCATATCGGTCAAATGGGTCATATAAGTCAAATTAGTCAAAAGACACTGGGGTTTGACTTATATGACCAATGACTATTTTGACTTTGAGGCTGCGAAGCTACTTGAAAATGAATAATCCGTCAAAAGCAGAGATGATTAGTGATGGAAGCGATGAATGCCTGCCAGCAGGCAAGCATGAATGGAGCGTCGAACAAAAGCTCAACCTGGTCTTAGAAGCTGGCAACACAACTATATTTGACCAGCGAAAAAATCAAAACCTGCAACAGAAATCTAAAATTCTTTCCCTACCTTTGCCGTCCTTAAATTTTTGAATCGTATGGCAAGAGTATGTCAGGTTACAGGGAAAACTCCAATGGGTGGTCACAAGGTTTCGCATTCGAATATCAAGACCAAACGTCGCTTTCTACCGAATTTGCAGACCAAGCGTTATTTCCTGGCTGAAGAAGATAAATGGATCACATTAAAAGTTTCTACAGAAGCTATCCGCACGATCAATAAAAAAGGCCTTTACAATGTGGTAAAGGAAATGAGGGCAAATGGACAACATGTTTAACCAGTTTAAAATCTAAATAGAAAATGGCAAAAAAAGGAAGTCGTGTACAGGTAATTCTCGAATGCACTGAGCATAAAAATAGTGGCCAGCCTGGCACCAGCCGTTATATTACAACAAAAAATAAAAAGAACAATCCTGAAAGACTGGAGTTGAAAAAATACAATCCTATCTTAAAGAAGTATACTGTTCATAAAGAGATAAAATAATTACCCTGGGGGAGATTCTTCGCTCTGCCGACGGCCTCTCCTTGTTCAGAATGAAAAAAATAATTGTATGGCAAAAGCAGCAAAAACCGCGATAAAGACAAAGGACACTAAGGCAGCCGCTGAAGCAAAGAACTGGACAAAAGTTATTAAGGCTGTTCGCAGTCCCAAGACAGGTGCATATACATTTAAAGAGCAGATCGTGCATAAGGATAAGGTGAAACAGTTTTTGGCTCAGAAATAATGTGCCCCTACCCCCTAAAGGGGAGTAGTAATATTAGCTGTCCCCATCATTGGACAGCTTTTCTTTTTAATAACTATGCAATTATTACTCCACGAATAGGTTTGTTTGGGTGGCTAGTTATTACAATTATTTGGGGAACCATTATTTATTTCCCTATCAAAAGAGAATAAAATGAAAATAACATTTTTGTACTAATGGGTTTTTTCAATAAAATATTCGGCAAAAAAGAAAAAGAAAGCCTTGACCAGGGTTTGCAAAAGACCAAAGAAAATTTCTTTTCAAAAATTACGAAAGGGAGCTGCTGACACTTTCCGTGCGGCCGCTGTTGATCAGTTGACGATTTGGAGTGAAAGAGCAGGCGTGCCGATCGTCAAGCAACCGATGGGTTCTGATCCGGCTGCGGTTGCATTTGATACGGTTCAAAGTGCTATATCTAAACAGACTGATGTGGTATTGATTGATACAGCCGGTCGTTTGCATAATAAGGCATATTTAATGGAAGAGCTTTCAAAGATCAAACGAGTAATACAAAAAGTAATTCCCGGGGCGCCACAGGAAGTATTGCTGGTACTTGATGGGTCTACAGGACAGAATGCATTGGAACAGGCAAAACATTTTACCGCAGCCACGGATGTAACCGCATTAACCATCACCAAACTTGATGGAACTGCGAAAGGAGGAGTGGTATTGGCAATTGCCAATCAGTTCAAAATTCCGGTGAAATTCATTGGAGTAGGAGAAAAACTGGAAGACCTGCTTGTTTTTGATAAACATGAATTTGTGGATAGCCTGTTTAATTTAGAGAATTATCATCATTGTAATATGAAGACAAAAACATTAAAAAAGGATAAAGTCAATATCATCACTCTTGGGTGCAGCAAGAATATGGTGGATAGTGAAGTATTGAGCGGTCAATTACATGCCAATGAAATTGATGTAGTGCATGAGAATAAAAAAACCGATCACAATATTGTTATTGTAAATACCTGTGGTTTTATTGAAAAAGCAAAAGAAGAATCTATTCATACTATTCTTGAACAGGTTGAATTAAAACAAAAGGGCAGGCTCGATAAAGTTTATGTGACCGGATGTTTAAGTCACCGGTATCGTGATGATCTTGAAAAGGAAATCCCGGAGGTAGATGCCTGGTTTGGAACCATGGAGCTACCCCTGATCTTAAAGAAATTCGAAGTTGATTATAAATCTGAGCTGATCGGTGAGAGGTTACTAGCCACCCCGCAGCATTATGCCTATTTGAAAATCTCTGAAGGCTGCAATCGTACCTGCGCTTTTTGTGCTATTCCATTGATGCGTGGCAATCATTTAAGCAAAAGCATTGAAGAGATTGTAAGGGAAGCGGAAAACCTTGTAAAGAGAGGTGTAAAAGAAATTATGCTGATCGCACAAGAACTTACTTACTATGGTTTGGATCTTTATAAAAAAAGAATGCTTGTTGATTTGCTGAGACATTTGAGTGATGTGAAAGGTTTGGAATGGATCCGTTTGCATTATGCCTATCCGCATAAATTTCCTCTTGAAGTTTTGGATGTAATGAGCGAAAGAGAAAATATCTGCAATTACCTGGATATGCCATTACAACACGCAACCGATAATATGCTCAAAGCAATGAAGCGCCAGATCACCAGGGAAGAAATGAAAGAATTGTTATCTGCTATAAGAGAAAAAGTTCCGGGTATTTGCTTGCGCACAACTTTAATCGCAGGTTTTCCCGGCGAAACTCTGCGTGATGTGGAAGAATTAAAATTGTTCTTACAGCAACAACGGTTTGACAGGGTTGGCATCTTCACTTATTCACATGAAGAAGGTACTTCTGCCTATGGTTTGGAAGACAATATTCCGCAGGCTGAAAAGGAAAAGAGGGCGCAGGAGGTCATGGAAGTTCAACAGGA
>WNFY01038077.1_pt1 | contig 11178 bp, 9 predicted proteins | sample 5400091 | NCBI WGS metagenome assembly WNFY01 (sample SAMN13153364, study PRJNA577476) | soil metagenome | isolation source: 60 cm soil or saprolite under grassland replicate 1 | place: USA:California | collected 2016-06-15
GGCGATCGCTACCAGGACGAACAGCCACGCGCTGATCAAAAGAACCACGGCGCCGACAGCGGCGATCTGTGTCAGCCCGTGCCATTGCGCGCCATAGTCTCCGGTGAGCGCGCCGCTGTAAACGCGACGCGGCATTCCACGCAAGCCGGCGATGTGGTAGCTGGTGCTGAACAAAGCCATGCCCAGGAACCAAAGATAAGGTTGGAATCGCGCCAAGGCGCGCAACCGCAGCTCGCGTCCGAGCATACGTGGCAGAAGCCAGTAGACTCCTCCCATAAACGAGAGGGCGACCGTGGTGCCAAGGGTGAGATGGAAATGCCCATGAATCCAGGCGGTGTTGTGGACCATGGAGTTCATGGCATAGGCGGCATTGATGGCGCCTCCGAAGCCGCCAAAGATGAATCCGATGATGCCGAGCGCGATGCACGCGAAGACCGGATCGCCCCAGGGCAGTTTGCCGATCCAGTCGAACAGGCCCTTGGCGCCTTTGATGCGGCCCGCTACTTCAAGCGAGGCGATGATGCTGAAAGCGGTGACGAAGCTTGGATACATCACCGCGTATGTCAAAACCATGTGCGCGAGCTTCCATCCCGCAGTTACCCCGGGGTCTGCGAACTGATGGTGAAATCCCACCGGGACCGACAGCACCACGAACATGATGAAGACCATGCGGCCGAGTGAGTCACTGAAGAGCCGCCCCCCCGCTACCTGCGGCAATACCGTGTACCAGAGCACATAAGCCGGAAGCAGCCAGAAGTAAACCAACGGATGACCAAACCACCAGAAATACGTTCGCGCCAGCAGCGGATCGACGGTCTTCACCCAGCCGAGCGACCAGGGGATCAGCATCCCGAGGACCTCAATCGCCAACCCGGCAGTAGCCATATACCAGATGAAGATGGTCGCGAGCATGCCGTGGATCGAAAGCGGGACAGGCTTACCCGGGTTTTCGCGCCGCCAACTGAGATAGCTGGCAATGATCACGCCGCCCCAAATCCAGGAGCCCACAACCAGCATCGTGGCCCCTATGTAAAACAGCGGATGAGCTTGCAGCGGCGGATAGAACGTGTATAAGACCGTGCTCTTGCCCTGCAGGACGGTGACGGCCGCCGCCACCGATCCAACGGCTGCAAGCACCAAAGCGAACCACCCGGCGCCCTTGCCGACAATGCGCCCCAACAGTTCCTGGGCCAGCACATAACCGAAGCCCATGATGAAGAAGGTGGTGAAGACCAGGGCCATGAGCACGCCATGGGCGGTGACCGAGATGTAATAAAAGGACTCGCTTCGGAACGGGAACTTAATATCGGCGATGGAGAGCGCCTGCACCAATCCCATCAAGGCAGCCACTCCGAAGGCCGCGACCGCAATGGCGATATGAGCGGCGGCGAGCGTATATCGGTTGGTCATCTTTACTCCTTATTACTTCACGATCAGCTTGCCAACCATGTTGTGGTGCATGATGCCGCAGTATTCATTGCAACCTATGGTGTATTCGCCCGGCTTAAAGACGATGGTGAACTGGCTGACATAGCCGGGGATCATCATGGCGTTTGCATTGGTGCCCACAACTTCAAATCCATGCATCACGTCGGCGCTGGTGAGACGGAAGGTGACCGGACGGTTCGCAGGCACCTCAATCGGGTCCGGACGAAAGTCATAATCCTCGCCGATGACTGTCACAACAGCACTACCGTCGGGCTGCAGGGCGACGCCTGGCTTGAACTCCGTGTTGGTGGAGAGTGTTTGCGGATCGATGGTTTCCACATGGCTGGGCGGATGGACCGCCTGAGCGGCGGCGGTGAGCAACATGATGCCCACAAACAACACCAGCAGCCCCGCAGCCGCCCACATCCAGATCTTCTCGTAAAACTCAACGTGCATACGCTTACCTGAGAGTGGGAGCGCCTCTCTGCATGAATAGATAGACGTAAAAGATCAACCAGCCAAGCAGGAAGAGCACTCCAAAGGCGCCCACGATGGCGAGAGTGCCTCGGGGATGCCCGAAGTCCTCCGGTTCCTGGCTGAGACGAGATTCCAACGGGTGTTTGAGGTCGGACATAAAATCGGGAAGCATCCTACACCAAAAGTCAACAGAGTGCCAAAAATCCAAATACCTGAAGAATTGAGCGGCTCTGGATGCAACATATCTCGCAGCTAATCTGGAACCACGATTCTCAACAACGGGGTCCCCGACGAGCCCGGAGTTGGCTCGTTGGGGTGGAAAATGCACTTCGAACAATCCACCAGCAGCCTCTTTGATTAGGTCACACCGGCCCACTGCAATTGCAAGCGTTTCTTGACGAGGCTCCAGGGCTGCTGCTATTCTGCCGCGTTCTCGGGATCGAGAGCGACGTGCTGGGTCCGACGGGCGCCTTTCTGCCGCTCGAACCTCTTTCGTTAACTTTCGCGCAACGTACTGCACGCGTTAGAAGTAAGCGAATGGAAGGGAGGCCCATCTGGAACGCGAGGAGCCCAATCTCAATGTGCCCATTGACCCGGGCCAGAAGAGGCCGGGCGGGGCTGCGCCTGGATTCCTCTCGAGGCCCCCGCGCATTATGTGGTTGGCTTTGTCGGCCGGCCTTCTTCTCCTGGCCTCTCTTGCCTGGTACTTGCGCCTGCGTTCGTGGGACACGCGGGAGCTCGCGGGTACGGGCCATGCCTTTCTCTCGCCTGGCTGGTGGGACGAGCCCGTGGTGCGCGGAGCCGATGCGGCGCTGCCGGAGATCTCCGGCAAGATCTTCGGCGTCGCGCTGCAAAACGTCGGCGCCGGACACCGGCTTTGGATCGTTGGTCCTGTGGGCTTCCTCGCCTACTCCGATGATGAGCTGCCAATCCGAACGGACGACATCGCGCCTGAGGTGGCCGGAGCTCTTTCCGACGGCGCTGGCAAGCGAAGTGCCGCCGAAGCAGGCAAACCCTCCACCCAACGTGCGGCAAAACAACGAGCAGAACTCAGCTCCTTCGCTGAATGAGGCTTCACCTTCTAAATCGCAACCGTCGAATACACAGCCGCCCTATGCGCAGGAGGCCCCGGCCGATTCCAAGCAACAAAGCCCGGTACAACAGGGTCCACCGCCATCCAAGCCGGCGCCCCCGGTGGACACGAAGCAAAAGGCTCCGGTCGACATCAAGCAACAAGGCCCAGCCCCTTCCCCAGCCCCTTCCAAAGAAACGACGGCTTCCAAAGCTGCTACAACGAAGCCGGCGCGCGCGAAGGTCTCCCCTGCCAAACCGAACGCCCCTGGTGTCGCTTCACAAGCAGTGCAACAAGACCAATCTCCCCCGGCTCAGCCTCCGGACCTGTTAGCCATCCGTTTTACTCCCAATGCGCAGATTCTTTCGACCAGCGGTCTGGTGTGGAGCTTGACTTCGCAGAATCGCTGGAAATATGCGCGAGCACGCCAAGACGAGTACTGGCAAGCGGGGGGAAAAGAATTTGCTCTAAGGGCCCCCTCGGGATCGAACTTCGCGACAGAAACCTGGGACAAATACCCCGGTGATTTTGTTTTCGAGCCGCCCGGCTCGCGCGTCTTCTGGCGCTCGGAAAGAGTTGGGGCCGGACTCCGGCTCATTCGCGAAACCGATGCTGATGGTGTGGCCTTCTACCAGTGCGCAGACTGCCGGCTCTCTTCGATTGTTTTCGGCCCCGATGGCCGGAGCGTCTGGCTCGCGGGATGGAGCACTGACACTGAGGGCAGTCATGGCCTCATCCTCCGCTCGGGTGATAGCGGCAAGCATTGGCAGCCGGTTACACGCGGCGCATTGCCGCCGGATCGCCGGATCGCGGCGGCAGGAGGCCGCACATGGAGATGGCCGCCGCGCTGGTATCTCGCGGTCCTGCTGCTGAGCATCGCTCTTGCAGTCCTCGCCATGCGAACGCCGCGGCAGGAGAAGCCGAGCGCGCCCGAAAATCCAGACCATCCGACGCCGGACTACGCCGCGGTCGAAGAATGCCTCACCTCGGACAAGCCGCTGGCGCCGGGCGACATGGACGTTCTCGGCTTGCGCGATATTGCGCTTGGCCTCTCGCGCTTTCTCCGCAATGAAAAGACGCTGCCGCCGTTGACTATCGCGGCCACCGGCGAGTGGGGCAGCGGCAAAAGTTCGCTGATGAACCTGCTCTACTGCGACCTGCAGAGCTACGGCATGCGGCCGGTGTGGTTCAACGCATGGCACCACCAGAAGGAGGAGCACCTGCTTGCGGCACTGCTTCAGACGATCCGCCTGGAAGCCGTGCCCTCGGTGTGGAGCCTGCTGGGTGTGCCCTTCCGCTTTCACTTGGCGCGTCAGCGCATCTGGCGTTGGCTGCCGATGATCGTGCTAATGGCGGCAGTGACGATCTTTCTCTTCGTGTTGGATTGGCACCTGCGCACGCAGCATCACACGGACTTGTTTATGTGGGTGGTGCAGCAGTTTTTGCCTTCTGCAGCCCCGAAGGCCGAGCCGGCAACTACGGCCCCTGTGTATGGGGGAGCGATCGCTATGCTGGCCGCGATCGCCGCCTTGTGGAAGGGGCTGACCGCATTTGGCGCGAATCCCGCGGCACTGCTGGCCTCTGTTGCGCAGGGAAATAAGATGAAGGACCTGGAGGCGCAGACCAGCTTTCGCCAGAAGTTTGCGGTGGAGTTTCGCGAGGTCACTCGGGCCCTGGGCCCCAAGCGCCCGCTGGTGATCTTCATCGACGACCTCGACCGCTGTCTCCCGGGCAACGTGCGCGATGTGCTGGAGGCTATCAACTTCCTGGTCTCCTCCGGAGATTGCTTCGTCGTCATCGGCATGGACCGCATACAGGTGCAGCGCGCGGTTGGACTCAGCTTCAAAGATATTGCGGAGGAAGCCAGCAGGGCGCCCGGACAGCATACGGCGGGCGATGCCCAGTCCGAGGCGGCGCTGGCCGACGCGGCACGCGAAAAGCGCGCGGATTTTGCTGCGAAATACCTGGAAAAACTGGTGAATCTCGAGATCAGGATCCCGGTGGCCGGCGACGACAATGCCCGCCAGGGATTGTTTAAGCGCTCCCCTGAACCCGCCGGAGAAGCAGCCAAAGCCCGCAGCTTGCGCTGGTGTCTGCGCCTGGCGCGAATCTCGATTCCGACGACGCTTGCTTTCCTTGTGCTGGTGGGCAGCTGGCAACTGAGCATCCGGCTGGCGCTGCCGTTGTGGCGCTGGATGGACCAGCAAAGCACAATCCATCACCCGGAGCAGCCCGCATCCCCAATTTCGCCGGGCGCTGCGATCGCTGGGAACTCATCCGGTGGAGGGAAGCCGCCCAAAGAAACTGCTCCAAAGGCGCCGGCCGCGGCGCCTGAGACGAGCGAGAAATCCGGCGTGCTGGTTTCACAGGAAGCCGGACCCGCTCCAAGCTTTCGTCCTGACCACCCGTCCCGGCGTAGTCACAAAAGATTCCCCGGAGTTTACCGACGCGCTGGAGAAGGTGTGGTATCCGCTGGTACTGGCCAGGCAGAACACTCCACGCTCGGCCAAGCGGTTCATCAATCGCGTGCGTTATCTCGCCATGCGCCAGCGGCAGCAGAGCGAGAAAGCGTCCTGGTGGGAGCAGGTACTGTTTCCTCAACGGCTGCCGGAAGTGGACCGGTCGAAGTCCTGGCAGTACATACCGGAGCCGCTGCTGGTTGCGTTGGCTGCCATTGAGGCCCTCGAGCCGCAATGGATCTACAACCCCAAAAGCTTCACTTTGGTCAGCAGTACAGACGGGCTGCCCAACGGCGAGGCCCGCGCGGACAGCATTCCCGGGGCGGTGGAGCTGTTGAAAGAAGCTCGAGCGCGGCATGCCAAGGTGTTTGCCCAGGAACCTGCCGGCAGGCCGGACGCACGATGGTCAGCAGTGGCGCAGTACCGGGACACCTTTGTGACGATCTGGCCGCGCGTCTTCACCGACAATCAGTGATCCGTTGAGAACGAAGACGATGGGCCAGCGACGAAATCTTGAGTAACTCCGCAAGGTCTTACGGCCGACCTTGATCCGCCAAATGAGTTAATGAGCTTGCCGGGAATCCATACATTTTTTGTCCTGTTTTCGCGCGGTAACTTACCGCGGTAACGTGCGCTGAGCATCAAAAAACAGTCGCGATCTTAGGCCTTTCGACGCTATAATCGTTGTGCTCTCAATAACAATTTGGGGCTCTATTTGCCACCCGAATCTTAGCGGCGGCGTGTGCGGCGCTGCCGATATCGGTGCGTTCAAGGAGAGACTCTGGTTTTAAGGCCCGCCCCGGTGGCGAGTGAGCGCTCCGGCAAATATAGAAAGAATTGAAACCCAGCAATGAACAACCTCATTCGATCTGCTGCTCTTAATTTTTGCGCCACTCCCAGCGTCACAGCCCCGCCCCAGCAATCCAACAACGGGCTTGCCGGGGACCCCGAAGCGATGCGCCGGAGACTCAGCTTCAGCAAGCGTGGACCCTTTGCCGCGGCGTTCCTGCTTTTGATCGTGCCGTTCCTGTGCGGTCAGACTGTGCCGACCAAGACAGTCCAGCGCGCACCCGCGCTGCGCAACGTCGCTGCGTCCTCCAGCAAAAAGGCCCCGGCGATCAACAAGACCGTGACCGCGAATACCAAGACCATAGCGGCGAACAAGGCGACGGCAGCAAACAACAAGGCGGCGGTTACGCGGACCTTGTCCTGGAGCGGCAGGCTGGCTCCTTTGCCCACCAATGAGAAGGCGGTCGCCACCCACGCGCCCTACGATGCCGGCGATTGCAGCCTCTGCCACAAGAGCGGAGACGTCCAGAACCCAGGTCCGGTCAACTTGAAGGGGAACGAGCTGTGCCTCAGCTGCCACGAGGACTACCAGGGCGTGCTGGCGCGCAAGTACGGCCACATCCCGGCCAAGGAAAGCTGCACAAACTGCCACAACCCGCACAACTCAATGCACCCCAAACTGCTTGTGGAAGAGGCGGGCACGCTGTGCCTGACTTGCCACAAGGGGATGAAGGACCAACTCGGCCAGATGCCCGTGAAGCACGACGCTTTGACCCAGGGCGCGCAGTGCGCAAACTGCCATAATCCGCATGGCGCGAATATCGAGCACCTGCTCATCCAACTGCCGATGCAGCTTTGCCTGCAGTGTCACGGCAAGGACGATGTCGTCGACCACGACGGCAAGAAGCTCACAAACATGAAGAAGCTGCTGGACGAAAATCCCAAGCACCACGGCCCCGTAGCTGCCGAGGACTGCAGCGCCTGTCACAATCCGCACGGCGGCAAGAATTTCCGGCTGCTGACGATCGAGTATCCGGCCACGTTCTACTCGCCCTACGATGCGAAGCTGTATGCGCTGTGCTTCAACTGCCACGAAGAGAAGGCCTTCACCACGCCGGAGACCGACGAGCTCACGCAGTTCCGCAACGACAAGAAGAACCTGCACTACGTCCACGTGAACAAGAGCGAACGCGGCCGCACTTGCCGTGCCTGCCACGAGGTCCACGCCTGCGTGCAGGACCACAATATCCGCGACGGTGTTCCCTATGGCCCGAAAGGCTGGACGCTAAAGCTGAATTACGCCAAGACCCCAACTGGCGGCTCGTGCGAAAAGACCTGCCACCAGACGAAGACGTACGATAATAAGACGAATACGGTCGTGAGCGCACAGCAGTAATGGTAGGGCGGTGATGGTCAGGCGATCTCGCATTCTCGGCATCCTGCTGCTCGCCTGGCTCTCATTGTGTGCCGACGCATGGAGCAGCAGTTTCACTCACTCGCCGCCCATGGGCAGCCTGATCGTGGACGTCGAGATGCCTGCGTTGGGGGGCGGCATGCAGCACCTGCTCGCGAACGCAACCGCCAACGTGATCGTCTTCTTCAAGCCCGGCCAGGAAAACTCCATTCTTGCGCTCAAGGAAATCGCCGAGCTCGAGAAGGAGTTTCTCGGCAAGTCTGTCCACTGGGTCGGCATCGTCTCCGATCGCATTTCCAAACAGGATGCGGAAGCCGCGGTGCAGGAGACCGGCATCACGATGCCCATCCTGATCGATGCCGGCGATGCGCTCTATGGAAGGTTCAACGTCGCCCTCGAGCCGGTGACTTTCCTGTGCGACCGCGACCACAAACTCGTTGCTTACCAGCCATTCACCAAGGTCAACTACGGCGCGGTGATCCAGGCCCGCATTCGGCATCTGCTCAAAGAAATCAATGACGAGCAACTGGCGGCGGTGCTCAACCCGCCTGCCGCCACCTTCAGCAGCGACACGGCGGCGGCGCTCCGAAGGTTGAAGCTGGCCGAAATGCTCTTGAAAGCCAAGAGCTACGACAAGGCACTGGAGAGTGTGAATGTCAGCATCGAAAAGGACCCAGGCCTTGCCGCCGCCTACACACTGCGAGGCGAGATCCTGGTCGCCCAGGACAAGTGCTCGGAAGCCATCCCGTCGTTCGAACAGGCCCTGAAGCTTGACCCAAAGGACGCGCGCGCCCAGCAGGGCAAGGAAAGCTGCCGGAAGATACAGTAACGCCCCTTCGGCCGCCCGGCATTGCCCTGGGCTCCCGGCGAGCGCGCAGTTGGTTCGCTGGGACGGAGTTGTCCAGTAGCGAAAATGCGCGTATATACTTGCGTAGAGTGACTGTCCGGTCCAGCCCAGTTTCCTGTATCCACGCACCTGTTGTTGCACGGCATGGCAGCGAACGGCACGTGGTAGATTCTGGTCTGGTTCTTGGCATTCTGGATCAAGTTCATCAGCCCATCCGCCACAGCCGCCGATGGGTTTTTCTTTTCGGATTTCGCCGCTAAATGAGCACCGGAATGGCGAAGCTTCAACTCGGCGCCACGCTGCAGCAGCGCATCGGCAACACACCCCTGCTGCGCCTCGAGCGCATTGCATCGAACCTCGATGCCGTGCAGCTGCTGGCCAAAGCAGAGTGGGCGAATCCGGGAGGCTCGGTGAAGGACCGCGCCGCCTCGAACATTGTGAGCGAGGCGCTGCGCTCGGGCGAGCTCAGCCCCGGAAGAGTGCTGCTCGACTCGACCAGCGGCAACACGGGGATCGCCTATGGCATGTATCCTGGCGAAGGCTCTGACGGCGCGATCCGCAGGGCGCGCGAGATGGCGGCGGCCGAGCCGGAGCGCTACTTCTATGCCGATCAGTATTCCAACGAGGCGAACTGGCGCGCGCATTACGCGAATGGCACGGCCGACGAGATCTGGCGCCAGACCGAAGGCGCTGTCACGCACTTCGTCTGCATGCTTGGCACCAGCGGGACCTTTGTTGGAACTTCCCGCCGATTAAAGGAGCTCAATCCGCGCATCCGCTGCATCTCGCTGCAGCCGGATTCACCCTTTCATGGAATCGAAGGCGCAAAGCACATGGCGACGTCGATCATTCCGGCGATTTATGATCCAAGCATTGCCGACGAGGACCGCGGCATCTCGACCGAGGCTGCCTACGAGATGGCTCGGCGGCTTGCCCGGCAGGAAGGACTGCTGGCCGGCGTCTCCGGAGCTGCCGCCCTGATGGGTGCGCTGGAGGTTGCGCGCAGCGCGCCTCGCGGATCGGTGGTGGTTACGATCTTTCCGGATTCCGGCGACAAGTATCTGAGTGAACATTTCTGGGAAGAGGACGAAAGGTAAGGGAGCTGAACGATGGCCCTCGGAATTCCTCAAAGATTGCTCGAACAGTTGCGGCAGCATGGCGAAGAGACCTATCCGCACGAGTGTTGCGGGATCCTGGTGGGCATCTTCGCCGAGGACGGCATGCGGGTGCGGTCCGTGATGCGGTGCGGCAACACGCGTACGGACTCGGCCCACAACCGCTATCAGATCTCGTCCGCCGACCTGTTTCGCGCGCAGCGGGAGGCGAGCGCACAGGGCCAGGAGATCGTGGGCTTTTATCACTCCCATCCTGACCATCCCGCGCGCTGGTCAAGCACCGACCTGGCCGAGGCACACTGGACGGGATGCTGCTACGTGATCACCAGCGTAGAAAAGGGCAAGGCCGCCATCACCAACGCCTTCCTGCTGGCCGGAGCAGAGCAGGACAAGCATTTCGACGACGAGGCGATTATCATTAGGGAAGAAGACGTCGTGAAGTCATCCCCATCGAGCGCGCAGTTGGCTTGATACCGCTATTCAGGAAGGAAACCGATGCCGATCAAAGTCCTGATTCCAACTCCACTGCGGCCCTACGCCGGCAAGCAGTCCTCTGTTGAGGTGACGGCCCAGACCGTAGGCGAGGCGCTGAACGACCTGGTAGCCCAGCATCCCGATCTGCGGAAGCATCTCTTCGCCGACGACGGCAAGCTGCGATCATTCGTCAATGTCTATCTCAATGACGAAGACATTCGCTATCTGCAGCGCGATGCAACGCCGGCCAAGGAAACGGACACGATCACCATTGTGCCGTCGGTCGCCGGCGGCCGTGATTTTGAGCCGTTTTCGCGGCGTCTGAGCCGCGAGGCGAAATCCTGAGCGAAGCGAAGGACCAGATTCTTAGGACCAAACGAAGCGGAGATTCCTAGTGGCTACGGTTAATCAAAGTATTCCAGCAACCCTGACCAACGAAGAGATCCTGCGCTACTCGCGCCACTTGATCATGCCCGAGGTCGCCATGGAGGGGCAGCAGAAGCTCAAGGCTGCGCGTGTGCTCTGCATCGGCGCCGGCGGCCTGGGCTCGCCGCTGGCGATGTATCTGGCTGCTGCCGGGGTGGGAACGCTGGGCTTGGTCGATTTCGACGTGGTGGACTATACGAACCTGCAGCGACAACTGCTGCACCACACCAGCGACGTAGGCCGTCCCAAGCTCGACTCGGCGGCTGAAAAGCTCCAGGCGATGAATCCCTTCGTCAAAGTGGAGCTGTTCGAGACGCTGCTCCACAGCAACAACGCGCTGGAGATCTTCCGCGAATTCGACATCATCGCCGACGGCACCGACAACTTCGCCACGCGCTACCTGGTCAACGATGCCTGCGTCCTCAGCGGCAAGCCAAATGTCTACGCCTCGATCTTTCGCTTCGAAGGCCAGGCCAGCATCTTCGCCACCGGGCAAGGGCCCTGCTATCGCTGCTTGTATCCGGAGCCGCCACCGCCGGGACTGGTGCCGTCGTGCGCCGAAGGCGGCGTGCTTGGCGTGCTGCCGGGATTGCTCGGCGTGATCCAGGCCACCGAGGTCATCAAGCTGATCCTCGGCTCGGGTGACCCGCTCATCGGACGGCTTCTGCTGGTCGATG
>WNFY01034971.1_pt1 | contig 11177 bp, 11 predicted proteins | sample 5400091 | NCBI WGS metagenome assembly WNFY01 (sample SAMN13153364, study PRJNA577476) | soil metagenome | isolation source: 60 cm soil or saprolite under grassland replicate 1 | place: USA:California | collected 2016-06-15
TACCATCGCTGAACCGGACAAAACCGCGCGTCACTCCGTTCGAATCGATGAACTCGCCAACGATGTCGCCTCTTTCGTTAATCTTTTGCGGCAAGGTCTGATTTCCGGTCCCGGGATAATCAAAAGTCGTGATCACTTCAATAGAGCCTGAGTTCGCCGCTTGCTGAGCGAACGTCCCCATCAATGGGAACACGAACAGAACTGCCAGAATGCTGATAAATATTTGTTTTGGTTTCATGATGCTTATTGCCTCCTTAATTGAATTGCCCATTGCTAAAACGCGGATGTGCAAAGTCAATATCCAGTTAGCGAATTTCGATATGGCCAGTTTGCGTGTTATCTGGTTTCGTCGGCCCGCTTTTGGGCCGGCACATTGAAATGAGTAGAGCCGAGAGCGCCAGATGCAACAGCCTTCTGATGTGGTCGTGCGTCCGGCTATAAAAACACGTGCCCCGGTCTGTTGTTCGTGATGCGCACGAGCGGATAGTTCGCTGCGGCTTGGGGATCGTCCCCGTAAGCAGCGAGACCGAAGACAAATTTGAAGACGCAATGGAAGTGACGGCAAGCTCACCACTCCCTGAAATTGCCCGCGTGCTCTTGCGTCTCGATGACATTGTCAGCATCGTCATAAACGTGAATCACAGCGTCATGTGAGCGGCTGAAAAACTTGGCGTGGTCGATTGCGTCTGTGATTGCTGTTGGCCCGCGATACCACATCGGACTATAGGGAAGCGCATGACTGACTAGATCGACACCATCTTTGTCAGCTCGTGGCCGAATTTCGTAAACGTCTGTGCGAATCGTCGATCTCTTAGGGCGCCGCATCATTTGCCGTCCGGCAATCAAAAACGATTCCAGCGCGATCCTGTGAAGCGGGCCGGGCATGGCAAAAAAGTAGCAACAATCTCGCAACGGCTAAACGTGCACGAGGGAAGACATAAGCTCTCTCAAGGCTGTGCCGAATTATCGGCATTTAGAAAGCGGGATCGTTTCGAGGACGCTTCGAGTTGCTGTGCTGGGCGAGCACGTCCGGCGAGTTGTGCGACAAGGTCAGCGCGCTGTGAAGGTTATCATGAATTCATGATAAGCTGGCGAAGGCACGCCAAACAAAACCTCACAAACCACACCATGATTCCGCGAGGGCAAGAATGCATGGCAATTCACAATCCCCGAAGAGCGCGCCATCCACATGAGTCGCGAGCTTCGAACAAAAGAAAGAGTTATATGAAAACGAACAGCAAATGGAAATGGCTCCTTCTCCTTTCAGTCGTAATGGGCGTAGGCGGATGCACTGATTATTACGGTACTTATCAGGCGTACGGCAGGCCATATTACGGGGGTTACGGTGCATATGGTTACAGCCAGCCCGCTTACGGCTACGGGTATCCCTACGCTGGCTACGGCTATTCCAGCGGCTACGGCTACCCCTACGCTGGCTACGGCTACCCCTACGCTGGCTACGGCTATTCCAGTGGCTATGGCTACCCCTACGCTGGCTACGGTTATTCCAGTGGCTACGGCTACCGCTACGGTAACCAAGGGTATCGCTACCGCAGCAACCAAGGGTACCGCTATGGCGGAAACCGAGGGTACCGCTACCGCAGCAACCAAGGGTACCGCTATGGCGGAAACCGAAGGTACCGCTACCGCAATCATCACCGGATACAGGAAGAGCAAACGTTACCGCGGAGACGCGGCGAATAAATGGCGATTGGTACAGAAATTACTACTCTTTGAAATCGTCCGCGTGCTCATGCGTCTGGATCACGTTGCCCGCTTCATCGTACACGCGAAGCACGGCATCATGTGAACCGCTGTTAAACTGGCAAAGCTGATGGCATTGTTGATTGTGTTTGGCCCGGCGTACCACAGGCCACCGAATGGCAGACCATCCGAGATTAAGTCAACGCCGCGTTTATCTTTGCGAGGGCGGACTTCGTAAACGTGTGCTGTATGCGTGCTCATGGTGAAATCCGGGAGGATATTATAATCGCGCGGCCGCCGCATTCATCAGACGCTTCACGTCACTCCAGCGGTGGAAGCAGGGATTAGCGATCATGTCTGGAGTCTCGACGAAATCGTTGGCTACTGATAGATTGAACGTCATGGAAATCACAAAAATGGTAGCATCGCATTGCGACAACACCTGCACCGCATTTCGGACTGAACCCCCGCTTACGAAAGAAGTTTTGGATTGCGCTGTCACCAATTTTTTTCCGGCCGGATTGGGAGACATGTTTTCAACCAAGGACGGACTGCTGATCGTGGCTAGAGTTGGAATTCCGAACAGCGCGATTGAAGATTACGCGCGGTATTTGACGAGCGCGGAAAAGAAAGTCGACAACCAACGGGAAACGGGCGAAAAAAAACGACAAGATGGTTTGCAAGATCGAGCCGATGAATCGGGTTTGCCCTTGGAATAAATCCTTCCATACCAAATTTCAAACTGAGCCAGTGCCCGAAAACGCCAGAACAAAACCACAGCTCTCTGTTCAGGCGAAGATGGCGAACGGTCCTGAACAATCAGTAAAGCAGCCGGGTCGCTGGCGCTTAGTCTCTCAACTCTAAGTTCATCACCGGGTGAATTTCCCATGCAGGGCGAATAATAGAAAGCAATCCGAGAAGAATGATCGCCGAGATGCCGCGCAGGCGCAGGCGGTGATGGGCGCGACGACTCGATCGTGACGTTTCATTCGTGTTCATGGAGGTTTCGTTATTACGCATGTTCATATCATCTTGTCATTGCCGTGTGGAGAGCAAACGAGACAGCATGCGGCCCGCGTGGGCGCAACTTTGAAAATGAAGTTGCGCAGCCGTTTCTCGCGCTTGCCATCGTAATGATGAAACGCCATAGAGAAGCCCTCGGAGATATATGGCAACGCATCGACGCCGTACAGCGCGATTCTGGCGCGTAGAATGTCAGAGAGCGTGAACAATCGCCAGGCCAGTCGAAAAATCTTTCCCGTAAGCAAGCAGGCTGTTAAAGACGTGGCGCTGTGAAATGTGCACTGTCTGCTTTATTCGCGTTTGTAGTTGCGTCCGCATTCGCCAAGTCGACAGCGCCAGAAGTAATTTTTATCTCACCGTGCGAGTGTCAGGGATTCCACGGCAAGAACCGCTGGATTGCTAAAACAGATTTAACGCAGTACACAGAAGCGAGAATGCCGTCAGAGCAAAAATGGTACGCGCTTATGGGGCGCGTTGTTGACGCAAAAGTGGAAGCAGACGGCGACATTCACATCGCGCTGGTAGATGCCAACGGCAGCAACATCGGAACGGTTAGCGCCGAGATTCCAGTCGGTCCAAAGTGGTGTGAGATTCGGCAAACAGTGTTTGGCTGGACGACGCAGAAATTTCCATTCGGCGTCAAAACCGCTCACACGCTCAAATTTCGTGAGCCGCATGTAATCACGGTGACGGGCAAAGCGTTTTATGATATTGGCCACGCGCCTGCCGATCATTCAAACCGGAGAAGCACGCCGAAAGGTTACGCGGTCTGGGAGATTCATCCGGTGATGAAGATAGAAGTGATGCAATGAAACACTGGGAGATCATTGCTGACAATCTCAGTAAAGCCGGTTGGAGTTGGGGCTGTGTCTCAGCCGTCAATTCAAACGGGCGAACGATCTGGATTGCAGACACACACCGCGACGACGGGAAGCGTTTCGTTGTGCGAGCGGCAGAAAAACTGACCGCGTTTCTGGAGCTTGAATCGGCGATCCGGGGGATGAATAGCAATCGCTGTACGTCACAGGAGGCGGCTGGGCCTTAGCTCACAGCCGGTAGAAACAAAAGTGGCCGCCTAAAAAGGACGGCCACTCTTATGTCGGAAAACTCTCTAGATCTGTTAGCTCGTCAGGAACCGCCGTACCTGGGCCAAAGAGCTTCCACAAGGAAAGACCATATCCGCCAGCTGTGGCTGGAATCGTGATGATTCCACTTAAATTACCGACGTACCAAACTTCAGCACCGAAATTTGGGCCGTCATATTTCGCAAACAGGTATGAATATAAACCGGTCCCAAGATCTATAGTCGTAGTGTGACCCGTTAGAGCAAAAACGGCAGTGGGCAAGGGACCAAAAGCACTATTTGAGCGAGTAACCAAGTTATCGCGAGGACCAATAATTACATGAGTTGAGCCGCCAAGGGCCAAACCAATCATAGTGTTTACGAAAAGTGTTGCACTAGTAACAGTGGTTGGTACGCTGCGGTCCACGAAGCCCAACTCGTGGGCGTCACCAATGATAAGGTTGATGACGGGGGGAAGGGGATGCGGTGAGGCACTGGCGTTCTGGGCGGATGCAAGGATGACGGCGCAACCGATCCCCAACAGCATTACAAACTTCCTTGAAATCCCATTCGTTTTCATAAGCCCTTAAAAAGCATCTATAATACCAACCATCGACGCAATTACGGACTTAGCTTCCAGATACGGAAAATCCTTACAAAGGTATCAAGCTAAATTCCTAGGCGAAGGCCTCAAAACCATACTCGGGGCCAACTAAAGTCTAGTATACGGACCATTGGATCGCGACCTCGGGGCTATTTTGTCGATGGAAAGCGCGTAAGATTCTCCGACATTTGTCAGGGATTCCGACGTAAAGGAAAGGCGTCGTCGAAGCCCCTAGGATTTTTACCGAAACATCAGGGAATCTTTCCCGACGGGTCAGACCAGTGACGCGAATCGAAGATCTGCGACCAACGGCACGACTAAGTCACCCCTCTTTGAAATCGCCCGCCTGTTCGTGCGTTTCGATCACGTTGCCAGCCTCATCATAAACACGGATGAGGGTGGGATGTGAACGGCTGTAAAATTGCGCGTAGCCGATTGCGTCATAACTGTGCGCGGGTCGCATTTTAGGAAGCAGGGAGCGCCGCGAGAATAGTTACGTAAAAGGCAAAGCCATTGATGCTCGTAGTCTTGCGCGCGCCGGCAGAGATCACCTGTGCCTCAATTGTTAATTCGACCTGCCCAGACGCATCATTCCAATCGGCATCCACATTTAAGATGTTCCAGGTCGGACGACCTCCAGTGCTCTGTGTTTTTGCCAATGAAGCAGTCCCAATTGCCCGAACGAACTGTTTCTTCGTCAACTTGGGCCCGAGCAATACACTAAAGGTTTCGTTTGCTGAAGCACTAACTGATAAAGCACTAGTTGAACTTAGCACCGTATCAAATTGTCCAGCAACGATGAACATGCGGTTCGCACGTTTGGGACCCGAGACCACGACTTCCATCTGCTGAAGATTTTGAAGTAAACCGAACGGAATCTTGACTGCCATAAGACCTCCGCAATTTTTTTAAGCGACTATCACATAACATATCACCGCTCCCGGCAATATTTTTCTAGCCGAGGAATTTGGCGGTTGTAATCGCTTGCAGATATTCGGCAAGATCGATGACAGTCGGATCTGTTGCCAATTTCGCGAGAGGTTTACCACTCTTTGAAGTCACCCGTGTGCTCGCGCCTCTCGATCACGTTGCCCAGTCAATCTTAAACGCGAATTACAGCATCATGTGATCGGCCCGAAAAAGTTGCCGCTAAAGTGGATTTTTTCTTGCCAGATTATTTGAGATCAACATTCTGATCGGTATTTCATGTGTGTGGGCGGTCCCTTCGGGTGGCTGCCCACATTTTTTTGACGGCTGCGATGCTTCGCGTACCCGATTGTATTGCTGACTGGCGTCCGGCTCACCGTACCACAAGCCGCCGAATGTAGCGCGTCGGAGATGCGGGATCAAACCCGCGTCGATCCTTGCGCGGACGGACTTCGTAAACGTGGATTGATTCGCAGCGTAATAATTTCCGTGCGGACCCTGTTACGCGAGTTTCCACACTCTGCGTTCTGCCGGGTTTGAAATCGGCGCTGGAAATTCACCGTAAAGATAGATCGCATCAAATGGATTGGTAGCGGGAACGCGGACGTCTTTAAGACGTGATTCCATCTCCCAAGCACGGGTAAGGCTAGGGAAAACGCAAACTCCGAGCACACAGTTGGGTCCGTAGGATTTCCGGCATTTGGCATCGATCGCCGAGTTAATGTTCTCCACAAGGCTCTTGTCAAAATCGACACCAGACCACTTGCCAGGAGCATCAGGTCGCTTTCTTGCTCCGAGCCATTTAAATTTCGCATCTTCCCTGTCGTAATAGGCCGTCACAACCTCGACTCCAAGCGATCGGTTTCCTTCGCGGTATTGGAGATCGGGGGCTTCGCCTGGTCGCCGATAAAACTGAAAGCTGGTGCAGTAGTCCGTGTTGTAGCGCTCGATTACTTGGTCGCCAACCCAACGTTCATGTTGTTCCTGCAGTGGATCCATGATGTCAGCGTGTGAACACATCATGGCCGCATGCTTTACCATCCGGCAATCAAAACGAACCATAGGATTTTGTCTGATTAGACAATCATCCGCCAGCCTGATTGTGTGTTTTCATCAATCAAACCAAGATTCCTGCGCACACTTCATAAGAAGCCAAGGCGCTTCGCGATGGTTGTCGCTTTGGATTAAATGAGCGGCGAGGCAGGGAGCTTCCTCGCCGCTCTGTCTTTCCGGTGACACCGCCGGGCGTGTCGCCCGGCTGCAGAGCTGCACTGGATGAAACGTCGCTAGATATGGTGGAGTACGCGGGCGGCAAACTCGCCGAAGTGTTCAGAGAAGGATCAGTGTAATTTCAGACAGCTGGTCTATTTTCGGGAGAACTTCAGCCTACAGATTCCGTATAACAGCCTGTGTGGTGGCGTCTCGACGAGACGCCGTACGTCACGAAGAAGAGCGGTATACAACGGAACGGCTGCGGACGGAACGGCGCTGTATTCGTTGGGCATTCACTCAAAGAGTCACTACACGTTGAGGATGAAACAATGAGGGCGACAGTGGAGAAACTGGCAGCGACGGAGCATTATGCTAAGGTTCGGCGCAATTCGGATAGCCAACTACAGGCGATCCATAGCTACGCGATTGGAATGTGAAACAAATGATTGAAACTATTAAATCCGGTTTTTACTGGCTGGCGTTGGCGCTTTTGGTGGTGTCGAAGCTGGCAGTGGCGATTTGGCGGAAACGATGAAAGAGCACCTACTGCTCCGCGCTGGTATCTCGTGGAGGCGCGATAGGAACTATCGTGTAATCACCGGCAAAACGCCTCAAGCGCCGATTGATCGTCCTGCGGTGAAGCCAGCGGTCACCAACTAACGTCAATACGGAGGCGATAATTCCACCTACGATGCCGATGGCTGAGTTCTGTAGCAAGTCAGTCGTTGTCATATGAAGTGTCGAGGTCGCCTAACGAGACACAAGCGTCGCTGGCATCATGGCTAGATCATCTGCCATCCGGCAATCAAAAACGATTCTGGCGCGATCCTGACCGCTCTGGAACCTATTTACATTGCAACTTGATGCCGAAAAAACCGGAGAATAACTTGAAGGCATTCCCCCAAACAACCAATTTTTTTTCGTTTTAATCACTCGGCAGCCAACTCACATTTTTCTTTAGCGACCAAAAGGTGAATAGTTTGAGAGCTAAGTAACTGAAGGTTGCTAAACCAAATTTCTGAACGCAGTGCGCATTAACTCGGTGTGACGGGCGAAGGTGAAAAAGCCGGGTCAGGCCGCGATTAAATGCGTCTAGATTCATCGCGAGCGTAACCGGCGTCGCGTAGTCGTTCGCAGCGCAATTCGCATTCTAGCGCGATCCTATAAAGCGGAAAGCGTTTCGTTGTGCGAGCGGATGAAAAACTGACTGCGTTCTTGGAACTGGAATCGATAATCTGCGCTTGCGGCGAATTGTCTTGACAAGCTAACGAGTTTTCTCCAACCTCGACGTCGCTAAACGGATCTGAATCAGGCGGAGGACATTTCCCCGCTAGGTTCTTCGCCTCTTCCCGACCCGCAGTTCCAGAGGATCAACTCAGCGGGGAAAAAAGAAAATGAAGGAAGAACCATGAATCCACTGAATCAGCTAAGGAGGACAAGTCATGGCAAGTAAGCGCAAGGCCAAAAGCATTGAAGAAATCCTTTTGTCGAAGTCATTCCCTGAACTCCAACTCACTCCGACTGAAGCAAAGGCAATTGTGAACATTCAGAGGACGCTTGTTGATAAACAGATGAAGTCTGATATCGACGATCTCACCACCAGAGTTCTCAAACCCCGAATTGAAATATTGAAAGCTATACGGAAGGCCGGTAAAGATAGTCCGTTAGCGCGAGCAGAGAAGATGATTGGTGCGAAGGCACGAGTACCTACTCGTCGGGAATTTCATGCACAGAATATCCCTCTTCCGCCTCAGCCCCCGATAAGTCCTCTGATGCTCTGTCTTACCCCGCCATATCTCATTGGCGACCCCAACCCACAGTTTGCCGCCTGTCCAGACCCTAACGGAGTAACATGGTCTTTGTCTGAATTTGCCGACAACCAGCGAGGAATCATGGGGATTGGAGTACGTGTGGGTATCGTTCCGGGGGATGCTGGTTTTACGGCTTGCAATAGAGATGGCCCTTCTTATCCCGTTGAAGCCAACATTGCCAGAGCCGCCCTCAGCCATATCGTGAATTTTCCAGCACCCCTCACCGAGCCCGGAGTCTTGTGGGTGACGGTTGATGTCACTACGGGCCCGCAGATTTGGGGGGATCTCCTATTGAAATGTCATCTGGTAGTGTGTCGTCTGGTGATGCTCTGGCTGCCGTTTCTGGCTCGATTTATCTCACACTGTCCGGGCAGGCCCAACAGAGCCCACGTATCAGAGTCCAGCCGTTTCTGGGGGGAGTAATGGCTCAAGATAGCAGCCTTGATATAGAACCATTCGTGTACGAGTCCTTTTCGGTATCTGAATATCTTATCATGCGCAGTGGGGCTCGGAATATCTCGATATCCGTTGAAGCCCGAGTCGAGGCCTTCCGTTGGTTCAGCGATCCCTTCACTTATGCCGTCGTTGACCTTAGGGCTCCCTTCTCAGGAACTCCCCCCATCTGGTACCATTCTGCAGATGGGCCAATAACAATTCCTCGGATATGTCTTACGTTTTTTCCTCGAGGTTGGGTGCCTCCAGGTGGGAGTCGCTAGATACCGTGGCAGTTGTTGTCTCGGTTATCTGCCCGCCGATTTTCTTTGTGTCCAGTGACATATCTGGACACGCAAATTAAACATCGAATCCTCTACGTCACGAAACAAGAAGTCGGTATTGACTATTTGTTTTTACCCGTGCGTAAGCAAAACCGACGATAGGAGATTGGTTCTTCTATTTCCGGAAGTCCATAGTGACGCCGCATCCGCAGCGAGAACTCATCTTGAGGATAAAACAATTCTTGGAAGGTTTGCCGTGCTGCCCTCACACCAACATTCCAAGCGCTCTTATGATGCTCCGAAAACAAAGCCGTGCCTTCTAAGGCGTTTTTTGTTATCCTGATGGCGTCGATTAGATGATACGTGCCAAGCAGCCGCATGGCTCCCAGTTCGCGCAGGGCGGTTCTATATTTCTTTTTCGGGTTTTTTGCGCCGGTTTCCTCTTTCAAACGAAAGTAGAATCCATCCTTTGGCAACTTACCTCCTGATTTGAGCCGCCCGAGTTCGCGTTTGCGTAGCACAAACCATTTCTTAATTCCTGCCTTCACGGCCTGCGGACCTCGGCTCCAATCAATCAGAAATGCTGCTTGCTCGATTCCACCGTAGAAGAGGCGCGAACTCCCACACCATCGCGGCCAAAGGTCTGATTGTGGTTTGGATGGATCGATTATCTCTGGAGCAAAGTCGATCAGCATTTGATCAGGAAGCGGACGAAAAGCTGGTACGCCGGAAAAGCCGTCTATTAAGCTTCTTCTTTCGTCGGGCTGCAACTTATTCCAGCCAATTTCCCGCAGATCGATTGTCGGCACGAGTGTGAGAGCAAAGCCTTCACAGCGCGGGTGTAGAATGAACAAACCTTCCCCCGGAGAGCTAAGGCTCCGGAGGCGGCCCGTAAGTATTTCGCCGCGGGTGAAGTTGCAGAGCGTTTTCGTTAAGCGCGAAATCGTCTCTGATTCCCTTGCAAATTCATAGTAGAACCGCGCTTCAATTTCCGCATTCGATGCCCTTGCTTCTGGCAATTTCCAATCTGCGCTAAAATCAGGCAAATCGACTTCCGCACTGTCAACGAAGTCTAATCTACGTTTTTCCACAGAAAATTTCCGAGCGGCAGATATAGCGAAGAAGGGCGTCGAATCTCCGTCCCGGGGCCGGTTCTGTGCGGCGCTGGCCCCGCAGAAAAAGTAATTCTTTTTTCATGCCACGCGCGTCTCGCAGCGCGTGAGGGACTCTCGCATTGCCGGAATCGAGTTCAACGGACAACCCTGAACAACATTGAAATTGGCAGTGCTTTCCTCGCAAAGCGGTGGCCGAAAACTGGGGAGGATTCGTGATACGACCCGCATGGCTGAAGGGTGGCCGGTCTGGCCGGGGGGAAGTAATTCTAGCGCGAAAGCGTCTATCGATCGTGCTGTGAAAAAATGTTAGCCGAAGTCCGCGTTGCACGTCTATGCCGCGGTAAGATTCGATTCCCTCAAGAAGCACATCCACGCGCAATTCAGAGTTATCTGGCAACTGCTCTGCAACCATTTGCGGCAACCTCCGTGAAGATACGAGGGAGAATGTCGGAGCACGAAATTTTGTGCTTGACATTTCGAATTGCCTTCTGGTTTCATAGGACCAACCCCAAATCTTACGTAGGGCGTAGCCTGCACCTTACGTAGGATCCAACCTAACAAAAGGAGAAACCCATGACTAGAATCGAACTTTGCAAGTTCGGATTCCTGCGCATGACTCTCATAGCCTGCGTGGGAATCCCTCTCATTATCGCGTCGAACGCATTTGCGCAGAACGTCCAGCCGCTGCCGACGCTCATTGGTGCTGCCCCGACGCCGCCCGCTGCGGAAGCCGAGCGCGTCATCGTAACGGGTTCGAACATTCCGACGGCAGAAACAGTCGGCCCGAACCCGGTTGACACCTACAACCGCGACAACATCAACAAATCAGGTGATATTACCACCGAGCAATTTCTCCTCAGCCTGCCGGTCGTGAACGCGAACGTCGTTCCGATTTCGAATAACGAAAACGGCTCCAACACCGCTGTGGGTGCGGCGACAGTTGCGCTCCACGGTTTCGATGCCAGGGCCACTCTCATCCTTCTCGACGGACGCCGAGTCGCT
>WNFY01011289.1_pt1 | contig 11174 bp, 11 predicted proteins | sample 5400091 | NCBI WGS metagenome assembly WNFY01 (sample SAMN13153364, study PRJNA577476) | soil metagenome | isolation source: 60 cm soil or saprolite under grassland replicate 1 | place: USA:California | collected 2016-06-15
TCTTTGCGCGACATCCATATAGCTATAATGATCATCACTACTGTAAAGGCCAACAATATTGCTAGATTCAGGGGTACGCTGGCGATATCATAACCCAGGAGTACCCCGCGAATGGCATTGACGCCATAGGTGAGGGGATTGAGCAGCAGGATAACGTGGAACCATGGTGGAACCTGGCGGGTTGGGAAGATTGCTCCTGAGAACATGAAGAGTGGCAGGGTAATAAAGTTCTGGATGGTGCCAAAGTTCTCGAAGTCGGTGATCCACATAGCGATGACCACGCCCAGACCTGAGATTGCCAGGGCGGTGACAAAGGTTGCCACTACAGTGGCAAGAACGTTCAGGGGATTCAGGGCCACTGAAGCAAATGGGGCAAAAATCAGAATGATCAGCGCCTGGATAGTCGAACTTGAAGCGCCGCCCAGACATTTCCCGATAACCAGCGTTGAACGCGGGGTTGGCGCGACCTGTACTTCCTTCAGGAAGCCAAACTCACGGTCATACACAATAGAAATTGCTGATTGGAGGCCGCTAAAGATGACCGTCATGGCGATCACGCCTGGAAAGACGAACTGTTCGTAGCTAAAACCGGCGATAGAACCGAGCGAACCGCGAAGGCCAAATCCCAGCGCGAAAAGCCAGACGAGCGCTCGCGCGACTGCTCCAAGTAAACGCGAACGTTGTCGCCAGAGGCGTACCATATCACGACGCCAGATCATGGCAATGCCTTCTGGATCGATAAAAAATGCAGAAGCAGACCTGTTTTCAGGTGAGATTTGAGGTACTGTTGCTGGCCGCGTTGTTTTGAGCATTGATGGACTCCTTGTCTAGCGGCGTAAACGACCACGACTGCGCAGACGAGAACCCATGCGATCTTTGGCGCTGGCAGACTCGTCACGAATGACTCGACCGGTGAGAAGGACAAATACGTCCTCCAATGTGGGGGCGGTCACGTTCACTCCAAGCACATCGATATCAGCCAGTATAAGCTGGCGAATTAAGCTGGCGGCTAACGCCTGGCCGTTCTCTCCCTCTACATAAATGGCATTGTCTGCGCGGCGCACAGGATGGCCAGGATGTTGTTCAAGTATGGTTGCGGCCTGCTCGGGTGATGACGTGGTGAGGCATACCTTGTCCTGACCAACCTTGCGTTTGAGCGCCGCGGGAGTATCGAGGGCGACGATTTGACCATTGTCGATGATAGCGATACGATCACAATATTCTGCTTCTTCCATGTAGTGAGTCGTCATAAAGATGGTGAGACCTGTTCTCTCGCGCAATCGCAGCACATGCTCCCAGACGCTGCGTCGTGTTTGTGGATCAAGGCCAACGGTTGGCTCATCGAGAAAGAGTGTTTGTGGTTCGTGCAGCAGACCGCGAGCGACCTCTAAACGTCGCTTCATACCGCCAGAGAAGGTTTTTACGACGTCTTTGCGGCGTTCGTCGAGACCGACAAGTTGGAGCACCTCGCGTATTCGTGTATCACGCGTTTTGTGTTGTGTGTGGTAGACCATACAGTGGTAATAGAGGTTCTGTTCCGCTGTGAGATACTCGTCAAGTGTTGGATCTTGAAAGACAATGCCAATGCTCTGGCGTACCTGCGAGGCTTCACGTTCAATATCATAGCCATTGATCCATGCCCGTCCACTGGTGGGGCGTAGCAAGGTACAAAGCATTTTGATCGTAGTGCTTTTCCCCGCCCCATTGGGTCCAAGAAAGCCGAAAGTTTCGCCGTGGTCAACTTGGAGGTCAATACCCTTCACTGCTTGTATTTCCCCAAAGGAGCGCGATAGTTTCTCAACCGTGATTGTCATGGTTTTACCTCGATAAGATGGCGAAGGACCGGTAGGGCTGCACGAAGACGAGCAAGTTCATCCTGATTCAGGTGTGCCAGACGGCGTTGTAAGTTGGTGCGCCGGTACTGGTCATACAGAGTTACCGCGCGCTGCCCGCGTTCGGTAGGCAACACCCAGACTACTCGCCAGTCCTGTTCATCGCGTACACGTTCGACAAATCCCTGGGCGAGCAGCCGTTTGATCATTGCGGTCACAGTTGGTGGTGCAACGTCCAGCTGGTCGGCTAATTCCTGCATCATGCAACGCTGATGTGTGATCAGAATGCGCATAAGCCGGATCTGTCCAGTAGTCGCGCGTAGTTCTGAGATGTCATGCCATTCCGGTATTCCCTGTTCGGAGTCGGCTTCGCGGGGAATATCCCTCTGCCATTGGTCCATATTCCTGTGTTTTATTTAGCCTATCTATTATTTAGATGTTCTAAGTATATGGCGTTTATTATATTATTGTCAAGTGTGAAAATACATTGTTGCGGCCTTGACACGTCTCTCCCCTCTGGATAGTATAATATGTGTTGCTACAGGAACTCTGGTCATTTCTCATCTGTGATCGTCCTGTGATGTTCGAGCGGCTTTGCGTGAGTCCCTGGTGAGATGCTTGTTCTATCATAATGTTACCAAAAAGGATGTCTGAAGGAGGGCTTGTTCTTAGTTTACTGTCTAAGGAGGAAGATAGCTATGGCAAACCAGCAACCTATTGATCTACTGCGGCAAGGAGTCAATGCCTGGAACGCATGGAGGCAGGGAAATCCGGGTGCAGGATCAGACTTGAACGAAGCCGACCTGAGCGGTTTGGATCTGAGTGGAGCCAATTTGAGTAGAGTCAACCTGAGCGGAACGAAGATGAGCGGAGCTATACTGAGTAAAGCTGACCTGAGCTGGTCCAGCCTCGTTGGCGTCGATTTGAGCGAGGCAAACCTGAGAGGAGCCAACTTAAGCGGTGCTGATCTCAGCGCTGCCAACTTGACCCTGGCTGATCTTAGCAATGCTGACCTGAGCAAAGCTGTACTCATTGATACCAACTTGATTGAGGCGGACCTGAGCGAAGCGAACCTGACCGATGCTGATCTCACCGGCGCGTTTCTCGGTCAAGCTAATTTCAGAGGTACACTTGTCACGCCAGAGCAACTCAACAAGGCCAAATCACCTGACGATATTCCTTGATGAGCTACGATGAGCTGCGATGAACTGCGACCCACTCCGACTCACATGATGCTTGACTAATATGTGCAGTATCTCCTGGAATTTCCCCAGATCGCCTCTATCTGCTATGTTCAGTTCGGGCGGAAACCCTCTCCACCGGAGATTCTTCGCTATCGCTCAGAATGACATGGCTATCGCTCAGAATGACATGGGGAGGTCACGACGCTTAACTGTCATTCTGAGCCGCAGCGAAGAATCTGATCGCCATACGATTCAGTACGTTCTTGCCACTGGTCCAAAGCCCGAATGCTCAACGCGTCGGTACAAACGCTTTGCAGAGATGGATGATCCTGTGGAACGGAGACGGACCATTCTCAAGCTCCATGTGAAATGGCCTGCAAGGCTCAATCCGCCATTGGAGGCGTTTTAAGCCCTAAGTGCGGCTGAAGTATAAGGACAGCGGGCGAAGATTCTCCGACACGTGTACGTGCCACACTCCCACCGCACAGGTGGAGTCGAGAGAGTGGCTCTGCTCAGTTATGCATGCTCCGACAGGCCCACTCACGTCCCACTTCCTGCCAGCAAACAACACGCAGCGCATTTCGCCTCCTTTACCCCTTGACAACGGATATTTTTGATGGTATATATTATTTAGTATATACGATATCAAATACTCGTGAAAGGATACATGACCCTGACAAAACGCAAGATATCCAACCTACTGGCGCTGGCCGTTCTGTCCTTGCTCACCGAGCGACCCATGCATCCGTACGAGGTTTCGGCCGTGATGCGCCAGCGGGGGCTTGCTGATAGCATCAAGCTCAACTATGGCTCGCTTTACGCGACGACCGAGGCAGGACGCACTGAATTTTTCAGCTGGCTCCGTTCGCTGATTCACACACCTGCCACAGAATACACCCAGTTTGCGGCAGGTTTGTCTTTCCTCGCACACTTCTCTCCCACCGAAGCGGCAGCGCTGCTCGAAGAGCGCACGCGGCATCTTTCGGAGAAGATCCGCACCAAGCGCTCCGCCATAGAGGCAAACATGCTGCACGGATTAGACCGGCTCTTCCTCGTCGAAGATGAATATGCCCTGGTTCTGCAGGAAGCCGAGCTCGCGTGGGTGCAGCAGCTTATTCGAGAGATCCACGATGGGACGCTGGCTGAGTCAAAAGACGGGCGGCTCGGGTGGAAGATTCTCCATCCGGACCTCGCGTTCACGCATGGTGAGGTGGAAGGAGAAGAGCGGTGAGCCACACCAGGCACAGAAGCGAAAACAATACTCGGAGTGAAAGTACCATATCACAAAGGATGACAATCATGAACAGACAGAAAAGAAAAGCGCTGATTATTGGGGGCGGGATTGCTGGTCCCGTCGCCGCGTTGTTGCTCCAACGTGCAGGCATCGAGGCAGAGATCTATGAGGCCAGAGCCGAGTCTACCGATTATGGAGGCAGTTTCCTGAACATGGCTTGCAATGGGCTCGGCGTGCTCAAGACGCTCGGGCTCGACGACCAGGTGTCAAGCCAGGGATCTCCGATTCCTCGCATGATTATCTGGAGTGGGAAAGGCAAGCGTCTTGGCGAGGTACGCAATGGCGCCAGAGCGGAAGTGGGAGCCCCAAGCATCAATATCCTGCGATCCCGCTTGCATCAGGTGCTGCGTGAGGGAGCCGAGCGAAGGCGGATCAAGACGGCCTTTGGCAAGAAGCTTGCTGGCCTCTCGACAGGTGAGCAAGGAGTGATTGCCACCTTCGAGGACGGGACCACAGCCGAAGGCTCTTTCCTGGTTGGCTGTGATGGCGTTCACTCTCGCACCCGCCATCTCATCAATCCCGACGCACCCACCCCGAAATACACGGGCCTGATCAGTGTTGGTGGCTTCGCGCAGCACTCCAGCTTTCCTCCCACCCCGGACACGCTGCACTTCGTTTTTGGCCAGCTGGCCTTCTTCGGCTATCACATCAGCTCCTCTGGAGAGATATACTGGTTTGTCAATTTCTCGCAAAGATCAGCGCCTGCGAGAGGAGATGTAGACATGATCGTGAGCGATGAGTGGCAAGAGCGCATGCTGGATCTCTTCCGGGGGGATCTGCCTCTCATCTCGGAGATGATCCGGGCAACGGAGAGTCCGATCATCGGCTATCCGATCTATGACATCTCCACGCAGCCCATCTGGCAGAAAGGTCCGGTGGTCCTGGTCGGTGACGCGATCCACGCGGTCTCGCCCGGTGCTGGACAGGGTGCATCGCTGGCTGTAGAGGATGCTATCGTTCTGGCAAAGTGCCTGCGAGACAGAGAGGATCTCTCACAAGCCTTTGCGACCTATGAGCGTCTCCGTCGAGCGCGCGTCGAGCATATGGTCCAGTATGGGCGCAGCCTGGGTCAGGCGAAGATCATGACCAATCCGATCCAGGTGTGGTTTCGGGACCTGCTGATGCCGTTCTTCCTCAAGCGCTTCGCCAACCCTGCTGCACTCGACTGGGTCTACTCCTACAAGGTGGATTGGGACGCCTCTGTGGAGGGGACACCTGATCCTATTGAGCGAGAGATCGCGGTGAACTAGGTGCGGCTCGGCTAAGTGATGCTTTCAGAACATGATCGCTGCTCTGCGAGGGAAAAAGGGGAGTACGCTCTTTGGGACACTCCTCTTTTTCTTAATACAATTATTTTTCTCATATCGTTTCTTTTCCCGTCGGCTGATAACAAAGCAACACATTGCCGTTTTTAAACACCCTTGTGTTGATAAGCTTGAGGTTGAGTTTGTTCTTTATGTCTTTGAATAACGGTTTTCCGTTTCCCAAGATGAGGGGATTGATAATCAGCCGATATTCATCAATTTGGTTTACCCGAAAAGCTCCAAAGCACAGTTACCTATACGGGGTTCCGACATTTTTACCTCCCAAAATCCCCGCTAAGGATTCGTCGAGATGATTCTGGCTTGTTTCTTCCCCGCTAAGCCTACTGCTGAAAGCCCGAACGAAAGATATAAGGAGCGCTGCACCTCAATCAATGGTATCTTCGTCCGACTTTACCATTCCCACTGCAATGCGCGGCGTCTTCACACCGTGAATGTAGATGCGGCGCAGCCCTTGCAAAATACGTTCCGGCGAGAAGCCGCGCTCTTGCCGTTGAAAGCGATAGAACATAGGATGAAGTGTGGCCAGAATAGCGTCGGCCGTGTAGGGAACGTCGAGTGATGGCAGTTCTCCCCGTTCTACAGCATCGACAAGCAGCCCCGAAATCAGTTCGTGCAACCAGAGATAAAATGGCGCATGCTGGAGTGCAAACCGTCGGGAGCTCTCCGATGCATCACAATGCACATCTGTGACAGCAATGGGTCCTAACAAGGCACCCTGCTCTTCGAGAAACGCGACCATGTGTGCCAACACACCATTTAGCCGTTCAAGCGCAGGAGATGTCGCAGTGGCGGAAAACAGCGCTGCCATCTCTTCCACTAATTGCTCATGGCGCTCGTGCAGCAAATCCATACAGAGCTCGCCTTTATGCGCATATCGCCGGTACAATGTTCCCTGCCCGATCCCAGCAGCCATAGCAATCTGATGCATGCTAACGGCATCAACGCCCTGCTCGGCGAAGAGCCGCTGGGCAACCTCCAGAATCCGCTGGCGATGCTCCGTTGCATCGCGCCGTTCGTGCCGCATACGTGATCCGAACGGCTTTGGCAAGCCCGCAGACCACAAGCACCTGAGAGATTCTTCCATCACTTCTTTCCCCCTCTTCCTCTTGACAAATGGACAGTTGTCCGTTACACTAACACAAGTGGACAATTGTCCATAAGAGTGTAACACAACCATGGCATGCCGGTCAATACTCCGTACTCCAGCGCCCTCTTTAACTTGCTTATCCGTCTCCCGCTGGCGCTCGATCGGATCACGTCGGCGGCACAAATACTAAAGGAAGTGTATCATGTCGAACAGACCGGCCATTTTGGCCGAGGGACTCCATAAACATTACGGAAAAACACACGCCCTTGCAGGGCTTGATCTGGTCGCCGAGGAGGGAAGCGTCCTTGGCGTCCTCGGCCCCAATGGCGCTGGCAAGACCACAGCCGTGCGCATCCTGACAACGCTTTTACGTCCCGACGCTGGGCGAGCTGAGGTCGTAGGACTTGATGTCGTTAAACACGCCGATACGCTCCATGCGCGCATTGGCCTGGCCGGCCAATATGCCGCCGTCGATGAATACCTCACCGGCTACGAAAACCTGAAGATGTTCGGGCAACTCTATCACTTGCCAGGTAAAGTAGCACGGCAACGGGCGAGCGAGCTCCTCGAGCGCTTTGACCTGGTCGAAGCCGCCGGGCGCACCGTCAAGACCTACTCCGGTGGAATGCGCCGGCGCCTCGATCTTGCGGCAAGCTTGATCATGTCGCCTCCTGTGCTCTTCCTGGATGAGCCGACGACCGGCCTCGATCCACGCGGCCGACTCGCGATGTGGGGGGTCATCTCCGACCTTGTCTCCGACGGTACAACGGTGTTACTCACCACCCAATATCTCGAGGAAGCCGATCAACTCGCTCATCAGATCGCCGTCGTTGATCATGGGCAAGTGATTGCCGAAGGCACCTCCGACGAGCTGAAAGCCCAGGTCGGTGGTGAGCGGCTTGAGCTAACAGTGGCGCATAGAGGCAACCTGCAAGCCGCTGCGCAAATAGTGCGCCCCTACAGTCTGGGCGAGATTCAGGTCAACGCGGATCACCGCCACGTCATCTTGCCGGTGACGAACGGTGTTCAACTACTCCCTGCCGTCGTGCGTGACCTCGACGCCGCGCAGATTCCCCTGGATGACCTCGCACTGCGCCGTCCGACGCTGGATGATGTCTTCCTCGCGCTGACCGGGCACGCCGCTACCTCAGCAGAACTGCCCATAGAGACACCGGCCACTCAACCCCTGGTAAGGAGTTCACGATGAACATCACAAATCTCCGCACAACTACATCACAATTGAAGCCGCTGGGGCGTCCCTCACTCTACTGGACGTTCGCCGATGCACTCGTCCTGGCAAAGCGCCACCTGGTCCAGATCCCACGCATTCCTGAGGAGCTGATCTTCGCCACGATCCAGCCGATCATGTTCGTCTTGCTCTTCCGCTACGTCTTTGGCGGGGCAATCGCCATCAGTGGCACCACCTATGTCAATTACCTGATGGCTGGCATCTTCACCCAGACAGTAATCTTCGGCTCGACAACAACCGGCATCGGCCTGGCTACAGACCTGCAGCGCGGGCTGGTTGACCGATTCCGCTCATTGCCAATGGCGAAATCGGCCGTTCTCACAGGTCGCACAATCTCTGATCTTGTACGTAACACCTTCGTTGTCTTCGTAATGTGGATGGTCGGTCTGCTGGTCGGCTTCCAACCACAAGGTAATGTCCTTTCCTGGGTGGCAGCAGCAGGGCTGCTTTTGCTCACCAGCTTTGCCTTCTCGTGGATCTCGGCGACAATCGGCTTAGCGGTAAACAGCGTGGAAGCAGCACAATCCGCTGGCTTCATCTGGCTCTTCCCGCTGACCTTCGCCAGTAGCGCGTTCGTGCCGACACAGAGCATGCCCGGCTGGCTGCGCACCTTCGCAGAACATCAGCCGGTCACACTGATCGTCAACGCGGTTCGCGGTCTACTCCTCAACCGGCCTGATGCCTTAACTATCTGGCAGGCGCTAGCATGGTGCGTAGGCATCCTCATCGTCTTCATCCCGCTTGCCGTACGGGCATACGGACATCGCACGGCGCGATAGGGGTCCGACCAAGATCAGCGGTTCTTGACAAGGCAATCACCTTCGCCTATGATTTAATCACAGGCTGTTAAAAGTCGTCTCAGAAGGATCTGAAAGCAGGATTCTTGAAGTGAAGTAGAAGGAAGTTGACAATGACGAATAAGAACAAGGACACGCCAAAAAAAACTTCTTCCTTTGCATCTCCTGAAACAGCCGTATCAGCTCTAGCGCCCGATGTGGCTGCTCCTCACATGGTGAACGCGGACAACCAGGGGAAACCGCTCATCGTCGTGCATAATTTGCACAAGACGTACTATCTGGGACAGACGCTTGTGCATGCGCTGCGCGGGATCTCGTTAGAGGTCTCCCACGGTGAATTTGTCGCCGTCAGAGGGCCGTCGGGGTCCGGCAAATCCACCTTTATGAACCTGATCGGGTGCCTGGATCGTCCCACCCACGGGTCCTATTGGCTTGCCGGCAGGCAGGTCAGCGACATTTCCAACCAGGAACTGGCTCGGGTCCGCAATCGCATGATTGGCTTCGTGTTTCAAGGCTTCAACCTGCTCTCCCGGGCCAGCGCCAGGAGCAACGTCGAGTTGCCCATGATTTATGCAGGACTCTCCAAAGAGCAGCGTGAGCGTCGGGCCAGGCAAGCGCTGCACCTGATGGGGCTGGGATCACGCATGGAGCATAAGCCCGCCCAGCTCTCAGGCGGGGAACAGCAACGCGTCGCTATCGCACGCGCCCTGGTCAATTCCCCTACGCTGCTGCTGGCTGACGAGCCTACAGGCAACCTGGACACCCGGACAAGCGTAGAGATCATGGCCGCGCTCCAAGCATTAAATCGGCAGGGCTTGACAGTTGTCCTGGTCACCCACGAACCCGATATCGCCGAATATACGACGCGCCAGGTCGTCTTTCGCGATGGGCGGCTGGTGCGGGATGATCCAGTGACCCATCCACGTGATGCGCAAGCAGAATGGGCCGTGCTCGCCGCTCAGAATCCTGATGAGGACTTCTAAGGCAGAGCGCAAGGAGGAAATGACATGAGCACAAGTGATCAGTCAAAAGGAACAGCCTCCTCTGCTGGCATGCCAGCACCCGGTCCGTCTGTGAAGAAACACCGTGTCCTTCCCCCGCTCGAGAAGGGGGATTTCGACCGGGCGGGAAAGCTGGGAATCAATTTCTCTGTCGCAGGGGAAGCGCTGTGGGCGAATCGCCTGCGCTCGCTGCTCACGACCCTGGGGATCTTCATTGGGGTGGCCGCAGTGGTCTCTATGGTGAGCTTGATCCAGGGCATAAGTGCGAACTGGACGGATACCATCTCCAGCCTGGGATCGAATATGATCATTATCGCACCCGGAACTGGCAACAACGTCTCAAATAGTGGCATTTCAAGTAACGGCGGGGTTTCAGTCAGCAGTCGGGTTACATCCACCCTCCCCGCCGCCGAGACGACGCTTTCACTCACGCCAGGCGATGCGACAGCGGTCGCCAAGACCCCTGATGTGACGGCGGTGAGTCCTATCATCTCCATCCACGGGCAAATCATCTCTGGCAATCGGAACTGGAATACGCGCATTGCAGGAGTGGACACGAGCCTGGAGCAGATACAGAACTGGACCATTGCGCAGGGAGCCTGGTTCACTACCAATGACGAGCAGGGAGCCAGGTCGGTGGTCGTGCTTGGTCAGACCGTCTATCAGCAACTATTTGCCGCTTCAGGCGAGGACCCGATTGGCAAAACTATCCGTATTGGCAATCAGCTCTTCCGCGTGGTGGGGGTCCTTGCAACGAAAGGGGGGGCAACCACTACCGATGATGTGGTCTTCGTGCCCTTTTCGCTCGCCTTGGAGCGGCTCAAGAACAACGGCTATGTTGATCAAATTATAGTGCGGGTCAATGATGCCAGTAATATTGATGCAGCACAGCAAGCCATTACCGCGCTGCTGGAGCAGCGCCACCACATCGCCAGGGGAAGCGCGGATGACTTCAATCTCACCAGTTCTAAGCAATTGTTAGATACGTTCAATCAAATTCTCTCGCTTGCTACCGCCCTGTACATCAGCATCGCGTCCATCTCATTGACGGTCGGAGGAGTAGGAATCATGAATATCATGATTGTCTCGGTGACGGAGCGCACGCGGGAAATAGGTATTCGCATGTCTCTTGGAGCACAACGGCAGGATATTCGCAACCAGTTTCTGATCGAGGCTGTGACCTTGAGCCTGGTAGGTGGGGTGATCGGGATGCTCTTCGGCTTGCTGCTGGGATTTGGACTCACCTATCGCCTTGAGGTTCCCTTCGTCGTCACACCTACCTCGTTGCTCATGCCGTTTGCGGTATCAGCAGGCGTCGGGGTGATCTTCGGTCTCTACCCCGCGGTGCGAGCAGCCCGGCTCGATCCCATCGAGGCGCTCCGCTCGCTCTAAGCGCAGCGGGGCG
>WNFY01013203.1_pt1 | contig 11174 bp, 9 predicted proteins | sample 5400091 | NCBI WGS metagenome assembly WNFY01 (sample SAMN13153364, study PRJNA577476) | soil metagenome | isolation source: 60 cm soil or saprolite under grassland replicate 1 | place: USA:California | collected 2016-06-15
AAGATGGGTCAGTATAAATTAGAATTCAAAGGAAAAAATTGGTTTTTGAAAGCATATACCGTGCAGGAAAATTCAGGTGATGCATACACAGCGACCACGGCCGCTCTTTTTATCAATCGTGCATGGAGAAGTGATGCGGATTGGTTTGGACTTTATACTGCGACATATTCAGCCCTGAAAGCACAGGGTGTACCTGATATAGAGGCTCACACCATGTCAAGAAGTGCCGCAGATGCCGGAAGATTTTTGCCGGGAACTGCTCAATTTAATACGGCTTTTCAAAATGCAAAAAATACCACCATCGGTAATGGTGGTGCTAAATTCGATGACAAAACAGATATGTATCATTATGAAGGCCAGCTTAACCTCACACCGTATTTAAATAATGTTGCTGAGATTTTAGTGGGTGCAAGTTTCCGTCAATTTCGTCTCAATTCACATGGAAGCATTTTTGCAGACACAGCAGGCGTAATACCAATAAACGAAATTGGCGCCTATGTGCAGTTACAGCGTTGGTTTATTAATGAGCATTTAAAATTAACACTATCCGGTCGCTATGATAAAAATGAAAATTTCGATGGCCGGTTTACACCCCGTGCAACTGCACTTGTAAAAGTTGCCAAAGACAATAATTTCAGATTATCCTATCAGCAAGCTTATCGTTTTCCGTCTACCCAGGATCAATACATTAATCTGCTGACCGGTGGTGCTAACCGGTTAATTGGTATGGGTCAGGTATTCCGGTCATTTTTCGAATTTGATACTAAACCAGCAAAAACTGCAGAAAGCGTTGTTGCTTTTAGAAATTCTATAGCTAATGGCACTCCCAATCCCGGTTTATTGGTACCAGCTTCTTATCCTGATTTGAAGCCTGAAACGGTTAATTCTTATGAGCTGGGTTATAGAGGACTTTTTACAAAAAAATTGTTGTTTGATGCCTATATATATTATAGCCAGTATAAAGATTTTATTGCCAGGGTTGCTGTAGGCAGGGGGAAATCTGCCAGTGCGGATCCGGCCATAGAATTTAAGGAGTTAGCCAGTCCTTTTACTACGACCAATTACTCATTCGTGGTCAATTCTCCAACAGGGGTAAATGCTGTAGGATGGGGAATCGGCGCTGATTACGAATGCGGAAGCGGGTATCATTTATCAGCAAATGTTTCGGGCGATAAACTAAATGATGTTCCCACTGGTTTTGTTGCTTTTTTTAATACGCCGAAAGTGAGGTATAATATTGGTTTAAGTAATGACAGGGTATCTAAAAATGTTGGGTTTAATATAATATGGAGGTGGCAGGATGCATTGTTATGGGAAGGAACTTTTGGAACAGGCACTATTCCGAGATACGGGACACTGGATGCACAAATAAGCTGGAAGATTACAAACTCGAAAGGCCAGTTCAAGATCGGAGCTTCCAATCTCTTGAACAAATACTATAGAAGTGCCTTTGGAAATCCGGAAGTGGGTGGATTATACTATATAAGCTATGGTTATAATTTGCAATAAATAAGTTATACGAAACTTGAATAAGTGATAAGAATTGTCTCGTATTTTTTGGTAGCCTCAATAAAAATTATTGGAATTGCCATAGGAAGGATAATCAACCGTCTAAGTTTTTTATTTTACTTAGTTTAATTGTTTCGTCGTTTCACCAATGGAAATCCCGTTTTGATATACCTGGAATGTATAAGTGCCGGGAAGGAAATTATCGGGTTGTATCGTGTAAAGAATTTTCTTTTTTTCTCCTTTATTATATTCAAAATGGATTTTCGCCGTATAGGGTTTTGTTCCTTCTGTTTTTGAAACAAAATAATCAGCACCCCACACATCGGTTTGCAAAACTTTTTTGTCTGGTTGAGTGATGACCACGTACACATCATAAGAGTCATTTTTTGTAATATTATTTTGAACGGCAAAAGAAAGAATAAATTTATTTGCCTTGTTCGCAGTCATGGTTTCCTTTTCTCTCTTACCAGGTCTTGTTGTGACTGCTGATAGGGATAATTCTGACGCAATAAAAGTTGAAGCTTCATTGATAGTTTCTGAAAGCTCTTTATTCTCCTGCGTTATTTTTTGGATATTATCCTGCAAGCCTTTCATTTGATCATTCAATTGGGCCAATATTTCATTTAATCTTGTCCGCTCCGCTTCAAGATCATCGTTCTGAGCTTTCATTTCCTCTATTCTTTCTTTATATTCTTCTATAAGCTCTCTCGCTTTTATCAGATCTGCTTTTGTGGCACCCCTGTTCTTTAAAATATCACTGATTTGCCGGCGCAGAACAAAGATCTTTGTCATGGTTGAGTCCAAAGTTCCTTTCAATGAATTTGCAACCGTTTTTGTTGTGTCCAGTTCAACCGTTTTTTCATCGAATAATTTTTGGAGAGAATCCCGAATGGCTTCTTGCGTTGCCAATGTATCCTTTACCAATACGGCAAGCTGGTGGCTGGTATAATGTGATTTATCGTATAAATGATAGATCCATGTACCCATTAAAGCCATAGAAATCAGAACAAGCAAAAGATTTTTTGAGTCATTCATAGGTCAAACAGCGGAATTGATTTATATATTGAATAGCAGAAGATATTCTTTATTTTTATTTTCCTACAGTTTGGTCAACATATGCGGATATCCATCCAACCTGTCCGTTTTTTACGAGATAAAATTGTTTTCCTTCATAAATAGATTGAAACTGTCTCATTACTTTTAGCAAAAGACCCGTACCGGCCATTAATGATTTTTGATCAAACACCTGGTGTACCCTTTTTATTTCCCGCGAAATAGCTTCTTTATCGAGGGATTTGTCTAATATATTTCTAACGAGAGAGGTTTCAGAAACGGAAGCAAAATTGTTGTACAATCTTTCATTAAACTTCAGCATTTGGTCAAATGTAACGGCCACCACCGAATTATCAATTAATTCAGGGTACATCAGGGTTGCAACAGACCAGGCGATGCCGCCGCTGAAAGCTACATTATCACTTTTTGGATATGAGCCGCTTTCGTTTACTGCATAAATGATCTCCGAATTTTCTGCTTCTGAAAGTACCCGGTATAGTTGTTTATTAAAATTTGTCAATCCGTTGTCGTCGCCACATCTTTTTTCTGTTGCATTTGCAACACTCTTCGTTCCCCAGTTAATCTGAAAAAGCTTGAAATCATTTGTGTTGCCATTTGGGAAAAAACCTCCCTTCGAGTTGCCACTGCCTACGTCTATCAAAAAAGTATTATAGCGTCTGGATTCAGGAACTATGCCCAGATGTGAAAGTCTTGCCTCCTGCAATACGTCTATTACTGACACCTGACGTTCAGGTTCCCTGATCGTTAATTTGAATGAATCAATCAGATTATTTATCCAATCCGTCTTACCTGCTTTTTCAGCCTGCATTTTAACCCCACTGCTTATTAGTGTATAAACATATTTGGGTTGTATCTTATACAGGTTCGTCAAAGTTGAATATAAGTCACAGACTACCCCTTTTGAGCCAACTTCAATACCTGCATATACCGAGGAGTTGTTGTATTTTAATTTGAAGCTATTTTGCCCATGCAAAAAAACAGAGAGAATTACTGCAATGGAAAACAGGACAGGCTTACATATATGTTGCATGGAAGAAATGTTTTGCTTGACCGAATAAAATTACTAACAATGATACACCCTTCTATGAAGGAGTCGAAGATTGTGAAAAAAATGTGGCTAACTAATTTTTTTGTTTAATGCCGGATAAGTATATGGAACAATTTACATTGAACAAAGCGAAAAGAATTACTGAAATTACAAGAAGTGCGACAATGAATTTTTCGATGCCGACCAACGAATTAATTTGATTTTTTGCCATAAGTTTTTTCACCCACCCGGATAGCTACGGGTAAGTTGTTTTCCCCGGGAGGAATTGGGCAATTATATTTATTCTTTACATAAGCGCAGTAAGGATTATAAGCTTTATTAAAATCAATAATGACCTTTTTGTTTCTTATATCAGCCAGCCTAAAATCAAGATAACGGCCTGCTTCATATGTCTCATAACCCGAAGTTTTATCGGTGAACATTAAGACGAGGTAATCTTTATATTTTCGATCAGTCAATAAATTTTGAGATTGATAAAGATTTAATCTTACAAGCGTATCATGAATGGTAAACGAAAGACTGCCATATACTCTATATATTTTCCTTTCATGCCCCGACGTTTCCATTGAAAACCATTTATTATCGGTTGGTTTTTCAAAATCAGCAATTACCCGATAGTTTTCATCAATTGGAAAAAACCGGAGATATTTTTTATCGTCGCCGGTCACAACTTCATGATCTTTTACATACCCATCAATATAGGATTGCAGAGAATCGTTGTAGGATTTTTGACTATAAAGACTGCTGAATATGATCACAAATGCCAGGGTTATAAAAATTTTTAAGCCAGTCATAAAATTGTTTAAGAAAGAACGGGTAAATGAATCTCTGCCATCATACATCTGGCACTCCCTCCTCCGTTTGTTTCGATTGTAGTCAGTGGAGAGTGAATGATCCTGTTATAGCTATCTAATTTTTGAACCTGCTCCCCGCTTAAGGATTGATAAGCTTGTGCTGACATCACCAACAATTTTTCCTTTTTATTATTTTCTATTTGCAGCATATTGCCTGCAAAATGATTCAACTGCTCATAACTTATATCAATCACTTCTTTTCCTGTTTTTCTAATTGTTGTTATCACTTCATCTTTTTCCTCCCAAGCAGGAATTGAATCTAAACAAATCACCACATATTTATCTGCCACGCACATCATTACATTTGTATGATATATTGGATTCCCGGCATCATCAACCGACTTAAAAACAACGGCTTCGTAGTTCATCTTTTTACAAAATTCATCAAGAACTTTTCTATCAGTTCTTGGAGAAAGACAGGCAAAAGCAATCCTGTTTTCTCTGTCAAGAACCATGCTCCCCGTTCCTTCCAGGAAAAGATTATTTTCTTCATTATAGCTCAGGTCAATTTTGTTTGTGATCTTGAACCGCTTGTAAATTTTTTCAAGTACCTGTTCTTTTCGTTCAGCCCGCCTGTTTGGAGCATACATTGGGTATAATAGTAATGTTCCGTCATGATGAAAAGATACCCAGTTGTTTGGGAAGAGAGAATCAGGAGTATGAGGTGTTGGCGTATCGTCAACTACTGTAACATCTACATTATTTTTACGAAGCAAGGAAACAAATTCATCAAACTCTTTTAAGGCTTTTACATGTACATCTTCAGAACTGCTTTTAATTTGGAAAGCATTATTCTCAGCAGTCTCCACATTAAATGCAAAGTTTACGGGACGTATCATCAATATATGCGAAGTCGTTTGCACGTTAATTCAAAATTCAAAAGTTGAAAACTTAGATCGAATGGGCTTGGCCTCTTAATTTTTTACTTTTTTAATCAACATCATCTCTCAGCAGTGGCATGCTCATACAATGAAAGCCACCTCTTGCCCTGGATAATTCCGCAGATGGTATCAGGATCATTGTATTCTCTATCTCTTCAGGATCGATCTTATTATTTTCCAGCTGATTAACTAGATCATCGGCCTGAACAATGTTGAATCCATGTTCCCTAAAGGCTTCCACTGTTTTATCATTCCGGTCATATCCCAAAACAACCCCTTCTTTTATGGCAAGCAGGTTGCAGGAGTCAGTCCATTGTTCCCGGGCATCAAAGGGAAATTCATTGTTTCCTGAATATATAAATTTTATTTTGCCATCACAATCCAGGTCATTTTTACTGATATCTGTCAGAACTTCCTCAAGGCTATCAAAATAAACAGGATCATCAATATTTTTTTTTCTGAATTGAATGATCTTGATCTTTTCGTCTTTCTTTTCCATTTCCAAAACTTTTTGAACAGGATCTGCATCTTCCATTTTGATTCTTTTTCTTGAAAAATTGCCCAGCATTACCCATACGTCTTTTTTTACCTGTGTGAAAATTGTATCAATATGCATGTAATCTCTTTTCTTGGGTATCTTAATTACCGTGATCTTTTTTACAATACTCTTTTCAAAAAGTAAATTGGACACCTGGTGAACAGCTTCCATGGTTGTACGTTCACTGACACCAATCAGCACATGATCTCTTGTAATGACCATTACATCGCCTCCCTCCAGTGTTACTTTTTTTTCATCGTTATCTCTTGGTATCAGGAAATGATAAGGGGAATCTGAAATTTCAAGAATTTTATCCTGGTAGCCTGCAAAAAGAGGATGATTAAAAAAAATATATTTCATCAGCATGGCTTCTCTTGTTCTTGCTTTTTTTGCCGGTTTATTCAGCAGTATGTAATCGTTTATAACGATGCCGATATCCCTGGTAAAAATAAAATTCGGAATGGGAGGAAAGATCATTCTATCATCATTGGCCGTGCCGCTGATGAATACTTTGGATAATTGTTGTGGTGTTAGAGATAAAAGATCATTTTGTATTGTATAAGAACATCCTTCTATGGCACATACAGCGGCTAGCAGCTTCAGTTTTATTTCATGATTGTTCAATATATCTGAAAGCAGCCATTCCAGCTCGATTACTTTTTCTGAACGGAAAAAGTTTTTATTGTCAGGTTTAAAAAAGCTACGCCGATTCTTCTTATCATTAATTTCAGACAGTCTTCCTTTTATTTTGGCAGGATCAAGAAAATACAATAAGATCTTTGTATAATAATCATATTCTTTCCGCCTGATAGTATCGAGGTGAACAATATCTTCAAATAACCAGTCCTGTGCCTTGGATGGAACCACTTTACCCAGGCCACTATCAGGACTATGAACCAATAATCTTCTCAGTGTTCCTATTTCAGATGTAACAGATATTTTATTATTCGACTTCGACATAATGATCTATTTATAGCGTAAAGAGAAAAAAAATTGCATCACTATACACAGGACATTAATCGGGGATATAGAAATTAGCCGGGAGCATATCGGCAAACTTATAAGTATCCAATATGGCAGTTTTAAGAAGCAGGCCTTCAATTTCAATCATCCTGCAAAAATACTAAAGAGGTAATTAATAATGAATAATGGGAACTAAGAGCCTATTGGCTATTCATTATTGTTTATTCACTATTCATGAACGGCCAGGATAGGAATATGACTATGATAAACTAATTTTTTTGTGCTGGTTCCTTTCAAAATCCTGCTCAAAAAAGAATGCTGACGGGGAATTGTAATAAGAATATCAATATTTTTATCCTTTGCAAATTGCTCAATTGCTTCAAGGAAATCATACATTCCGATAAAATAATACTCAGGATTGTAATCGGCGAACATTTGGTCCATTATGGCTTTCTCTTTTTGATATTCCGAAGTAAGTGAAATATAGTGGCTGCTGTCAACGTTCACGATATGCAGAGTAGGACGAAAAAGCTCCAGAACTGATTTAATAGGAATAGAGGGTGTGGATAATCGTACATCTTTAAAATCAGAGGCAATGGCAACATTTTTTATTTCACTAAAGCTGGCTTCTGGCGGAATAATGAGAACAGGCACAACATTTTTTTCAACCAGTTTTAATGTGTTGTTTCCAACAAAGGTCTGTTCCATGGCCGTTTTCCCGGTAATGCCCATTACCACAAGATCTGCATGCCGGTGATTCACTATTCTTTCTACTTCATGGATCAGGTCATCACCATGTACTGCAACAGTTTCCATTCGTAGTGGGCTGCCCAGTGATAAGCCCTTTTGCAAATTCATAAGCTGTTCATCCACCACCTTCTCTTCATTTTTCTTTTCATACATGTGATATAAAATAAGATTGGTGTCATATGAACCAGCTAACATTTTTACTGCATAAGTTGCAGCATTTAAGGAAGGAGTGGAAAAATCAATGGGAACAATAACGGTTTTCATCTTTAGCGATTTAAAGGAATGAAAATAAGGAAAAAAAATAAAGTAGGACAAAATGATAATTTTTGCCCGGCTATGAAGTGCTATCTGCCTTTTGTTGCGAGGTTCCGTTCATCTTCAATCTTTGTTGAACAAATAGTTGTTCTTTAATGAATTTATATAGGTTTGCCTTTTCCTATTCGCTTATTGCCGGTCCATAAAAAAGCTGACCGGTTTCCCCCAGCCAGCTCTTTTTAATGTATTAATACAATTTAACGGTTACTCATCCTGGCCGCTGTTTGATGTTTGATTTCTTTCTGAACCTTCGGTATCCCTATCTTCGTCTGAAGATAAATTATCCCTGTCGGAAGAGACTCTTTCCTGCTGACCTTTTTCACGGTCCCGGTCAGACATATTGCTTTGCTGACCTTGGTTTCTTGTATCGCCGCTGCGCGTACCCGATTGATTTTCCCGTCCGCTTTGTTGACCCTTATTACCAGGATTGCCGCTTATGTTTGCTGAGCTTCTGAAATAAATTACCTCGTGTTTGAAAAATTTTAGTGAAGATTTTTTTTATTTGGAGTGCTCTTTTTTAATATTTCTTCAGTGGTAGGTAAATGAACCGGATCTGGTAATTTTTTAACCCAAATTGTGATTTCTTTCCAGATTGCAGGGTTGTTTTTAAGTCTTGCTTTCACTTGTATTTTTTCTTCTTTAAAGTTAAGTGGTAGAACGAGGTCATTTCCTTCAAATTCACCGGATGAAGAAGAGAATTGAATTTCTTTTGCAGTCAGTGGCAGCCAATGGCCATTTGAAAGTTTCCCGTCTATATTTATATAATTATGTTGTCCCTTTTTCAGGCTATCTGTATATAAATGAAAAGAAATGCTGTCTATTTTTTGTGAGAAAACAGGAGATGAGAGAAAGACGATTATCAGAATGGGAGAGATTTTTTTTATCATCTAACCTCTAATGTCGAAAATTCAAGGCAAATGGTTGTAAATAAATAGCAGTTTCAAGTTTATTATTTGTGAAAATCTTATACTGACAAAAGAATAGCTACATAATGACAAATAGCGGCCGCCAGCACAAAAAGATGCCAGAGAGCGTGGCTGTAGGTGTACCTGTCCCAGAGATAAAAAATGACACCAAAACTATAAATAACGCCCCCGGCAACTACCATTTGTAAAACAACAGTGGGCATTCTTAGAAAGAATGCATTTCCCCCTGCCAGCATGCTCCAGCCCATCAGTAAATAAATAGCAGTAGAAATAACATCCCATCTGCCGCAATAGAAAATCTTGAAAAAAGTGCCGATGATCGTTAAGGACCACAATACGCAAAGAAGAGTAATTCCAAAACTATTGTGATTGTAAATAAGGATCATCGGAGTGTATGTACCGGCGATCAAATAATAAATACTGATATGATCTAAGATTTTCAATGCACGTTTTACCCTCTCATGCTGAAAACCGTGATATAAAGTAGAAAACGTAAATACCATTAAAAAGCAAAAGCCATAGATGCTTGAACCAATAATGCCATTCAGATTGTTGCCCTTTACGGAAAGAGTAATAAGAATTGGAATGCTAATGATGCCAAATAAAATTCCAAAGCCATGCATGATGCTGTTCACCAGTTCCTGTTTCAACCTCATCTCGGGAGTTAACGTTTGCATAAGGAGATATTTGCAAAAATCACTAATGCAAAATAACTGCCAAAAGTTTTTGAGAATTCTGAATTAGGATTTATGAATTGATAATTTTCTTTTAAAAAAGTTTAGATAAACCGTAAGCACAATGACAATTAAAAAACTAATAAGAGTCGCAGTGTCTACAATGGGAGGATCAATATTCTTTCCGCTGATCTTATCAGCATAATATTTTATAAAGGAGTTGGGAAGATTTGTTTCTCCTAATTTCTCTTTCACCTTCCATTGCCAATCGGTAATTGGACAGTAACCCCAGCCAAACCAAATACCGAGTATGAACCAGGAAAAAGCCGTGGCGGCGACAGTTATTAAATGAGCCTTTCTTGTTTTTGGCCAGATCCAGCCAAAAAGATTAAAGCCAATTAAGGCAAGATGAGCAAAGGTTAAAAATATGTCAAGGAATTTGAGCACTACGTTAATTGAAGACAGAAACGATTTGTACAAAGATAATTTCGTTTTTAAAGTAGGAGTGTGCTTAGTGCCCTTTGTGAAAACTTTGTGTTCCCTGCCTGCCGGCAGCTTATCCTTACCTAAATTTTTTGAGTCATTCATTCATAAACGCTTGCCGCATGACAAATCATATTCCACCTTTTCTCTTGAAAGAAAAGGTGGACCCAAAAGTTCAAGCCGATTTTAATGCGGCGCATTTCCTCTCGCGACGATTTTTTCGCCTACTCAAATGAATTTTCTTATTTCAACAAGGCAAGCGAAAAATGCAGCGCCCGCAGAATCTTCAATAAAGGCCAGAACTTTTATGTTCTGATTCAGGAATGAAGTGGGGTGTCAATAAAAGAGAAAGTAACTATAACAAAAGAATTTTCTTAACACTAGTGCAATTATTTGTGCGCGGGCGTGGCAAATCCGGCGGAGCATTCGGATTTGCCTGCCCTTTTCTTTGCTTCTTTCTTTTGGACAAACAAAAGAAAGAAGATTAAGGTTGTATCGAGACAACGGGAAATCCTTAACAGTGATCTTATGTATGTCAAATGTTTATGTCAAAGAACTTATTATTTTTTACCCTTTCAAAATTTGGGTAAAGCGTAGCTGCCGGCAGGCAGGTGTTCCCTAATTAAGAATCTCTTTGCATGTTATCCGTAGTCTCCCGAGAAGTCGGGACAAGTTATGACTACGGATCAATCCCGACAAGTCGGGATTGTCAAAACTACAAACCTCATGTTGCACAGAAGAAAACAAGCTTTGCTTGTTTGGTCATTTTTGCTATTCTCATTATCATATTGCACTTCCTGCGCCCTGATCTCGATCCGTTGCAACGGCCTACCAGCGAATATGCAGTAGGCGACTATGGATATCTTATGACTGTTGCCTTTTTTTGTATGAGCATGGCATCATTTGCACTGGTGATGTCTTTGAATAAAACAATACATGGAAGAGCCAGGTCGGGCATGGGGCTTGTGTTATTAACAATATGGGCCTTTGCTGTCTTGATTGCAATGATCTTTCCGATTGATCCCGAAGGTGCATTACCCACAACAACAGGCAAAATCCACAAAACAAACGGCCCTATTGCATTTCTTTGCCTCGCTCTTGGCGTCTTGCTTGTTTCGTCCCGATTCAAGCATGACGAAAATATGCGCTCCCTTCATCC
>WNFY01005733.1_pt1 | contig 11173 bp, 11 predicted proteins | sample 5400091 | NCBI WGS metagenome assembly WNFY01 (sample SAMN13153364, study PRJNA577476) | soil metagenome | isolation source: 60 cm soil or saprolite under grassland replicate 1 | place: USA:California | collected 2016-06-15
AGCAACTCGCGCATAAGATCGACAATTTATTCGCGAATCATTTCGAAATCACTTTTTGCGATCATCCGCGGCTGTTCGCTTCAGCGGTGGCAATACAATCGGCGAGTTCCCGCAGGAATGGTTCCACATCTGTGACCAAGCCGATTGATTGTAATGGCTGGTGTTCGACCGCTCTCTCCACTGCCGACGAATCCATATCGACGCAGACTGTCTTTATATTTGGTGCGAGCATGCTGGCCACAGCGAGCGAATGCTGGATGGTCGCAAGCAACAGCACGTGAGTTACATCGGCAAGTTTCTCTCGCATGACTTTTTGAGCTTCAACGACGTCTGTCGTTACTCCAGGAATCGGTCCCTCGTCGCGGATCGACCCGGTCAGCACAATGTCGACGCCGTGGCGCACACAGGCATACATGATGCCACAGGTCAGGATCTCTTTATCCACGGCTGCGGAAATTCCCCCCGCCTCGCGAATTGTATTGATGGCACGCATATGGTTCTCGTGGCCACCTCGTGCGAATGCAAGATCGGGATTCATCCCTAATGAGGTCCCGAATAATGCGCGTTCCACGTCGTAAACGGCAAATGCATTTCCGGCGAAAAGACGATTAACATATCGCGATTCGATGAGGCGCACCAGGTGCTGGCCGGCACCTGTCCGCACGATTGCCGGTCCAGCGACGATCGCGATTTTACCTTTTGCCGCTCGTGCGAGTTGCAATTCTCGACCCAGCCCCCGAATTATTGCCGACTTCGGTTCGTCGGCATCGACGGTCGCGTTAATGAACTGAAACAAGTCAGTGTGTGACGTCGAACGTTGCACCGGCACCACGCGAATGCCTTGGTGTCCAACCACAATCTCATCGTCTTTGCTGACATCGAAAAACTTGACCGCCCGGGCAGAGCGTTTTTTTCGATCAACCGCAATTGCGCTGTCCATCATTGCGGGCCGAACTTCGATTTCTTCGGCGTCGAATCGAATGAACGTTTGCTGGTTCGTTGTCACGTAGAAATCGCGCGGCAAAACTCCATCCGCGGGCGCCTTGGCAAGTTGCGCTTCAGCGCGTTCGAGAACTTCGGCACCGTGCTGTCGCAGCCGCAGGATCAGCTCATCGAGCGCTTCGCTCGTTTCGGCAGAGACCTCGATTCGCGCGAAGCTTTGATCGGCCCGCTTTTCACCAATCTTGACCTCACCAATCTTGAAATTCGCGCCGTGGGTCAAAATTTGATCCAGCACCTTCGGCAAAATAAGCGAATCAATGATGTGGCCGCGCAGCTCGATCGTTTCTGAAAACATTTGCAAAATTTAGCCGATGAAGGCTGTTACGCCAGTGCGTCGGTCTGTGAGGCACGTTCGGAACACAGGCATGTTGCCTGTGCGCCTAGCGGGCACGTTGCCCATTATCCCAAATTCAGCGCAGTGAAACTGGCGCTGGCCGCACAGACGGGGACGTCTATGTTCCATTATCGCGAGGACCAACATGGAAAAACCAACCGCCCGCGGACCTACTCCAGGCCGCAAAGCGCATCTCGCCCTGGGCCAGAAATTGAATCGCAAGGAGAAGCCACCGCCGCGAATGCCGGCCCAGCCGATGAGGAAAAATCCCACGACGGCGCGTCGCCCGGTTGACCATTAGCTCGACAAATTTTTATGCGGGAGCACTTACCAGCCGTGGCCGCAAAGATTGCGGAAGCACTCTCGACCAAGTCTGAGTACATCATCACGCAACCTGCGGAACTGCGAGTCCTGCGAGAAATGTCCGAAGGGCAAGTTAGAGATTTTGCTGCGAGCCGCGGTTGGCGCGTGGTGCGTCGTCTCGGTGGGCGCCAGGTCGAATTTTATAATGACGCGAGCCTGCGCGCTGAACTGTAGCTGTAGCCGGCATCACCGATGCCGGCTGCAACTGCTGGACAGCGTCGGCCTGTTGGCTTACGAATGCGGCGAAGTACAAGCAAAAATGGGACCTGCGAAAATTTATTTCATCATTTTTGGCATTCTGACGATTGCCGGAGGCGTGGTCGGATACGTTAAAGCGGGAAGTCTGCCTTCAATCATTGCCGGATCGATCACCGGAATCTTACTGCTCGTGGCCGGGTTTCTTCTCCCCGAACATCGGGCGGTGGGTCTCGCGACAGCATTCGTCATTTCTCTTCTCCTCGCTGCTCAGTTCATTCCTAAATTTATTCGGACAGGCAAAGTGATGCCTGCCGGGATGATGTCGATCTTAAGCGCCATTGGAATCGTGGTGGCGCTGTTCGCCTGGATGAAAAAGTAATCGCGTGGCCAGAATTCGTCTCCGGACGTGGCGGCGGCTGGTGTTGGTTTTGTTGGCCGCAATATTTGCTGCGATTGTTTATCGCTGGATTTCCCTTGAGCGGCTTCAACATGTCCCGCCAGCGGAGGTGATAACCACCCCGTTACCGGAACCAACAGCGTCGCGGCCCCCGGTCATCACTGGCAAGCTGGACACGGCGAAGTTGTTCAACGGTGTTACCGTTCACGCCACTGTCGAGACACCTCCGGGCGCTGATGCGACGACGGAGCGGGTCGACCCGGAAAGTTACGTTCTCGATCTAAAATTGCAGGCCCGCTTACCTTCGCCGAATAGAACCATCGAGGAGCTGGCCAAAGTCAGTCCGCAACTATCAATGCTATTGCCAGGATTGACCGCGATGCTGTCGCCCGATCCGGTTTCGCCGCTATTCGCTGAGCTTTACAACACGAAAGTGAAAGTCTTACGCGAAAATCTCGTTCGTCTCGATCAGGTTCTCTCACGACACAATTTTTACGACTGCCAAACCGTCCTGCAACTGCAGCACCCGCAAAGTCATCGCAACGTTCTCTTGATACAGGCGGACATGGATGTCGATGCAGATGGTTCGGATGCGGACCGAATGCCGATCGGAACTGGTGTGACGACAAACTTCAAACCATTCACCAGTTATCGCTGGGGCAAAAAAAACGCCGCGCCGAATCCTTATCTTCCCGCGACGGAAGATCGCTTAAAACGTGCGGAGGATGAGTATGCGCTCAAGACGATCACGCCCGAGCACAAACGCGACTTGCGCAACGCGATCACGGGACTGCGCGCTGAAGTCGCCACGCTCAAGAAATTCAGTTTCCTGATCGGTGCGACCGACCCCTACATCGTGCTGCCGGGTGCTTTCGCGCAGGGGAAGGACGCCCCCAAAGTGGGCGATTATGCTCTGGTCGTCTTTGCAGACGCGGTTTATCCGGCAATCGTGGGCGACATCGGACCAAGCGATAAGGCTGGCGAAGCATCGCTGCGGATCGCGAAGCAAATTAACGCGTTATCGACTCCATATAACCGGCCGGTGAGCGATCTGAAAGTGACGTATTTGGTTTTTCCTGGCACGGCCGATAAGCCATTTGGTCCGCCGGATTTGGACAAGCTTCAGGTGCGTTGCGAAGCACTGGTCAAGGAAATCGGCGGCGCAGGTGTGCCGCTGCATCGTTGGGAAAACATCATCCCGCCTCCGCCGACTCCCACGCCGACGCCGACTCCTTCTCCGTCTGCGAGTCCAACAACAACGTCTTCTCCTACGTCGTCAGCATCGCCATCAGCCACATTTGCATTTCCGATTCCTAGCCCGAGTGGCACTGCGTCGGCAAGTCCAACGCCGGGCAATGGTCCGTCGCCCCGCCGAGTCCGCCGTGATCCCCACGCGCAACGATCTGATTCGCGGTAACGTCATCCGCGAAGTTTCATGTCCGAATCATTCCGAATTCGACTTGCGACTCCCGTGGATGCCGACACCATCGCCCGGCATCGCGCGCGCATGTTCCAAGACATGGGTGAAGTAGCTCCCAACCTGTTTGAAACATTTCGTGCTAAATCGCGAGATCGCATTCATGATGCGCTCGCGTGTGGTGAGTATGTCGGCTGGCTGGCCAGCCCGGAGAGTGATTCTAATATTATCGTCGGCGGCGCCGGCGTTCATTTGCAGAGAGCTTTGCCGCATCCTCTCAGTCGGTCCGCTCTCGCCGAGGGTCGCCACGGTGTCATCGTCAATGTATTTACCGAACCGGAATGGCGAAGACGAGGTGTCGCCGAGATGTTGCTTCGACGAATCGTCGAATGGGCGCGAGCAGAACGCCTGGATCGCCTTGTCCTTCACGCTTCGAACGAAGGCCGAGCGCTCTACGAACGACTCGGATTCGTTACAACCAATGAGATGCGATTGGCGGGCGATTAGATTTTACGTTTTGTATCCCGTCTGCGTGCTGCCGCAGTCGCTCGCCGATCAACCCCGAACCGTCTTCATCCCGTGCCGGATGATCCGGTCGATCAATTGCGGATACGACAAGCCCGCCTTGCCCGCTGAAAGCGCGAAGTCCTCGTCTTCCGCAAGAATTGGATTTGGATTCGCCTCGATGAAATACACCTCGCCGTCTGCCGTCAGTCTCAGATCGATGCGAGCGTAGCCGTCGATCGTGAGCAGACTGTAGATGCGTTTGCACGTCTGCTCGATGTGGGCGACGAGCGCCGGGTCAAGCCCGTCAGCGAACTGATTCTGTAAACCCCAGCGTTTTCGATATTCCTCATCCCACTTCGCGCGATAGGTCGCAATCTTCGGCTCGTTCGGCGGCACTTCGCCAAAGACCAGCTCGCGGATCGGAAAGACGGTTAGCCGCAGATTGCCCATCAAACTCACGTAGAGTTCACGGCCTGTGATGTATTCTTCGGCGATCACGTCCGCGTCGCGTTTCTCGTGAATAAAAGCCACGCGCTCCCGGAGCTGCTCCTCGGTCTCGACGAAAGACGCCTGCGAAATGCCGTAGGACGCTTCGTCTTTCACCGGCTTCACCACAATTGGGAACTTGAGCTGCTTGGGCCGGGCAATGCGTTGGCCGCGCGGGATGACGACGAAGTTCGGCACGTGGATGCGATGATAGCCGAGGATCTTTTTCGAGATGCCCTTGTGCTTGCACAGGGTAAGACCGGTCGAGCCGCAGCCGGTAAAGGGCAGGCTCTGCATTTCGAGAAATGAAACGATGTTCTGGTCGAATCCGGGGTTGTTCTTGAACTGTTCGACCAAGTTGAAAAGAACATCGGGCGCGAAGTTTTCCAGTTTTTGCCGGAGCAGATCGAGATCATCAAAAATGGCAAGATGCTCCGCCGTATAGCCAAGCGCGCCGAGCGCGGCCATGACGTTCGCCTCGGTTTTCCAGTCCGGTGTTTTCATCTCCGCGCTGAAGTCCTGGTCGATCTTTGTTGGACTTGTGCCGTCGAAAAGCACGAGGACTTTGAGTTTCTTTTTCACGCTATTTGGTGCGCTTGAACCTGCCGGTGAAGAGATAATTCATCACCAGCGTGGTAATGAAAGCGGAGACGCGAAAATCCTGCTGCGGATCGTCGTTGAGAACGTGGAGCCCGAGCTGGTCGCAGCGGTCGATGAGCCGTGTGAGGAGTTTGTTCACCCGGAACTTTTTCTCATTCGTCCACTGGCACACCGAATTCATTAGCCGTCGCCGCCGCAGGCGCAGATAACTGCTCGCTTTTAATCCAGCCGGCGCGGCGAATAGCTGCCGCAGATCGGCGTCGTAGAAATCCGGATACGTATCTTCGTAGAGCTTCCGTTTGCGCGCGTAGTAGGTCTTGAGCTTCACGTTCAGACAATCGTAATCGACCGCGCGATACTTCGGCGCATGCACCGGCGGTTTTCCCGCCAGCGAGCGCATTAACTCATCGACGTATTCGAGTTTTTGCAGCGCCTTCCAGCCCGCGTAACGTTTGCGCCAGTCTAACCCCGGTGTGAGCCAGACCGCGAAGGTCTCGGCGAAATCTTCATCCGGATGGCTCTGCGCATACCAATCGTCGAGATGCACGACGTAACTGCGGCTGAACGGGCGCGGCCGGTAAGTATCGGGCGTCTCCTCTCGCGATGTGGGCCCGAAAATGTGCTGCCACTTTTTCTTGCGCGTAAGCTGGTAGGCGTAAGTGTACGCGTGTCCGGCCTCGTGCCGGATGAGTTGCATGAACCACTCTGGCGTCTCGCCCTCGACCTCCAGCATCATCGTCCGTTCCGCCGCGCGCAGCCGATCGTGCACGAGAAAAAACGGCACGAAAATCGCCGGGATACCGATGGGCACGAACCACTCATCGCCGATGTGACAAGGCGGATGAAAGACAAGTGCATGTGCTGAAAGCTCGTCGTAGAGCTGTCGGGTGAGCGGCTCGAGTGTCGTGCCCTCGAGGCGCAAACCGAGCTTGGAGATACGGCGTTCGAGAAGATCCTGGTCGCTCAGTGATGCCCAATCGGCCTCTTCCATTTCGCGCACGGTACCAGTCCAAGCGGACGTAGCAAATCCGCCATCACAGCCGAAGCAAAACTGACGCAGATCGACCGTTGATGACCTTTGCGACGAGAACTATCTGTAATCCCATGAGCTATGCGTTACTGGACAACGCCTCGTTAACTGCTGTTCAGCGGCTTCTCGGAAATATCGAAACGAGAGGAAAGTTCTCGATTGATGGCGACATCGTCGCGTTAGAGCACGTCGTCGAAGCGATTCTTTTCTACAATGAAGTTGCATGCCTGGACGATTACAAGCCTGCGTACCGCGAGTCACGGCAACGAGATTTTCCCTTCGTTCGCTTTCTTGACCCTTCTGAGTTCGGATTGCCGGCCGTAAAGGAGATCGCGGCGAGAGAGGCTGCAAAATTCAGACCTATCATCCGTGGCGGTGAATTCGCAGACGCGGATTTCAAGGCCTTCTTTGATCAACTGCGAATGCACATCGTCTGCACGTGGGACATGGCGTCGAGCGTCTACTATCTCGGGATGAAAATGTTGGGCCAGCCAGATACGGACGAATTCGAAAAGTATACCGAAATCAGCGCAGCGATTTTTAACGAACTTACAGATTCAGAGAATGCGGGAGCCCAGTGGGACAAATCCGTTGAATTGTTCGACTCGCGTGGACAGCGCATCAACCAGGGATATGTAATTCCGGACGCCAAGTGGGCTGGTGGAAAAACCGGAGGCGCGACTATGGCCTTGCAAGCGTTCGTGGCGGCGCTGAACTGGCTTGCTCAACGCACAATGTATTATTCCTTTGCGGCGCGCCATCTTCACGCAGACACATCCCTCCATCCGATTCGAGGCGATTTTCAGCTCCATTACATGAACAAGACCGGTGTGTTCGGCTATGATTTTGTTCATGCCTTAATCGATGCACTCAACGTCAGGGCTTCGTCGGTTGTCGCTGATCTTATAAATCGCTTCACGGCGCACGCGTTGCGGCTCGAACTGCCCATGTTTTCGGCATGGCTCGTCCAACAAACGGGAGATGTCCGTGATGTCATTAGAGCTGCCCTCGAATTGAGAAGCGCTCCTGAGTTTTCGGATGCAAGGTATCAGCTGCTGCAACTCCGAGAAGCGTACGACGACGATGATCTTGCTGCCGCAGGCAAAAAAGCGGCAGCGATAATCAAGAGTGTGGAGAAAGTATTCAGTGAATTGAAACGCAAATACGGCGCGAACGGCGGTGGAAAGATTCCATTGACCGCTGTGGCGACGGTATACAATCCCATTGCTAAAGTGGCGGGATGGCCCACGCTGCCGCCTCTAAAGGCTGGAATTCCGATCCCGGAATTTATTCAGCGTGCCATTCCGAGAAAAGGAATGGCAGTGATCTATCGGAATATTGCGAATGAACTGCCTCGGATTTGGAAGTTGGGCGAAGTCCGGCGTCAGTTAACCGCGCGCGTTCAGGAATCAACCAAGTCCCCCTTTTCGCCAAAGACAGAAGATCCGAAATACCGCCACGCGCACTCCCATTGGAAGAGTCCAATGTAACTTTCTCCGTGACTCCCCACATGATCTGCATCTCCGTTGACGTTGATGATATGCACCGCCTGAATCAGGACCGCGGCTGTAATTTCGGTGACCAAGTGCTGGAGAAGATCGCCTCGATGCTGCGAGAACTATTTTTGCAACACGCAACAGAACTTCGTCATACTAGTGACGAATTTGTGCTGTTCATCGAAGGCTTGTCGACGGCGGAATCGGAAAAGAAGATGGCGCGTTGCGAACAACAAATCGCATCGACTTCCAGCGTGCGCATCAGCTATGGAATCGGAATCGGAGATACGCCTGCCAGCGCACGAAGGTCGTCGATAGCGGCGTTGTTTGCATCCAAGCGTGCAGCGACCGTAGACAAAAATGCACAACACCGGCGTCTCTTAATTTGAATCCGTTTGCGCCCGCGGACACATCCGACTTTGTTGCTGTTCATATGATGACTGATCTTCGCTTTGCTTTTCGGCAGTTGCTCAAGTCGCTGGGATTCACTTTGCTCGCGTTGATGTGATCGATTGACAAGTCCCCCAACTCGTCTATTGAGAGGGCCGGCTCGGCACACCGAGTCGTTGTCAGAAGTCCGCGCGCCCCCTAAGGGCTAGCGCGCTGGGGCTGTTCCGAATCCGAAGTAGAAGCTGCATTCCTGCGGCTTCGGCATCGAGAATAGGGTGCTCCACACGAGACTCGACAACATCGGAGCAACCCTGAAACACCATGAAGCTATTTTACACAGTCATATCTTTCTCATTGTTGGCATCCGCTACCTTCGCGCGCGGGGAGTCGATCCTGGCACGTGTCACCAGTTACTGGGCAGGTGAGGGCCCTAAATACGCCAGTACCGGCCGACGACTACGCGCCGGACATTGCGCCGTCGATCCCAAGCGGATTCCGTACGGCAGTAAAGTTGTCTTTCCCGATCGCGCGTGCACCGCGGTCGACACCGGACCGGCGGTTATCAGTCGCAAAGCCGCTCGTCTATGCGGGCGAACTGCAAGCCAACTCAAGGCCATCGTGGTCGACCGATTTTTTGAAACAAAGCGAGAAGCGATGGCGTGGACGAGCGCGCATCCGCACTTTATGACTCTTCAGATTGTTCTACCCGGCTCACCCCCAGAACCATCCGAGCTATAAATTAGCTGAAAAAAAACCGGATCGCTTCTATCAGCGCGAGAGGCGCTTATGAGTGAGATCACGATGCGTTGCTGGACAGGCACGCAAACGCCTGTAGATAGATACAGATGAAAACGATCAACGCGCCAATTGGCGCCGTCCGCTGCGGCGGGCAGGCTGCATAAAGGCTCGTTCGATCTCGCCAAGTTGGAGCCCGCAATTCGCGGCACCCCAGTGGTCGAATCTCACCACGCGCGGGTTTTTTGCGCCGGTCCTCTCGAACCGAATTCGGGAATAACTCTCAACAACCAAAATTTTATGAAACCAACAATTCAAATCAATCACAACCAGCACGTTTCCCGGAGTTTTCCGTTGACGGATTATTCTTTTCAAACGACCGCCGATGCCAAGTCGAGTTCCTCTGAGGTTCTTCCGGCAACGAAGTCGCCCGCCTTTCACAGATTAAGCAGTGAATTCTTCGGCGCAGAAACAAGCCGGGAGTATTTCGCTGAGCTTTTGTTCTTCACCCTGATTACGGGAATCTCAGCGTGGCCAATTATTTCGGCCATCATTGCAGTGACGCGCCTTGTGAGGAATTACTAAGAGCCGGGAAAAGAAACCCCGGTTGACGTTCGTTCCGAAGTTCGCGGGAATTACAACTTCGCGTAAACGCCGAGCAAAGGACGGGGCGATGGCGTTTTCGAACGGAAGTCGCTGACGAATCCGTCCCGGGTGCGGATCTCGACATGACCGGCGGCGCGGTTGGCGCCGTAGACGAGCACCGAACCGATCGGCGCGGCGAATGGATCGCTCACCGATAATCGCTTGAACCCGTAGTTGCTGACGAGGTCCTGTGCGGCCTCTTTCGCGAGTTCGCTCTTCGGGCGCGAATCGATGACGCCGGAAGCGAGCAATGCTTCTTTGACATAATGCCAGCACCGCGAGCGCGAATGCGCATGCGCGCGTTCCTGCGCGATCGTTGCCGCATACGTCAACTTGCGATCGAGGTGCCGATCGATCTTGGCAAACGGGTAAACGATCTGCTTCGGATAATACTGTGTGATGACGGGAGCTGATTCCTTTTTGCCCTCTGGTGTTTTATAGCTGTAATGGGCGAGAGGCTGCGCCGTGTTGCTGCTGCTTTGTTTCTCGATTGGTCGCACCGGCTCTATCGCAAACGCTCGCGCCGACTCTTTAGCGATCGTTTGCACCGGCTTTGGCGTGATCGCTTTCATCGGCTTTTTCGTCATCACCTGCGCCGATTTTTTCGTGATCACTGGCGCCGGTTCTTTCGTGGCAGCTTGCGCAATATTCTTTTTGGTCTTCTGCTCGGGACTCTTTTCTTTCGTGATCACTTGCACCGCATCTGTTTTGGTCTCCTGCTTGAGACTTTTTTCTTTCGCGATCACCTGTGCCGATTTCTTCGTGATCACTGGCACCGGTTCTTTCGTGGTAGCTTGCGCAATATCCTTTTTGGTCTTCTGCTCGGGACTCTTTTCTTTCGTGATCACTTGCACAATATCCTTCTTCGTCTCCTGCTCGGGACTCGTAAGATGCAATTCTGAAGGGGCCAGCGCTTGCGCGTGCGCGCCGGTGCTGGAAATGACGAAAAGCGACGTAGTTGCTAATGCTAAGTAGGTCAGTCCCCGCACGGAGGCGAGGTATGCCGGGAATTGGAAGGTAGGGCAAGCATTTTTTTCTTATTTTTAACAGATTTAGCAGAAAAAATCCCCTGCCAAAAAGTATAGGCGATACACGGACGAGGGTGAAATACAGCCGCGGAAACGCGTCGTTTATCGTCTCACCAGGTTAACCCGCGCGCGTGTGCCCGCGACGTCGTTAGTCGTAGGGAGGATAGTCCGGCGTAAACGGAGGCGGCGGCGAGAAGACGTCGTCGCGTTCCATGAAGGGGCGGTGGTACCGGCGTGGCACGAATTGGTCTTCGCCATCAGATCGTGGCGTTACGAGCACAATGCGGCCTGATGGCAAACGAAGAATCATTCTTCCATCAGGCGTGGTGCCAACGAACTGCGTGCGCATCGAGCCGCGCCGAAGGCGTGGCTGCCCGTAAGATGAATTTTGAGCGACGCGCGCGCGTTTCGATGTCGAAGCAACGCGTTTCTTTTTGCTGCGCGAACTTGACTGACTGGCCGTAGCGGGCTGCGGCGTCGCGCTCGCCTGTGCCGATGAGTTATCCTGGCCTTGAGCAGAATTTTCTGGTGCAGTCGACTGATCG
>WNFY01005735.1_pt1 | contig 11172 bp, 7 predicted proteins | sample 5400091 | NCBI WGS metagenome assembly WNFY01 (sample SAMN13153364, study PRJNA577476) | soil metagenome | isolation source: 60 cm soil or saprolite under grassland replicate 1 | place: USA:California | collected 2016-06-15
GGGGGCTGCCAGACGAACCCACCATCTTCAGCATGGCCCACGAGCTCAAGCATCATCTCGTTGATAAGGATCTGATGGTTACGCTCTGCGGACCGGCCGACACCCCACCCATCACCGACGATCGAAGCGCAATAGAGATTGGGGCTGAGGTCTTCGCTGCCGAGTTCATTTATCCAGAAGCGGATTTCGTGTGGGACTTCGAGAAGGTCGGTGGCCCATGCAATCCAAAAGCGCTCGTCAGACTGAAAGAGGCCACTTCGACCACTCTCAGTTATCAGGCGATGGTGAAACGGTCGCTCAGGCTTGGGTTACTCCACTACACGGATGAGTTCCGCTTCGCAGTCGTGCATTGGGGATTGCTCGAAAAAAGGCTTTTCGGTCGCAGATTGAGTGATGCTCGAAGACAACAGCATCTAGCCAAATGAGTCATCGGCCATGCTTCCGACTCGCAACAGGGTAGAGTAGCCGCCTTTTCACCGAGAGCTCCTTCCCTAACAGTCCATCATAACCTTCCCAGCGCCAAGAATTTGCACAAGGTTACCGTTGGCGTGTATCGCATGCCGACCGTGTTCCCGGTGCCACTCGGGAAGAGTTGATGTTCGATGGAGTTGCTCCACAACCTGCCGCCATCCGAGGGAGTTGTAGGCCGAGAACGGGATTTCCCCTTGCTGCGTAGCGACCGGGGTCATGCTCGTCTCAAGCGCTGCCAAGTTCTGGACAACCAAGTCCTGGAATTGTTGTCCGTAGACCATAGTCATCGCCCATTCGCCGGTTCCTCGCTCGTCTCTCTCCCAGTTTGGGTTTGCGATCCTTGTGCGCGCAGAGCACTGCCGGAACAAGTCCACAAAATCGACCACCGAAAACCCGGATGGCGCCAGATCAGGGCTGTAGTTTCGGAGGATGGCCATCGCAAGTCGCGCGTAGGTTAGTGCCTTTCCGCGACTAGAGTTAGCGATGACCTGGAGATCCCTGTTAAAGCGCTCAAGATTGAAGAATCGCGCGATTGGAACCCAGGACCCAGTTCTTCGGTTCACGATGAGCGGGCTCATGACACCCCAATCGGGATGTTCATTCGGCGCAACCGACCCCTCCGCGGAATCAGATGGCTGCAGCATGTCCAAGACATCGCTGAATTGGCTGATGGCCGCGGTTGGGAACCAATCACGCAGCGGTTCCCATTCTGTTGACATCTGCGAGCCGAGGTCTGCGGCGAGTTGCGAAAGGGTGTATCGCTGCGCATAGCGCCGGTCATCCGTCACGTTCTCGTCCCGGCCGGTGAACATGATCGGCTGAAAAACCACGCTGAAGACCTTATCGACGTTCCGGAGCGCGAATTCCATAATCGGACCGGCTTGGTCATTGTTGACTCCGTTTGCGACTGTGACTTGCAAGGTTATGCGGAGACCGGCGTTCGCCAGATTCTCCATCGCCTGTTGTTTCACCCGGAACAGATTTGAGACTCCCCGGTGGCTGTTGCTTTCGTCGGACACTCCGTCTAACTGCAAGAACACACTGTGGAGACCGGCTTCACGGGCTTGTTGTGCAAAGTCGGCGTCCTGAGCGAAACGGATTCCGTTGGTGGCGACATGTAGCCGCTTAAAACCCAGTGCTCTGGCCGACCCGATTGCATCCAGGAAAAATGGCGAGATCGTCGGCTCGCCGCCAGAGAACAAGATGTTTACTTCCCGCTGAGGCTTGAAAGACCGGGCACGCTCCAAGATGCGCTTGATATCGTCGAGATCAAGCTCGTGGACGTGACCGATAGCATTGGCGTCCATAAAACACGGCCAGCACTTCATGTTGCAGCGATTCGTCAGATCGAATACCAGGAAAGCACCGCGGCCGTAGCGAACACTCGAAACTCCGTGGTCGTGAACGAGATCGTCTTCGGTGCAGGCGAAATCCGGGCCGGGATAGAGACGTTCCATGCGCCGGAAGAACGCTGCGTCCGTCGCTAGCACATCCTCGAAGGGTCCGTGGATTTGGCAGATTTTACGCATGAGGACGCGGCCGGCTTCTTCGATAATCTCCGCGTTGATGACGCCGGGATCCCGTTTGAGAACATTGATGTCTGTCCGACCATCCAGCACCGCATTGCGCGTTTCGATCACGCAGCCTGGACAAACGGAACGGGTAGTACGCGGAACTCCGAGAGGAATCGCAGAGCGCGATGGGCGGTCCGATCGTTTGCCGGGCACCCATGATGACGCCCGCTGACCTTTCCGCGCGGTACCAAGCGGAACGCGCCAAGCAATTTCTGAAATCGTGCAGAGCGTTCTTTCAATTAGTCTTTGCGGTAGGGCATTGGAAATGCGGGACATGACATTCTCCTCTGGCTAGACAGAATTGCTGTTTGGGAGTTATTGCGGAAGGTAGGATGGAGGGCTCCAGAAACTGCATCGGCCGAACCCAGTCGACTAAGAATTTCCAGTCAGATTAAGGTGCCGCTGGTCACTTGTCAAACGGAAAGCTCTGCCGTGTCATACCACGAAATGTCACCTGCAATTGTAAGTGTCAGAGCAAACACACGGTTGACGGATTGAATCTGCAGCCAGCGTGAGTTCATCACTTGATCGGCAAATTCTCAAGCGGCCAGTCTTCGCCCCTTCGTTCAGAGCGGATTACTACCGGTTAGCGTAATTCGACCGCTACTGCAATCCAACGCGGGCACTCCCTCGACATTAACGTTCGGGACCGAAACAAGCCCGCTCGGATTAACCCAAAGACACAACGGCCCATCCTCTTCGAAGGACGGGCCCTGAGCAACTAGTGAACTGAACCTTAGAACGCGGTTGTGCCGATCGGCGTACCGAGGCCGGTCGGGCCATCGTAGCCAACTTTTCCAGTGCAGAGATACGAGCCCCCGCAGCTGCCATTGCTGCCAGAGGTCACGTCGAACAATCCGTTGTGTGAATACGGGTACGATCCATCTATCGTGTTTGCCCCGTTTCCTGCTAGAGCGTACACCGCAGCGATGAGGGGGGAAGCGAGGCTCGTGCCACCGACTTGGAACCAACCCGACCTGCCCTGATATCGCACGCTGTCGTACACCGCCGCGCCCGTGTTGGGATCGGCATCGGCCGAGACGTCCGCAACTGTTCGGCGCACACAGCCAGTGTCAGTCTGCCAGGTTGGCTTGGGTTCATAGGCGCTGCAACCGCTTCCGGCCCCGGCCCACACAGTTTCAGTCTTGCGCGTGTTGTTAGCATTAAGAGTCAGCGTGGTACCTCCAACCGCGCTCACGTAATGCGAGGCTGCGGGATATTCAACGCCGTAACCACCGTCACCCGAAGAAAAGGTGATAGGAATCCCCGCATGATTGAAGTGGCCGTCATAGGCGCTGGTCGTTTCACTGGAAAATTCGCTGCCACCCCAGGAATTAGAGACGATGTTCGCGTGTGCTGCCGCGTAATCTTCGGCCGCGATCAGGTTTGCGAAGGAATTAGATGTCGCTTCGACGAGGAGAAGCTTGCAGTTTGGGCAGATGGCGTGAATCGTTTCAACGTCGAGCGCGATCTCCAGTGACCAACCCGCATCTTTGCGCGGATAACTGGTTCCGCCGGTTTGATTCACCTTCTTGAAGCACCCGTTCGCAGTTGTGCACGCGGGAAGACCGAATTGCGTGCTGTATACACCGAGGTCGCTCTCGACATTGGGATCATCGTACGCATCGACGATCGCGACAGTGATGGATGAACTTCCTGATGACGTCAGGCCGTAGGCAGTCCGGAACTGCACTGGGCCATAGCCGGATGGCGCGGCTGCGGCATTAGGAACACCGCGGCTATCGGTGACCACGCGGGCATGGCAGCGGCCAGTCCCAAAGGCAGCCGGTCCAGGACAAACAGGCCGATGATCTGCAGCGGCGGCGGCAGCAGAAAACAACAGGGTAACGATTACAGCTCGCAAGAACATAAACTTCTCCGGCGGACGAATTTTCCCCAAGGCTGCCAAATTGTAGGTTTCTTCCAGGCGACAGTCAATGCGCAAAGGACATGTGCGACCGGTGTCCGGTCGGACGTTCCTGTATCGGGAAGTGCCGATGATTGAGGACTGGGCCAGAAGAGCCAAGCGGCTGAGAGGGGGATTGCATGCAGATAAACCTTGTTCTCATGACCGCCGAGTCCTGATGGGCGAATTCCATATCCCAGTTGTGACCTGAAGCAATGCGCAGTGTGTGGTGGCCATCTCATTTACTGCGATTGCCCGTTCCAGGAACAAGCTTGAACAGGTTACCCTTTCGAGTTTGACATCTGTTTACCATAGGAGAGAATTGTTTACTGCATGTGCACATTCTTGTTCAGTAAATTCAATCCATAACAGGAGTACAGCTGTGAGCCTCAAACGTGTGCAATTCTTGGCAGTAGCCATTCTTGTAAGCGGCCTGTTCAGTCTCCGGAGCGTCGCCGCGACCGTCGCCACAGGTGCTAGAGAAGATTTGGGCTTGGAAATTCCTTTCAGGCCTCTTTTTATTTGACGTGTGTGGAGGTGAGCGTTTATCGCCAATATTGCATCCACCTATCTTCCTGGAAGACTCGTAACGCTTGAACTATAACTTCTCTTTGCGCGCATTCTGGACGGAATGTCGCTAGCCTTACCTTACAAGATTAGGGAAGAGTAGCTAGTTATCCACCCACGATCTGCATCCGACATGTTTTGGCGGTTGACATCTGCATCGAACTCTTGAGCGTTTCTGTGAGCTAACCGTTTTCGACACGCGCCTTTATATCCGAGTACGCCGTGTCGATCAGCCCGCTTAGCGCTGCAGTGTTTGTGGCCGTTCCCGGCCTCAGCTTCACATGGCGCATGAACTTGCCGTTGGGTTCTTTCGCCGCGCAGCGCTGCCGGATCCGGCTCACTTGTTGCAAGGACCGTTTACATGCGAGCCCATGGCAGGTTCGGCGTACATCCTGTGCCAGTGCCGTTAAGAACGAGGAATTTGTCCATCAGCGCCCGCCTGCTCACCGTGATACTGATTGTCGTTGCCTCAAGTGACCGCATCCGCGTGGTCGAGGCGGAACGCCTAACCTTGTTCGGGTTATACGCAATCAATTGTGGATTCCGGCGGCGCTTGGGCTCGCCAGCAAGATTCGCAGCATAAGGATATATCCCGAAAGAATGATCGAAAGAATTGTTCTCATCGAAGATGGAAGATGCTTGAGCGATGTGAGTAATTCGTGTATCGATGAAAAGATTGTCAGTCACGGCATAGCGGCGATGACCTTTTGCACAGCTCCGGCTCGCTGGAACCTTGGACATTTACCAACAATTCATGTGTACCTAACTATGGATTAAGAATTGTCTCTGTACATTGCTGATTGGTGTGCTCTGCCTGGAGATCCGATGATGCGAATATTGGTCAAGCTGCTGTTATTCGTGTTTGCCTTCGGGACCGCCTGCTTAGGGCAGGGGCACCCTTTAATGTCGGCTGCTTCCGCACTTGGCATGTTTCCGGATGCACCAAGCCCGCAAGCAATTGGTTTTTCCGTGCATCGCTGGAGCGAAACGTCGATTCCGCTGCGCTCGATGCATACAGCTTCTCAGGTTGCATCGCTTGCGGGAACTCGCGTGATGCTTTCGCTGTTGTCGGCCGTCAGTTCGAAATCTCCGGTTGGCTCTTCTTTTCAAGCGCGCCTCGATAGTCCGCTGGCACAAGAAGGGCACCTGATGCTTCCTCAAGGCACCGTCTTCGAAGGGCATATTCATTCCAGGCCCGCTCGACGGATGATGCGCCCGGGATCGATGTTCATGACCTTTGACCGAATAATTCTCCCCAACGGCACCACACAGAGAATTGACCTGCATATTGTGGATGCTGCGACCACGGCGGTGAAAGCTGACTCCGAGGGCAGGCTGCATCCCGCGCTGAGCAAGAAACGCCTGGCAATTCAGCTGGGAGGGACCGCCCTGACCGCCAAGTTTGTGGATGATCTCGCAGAGCTTGCGGGAGGCGCCGCGGTTGGCGCTGGAACAGCGCGGCTGGTTGGAGCCGGCGCGGCGGCAACGTTTTTTGTTCTTCAGAAAGGGAGAGAAGTCCAACTAAACGCGGGCGACAAGCTCGAAGTAGAGTTTGGGCGCTCGCTCGAACCGTCACTCACAGGCGACCGAGTGCCGGAGCACTAAAAGTCATGCCCGCTTTTCACAGTTCCCCATGGTTGTCATCTCCTCTTCACCAACAATTCACCAACGTCTAACTCCGATTTAAGAGTGGGTCTTTTAGAGTTCCAGTCGCACGCCTGTATGGCGTCAGAATTTCCAAGCCGCCCAGCCGATGGCAGCGCACTCGCCAAGAACGAAAGACAAATGGCGGGTGCGCTCCTGATTCATTAAACGTCTACACCAGACAACTGGAGGACATTCATGATGTCGAGCAGCGCAGTGAGCAAGCCATCGCCGCGATCGCGGCCAGCAGATAACGCCGATGGTGCTGCCGCATTCAACGCCACAACAAACGCTTCGCAGTACAGTTCTGCAATTCGCTGCTGACAACAACCCTCACTAACTAAGACCCGGGAGTAGCTATCCCGTCATTCGGAGGAGGAACGATGAACGCACACGCTTCTGTAAATAGAATTGGGCGGCGCCGCCCGTGGCTCGCGGCAATTCTTTTGATCGCCCTCGCGACCGCCCCGATTCTCGCGCAGACACCCACACCGCCGGGCCTGTCTATAACGCCAACCGCCTTGCCTCAAGCCGTCCAACAGGTACTGAACCCCGGGCTCGCCAATTATCCGAACTTCGTCGCGGGTGAGGCGGTGAAGGAATCGGTTAGCCCGGATGGCAAAACCTTGGCGATCCTAACGGCGGGAATGAACTCGTTGTTTGACTCCAACGGCAACGTCGACACGGTCGCTTCAACACAGTTCCTCTTTATATACGACATTTCAGGTGCAAATAAGACCCACCCTGCCCTGAAGCAAGTCATCCAGCAACCCAATGCACACGTTGGTCTGGTCTGGGCGCCAACCGGCCAAACGGTTTACGCTGCGGGTGGTTGTGACGATGCGGTGTACTCCTACAGCAAAAACGGCAACAGTTTTGTGTTAAGTGGCAAGATCAGCCTTGGTCACGCTCCGGATGGCTGCGTTTCTAATACTGCGAATCGGACCGGCCTCGGTCTCAGCGTCGAGCCCAATGTGGCCGGACTTGCCATTTCCGCCGACGGAAAGACGCTAGTTGCGGCCAACAACTACAACGACTCAATTAGCGTAATCGACGCCGCTACCGGAACCGTGAGGTATGAATACGATCTGCGGCCCTATGCGACCTCGGGCGCATCGAGCGGCACGAAGGGCGGAACGTTCCCCTACGCGGTGGTGTTGAAAGGCAGCACCGCCTACGTCGGCTCTGATCGCGATCGCGAAGTTATCGCCGTCAACATTGCCAGTCCAGCTGGCTCACTCGTCTCCCGATTGCAACTGGATGGCAATCCAAACGGCATGGCCCTGAGCGCCGATGGTTCCACGCTCTACGTCGCCCAGGATAATCAGGACCAAGTCGCCGTCATCGACACAGCGACGAACACAATCACCCACAAAATCGACACCCGTGGTCCCATCCATCTGAACTTTCCCCCCAACACTACCGGTGCAGCCCCGACCGCGGTCGCCATTAACCCTGTCAACAAAATGCTCTATGCTGTCAACGCGGGTTCGAACTCGATCGCTGTGATTCCTCTCAGTGGACCGCACGCCTTCACGACCGTCGGTCTGCTCCCCACCGCATATGATCCTACGGATGTAGCTTTCAGCGCCGATGGCAGCTGGATGTACATCATCAACGGTAAGAGCAACACTGGCCCGAACCTCGGCTATGGGTTCGGCAACTTTGCTTTCATCCAGTACATCACCCCGCCGGGCGGCCCCTGCCCGGGCGGTAATGCGGCTGAGTCCGCGAAGCTGAGGGCGAACAACCAGTATCAATTCCAACTGGAACACGCGTCGCTCGTCAGTGCTCAGATTCCCTCCAGCAGCGATCTCCTGGGCCTGACTTCACAGGTAGCAGCCAACAACGGCTACCAGCCTGAATCCGCCCAATACGATGCCGGAGTAATGAATTTTCTTCACTCGAAGATCAAGCACATCATTTACGTAGTGAAGGAAAATCGCACCTTTGATCAGATCCTGGGCGATCTCGGCAATGGTTCGAACGGCGATTCTTCGCTGACTCTCTTCGGCGAAGGCGTCACACCCAGCTTCCATCGCATGGCGCGAAACTTCGTGACGCTGGACAACTTCATGGATCCTGGCGACGGGTCGATGGACGGTTGGTCCTGGTCCATGCGTGGCCGAGTCACCAATACCGAAACGCTCACGCAGCAAATCAACTATGCGCGCGTGAACCGCGGCCTGTCCTATGAAGGCGAAGGCCAGAATCGTAATATTCCAAGCAACCTGAATACCGTTACTGCCAGAGACTTCTTCTTTGACCCGACTGGCGCAAGCATGCCCTACAGCAACGCCACCTCTGGGCTCAAAGGCGGTACGGAAAATATCTTGGCTGGGGACGGTGACCACGCGGCCACCGATGGTCCAACCGGCTACCAGCAGGGATACATCTTCAATGCCGTGTTGGACGCCGGCGGAACGGTTCGTAACTACGGCTGGATGGCCAACACTCCCGGCAGCGTCGGGACCATCGCCGACCCCATCACTGATCCTTTCAACGCCGGTGTCATCCAGACCACGACGGCTAATCAACTTCTCTATGAGAACGGATTCTATGATCCGTACTTCCGCGCCTATGATCAGGTCTATCCGGATTATTGGCGCTTCAACGAATGGAACCGAGAGTTCCAGCAATTCGTTGCCAACGGTAATCTGCCCTCGCTACAGATGATTCGCGGCCTCAGCCACGATCACACGGGCAGCTTCGGCTCTGCTCTGGGCGGAGTTAACACGCCGGAATTGCAGCAGGCTGATAACGACTACGCTGTTGGCCTGCTGGTTCAAGCGGTCGCAAAGAGCCCCTACGCGAAGGACACCCTGATCATCATCATCGAAGACGACTCGCAGGATGGAGCGGACCACGTCGATTCGCATCGCTCTACGACCTATTTCGTTGGGCCATACGTGAGGCAGCACGCCGTCGTGAGCACCCGCTACAGTCAGACCAACGTGCTTCGCACCATCGAGGACATCCTGGGTACGGAGCACATCAACCTGAACACTTACTACGCTCGGCCGATGGCGGATGTATTCGACACCAATTCGTCCGGCAAGTGGAACTTCGATGCTGTTGCGTCGACGCTCCTCAAGTTGACCACATTGGGACTGGACCCAACTAAGGTTGAGTTCGCTGCCGGTCCGGACTTGAAGCCGACTCATGACGCGCAGTACTGGGCGGACAAGACCCGCGGCTTCGACTTCTCGGGCGAAGACCGCGTTCCGGCCGATCTCTACAACAAGATCCTTTGGGAGGGTCTCAAAGGAACGCCTGCTCCAGCGCCTAAGACCAGTTTCTCCAAACTCGAAACTGGCAATGAGGCGGACAAAGACTAGGCAACCAACCCCCACACATCGGTGGGACCATCCGGTCCCACCGACTGCGCCGAACCATTTGATCGCCTCCGCACCGTGAGAATCGCCCGGGCGCACCGAGTTAGCAAGTCACATGCAGAATTGCACTTGTGTCGAGACGAGGCGCTTTCAGCAGTTCAATGGCCCGAGCGGTCGGCAGGATACGCAACTCAATCTTACGGCGTCGGGCTTCTTGCTTTACTTCGTCCATCACCGGCAAAGCGCCCGTGCCTGTGCCAATCACCAGATTGCGAAATTTCCAAGGTGTTCGCTCTTCCGCCGAGAGCGGCGTATGGCCAAATCATCGCGGAATCTCTTGGAGGGCAACAACAACTGACGTTTACATGCAGGAGATTCCGGAAAGTGTGCAGAAGACGGTCGACGCCATCAGCGCGGAGCTGCGACTCCTTCCTAATTTGGAAGAGGTCACGCGCGAGACGAGCGTTTTGCTACCAAAATGCTACCAAACTGAAAAGCGGGGTATCTGCAAGTAGTTTGAAAGGATGGTGGACCTGGTCGGGATCGAACCGACGACCTCTTCCATGCCATGGAAGCGCGCTCCCAGCTGCGCCACAGGCCCACAACGCATGCTCTGCGATTTCAATTCTTACCTACCCCGAGCGCACAGTCAAACACTAAACGGCTGAGTGCAAGTTGCCAAACCTGCAAAAATGAGTAATGCTGAATTGGAGAATGTGCCACATGATCCACCGGCAAGCGCTTCTACTTTCCTGTTGCCTGTCGCTCGCGCTCGTGAGCGTAGCTCAGACGGCTGCTGCCCAAGCCCCCACGCCACCGGTTTCATATTCATCGATCAACGAACTAAACCAAATTCTCGGCAATTTGCAGCAGGCTTCGCAATCCACACTGGCGGATCTTGGACATCTGCGCATTGACAAGTGGAAAACGGATTCTGGGACCAAACGGCAAACTGAAGCGGACGTTGAATCTATCCAGAAGAACCTTCAAAACGCATTGCCGGGAATCCTAAACGACTTGAAAGCCTCGCCCGAGAATGTGGCAGTAACCTTCAAGATGTACCGCAACCTGGACGCATTGTTCGACGTGATGACCTCGGTGGCCGAGTCTGCCGGTGCATTCGGCAACAAAGACGAATTCCAGGGTCTGAACCGTGATTTAGGAGCGATGCAAGATTCACGACGCGCATTTGCAGACCGAATGGATCGGATCGCGCTCGCAAAAGAAACTGAACTCGGGCAGTTGCGCACAGCTCTGCAGACCGCTCGGGCCGAGGCGACCCCCAAGAAAACGGTTGTGGATGACACCGCTCCTCCGCCTAAGAAGCCAGTTACCCGCAAGAAGCCCGCACCGAAGCCGGCGGTGCCCAACTCTCAAACTCAAACTCCATCTTCATCTCCTAGTCCGCAGCAACACTGACGACAGTATTGGCGATTTAATCCCCTGAGATTCCATGCCTTAATTGCCTGGAACTTACCTGCTGTAACCGTTGTCTAACTGTTCAGGCAAGAGCGATTTGCCGACGGACGTATAATAAGGGGTGTCGCCATGGCAGGCATGGCGGGAGCCGCCAGTTTGGGAGATTTCGCTAGCGCGATTGGAATCCGCACCCAGGAATCCGCCATCATTCAGGAACTCAAGGCGGGTTCTGAGGAAGCTTACGCGTGGCTGGTTG
>WNFY01005736.1_pt1 | contig 11172 bp, 9 predicted proteins | sample 5400091 | NCBI WGS metagenome assembly WNFY01 (sample SAMN13153364, study PRJNA577476) | soil metagenome | isolation source: 60 cm soil or saprolite under grassland replicate 1 | place: USA:California | collected 2016-06-15
CGCAGGTCTCGGATTGGCGGAAACTTCGTGTCAGGATCTTTAGCATCGTAGGTGGTCAGTCCGGTGCGTGGTTGATCCGGGATGGGGAGAACACTTCGCTGAATCTTGTCTTGGTCACTCATAAGATAGCTGCCTTCCTCTAGGCATCTGGAATGTTGGCGCGATGACGAGAGAAACGGGACGCACACGTCCCGACTCGTTCGAACATTAGGACTCCCACCAAAGCCGGACAACTGTCAGAAAGTACAGTCTGTGAGCTCGCTTTTGGGCGAGGCGGGTCTTCAACTAGGAGCGGGAAGCGAGCTGGCGAACTGATTCCGTGAGAAGCGGGTTGTTAGGAACGAGGTTTAGGGGCGTGCTCGTCGCACGCAGCGACGGAAAGGCGGATCTCCACCGCTCGTCCGAGCACCTGGGTAGCAATATTGGGACAGCCCAGGTGGTCGCAGAGATATTCAGTGAGTTGTTCTTCGCCCCCGTCCGGAGTCGTGAGGCCTGTCTTAATCGTCACCTGAGGAATGGAGAATCCCCCTAACTGAGTACTTGTATTATTTATGGGCAGAGGGCTCTCGCGCAAGTTAATTGTTTATGTTCCGGACGAGGCACCTCCGATACCGAAAGAGGTCGGGGAGGTCACGTAAGAACATTGCCAGGCTTGAGTTTGCCTTCGTTAACGCCGAATGTATTTCGCCATCAGCGCGCTCGCAGTGATCGCCGCGAGGAGCCACACCGTTGCGATTACGACGGAAGCAGCGACGGTGGCTGATGATCTGATTTCTTCTTTCCTGCGTATCTCGGCGGCGTCCGCAAGCTGACGACATTCGGTGAGCACGTCCGGAGGAGTAATCCTTTGAAGCAGCTTTGCTCCCAGGAACAGGACCGCCAAGTCGTCCACGAATCCGATCACTGGGATGAAGCTGGGAATGAGTTGAATGGGACTTAATAGATATCCTGCGGTGCAAACCGACACAAACCTCGCGTACCATCGCGTACGGGGATGCTTGAACAAAAAATAGAAAACATGCGCGTCTTTGCGGAGTCGTTGCGCCTGCCGCTTCCAGCCCATGGAAGATCGGGGTTCAGGCGGTGGCTGCTCACAGTCTTCCCCAGGCAGGCATAGGCCGGAAGTCTTTGTCGAATTGCCGACTTCGCCGTCCACGATTTTTCCTGTCCCCACAGACCTCACGTCAAGTTACGAGCCGGCTCACGGCGCAACAACTGGAAAATCTGACAGCAACACGGGGCCATTATCGGAAGAGGATTTTGACCAGAAGTTTCACCAACTCTGGGACCGAAAAGATCGTCAGCAACAATGGCAAAAGAGGCGCGACGGTGGTCGCTGCCAGGCGTGTGATGTCATCGAGTCCGAAGGGAACGGTGCGCATCTCGTGCACGTTCGAATAGAAGTTGTTCATGTCGGCCAGCGACTGGATGTCTGCCGTACCGAGTAAGTCGCGTGTCTCCGGATCGGCGATTCGCATCCATTTGTCTTCAAAGGCGAATACGTACCGACTAGCCAGTTGGCCATATTCGGCTGAACCCTGCTCGTGGGTACGCACAAGTAGGGGGGTAAACATCACCAAGGGACCGAGGATGACCAAAACAAAGAAGACCACGAATCCGGCTGCCTCCATTTTGAAAGACAGCAGAGCCCGTCCTTCATATAAGACCCGGCTGGCGATTAAGCTCGCCAGCAATGTGCCTTGGGCGAAAAGTATGGGTCCGAAGGCGAAGGAACTTTCCCCCAGAAAACCGATCCCGCCGGCCCGATCCGGGTGGGCCGCATTCAGGTGCAGGTTTAGGCTTGAAATCTGCCACAGAAGCCGGAACCAGATCCCCAGGCGCATGTACCATCGCAGCAAGATGAACTGAAAAATGGGAATACTCACGAAGGCGTACCAGTAGCCGGCCAGCGTGAGATGCAGTTGCTTCGATTCTGGCATCGCATACCAAGTGGGCTCGCCCAAGGCGACCTGGCTCCGCCAGATCCACAGCCCTCCGGTATAGACCAGCATTAGCAGCGCCCCCTCAACAGCAACAGAGTCGCGCACGCGCAGAGCTGAGTTGATCGCCGCGTCGAACGCGCGCAAATCTTCGGTCACCACGATGTGTCTTTCCTCGAACCGTCGAGCTACCGGACTGATGCGTCTATGAACGACAAGCTCGGCAACGATGAGCACTGGCAGCGCGATCAAGAATCGAACATTGGCCTCAACGTCATGCAGGAAAGGGATGTGGATAGCCCCGCCTAAGGCGTGCTTCTCGAACAGCGACAACAGCAGGAGCGGCAACCAGGCGAATAGAGTGATGACCAGGATTCGGAGGTGGACCAACTCCAGGGCGTCCCCGGACAAATGTGCGCGCCGAAGGAGTTGAAACAGGGGCCCGCCCAAAACCAATGAAAAATCCGGGTGCCTCGCTGGCATATTATCGGCTTCGCGGTTTTCGACCCTCGATGGCAGATCGTCTTCCGAATCGGCACTCGGGGCGGGGGCTGTCTTCATTCTTCTCCAGAGTATTGCGAGACCCCTTCTTCGCCTCTAGGGTAGGGGTTCGTACCTGTGTTAGCCACTGGCAAATTTGACAGGGCGGAATCCTGGCGCTGTTCCCTAAAATCAAAGCTTCGCGGAGGTTCGTTCTGGCTTCGCGTGCTCCACGTAAGTTCTGACAGTTGCGGCCTGATTGTTCTGCGCCTATACGTATCTTCGAATCGTCGCAGTTCGAGTACCTAGAGCTAAGAGCCGAGTGGCGGCGTTCCGGGAGGAGGAGTATGCAAACTGCTTCGATAGCTGATGCATCGGCAAATTCGGCACGCGTCCGGGAACCCGGCGTGATTGTGCTCGCCCACGACTTGAAAGCGCTGATCTCCCAGCTAAAAAGCGTCGCGAGAAAGCTAGCCAGGCGTTAGCCTCGTCGGGTGTTCCAGAGTCAGGGGAATTGAGCGAAGTGTCTGTAAGTTCTGACAGTAGTTGCAGCGCCCAGCACCACTCATAATTTTGACCGACCTTCATAGGGTAAGTAGCATGCGCGAACTAGCCGAATTGTCGTCACAGGGAATCCAGGCGCTGGCGGTAGTCCTCATTGTCGTCTCGATCATCTTTGGTTCGGGGCGCTTTCTTCGGCACTTGTCGATCCGAACCGCAGACGCGTACCGCGCCTACAAGGAACTGCTCGGTCGTTCACTCTTGTTGTCGCTGGAGTTCCTGGTTGCAGCCGATGTCATCCGCACGGTGTTGCTGGACCTGACCGCCAAGGGCGTGGGAATACTTGGCGCGCTGGTCGTGGTCCGAACCTTTCTTAGCTTGTCGCTGGTGGTCGAACTTGAAGGCCGTTGGCCGTGGTGTGCGGCGGAGGTCGGGGCTCAGCGGGAAGCAGGGGAGGGCGCTCGAAAATCTGCCTGCGCTTCTGTCGAAGGGTTGGATAGCCCAGCCCGACGGGCTATTGAAGTTCCAACGTCTCCTTCAACCTACGACATTGATGCTTCATCGTCGGTGAAGGAGGTAGCCATTCTATGAGCAGGTGTTCTGCGAAGGCATCGGCTCCGAGGAGAAACCCCAAATGAACCTGCCAAGCTATCCGAACATCGATTTATTCTCCGCCGGCATCAACGCCCTGAATGGTGTGCTCGTCGCACGCCATCCGTCGCACAACCGAGGCTACTCAGTCGCGGGACTGCTGATCATGGCCTTCTTTGGCGGGATCGGCGGCGGTGTGTCACGCGACATGCTGCTCAATGAAATTCCCTCGCCGCTCATGGCCCCGATCTATCTTTTTGTGTGCCTTCTGATGGGTTTCCTGGGACTGGCAATTTATCGTTACGCCCAGTCGAGGGAGGAGCAGTTCCGCACGAGGATGCTGGCCTTCTTCAAGTCTTTCTCGCTGCCCTGGTTTGCAATCCTGGGCGCGCATAAGGCGCTCGAGCACAATCTTGGGATCTTCGCCGCGATCATGGTCGGGCTGATCGCCACCACCGCGGGCGGAGTGTTCATCGACCTCTTCTCCGGGGTTACTCCGGAGATCGTGAGGCCGTCGGAGCACCTGGTTACAACCGCGGTGCTGGCGAGCACCGTCTACACCCTGATCGCGGTGCTGGCGAAGGGGAGCGTCTCCTTCTTTCCGGTCACGCTGATTGCGGTGCTGGTCGCATTCCTTTTCCGCGTGTTTGCGGTTCGGGAGCACTGGCCGCAGATCGTGCCGCTAAAGGCTGCCGCCGCCGGCCCGGGTGTAGCCGCGTGAATGTGTTGTGAAGCAAAAGGCGGCTCCGTGTTGGTTCGGTCGCTATTGAACTCATTACAAGGGATGGGACGTTATGGACGACATCTGGGTTCGCATAGGAAGTCAACTCGTTGCCCGCGTCACCGGGATTATGAAATTCAGACTGGTTATCCAGCCGGTGATGGCGGCGATCTTCGCGATTCGCGCGGGATTGGCAGATGCAAGGGACGGCAAGCCGCCTTATTTCTGGGCCCTCCTCTGGGATCACGGCCAACGTACCGACATGATCAAGGACGGGTGGAAGAGTATCGGCAAAGTGTTCATTCTCGCGCTGGTGCTGGACGTTGTGTACCAGATCATCGTGTTGCGCTTTGTATATCCGGGGGAAGCGATCATCGTCGCCTTCATCTTGGCGATCTTGCCGTACCTGATTCTGCGCGGGCTGACCACGCGTCTCGCTCGAAAGAAACGTACGGCGTCAACAAAACCAGCAGGCCGTATTGCCGCCTGAAGTTGACGGTTGAAGTCTGACTCCAGAATCCCGCACTTCTGAGGAGCGGTCCAATGAGCCTTGTTGAAACAGCGCCAAAAAATAGGGGCACGGTTCTTGCGGAAGAGCGAACCGACCTGGCCCTCCAGCGCACCATCATCGCGGCGGAAAGAACGCTAATGGCATGGATCCGAACCACCATTTCGATGATCGGATTCGGTTTCACCATTTACAGGGTCTTCCAATACCTGCCCGAACAAATTGCCACCGGCAACATCCGGCGTCCGCAGGCGTCGCGCAATCTGGGAATGACACTTATTGCTCTGGGCACTCTGGCATTAGCGGCGGCAGCTTGGCAGCACCTGAATTTTCTTAGGCAGATTGGGGTATTTCAGACGCGGCACCTGTGGTCCATCTCCTTCGTGGTAGCGGTTGTTGTCATCCTGATTGGAATCATCACGTTTTACGGTGTTCTGCTTCGCCTTGGGCCGTTCTAGTCGAGATGGTGAAATTTACCTGCACTTTCTGTTGCGCGTCAAACTATTGGAAAAGGAAGCACGGAGCCCCTTCCACCGAGAGAAATTCGGCCGCTGTCGCCGACTACCAACTCTCTCTGTCCTGTTCGCTAGCACTTTCGCAATTTGACACAATGTCAGGCACTAGCGCAAAGAATCGGGCGACACGTTCGCCAGCAGATGACAGCAGTCGAGTGGCTCACACTCTCTGATCTCTTATTTCGGTTTCGAAGGCGCGATTTGCACTTCTATTGCGTTCGCGTTGTTTGATTTCGTCATATCCAGGAAAATTACACCCAGACTTCCGTCGCCATTTGGCACTTGAATCGTCTGTGTTGCCTGGGCGCCGGAGGGCCCCATGCTCACTGTGTCAGTAGTTATTGCGGTCACCTGCAGGCCGGCGCCGCTGGCGCCGAAGTTGGGTTGCTCTGTCACTTGGATGGTCTGCTGGCGGCCGGAATTTGTGTGCTGGGTTGTCGTCATGCGCTGAACCATGTGCAGACTGCTGTCGCGGGCCGCCCCGGGAACATCGATTGAATAGGTTTCCTCCGACTTGCGCTTCTCTCCCGAGACGTCCGCCGACTCATTGCGCACCGTGCGCGTGACTTCCGCCAGGTTGCCTTCGAAATCTGTGCGGGAAACTCGCTCATCGGTGCTACGGTTCGTACCTTCTGCCTTACTCGTCGATTTCCGAATTTCACCCACTTGCCACTTTCCGGCGCCATCAGGTAGCAGTGTTGTGTTCTGAATTTCAACCATATTTCCATTGCGTTTCTGGCGTTCGTGCATCTGCATGACAGGAGCCATGACGCCGCTGATGTCGGGGAGCATCACAGTGGTTTTCGTTTCTTCCGAGTCGGGGCCGGTCTTCAGAGTTTCCTGAACTTCACGCTGCACTAACTGGAGATTACCGTTTATGTCTGGATTCGAGGTGGTGCGTACAACCTTTGAGTTCCCGCCGGTAAGAGTTTGCTTTTCTTCTTTCGTGATCTGGAACAGTGATTTTGCTCCGCTGGCGTCTCGCGCAAATGTGCGGGTTGTGGTCTGCACAGTCGTAGCGTTTACCTGCACGGTCTCGGTTTCGATATCCTGAAAAGGCTGGAAGCTCCCGTCGGTTGCAAGCACCTGGAGCGACTGCACGTCCACCGTTCGATTACCGCTCCGGGTATGACTCTGCAACGTGCGTGTGGGACTCACGTTCTCTCCTTTTGAGTCCGTCGTGACCGTCCAGGATTTGTTTGAATCACCAGCTTGATCCGGCGTTTGCGCTAAAACGGATTGCGCGAAGCAAAGAGATACGGCGGTCGCGACGAGCATGCTCCTGTGCAGTCGTGGAAAACGTGTTGACGCCCTCGCTTCATCCCGTTCAAAAATGGTGTCTTCGATGTGCATAACGGTCAATCTCTCCTCCACCAGGATACAGGGGCCCATCAAAAACTAAGCGTGACCTGGTGAGCATTTATGGGTTGAAGAGTTTTTGCTGGGGCGATTCCGCGGATATGTTAATCGTGTAGCAAGATGCCCCATCGCAATTCCTGAACAGAGGCTTCCACCTATCATTACCCTCTTTTGCATTGGTGAAGTTTACGCGCGCGACTACGTTTCAGAGACTGTAAAAACATACAGTGGCAGGAATGCCACTCGATCTGTCTAAGTGCTACACTTGTGATCTTCCTTCCCCAAAGGAGAGGCACTTGTTCGGAAGTCTTGCTTCCGCTATTCAGTTTTTTCCCTGGATGGTAGTGGTTGTTCTGCTCTTTACCAGTGGGACCAATGGCCAGACAGATTCGACTGGTGCACTGATTGGCATCATTGTTGACCCCACAGGTGCGGTGCTGCGAGTCAGCATTTCGCTCAATCGACGACATCAGACAATGCCGGCGATTTCGTCTTTCCTTGCACCGTGGATCACTCTTGTTTCTTGAACGGGTTCGCTCGGATTTCAGCATTGTTTGAGTGGTGCTACTCGGAGAGGACGAGACCAAAATGATCGGGTTTTTTGAGAAGGTAAGAGTCAAGCCGAGTGCGGTCTGGATGTACCTCGTCCGCATTACGATTATCTTTGTAGCCTATTTTGTCGCGGGCCAACTCGGTCAAGCAACCGTCAACATCAGGAGCGGTAACCTCGGGCCAGTGTGGCCCGCGTACGGGGTCGCCCTTGCAGCGGTTTTACTTTATGGCTATCGGGTTTGGATCGGGATCGTGGCCGCGGCTTTTCTCGTTGCATTCTTGAGTCCAGTTCCTCTCGTGACTGCAGTTGGTCAAGCAGCCGGAGCCACCTTCGCAGCTCTGAGCGGTGCTTTCCTCCTCCGTCGCATTGGCTTCCGCGCTTCGCTGTCGCGGTTGCGGGATGCGCTTGGCCTGATTGTCTTCGGTGCGTTGGTCAGCGCCATGGTGAGCGCGTCGATCGGTGTTTCCGTTCTGTACGCAACCCATGTGCAAGCTTATTCCGGAATCGGTCCGGCCTGGCTAATATACTGGCTTGGAGACGGCACGGGGGCACTGTTGGTAACGCCTCTGGTGTTGGCTGTCTATACTCTCCCCAGGATTCGCACTGCAATTCGCATTCCCGAATTTGCTGTGCTCTTACTACTTCTCACCGTGGCGTGCTTGATCGTCTTTGGCGACCTGCCTCTTATCCCGGTTAAGCTGCATATCCTGGCTTTCGCGGTGCTCCCATTGACGGTATGGGGCGCCCTTCGTTTTGGAATGCTCGGAGCCACACTGTCGACCCTCTTGGTCGCCACTATAGCCACGGCAGAGACCGCAGTTGGCTTCGGCCCTTTCGCCCAGAACACCTCATTTATCAATGCTGTTCTTTTGGATGTGTTTTTTGCGGTGCTTTCTGTATCGGGGATGACCTTAGCGGCGGCAATCGCCGAACGGGAACAAGCTGAGAAAGAACGAGAGCAGCTTGTCCGCAAGCAAGCGGCGATCGAGGCCAGGCTTCGACTGGCAACCATTGTCGAATCATCTGACGATGCGATCATCGGTACGGACATGGACGGGATGATCGTGGATTGGAACCAGGGGGCGGAGCGACTTTACGGCTACCCGGCAAGTGAGGTCATCGGGAATCCACTTTCTCTCCTTACACCACCTGACCTCCGTGAGGATTTTCCAGAAATCATGGCTAAGCTAAGGCACGGCGACGGTATCAGCCACAACGAAACCGTACGCCAGAAGAAAGACGGGACGCGTGTCGAGGTATCGTTAACGATGTCTTCGATAAGGGATACTGAGGCCCGGTTTGTTGGGGCATCAGTAATTGGCCGCAACATTAGCGAGCGTAAGCGGCAAGAAGCCCTTCTGCGCGAAAGCGAAGAACGTTTTCGTCTGGCGGCCCATGCGGGGAAGATGTTCGCCTATGAGTGGGATGCGGCCACCGATGTGATCGTGCGCTCGCCAGAATCCGCCCAGATTCTCGGGATTGAGGAGGCGGCGCTCATTACTGGTCAGCAAATATTGACTCAGGTTCACGCTGACGACCGGGAGAGACTTGTGGCTGCGGTTGCCGCGCTGAGTCCTGAGAAACCCCACCTCCAAATCAGCTATCGCATCGTACGTCCCGACGGTTCTGTGATTTGGGTGGAGAGGAACAGTCGAGCACACTTCGACGAGCAAGGCAGGACGCTGCGTATTATAGGAATGGTGGCGGACATCACCGAGCACAAGCGGGCGGAAGACGCGCTGCGCGTGAGCGAAGAGCGGTTTCGTCTGGCAGTTCTAGCCGGAAAGATGTATGCCTACGAATGGGATGTTGCAACTGACAGGGTGACGCGATCCGCGGAACACGTGAATGTCCTCGGTTTCAGCGACCAGGCGGAGCAGCTTACTCGACAGCAACTAGTGGCCACAGTCCATCCAGACGACCGCGGTTTGTTTATCGGCTCGGTTGCCCAGGTTACTCCCGAGAACCCGATTAAACACATAAGCTATCGCGTGTTGCGTCCTGATGGTTCGGTTATTTGGTTGGAGAAAAGCGCGCGGTGCTTCTTCGACGAGCAAGGAAGGATGTTGCGTGTGATAGGTATGGTGTCGGACATAACCGAGCGCAAGCGGGCGGAAGACGCGCTGCGCGAGAGTGAAGATAAACTCCGTCTGCTTCTCGACTCGACCGCCGAAGCCATTTATGGAATGGACCTGGAAGGCCGCTGCACATTCTGCAACCCAGCCTGCCTGCGCATTTTGGGGTATGAATGCGTTGACGAACTTCTCGGCAAGAATATGCATGATCTGATTCATCACACTCGCGCGGACGGGACGTTCTTCCCTGTGGAACAGTGTCGGATTTTCGGGGCATTCCGAGCCGGGAAAGGAGCCCACGTTGACGACGAGGTGCTATGGAGAAGGGATGGAACAAGTTTCCCCGCTGAATACTGGTCGTATCCGCAGTGCAGAGGGCAAGAGATTGTCGGTGCGGTGGTCGCGTTCATCGATATCACGCAGCGCAAGCTGTCGGAAGAGGCTCTCGAGGGCGTAAGCCGCAAGTTGATTGAGGTGCAAGAACGGGAAAGAACCCGGATCGCCAGAGAGCTCCACGACGACATCGGTCAACGCCTGGCACTAGTGGTAAACGAGTTGGAGCGACTCCAAGGTGGCTTCCCGGATTTGCCTGTGGAAGCCCGTAGTTGTGTGGCCGAACTATCAAGGCAGACCTCCCAGATATCGAACGACGTTCAATCCTTGTCGCACCAGCTCCACTCGGCAAAACTGGAATATCTTGGCATAGTTGCAGCCATGCAGGGATTCTGCAAAGAGTTCAGCGAGCAGCAGAAGGTGGAGATTGACTTCAAAACCGATAACTTGCCAAACCCTCCTTCGCCGGACATTTCTCTTTGCTTCCTCCGAGTTTTACAAGAAGCTCTACATAATTCGGCGAAACACAGTGGAGTACGGCGCTTCGAAGTGCGATTGCGGGGAACTGGCGACGAACTTCATCTCACAGTTAGCGACTCCGGCGTAGGCTTCGATCGCGAAGCCGCCAAGAAAGGCCCAGGGCTTGGGCTTGTCAGCATGGAGGAGCGGCTGAAACTGGTGGATGGAACGTTTTCAATCGAATCGCAGCTCAACAGTGGTACGACGATCCACGCCCGCGTGCGTCTCGGTTCCGCAAACGATTCCATGCGGGCGGTTGGTTAAGGGCAGGGAAACCGCGGGTTGCGACCTGGTTGAATGTTCTTCACTGGGGCCAAACGGCTGAGTGCTCTGCACAGATTCTGTCGTAGATGTGGCTTTCCAGCTCGCGCTGAAAGCTCTTCAACACATACCCACACAGCATATCCACGTTGTAGGTCTTGGCTATCTCGTCCCATAGGTGTTCGACCTGAATTGCCGCATCTGGGTTACCTTGCGCCCACAAAATGGGTGCACATTCACCGCAGGCTACAATACGCGGAGGCTCCCCCTTCGCCGATTTGGCCGCGGCGGCGACCAGATTCCGCACCACCTTCCGGAATCTCACTGGGTCAGGCATATCATTCACCATGAAGTTCGAGAGCGTCTCAGCAACATCCAAAGGGAGATAGCGTCCCTCTTTCATGGCGGCGGGAATATTCACTTCATGTTCCTGCAATCTCTGAAACAGACTCTTCTGGTGTGACTCGGTCGCGACCACGACAACCGCACTCCCGGCCAGCAGCGCGGGTTCGATAAAGCGAGTGAAACCAGCTAGCAACGATGCATCGTCAGAATAGAATTGAACCTCGTGGCTGCTGGTGTTCTCGCCTTTTCTCGGTGCAAGGGACGGAAGAGCCTCCTCGGGGTAGAGACAGTCCTGGCCTTGCACGTCCGCATTGTCGGTTAGAGTGAGACCGGTCAGACCGCCACTGATGAACTGTCTGCCTTGCCGAACTGCTTCCACAGCGGCTAACAGTTCGCTTCCGGCACGGGCTTTAACCACGTAGCCCAGCGCTCCCAAGCGGAGAGCTTCCTGCACTACATCGGGAGAGGATT
>WNFY01009138.1_pt1 | contig 11171 bp, 7 predicted proteins | sample 5400091 | NCBI WGS metagenome assembly WNFY01 (sample SAMN13153364, study PRJNA577476) | soil metagenome | isolation source: 60 cm soil or saprolite under grassland replicate 1 | place: USA:California | collected 2016-06-15
TCTACCCAGCGACAACCCCCACCAGACGGTCATGATTCTCAGACTCCCAATCGGTGTGGTTGCCTCGATTACTCCTTGGAACTTTCCGTCTGCAACAGTCGCCAGGAAGCTCGCCCCTGCACTGATTACCGGGAATACGGTTGTGACGAAGCCGTCGAGCAATACCCCTCTCAGCACGATCGAGATGGTGAGGCTGATGCAGGAAGCTGGCTTTCCAAAGGGGGTTGTGAATGTTGTTACCGGGAGTGGATCGGAGGTGGGGGATGAGCTCGTGACGAACAAGATTACTGGATTGGTTACGATGACGGGCAGTACCGATGCCGGACGGACGATTATGGAGCACGCTTCGAGTCATCTTCCAAAGCTGGTCTTGGAGCTGGGCGGGAAGGCACCGTTCATTGTCTGGCATGACGCAGACATTCCGTGGGCGCTGAAGTGCGCGATCTGGGCTCGTTTCTGGAACTGCGGTCAGACCTGTATCTGCTCGGAAAGGATGTACGTTGACGAGAAGGTCAAGGACAAGTTCGTTCCCGCGTTCGTTCGTATGGCAAATAATCTCCGGATAGGGAATCCGCTTGAATCAGACACCGACCTTGGACCGATGGTCAGCAAAGAGGAGAGAGAAACCAGCATGCGCTTTATCGAGAAGGCGAAGGAAGAGGGAGACAGGATCGTCATCGGCGGAGAGAAGCCTTCAGCCCCAAAGAAAGGATGGTTTCTCGAACCGACGGTCATAGAGGATGTAAAACAGAAATCCTCACTTGTCCAAGACGAGATCTTCGGACCAGTCGTGCCCATTCTTGAGGTGGACAGCTTTGACAAAGCCATCGACTATGCAAACGACTCGAAATATGGCCTCGCCTCCTACATCTTCACGAAAGACAATACACGAGTTCTGAAGGCTATGAACCGGATCAAATTCGGCGAGTCCTACATCAACCAAGTTGGACCAGAACAGCTCCAAGGAGTCCATACGGGCTTCCGACAATCCGGACTCGGGGGAGAAGGCTCAAGGTACGGGCTGGAAGGCTACACTCAACTGAAAACGTGCTACGTCGACTGGAACGATAAACCTAGCTTGTCGTATCTCTTCCCATACAAATCGCAGTAGCCCTGGAAATTTACATGCCGTTTGCAGCAAGGATCGTAATGTCGTTCACATTTGTTCCAGTCGGACCTGTTATTACTAGGTCCTTGAGTTTCGAGAAGTAATGATAGGAGTCATTGTTTCCGAGATAATCTTCAGGGTCCATTCCGACCTTTAGACCCCGCATGACTGTTGTTCCATCAGCGAGGGCACCTGCCGCGTGTGTCTGACCCTCGATTCCATCGGTCGCGAACGATCCTACGACAACCGCATCTGAACCGCTGATCTTCACAGCCGCCGCTAGAACGAGCTCTTGATTCCTGCCGCCTTTCCCTTTTCCCCGGACGGTCACAGTTGTTTCTCCTCCGGCCACGAGGGCTGTTGGGGGTGCGAAAGGCAGTGAATTGTCTCGGATGTCTCTCGCGATCGAGCCGAAGATTCGACCGGCTTCTCGAGCTTCACCGGTTATCTGTATCGAGAGAACCTGGGTCCTATAGCCTGCCTTCGTCATGGCTGCCGCCGCGGCCAGACAAGATGCACGACCGTTGCCAATAATCAGGTTGTGTACGTGCTTGAAGGCCTTGCTTTCCTTTTTCGGGGTATCTGGTATCGACCCTGAGAGGCCTTCGGTAATGACCCTTCGAGCGTTTGTTGGGATCTGAGACCAGAGATCATATTTCTTGAGAACCTGTTCAGCGTCGCGATAGGTCGTTGGATCTGGAGCTGTTGGGCCTGACGCTATTGCATCTATCTTGTCTCCAACGACATCCGAGATTATCAGGGTCAACACGGTCGCAGGATACAGCCTCGCTGCGATTCTGCCTCCTTTGATCTGGGAAAGATGTTTTCGTACCGTGTTGATCTCCTCGATGCCTGCCCCAGACTTTAGCAATAATGATGTGCCCCGTGCTTCGTCGTTCAAGCTTATTCCTTCAATTGGTAGAGGCATCAGAGCTGAGCCTCCTCCTGAGAGCAAGACGATAACCAGATCGTCCCGTGAAACATTCTCGACCAAGTCTAGCATTGCTAGAACGCCTTCCATGCCCTTGCGTGTTGGAATCGGATGGGTCGCCGGGTGATACGTTATTCGGTGACCTCGAGGCATTGGCCGCAGATAATCTGGAATTATTACCAACCCACCGGTAATCCACTTCCCGACTAGTTTCTCAACCTCCTCAGCCATGTATCCCGAGGCTTTTCCTCCACCAATGACGAAGATTCTTCGAAATTCTTTCAGCGGAAACTGGAGCTTACCAACGTGGAGAACTTGCTCGTAGAGTTTCAGGTGTTTTCGTATGATTCTTGCTGGGTCCGCTGCTGCGAGGGCTTCGTTCATTGCAGCAAGAACGTCACGGTGTAACTTGTCTAATCCGTGTCTATGCTCAGTCCGAGCGCGGACCCTGATCATCGTTCCAGGCTAATCCTTCCAAGTGTCTTTTACGACCCAGACAGGTTCGTCGGGGTTGAAATATTCCTGGCCCTCAGCCCGATGCTCTTCCATGACCTTCTCGTCCACTTCTACCCCAATGCCTGGACGGGTCGGAACCTTCGTCTGACCATTCTCTACCTTCGACTGGTCCCTTACTAGTTGTCTCTTCCAGGCGGGGAAGCAGTCGTAGAATGACTCTTGAATCAGGAAGTTGGGAATCGCGGCGTCGAGCTGTACGGTTACCGCGTTCTGGATGGGTCCGAACGCGTTGTGAAAGGCCATCTCCACCCCATACGCCTCTGCCATAGCGGCGACTTTGCGAGCAACCGTAACCCCGCCGATGTTTGTAATGTCTATTTGGAGATAGTCGGTCAGATTGTTCGCGAGGACGAAGGCCGCTTGTTCCTTGGTAAGTATCCGTTCGCCCAAGGCGACTCTAACGTCTGTCGCTTCCCTGTATTTTCGAAGCCCTTCGAGATTATCCGGATGAACAGGCTCCTCCATGAATAATGGATCGAACTCGCCGAGCTTCTTCGCGATTGCAATGGCCGCGTTGGGGTCAAACCTTCCATGGTGTTCTATCAGGAGCTGGACCCTGCTGGGTGTTGCGTCCTTGACAGCTTTTACCCGCGCGTAAGCCGTTTCCAGTCCCTTCGCATCTATGGAATCGTAGTGTGTCCCGAAGGGATCAAACTTGAGAGCAGTGTAGCCCATCGCTGCGAATTTCTTGGCCCGCTCGCCAAACTGTTCAGGCGTGACACACTTGTCATACCATCCGTTCGCGTAGACCCTGACACTGTTCCTGAAGCTTCCCCCGACCAGCTGGTATATCGGAGCGCCGAGATGCTTCCCGAGAATGTCCCAGCACGCGATGTCGAACGCGCTCAGAGCAGTTGTAGATTCGAATGATACAGGGAGGTAGAAGTCATGCTTGTGCCATTCGTGAATGTTCAGTTCCATGTCCAGCGGATCCCTTCCCTTGTACACTCGGCCGACCTCGTGCAATGATTGGATTACTGACTGGACTCGTAGAGTCGGAACCGCTTCTCCGTAGCCGATGGTCCCGTCGGAAGTGGTGAGTCTTAGAAGAATGGAATTTCCGGCCCAGGTAGCACTTCCCTGCGATGAGGGCTCGCCGAGCTGGTAGATTTCAAAGTCGGTAATTTTCAACTTGAGGCTCCGACGCTTCACCCTAGACCTTTTGACATTTCAGTATTGGCCCCAACTCGAGAGACCTCAAGGATTTCATCAAAGGAGCCACCTACCGTCCAAACGATCCTGACCTAATCCTGACCAGCGCCTATTAGCATGAACCCCATTGAGTCTCCTGCAAGTCTTATTGCCCTTGTTTCGGGAAGCCCATTCAGATGCTACGGGAGTCTTAGAGTTGGCTAGGGTTCTCTCTCCTTCAGAAACCTCCTGGAGACGTCTTCTATGGTATGTCCTCGCGGGCTCTCGAGGAGGACCGAACCGGGGGAGAATCGTCACTCTGCTGAGAGAGGGACCGAAGAACGTGAACCAGTTGGCCGAGGCTCTCGACGTTCACTATCGAGTCGCTGAACATCATATCCGAGCCCTGGAGAAGAATCACCTAGTCTCGCCTTCAGGCGAGAGATACGGACGCCTCTACTTTCTCTCGCAGGAGATGGAGGCGCACCTTCCGATCTTTGACGAGATCTGGGTCAAGATCTCGCCTAGAGCAAGGGAGGTGAAAAAGTAATGGTCTCACTAATGGACGCTAGTCTTTACGCAGCCGCCATCAGCGCGGCGCTACTGCTCGGACTCATCCTCACCTACGCCAAGGTCTACAGAGACACTAGAGCACAGTTCAGCCTAGGCCTAACGATCTTTGCAGGGATTCTCTTCGCTCAGAACATACTCGCCGTCTACTCTTTCGTGACCATGTCACCATTCATCGGAGACCCGTTCCTACCGTACCTTCTAGGAATAAACATCGCGCAAGTGCTGGGAATACTTGTCCTCTTCAGGACGACCCTTCGCTAGAACAGGCCCAGATCTAGACCAAACGTCCACCACATCTCGCCAATCGCTCAAATAGACTCCGACCGTCAATCAGTACCAACTCAGAAAGCGGGAGGTGGAATACAGAATGAAAAAGCAGAATCTGATCGCAGTCTTCGGACTCTTCGCACTCTTCATCGTAGCATTCTCGAGCGGGCGCATAATCGCACCAGCCAACGCACAAGGAGTTGTGGGAAGCGTCTACATCATGTCTAATTCGGCCAGCGGCAACCAAGTCATAGTATACACTAGAGCAGCCGACGGCACATTAACCTGGAAGGCAAACTATGCCACCAACGGTCTCGGAATCACCAGCCTGACTGGAAGCAATCAGGGAGGACTAGTCCTCAGCGAGGACGGTCAATGGCTGATCGGGGTAAACGCTGGTAGCAACGATATTTCCCTGTTCAGCATCAATCATAAAGGATTGACACTCACCGACAGGACTAGCTCACAAGGCACGATGCCCATCAGCGTAACGGTTCACGGAAACATCGTCTACGTACTTAATTCTGGTGGAGCCGAGAGCACCGGTAACATTGCAGGCTTCGCTTTAAGGGATGGGCAACTCTCAGAGATTTCTGGCTCTGTCCAGCCTCTTAGCGGTGTGACAGCGCCTGCTGAGATATCCTTCAATCCCAGCGGCACAGTCCTAGTTGTCACCGAGAAGAGCACAAACAAGATCGATACCTTCCTCGTCAACGATCACGGGGTAGCCTCTGCTCCCAATCTCCAGGCTTCGAGCGGCGGGACACCCTTCGGGTTCGACTTCACACCTAGCGGCGCACTAGTCGTCAGTGAGGCTGCTGGCGGACCCTCGGGAACGAGCGCGGTCTCATCCTACGGCATATCGGACTCCGGCAGTCTAATCACGCTAAGCGCTTCAGTGCCAGACACTCAACTAGCAGCGTGTTGGCTGGTAGTAACCGGGAACGGTCAGTTTGCCTACACTGACAACGCCCACAGCACTACGATCTCCTCCTACACCATTGCTGGCAACGGACAAATCTCACTGCTCAACAGTAACGCGGCGACCGTTGGCGGAGCTAATCTCGATATGGCCCTCGCAAGAAACAGCAGATTCCTATACATCTTCGACAATAGCGACCACGCCATCGTAGCGTACGTAGTCCATGCAGACGGCAGTCTCACATGGCTGCAGACGACAAGCGGTATCCCAGCTGGAGCAGACGGACTAGCAGCAAACTAAACCTGGACTTGATCTTTCAGGTCCAACTCCCCATTTTTCCATAATCTGAAGAGCCAGAAACGTTTCTGGTTTCTCCATCTCTTCAGCGAAATTCACGATCCCTCTCCGGTCTAAAGCGAACCAAAATACGGTTCCTCACCAGACTTCTTCTTCGGAAAGAGAAAATCTGACAAATGCTGAACACTCCGAAACTCATAGTCAGGATGCTCCGTCGTAGGGTCCCCACGATTCTCAGGACTCCACAACGCAGCACCTGTCAACACCCCAGCCCGTTTCCCAGCAACTATGTCTGCCGGTGAATCGCCAACATACATCGACTCTTTCGCATCAACTTTGATCCGGCTCAACGCCAGATTGATCCCTTCAGGGTCGGGCTTGCTCTTCTGTACATCGTCAGCGGTGATGCGGGCCTCGAAGAATTCAGATAGTTTGAACGGGTTGAGGCTGTACTCCATCATCGTCTTCTCGACACCTGTGACGAGAGCCAAACGGCGTCCAGACCGTTTGATCTTCCGCAGCAATTCGGTAATTCCGGGAAACACGAGTCCTCGGATAGAGACGTGAGTTCGATAGCAGTCGTAATAGTCCGACACCGCTCTACTTTGGACAGAGTCAGGAAGACTCCGAGTCATGTCTCTGATGATCATGTGTGCCGGAGGTCCAAACTTTGAGATTACCTCTTCAAGGGTCAACGAAGTCTTGAGATATTTCAGAGAGATCTCGTTCTCGCAATGATAAATCACAGGAAGACTGCTTACTAGTGTCCCGTCCATGTCAAAGATGATAGCCTTTGGCTCTGCTCTATCTTTACTGGTTTCTTTCTGGTTAAACATTTGAGCCGAAGATCGATGGCCGATAGGATCATGGTCACTTAGAAATATTCGACCTTGGCTGAGGAATCCTAGATCGGTGTTTATAAAAAACAGCGGAGATCCCAGGGCTTACCGGTACACCTGTGCGTGGCATAATTGGCTCGCAGGCCAAATAATCGTCAAAACGGCATAACCACTCGAAAGCGCGCTAAGGCTTGAATGGAAGCAATTCTGTCTATGTTGCACCATGATGCCACATGCGGAAACCGCTGCTCCAGGCTGGCCGGGTATAGCACCCCGCTGGACTTCCAGCGCTAAAGAAGGGGTCGGAACCTCCGCGAGTTATCAGAGTAGAGTCTGGTTCACTATTTCTCACGGAATCCTGAACGAGATCTATTATCCGAGAATAGACCAAGCGAATACTCGCGACATGGAACTTCTTGTCGCTGACGGTGACCAATACTTCTCCGAAGAGAAGCGAGATACTAACAGAAGAATCTCGCCCCTAGAACAAGGCGTACCCGGATACAGGCTCGTCAACTCCTGCAAGAGAGGACGTTACAGGATCACTAAGACTGTTATCACCGATCCCGAGCGAGACGTGCTACTGCAGAAGGTCCACTTCGACACTGGCAAGGGCAAACTGGAAGATTACGGCGTCTTTGCCCTGCTCGCCCCGCACATTGGAAACCGTGGCTACGGAAACAACGGATGGATCGGCGACTACAAGGGCATTCCGATGCTCTTCGCGCAGAGAGAAGGAGTCTCCCTCGCTCTGGCTTGTTCGACAGCATTCAGGAATATGAGCTGCGGATATGTAGGCGTTAGCGACGGCTGGCAGGACATCAGCGCTAACAAGAAGATGACATGGGAATATTCCACCGCGTCTAATGGAAACATTGCTCTGACCGCGGAACTCGACTTGACGGCGAGTGATGGTGAGTGCGTCACAGCTCTTGCGTTTGGACGAACGCCAGGCGAGGCGGGGCAGCAGGCAAGGAATGCTCTGCTGAAGGACTTCGATAGAGTGCAGCAGGCATTTGTTGATGGTTGGAAGGAGCTCCAGTCGCAAAGCATGGATCTTGGGAAAATGTACGAGACGGGCTTCGACCTCTACCGCGTCAGCAATACTGTCCTCCGAACGCACGAGGAAAAATCCTACCCGGGCGCAGTGATCGCAAGCCTCTCCATACCATGGGGATTCTCCAAGAGCGACGACGACTTGGGCGGATATCATTTGATCTGGCCTAGAGATCTATCGCAAGCAGCTGGGGGGTTCATCGCATCGGGAGACACTGAACACGCTAGAGAAACCCTCCTTTACCTCATGTCCACCCAAGAGGAAGATGGCCACTGGTTGCAGAATATGTGGCTTGACGGATCACCGTATTGGGGAGGAGTGCAGATGGATGAAACAGCCTTCCCGATACTTGTCGCGGACCAGCTGAAACGTGTCGATGCTCTTTCTGGATTCGACCCGTGGTCGATGATACAACGGGCGGCAGGATATCTCGTCCGAAACGGCCCTGTCACACAGCAGGACAGATGGGAGGAAGACGGCGGATATTCTCCATTTACTCTCGCGGCCGAGATCGCGGGATTGCTCGCAGCGGCCGATTTTGCCGAAGAGAAGGGCGACTATGCTCTGGCCTCATATCTCAGAGAGACAGCAGACACATGGAATGAAGCCATAGAACGCTGGACCTATGTTACAGGAACAAAGCTAGCGAACCGTGTTGGAGTCAACGGATACTATGTCAGAATCGCGCCCGCGAATCCTTCCGATACTGAGCTTCCAGCTTCAGCCTTCGTCTCTCTACGAAATCGTCCTTTAGGACAAGAAGTGGTCCCGGGCGAACAAGTAGTGAGCGTGGACGCGCTCGCTCTCGTCCGCTATGGACTGCGATCGGCCAAGGACCCGCGAATCCTCGACACGGTCAAAGTGATAGATTCGATTCTTCGAAGAGAGACCAGGACAGGTCCGGTATGGCATAGGTACGCTGAACGGCTCTTACATGTGATCGAGGCTCAAGCCAGCCCTGGAGGGCTAATTCCAGAGCAGGTCTGGGACGCGGATGACATTCCCAAGCGAGGCCTTCACAGCGGCCGCCCCGCCGGTTCAGCAATGCCCCTCGTATGGGCGCACGCGGAGTACATCAAACTCGCGAGATCCATCCGGGAGCGAAAAGTCTTCGACATGCCGCCTCAACCCGTTCTTCGATACCAGACTAAGAAGACCGGCTCGAAACTAGTATCTTGGAGGTTTAATCAGAAGATTCGGACAATCCCGCCTGGAAGAAATCTCAGAATCGAGGTGCTCGCGCCCGCGACCATCCACTGGAGCAGCGACGGTTGGAAAACCGTAAGGGATTCCAAAACCGCCGACACTGAGCTCGGAATCCATTACGCTGACCTAGAAACCGCTACCCTCTTGCCTGGCGGAAATGTTGCGTTCACTTTCTTCTGGCCCGAAGCTAACAAGTGGGAAGGAACCGACTTCCAAGTTATAGTCGCGGAGCGGCCACTAGCCACAGTTCAGGTTGAATCGTAAGGCTTAGCCATCGCCCCAAACCAATCCTCGAAGTGCTTCCAAAGCCATGGACCCGGTCACCGAACATGAGCTACTGACTCCCTACGACATCCACCTCTTCAAAGAAGGAAAACACTTCAAGCTCCAGGAAAAACTGGGCTCACATCCGATCCACCTTGATGGAAGGGAAGGAACTCAGTTTGCGGTGTGGGCACCAAGTGCGAAACATGTCTCTGTCATCGGGGACTTCAACGAGTGGCGGTCCGGCCTACACCCGCTTAGTCTGAGAAAGGACGATTCTGGCATCTGGGAAGGGTTCATTGCCGGTCCGACAAGAGGCTCTCTCTACAAGTATCACGTCGAATCGAAAGCCCATCTTGGATATTCAATGGACAAGGGCGATCCCTTCGCTCTTCACTGGGAAATCCCGTCACGTACGGCATCAGTTGTCTGGGACCTAAAGCATTCGTGGGATGATGCCGAATGGATGAGAACTCGCGCTGACAAGAACTCCCTCAACTCGCCCTTTGCCATCTACGAGATGCACATTGGATCATGGAAGCGAGTCCCGGAAGACAACAACCGGTCACTGACGTACAGAGAGACGGCCCACGATCTACCGAGCTATCTTGAAGAGATGCGTTTCACCCACGTCGAATTCCTACCGATAATGGAGCACCCGTACTCTCGATCGTGGGGCTACCAGACCCTCGGGTACTTCGCCCCGACAAGCAGATTTGGCATACCGGAAGATTTCATGCATCTAGTCGATGAACTTCACAGGAGAGGATTCGGAGTAATTCTCGACTGGGTCCCGTCGCATTTTCCATCGGACGCCTATGGCCTCGCGTACTATGACGGCTCGCATCTCTTCGAATATGCGGATCCGAAGAAGGGATACCATCCTGACTGGAAGAGCTACATTTTCGACTTCGGAAAAGGCGAGGTTCGATCCTTCCTAGCGAGCAGCGCCCTGTTCTGGTTGGATGTCTATCACGCTGACGGGCTCAGAGTTGACGCAGTAGCATCAATGATCTATCTCGACTACTCCCGGAAGAAAGGCGAGTGGATCCCAAACCAGTATGGCGGTCGCGAAAACCTTGAGGCATTATCATTCATCCGAGATCTCAACCAGGCTGTATACCGTGCACATCCAGATGTGCAGATGATCGCCGAAGAATCTACAGCCTGGCCCATGGTGTCACGCCCGGTCTACCTTGGAGGACTGGGTTTTGGGATGAAGTGGAACATGGGCTGGATGCACGACACACTTGAGTACATGACGAAAGACCCGGTCTACCGAAAACACCATCACAACCAGTTGACCTTCAGCCTCTGGTACGCTTTCGCCGAAAACTTCGTCCTCCCACTATCACACGACGAAGTCGTCTATGGAAAACGGTCGCTGCTCGACAAGATGCCGGGAGACACTTGGGAAAAACTCGCCAACCTCCGACTTCTCTATGGATACATGTACGGGCATCCTGGCAAGAAGCTCCTCTTCATGAGCGGGGAATTCGGACAGTGGGACGAATGGGACTTTGAGAAGAGTCTCGACTGGCATTTGGCAAAGGAACAATCTCATAAACAGCTCCAGCTCTGGGTCAAAGATCTCAACGCGATCTATGCCAAAGAACTGGCTTTGCATCAGTTGGATTTTGAGAGACTGGGATTCGAGTGGGTTGACATCCAAGACTGGGAGAAGAGCATCCTCAGCTTCTCACGCCGAGGCATCAGCCCAGACCATCCAATCGTAGTTGTCTGCAACTTCACACCGATGACACGACAGAATTACAGACTCGGCGTCCCAAGGAGTGGACACTGGAAAGAGATCCTCAACAGCGACGCATCCGAATATGGAGGAAGTGGGCAAGGCAACCTTGGAGGCGTAACCTCAGAAGCACATCGCTATCACGGAAGAGATCATTCCATCTCGATCACCTTGCCTCCTTTCGGGGCTCTCTTCTTCAGGTCCGAGGCTTGAACGAGTTCTTCTGCTCATTCATCGCAGCTAACTCTGCATTGTTTTAGCGGCTAAAAGTCTCGCTGCGGAGTATCTGGTCAGGGCCATCTGGCCAGCG
>WNFY01005737.1_pt1 | contig 11169 bp, 8 predicted proteins | sample 5400091 | NCBI WGS metagenome assembly WNFY01 (sample SAMN13153364, study PRJNA577476) | soil metagenome | isolation source: 60 cm soil or saprolite under grassland replicate 1 | place: USA:California | collected 2016-06-15
AACAAGCCGACGATGTCGCGAAAGTTCTCGGTGTGATTCCCGACCGCGATCGCAACTCCGTGCTGGGCCGGTTCGATGATGTTATGCCCCCCGCGGGGCACCAGGCTGCCGCCGACGAAAGCGATGTCGGCGAGTGCGTAAAGGCTGGAAAGCTCCCCGATGGTGTCGATCAGCAGAACTCCGCCGCGGAGCGATTCGCCTTTCCATTGCGACCGTCGTGTAAAAGGAATTTTCGATCTCCTCAGAAGGTCGTCAACTTCATCAAACCGCTGCGGATGGCGTGGCGCCAGCAGCATCGCTGCGCTTGGATACGTGGCAAGCACGTTGGTGAATGCAGTCAGAAGCAGCAGTTCCTCCCCTTCCACAGTGCTTCCGCAGACGAGTACCGGACCCGCCCCCGAAGCAGCGATGGAAGCTCGAAGCTCGCCGACAATCGCGGGCGCTTCAGGCGGAGGGACGTCGTATTTGAGATTTCCGCCGACAAGCACACGGTCTGCCGGTGCACTAATCTCTTTCAGTCGCTCTGCGTCCGCATCAGTCTGTGCGCAAAAAATATCGATCCGCTGCAAACTTGGTGTGACGAACATTCTCCAACGCCGATAACCCTTCAGCGACCGGTCGGAGATTCGGGCGTTCACGATCGCAACCCTTGTTTCGAACTCGCGGGCGGCGCGCAGGAAGTTCGGCCAGAACTCCGTCTCCGCGATCACGACCAGCTTTGGGCGCAGCGCTGAAAACCAGCGACGGGAAGCAAAAGCAAAATCCAGGGGGAAGTAGAAGACGCTTTCTGCGCCGAATCGCTGGGCAGCGAGCTTTTGCCCAGTGTCGGTGGTGGTTGAGACCACAACCCGGTGCTTGGGAAACTCTGCCCGCAACTGCCGGACGAGTTCGCTCACTGCCAATACTTCTCCGACTGACACTGCGTGTACCCAAATACACGACTGACCGACATGCCGAAGGTGGCCAGGGGCAACGCCCAGGCGCTCGGGTAGGCCCTTTCGATACTTCCCGTGCCGCAACATCTCGTAGAGCCAATACGGGCTTCCGAGAAGCAGCACCAGAGTAAGCAGCGCGCTGTAAAGGAGATACATTGGAGAAAAGCCATTCTAAACGCGCTGCGTCAAACAGCGTAGAAGCCGAATGCCGTGGTTTCGAGAATATCTATCATTCGCATTCGCTGTGACTCTGAGCCGCATTTTCTTACGCCTCTCCGAGGCTGGAATCTGCTGTACGTTGATCCCCGGGCTTACGCCCGGGGCTGCATTCTTGCGCCGCTCCGCGGCTGCGATTGCACTGCCGCGCACACGATTGCACTGCCGCGAACAAAGGTTGAGCGCTGGCCCGACCCTTAGGAGTCTGTTACGAAACGTGTGCCGTCCGCTGAAGCGGACTCAGTCCTTGCCACTTTGCTTTCCCGGCACTTACGTGCCGGGCTATCTAGATGCCGCCGCTGCGCGGCTGGTGCGTGGTTTGTCCCACCAACGACGCTCATCAACGAGTTTCGTAACAGACTGTCAGGCACCGGAAACTGTCGCCCAGAGCATCCTATAATCCCAGAGCATCCTATAATTCCTGAGCATCCTATAATCCCGGAGCATCCTATAATCGAAGTTGCTTATGAAGCTTCGGTCACGAACCCTCGTCGTCACGGGCAGCGTGTTGGCGGTCTCGCTGGTATGTTTCGCGGGAAAAGAATTTTCCATGCCGAAAGCACAGCCGGCGGCGGGCTATCCCGCACACGACTATCACTCGAATGAAAGAGTGACCGTTGCCGTGGATCCGTATAACATGCCGCCAAAGACCTCCATTTTCGTTGTTCCTTATCGTGATCTGGAGCTGTTGCCGGTCTTCATAATTGTCACCAACGACATTGATGCTCCCGTTGTGCTCACCGACATCAAGGCCCAACTCGTCACCGGCGATGGGACCAAGTTGAATCCAGCCAGCGAAGATGACGTCTATCGAAAGGTCTCTCACCCTCGCGCTGCGGGTGCGCGTGTGCCGCTGCCGTTTCCCACAAAACGCGTAAAGGGTGGCGTTGATACGAAGGAGTGGAGCGAAATTCAGAGCGCGCAATTCAAGGCGAAGGCAGTCGAGCCGCGGAGTTCTCAAGCTGGATTTCTTTTCTTTGATGTTTCGGATGTTCCGAATCCCTTGCCCGGCGCCCACTTCTACCTCACCGGCGTGCGCGATTCGTCGGGCAACGACTTGATGTATTTTGAAGTGCCACTGGACAAGTACCTCGAAGCGAAAAAGCCTTGAAGCAGTGGTCAGTTGCCAGTGATCAGCTGTCAGTTGAGCGGTTGCTGGCCGTGGCTGGCGACTGACAACTGGCTCTATAATCTTCTGAATATGGCGACATCTGTGGAGAAACCTGCGAGCGCGCGGGCGAAGTACGAACCGGTTATTGGGCTGGAAGTTCACGTGCAGCTGTTGACCGCGACCAAGATATTCTGTTCCTGCTCGACCCGCTTCGGCGACCGGCCGAATTCGAACGTTTGCCCAGTCTGCCTCGGACTTCCAGGTGCCTTGCCGGTACTGAATCGCAAAGTCGTGGAGTTCGCCACGCTGGCGGCGATGGCGCTGAACTGCGAGATTCGCGAGACCTCGATTTTCGCCCGCAAGAACTACTTTTATCCCGACCTTCCCAAGGGATACCAGATTTCGCAGTACGACAAGCCTCTGGCCGAGCATGGGTATATCGACATCCAGACACCATCGGGGACAAAGAGGATCGGGATCACACGCGTGCACCTAGAAGAAGACGCGGGCAAGAGCCTGCACGACGGTTTCCCGGGCGCAAGCGATGCAACTGGTGTTGACCTGAATCGAAGCGGCGTGCCGTTGATTGAGATCGTCAGCGAGCCGGACATTGCGTCGCCTGATGAGGCTTACGAATATTTGACGCGGCTGAAGGAAATCATTCTTTATACCGGCGTGAGCGACTGCAACATGGAAGAAGGATCGCTGCGCTGCGATGGCAACATCAGCGTGCGTCCTCGCGGACAGAAAGAGTTTGGCACCAAGACGGAAGTCAAGAATGTGAATTCCTTCCGCTTTATTCGCGAGGCGTTGGAGTACGAAATTGACCGGCAGATTGAGGTGATCGAATCGGGCGGGAAGATCACGCAGGAAACGCGGCTGTACAACTCGATCGAGGGCAAGACCTACGGGATGCGATCGAAGGAACAAGCGCACGACTATCGCTACTTCCCCGAGCCGGACCTGCTTCCGCTGGTGGTGGACGAGAAGTGGCGTGCGGAGATTCGCGCGACTTTGCCGGAGCTTCCCGAGGCGCGCCGCAAGCGCATGATGGCGGATTACGGCATTACGGCGGGGGATGCTTACACGCTAACGCTGACCAAAGCGTTTGCGGACCAGTTTGAGTCAGCAGCCAAGGCTGCAAAGAGCCCGAAACGTGTGGCGAACCTTATTCAGAGCGAATTGATAAGCAGGCTCAAGGCGAAGGGCTTGTCGATTGAGCAGTCGCCGATCACGATGAAGGGCATAGCTGAGGCCGCCGATCTGGTGGAAAGTGGAATAATTTCCGGCAAGATGCTGAAGGACCTCTTCGACCTCTGCTTTGAACGGGGCAAGGACTTCCCGGCGGTGTATGAAGAACAGGGAAGGCCGGCGCAGTCGCGGGACACCTCGGCAATCGAGAAGATTCTCGATGAAGTGATTGCAGCGAATCCCAAGCAGGCTGAGCAGTATCGCGCAGGGAAGACGACAGTTTCACAGTTCTTTGTCGGCCAGGTGATGAAACAGTCAAAGGGGCAGGCGAACCCGCAGCTGGTTAATGAGCTGGTGGTGAAGAAGCTGGGGTAGGAACCCCGTCGTTGGTCGTTCGTCGTTGGTTGTCGGCCAAAATCGAGCCCGCGTTCGCGGGTGGTCGATGCTCATCTTTCGAGGATGAACCTGCCGTCTTCGCTCTCCACGAAGGCTAGCCTTCCAGGAATACAACAAAGAATCGTTCCGATTTCGCGGCCAACAGAGTGGTTGAGCATTTCGTCCAGCTCGATTTCGCGCCCATCCACGTGTTTGTCCTCAAAGATTACCCAGCGCGTCGGGCCTGCGCCTCTGGCTCGAAGCAAGTTCCCAATACCAACGTTGCTGCTCTGAGAAGACGGGATATGCCTCACGTAGCGGCTGTCAAACTACGCAGGATTCGGATGCGCGAGGGAAGCGGTTATTTTCTTTCGATGTTTCGGGCTGGCAAGGAGTTCAGGAAATCTCTCTCGCCTTTGCGAACGATGAATGCCCGGATTGTCAGGTCTTCCTGAACTGGAAGTGGCATGAGTATGTAATCTTAGTCGTACGCCTTTTGGCGAACGACCAACGACCAACGACGAACGACAGCTTTTTACTCCGGCCGGTCAATCTGCGCCCTCTGCAGCCGGTCGGAGTAATCCACGTAAACCGCCTTCCACTCCGTATAGAAATCGATTGCGCCCAGGCCGCCTTCGCGGTGGCCGTTGCCTGTGGACTTCACGCCCCCAAAGGGCAGGTGAACTTCGGCGCCAATCGTCGGGGCGTTGATATAGGTAATTCCGGCGTACAGGTCGCGCATGGCGGCGAAGGCTTTGTTTACGTCGCGGGTGTAGATCGCCGATGACAGCCCGTACTCGATATTGTTGGCGATCTGAATCGCGTCTTCGAAACCGTCGCAAGGGATCACGGAAACCACGGGGCCGAAGATCTCTTCCTGTGCGATACGCATCTTGGGATCGACATCGGAGAAAACCGTTGGCTCCATGAACCAGCCCTGTTGATAGTCGCCTTTGTCCAGCCGATGGCCGCCGCATGCTAGCTTTGCGCCCTCACTCGTCCCGATTTCCACGTATTCGAGGTCAGTCTGCAGCTGGCGTTCGTTAACAGCAGGGCCCATGTCGGTGGTTTCATCGAGGCCATTGCCAACGCGTAACTTGCGCGCCCGGTCCACCAGAGCGTGCACGAACTTGTGGTAAACACCCTTCTGCACAATGATGCGACTGGTCGCGGTGCAACGCTGGCCGGTAGTGCCGAACGCTCCCCAGAGTGCGCCTTCAAGAGCCAACTCAAGGTTGGCGTCGTCGAGGACAATCATCGGATTCTTGCCGCCGAGTTCGAGCGAGCAATGCTTGAAGCTTTTCGCCGCAGTTGTGCCGATCGTCCTCCCTACCAGACTCGATCCCGTGAAAGAAACAGCGCGAACCTCAGGATGCTCCAGCATGGGGGCACCGGTTTCGGATCCGAATCCGGTCACAATGTTCACCACGCCTTTGGGAATGCCAGCATCCGCCAGAACGCGAACGAGGTTGAAGGTTGAGAGCGGAGTGTCCTGCGCGGGCTTGATCACGCAAGTGTTGCCGCAAACCAGGGCGGGCAGCAGTTTCCAGGAGGGAATTGCCATGGGGAAATTCCACGGCGTAATCATCGTGCAGACCCCCAGGGGATGGCGGACCGCCATGGCGAACTTATTGGGCAGTTCTGACGGCGTGGTGGGGCCAAAAAGTCGACGGCCTTCTCCGGCCATGTAGTAGGCGGTGTCCACCGCCTCTTGGACATCTCCACGAGTTTCCTTCAGGACTTTACCCATCTCGCGGGTCATGTCGCGAGCGTATTCTTCCTTGCGCTCGGCCAGCATCTCTGCGGCGGCGAAAATCAATTCGGCCCGCCGGGGGGCTGGCACCAGCCGCCACTTCAGAAACGCTCGTTTGGCGGCGTCCACGGCGGCGTCAACATCCGCCTTTGCTGATCGCTGGAAGATCCCGACAACGTCTCGGGTATCAGCCGGATTCCGGTTCTCAAACGTCTCGCCGGTCGAGGCTTCACCCCACTCGCCGTCAATAAAGTTGTGATAAATGTTGGGTCGGTTGGAAGTTCCGGCAATAACAGGGCTGGTGAGCGTATCGGCTGACATGGGGCCTCTCCTGGGACGTTTTAATGCTAATCCTGGGCCATTAGTGGAGCAAGGGAGAGGAATTGACAGATTTTCGAATTGGGGGATTGGCGAATTCGCTCCGCATGTGCCGGCGCCGCCGATTCTTAATTGGTCAAGTTTCAAATTCGTCAATTCTCAAATCATGCAGTACCCCTGGTGACCTCAGTAATCTCAATAACGCCGTTCTCCATTACCCGGTGGCGCTCCCTCTGCCATACTTTGAGTGAACCAGTACCTCGCGCGCAGAGGATTTGAGTGTCTTCAAATCGCAGATCCGGAATACAGATTGCCTGGAAGACGATCACCTATCGCAGCGTGATGATGCTCATTCTGCTGGGGGTTGCGATCATGGCGGTCGGCGCCCGTCTGGCCTTTCCAGATTTCACCCAGAATACCGTCAAGGCTGCCGGCAACGTATTCACCAATCTACTGGAACGAGTTGCTGCTCCTCAGAACTCCGGCAAGAACGGCAATGAGACATCGCAACAAGCGCACATCACTGCCTTGGACGGAACGGTCCGCATAAAGAAGGCAAGCAGTGAAGCCTGGGTAAAGGCTGAGTACAGCGTCCCGCTGGAGAAGGGCGATGTAATTCAAACCGGCCCCGAAGGCATGGCCAAGATCGCGTTTAACGATGGGACGAATTACACGGTCAAGCAGGATTCATTAATCGTCATCGCAGAGAACTCTTCGAACGAGCGCCAGCAGACCAACGTTGCCGTTAACGTCACCACCGGAACCGTGGATCTTGCTACCGGCACGTACTTGCAGGGATCCAAGTCGCAAGTCATCGTGGACGGTGCGACCGCATCGCTGGCACCGGAGAGCGCGGCGCGTGTCCGCAAAGATCCAAAGTCGCATCAGGACGAATTGTTAGTCACGAAGGGACAGGGAACAGTCCAACGCGGCGACCAAACTGTGCAGTTGACCGACTGGGAGAAGGCAAGATTTAAGCCCACCGAGGGCCCTCTGGAGAAGATCAAAGAAATCGGACCTCCGACGCCGATTTCTCCGGCGAACATGATGCCAATCTTCTCGCCGACCGACGAAAAGCCGATCGAGTTTTCCTGGACGCCAATGACCAATGCGAAAGGCTACCGGCTACAGATTTCGCAGAACCCATATTTCTCGTCGCTGATTGTGGACCGCAAAATTACCTCATCGGCGGTAATGGTTTCTGGCTTGCCGGAAGGTCCTTACTACTGGATGGTGCAGTCCTACGACGTGAATGGAAAACAATCGGTTGAGAGTGAGAGAAACCGGTTCACGATTATCGCCAAGGAGACGGAAAGCGGACAGATTCCGCTGGAGCTCGATCCCTTGATTCAACATGGCCGCGTTATCGAACTGACGGGGAAGACCGAGGCTGGCGCGCGCGTCATGGTGAATGGGCATGAAGTTCCGGTGATTGGATCGGATGGAAGGTTTCACTACTTCATGCCGCCGCTTGCAAACGGGGAAAGTACGATCACGATCACCGCCCAGAATGCCCGCGGCGGAGTGAATACGCAGCAGCAGAAGGTCGTGATCCAGTGATGTTTACTCTTACTGGAACGAGAAGCCGGAAAGCGGCAAGTTTTAGTTGCAGCAGGGTCGGCAGTATCCAATACAATAGGGATACAGGACCCAGAAAAATCAGGTTTTGAACCGAGCAGGCCGCATTGGCCGGTCCAGGTGGCGTGTGCGGGTTCAATTATAAACGATCAATAGAGAGAGACGCAGTCGGTATGTCATCGAATAACGGATTTCACAACGGATCCTCCCGTTCGCACAACTTGCGGTCGCTGTTCAGCCTTTTCTCCAGCGACCTGGCCATCGATCTGGGTACTGCGAACACACTGGTGTACGCGCGCGGCAAAGGAATTGTCGTCAATGAACCATCCATTGTCGCGCTGAACAAGAACACCAATGAAGTCGAGGCAGTCGGCAAAGAAGCAAAAGAAATGCTCGGTCGCACGCCTGGAAACATCGTTGCCATTAAACCCATGAAGGACGGCGTCATCGCGGACTTTAAAGTCACCGAGAAGATGCTGAACTACTTCATCCAAAAGGCGCACAACCGCAAGATGCTAGTGCATCCGCGCATCGTGATTGGCGTGCCCTCCGAGATTACGCAAGTGGAAAAGCGCGCCGTCATGGACTCGGCGTATCGCGCCAAAGCCAGCGAAGTTTATCTCGTCGAGCAGGCCATGGTCGCGGCCATCGGCGCAGGTCTGCCGATCACTGAGCCTTCCGGCAACATGGTTGTCGATATCGGTGGCGGGACGACCGACATCGCGGTGATTTCTCTCAGTGGCATCGTCTATTCGCGGTCGGTGCGCATGGCAGGTAATCAGATGGATGAAGCCATCATGAATTACCTGAAGCGGAAATATAACCTCCTGGTCGGCGAGCGCACGGCGGAACAGATCAAGATGGAAATCGGCTCGGGGTATCCCTTAGACAAGCCGCTGACCATGGAGATCAAGGGGCGCAACCTGATCGAAGGCGTTCCGAAGACGATCACGGTGGACGACAGCGAAATTCGCGAGGCCTTAAGCGAGTGCGTTTCCACGATCATGAATGCGGTGCGGGTTGCGCTCGAGCGTACGCCACCCGAGCTTTCGGCGGACATCAGCGATCGTGGAATCGTGCTGACCGGCGGAGGCGCGCTGCTGAAGAATTTGGACAAGCGCATTCGTGAAGAAACCGGATTGCCGGTTTCGATCGCCGACGATCCGCTGTGCAGCGTCGTGCTTGGCACCGGCAAGATGCTGAGCGATTTCAAACTGCTGAGGAAGATTTCGATCGAGTAGCAGTCGTCGGTCGTCGGCTCTCGGTCGCCGGCCAAGACCAGCTTCTAGCTGCGAGCTTCTAGCTCCAAGCAACCGGGAACCCAGGTGCGATCGCTAGAAGCTAATAGCTAGAAGCTAGTAGCTGATTTCATGGAAAACCTCATGGGCCGCTATCGGAATATCACTTTTTTCGGAGCGGTCATCATCTTCCAGATTCTGGGTCTCGCCATTCAGGTGAAGCGTCGCAGCGAAAACGACTCTGCGCGGCTCATCCGCGTATGGACGGTCAGTGCAATCGCTCCCCTTGAAAAGGGCATTGTGGGTCTGCAGTCCGGTGTCTCCGGCCTTTGGCGCAACTACGTTTACCTGCGAGGTGTGCGGCAGGAGAATCGTGAACTGCAGGACAAGATTCAGCAGCTTCAGTTGGACCAGGTCCGTCTCCGGCAAGATGCGGAACAGGCGCGGCGCCTGCAGGGCCTGCTTGGATTCAAAGAGCAGTTCATCGATCAGACCGTGGCAGCGCAGGTGATTGGTTCCAGCGGAAGTGAGCAGTCCCGCACCGTGTACCTCGACAAAGGGACCAACGACGGAATCAAGTTAGGCATGCCGGTGATCTCCGCCGAGGGTATTGTCGGCAAGGTCATCCAAGTGCTAGATAATCATACCTCGCTAGTGCTCCTGATTAATGATCAGACCAGCGGTGTTGGGACAATTCTTGAGCAGTCACGACTGCAAGGGGTGCTCAAGGGCAAAGCGTCGGGCGAAATCGTCCTGGACAAGGTGATGTCTGAGGAAGATGTGAGGGTCGGCGAGCGCGTGCTCACCAGCGGGGGCGATCAGATATTTCCCAAAGGCTTGCCCGTCGGAACGGTTGGTGATGTAAAACGTGGAGGGGAGTTTTTGCAGGTCACGGTGAAGCCGGCGACTCCGCTCAACCATTTGGAAGAAGTGCTGGTGATCACGCAGAAGCAGGAGCGAGAACCGCGAGTGATCGGAGCGAGTTCGGTCCGTGCAGCCGACATTCTGGCGCAGCGATTGCCGTCGGTACCGGACAAACCGGCGGAGCCTGCGGGAGGCGCTGGGACTTTGGGTACCGCGGGAACATCGCAGGCCAAGCCTGTCGTGCCATCACCGAGTGGCCAAACGCAACAAGCCGTTCCCAACCACACGGCGGCAACCCAAACTACGCCTGTCATGAACAAACCAGCGCAGCCGAAGCCGTTGGTTTCCGGAACGAATGGATCACCCAAGGCGGCAGCCGGGCAAGCTCCACAACCCAAAACTGCGCCCGCAAACACCGTAACTTCTCCGAAACCAGATTCGAGCACAACCCAACCGCCGGAGCAGCCAACCGCCGGAGATACTCCTCAATAAAGTGGCCGTCAGCTATACATCGCGCGAGCAGATCGAGGTTTACCGGTTCAGCTGGCCGGTGGCGATTGCTGTGCCTGTGCTGGCAATTTTTTTGCAGGCCTTCATGCCGCTACGGCTCTCCTTCTTTTCGATTTTCGACTTACCCCTGCTGGTGGTAATCTTTTTCGCCATGGCGCGACGCAGCCAGGTCGCTGGACTGCTGACCGGAGCGGTAATCGGAATTCTGCAGGATTCATTGACCCACCATCCGCTGGGAGTCTATGGAATCGCCAAGACAGTTGTCGGCTATGGTGCTTCCTCCCTTGGCGTGAAGCTGGACGTGGAAAGCGTGGGCACCCGCCTGTTGGTAACGACCGGGTTTTATGTTGTTCATCAGGTGATCTACTTCACGATCGCGCGCGCTCTAGTCGGCCTTGACCTTCACTGGAGCTGGTCACGGGAACTCTGGTCGGCGGTGGCGAACGCTATTCTGGGCGTCGTGTTGTTCACGCTGATGGACAGGTTGAAACAGAGAGCGTGAGCCGTTTTGTGCCGGCTCTCCCGCGGCGCTGCCTTACCAGGAGATCCTGGTAACTCCCGAGACATGGTCAAAGTGCCGATCACGGCTGATCAGGGGCAGGGAATGCTGAAGGCAGAGGGCGGCAATCCAAGTGTCATTGGAAGGAATGGGTGTGCCAGCTTTTCTGAGCTCGGCGCGAATCGCGCCATAGGAGACTGTGGTTCTCTCATCAATGTCGAGAATGCGAAACTTCAGAAGGTGTTCGGCTAGCCATTGCTCGTACCGTGCTCGATCCCGATACTGCGATATTCCGTAGCGGTATTCGCCAAGCGCAATCACCGGAATCGCTAATTGAGCCGTGTGAAGGAGAATGGGTTTGAGCCCGGGATCGCCCTCCGCCATTGCGGAGATCCCGTATGTATCCAGTATCACAACGAGTCCTCAAGCTCAATCTTTTCGAATTCATCCTCAATAATCCGATTGATTCTGGTGGTCTCCTGCCGAAGGTGACGGAGCTTGCCAAAGGCAGCCATCCACGGCTTATCCTCAGGCTTGGCATTGGCGTTAAGTTTGTCCCTTACCGCTTCCGCGACAAACAC
>WNFY01006010.1_pt1 | contig 11169 bp, 11 predicted proteins | sample 5400091 | NCBI WGS metagenome assembly WNFY01 (sample SAMN13153364, study PRJNA577476) | soil metagenome | isolation source: 60 cm soil or saprolite under grassland replicate 1 | place: USA:California | collected 2016-06-15
CTGCTCTGGTTCGCACCCAGGAGCCGGAAGAGGAAGCGGTGCGGCAATATTACTTCCAGCACGCCTAACACAAAGTAAGTGGTTCTTGTGATCCAGTAGCGAATATTGGCTCGCCGCAGGTTTTCATCTTCAAAGACTTCTCGAGGATTCTCGACCCGGTTGACCACAGGGTTTACATAGCCTTCGTGCCGACTCTGGGCGTAGGCACGCGGAGTGTTGGATGATTCGATGGTATCATCGGCTGCACCATAAGGCCCTTGCTCAGAGGGGACGCGGATGGGTGGCTGCTGATACCCACGGGGATCGGGTGAGTAAGGTTGATTACTCATCTCTTGTTCCTCCTTACTTGACTTGATAATATCCTCTAACTAACACAATAACTCCAGATAAAGAGTTAGTACAGGCATTTTTCAATGTCGAGTCCTGCTAATGAATTCTGCAAGGTACCCAACACCGATGCCCAGATGGGCATCTTACTTTATTACGTCAGGCTTCGTAAAAAAGTGGCACACCTCCTGAATTCTTTCCAGATCGCGACTCTCATTGGGCGACCTGTGCAAGCTCAGTCTGTAGGCGAATACATTGCTTCCGTTATTTTTGGCATTGCTCTTGAAGAGCCAGCACCACACAAAACGACCGATGGACGCTTCACGCGGGGTCCGCTTGCGGGTCGTACTGTTGATGTCCAATGGCATACCCGGCATGATGGCATACTGCACTTGAAAACCGATCCTCTACCTGATTACTACCTCGTCTTCGTGGGTCCGAAAGAAGCGACAATGTTCCATAACCTCTCTATTCCCTGGGTGATTGATGCCGTATTTCTCTTTGACGCTGGCGAACTTTATACTGCGCTACGCGAACGAGGCGTTCAAGTAGGCAAGAGCACGAGTATAACCGGTCCACTTTGGGAACGGGCCGAGATATATCCTGCCCAGAGAAATACCCGGTTGATGCTTTCTAACGAAGAACGTGGGCAGCTTGCCCTCTTTCGCTAAAGAAGCCTTTTTCGCGCTCCCTGTAGAATGAGAAGAGAATATGTTCTTTGAATGGAAAGAGGGAGCGCAAGTAGTATGCGAAGCACAACAAAGACCCCGGATCCTACGATCATTATCATTCCTAAACAGGCAAAGCCACAAACAGACGATATGCGCCGCAGGAAGAGGCCTCGTCTGCTCACTGTTCTTCTCTCGCTGCTGGCTCTCATTGCCTTTATTCATTTTATTGCTGTTATACATGGGACTAATCCTGTTGTGATGCCTTCTAATTGTCCCGGGCTGATTCGTACTACCGACTATACACAGGTGGTACACCTGCAAGCCAGGTCACAAGAAATGGGGGCAGTACAATATATCAGCCAGCTGGTTGGAGGACAGCCTGCAGCCCTGGTACAGGTGATGAACGCGGCCTCTCAAAATGCCCTCGATGTATATGTGTATGGTTGTACCTTGCAGCAGCATAATCCTAAACTGAGGACGCTGTTTACGCAGCGCGGCTTGATACAAGGGACAGTTACGGTCAGTGCTGCGAATACACTGGTTACTGGCGAGCTTGACACAACGCTGTCGCCACAAGCTTCTACGCTTGTACAACCCCTACAGCAGAATGTTTATCGCGAATATAGCTGGCAAAATGGCAAGTTTGTACAGGTAACCTATCCCAGCCTGTATCCCGTTGCCAGCCGCAGCGAGGCAGAATCTTTGCAACAGCAGGCCAATAGCGGTCAATCAGTGCCATGGAGCGACCCAATGACGACAGCGGAACAGATGGCGAAAGATATTTTCAAGTGGCCGACCACCAGTCCACAGGATAAGGTGCTGAATAATGACGGTACGACGGCTCGGATTCAGCTTGTTCAGCAGAATCCTCAGATGCAGGTCACGGTTACACTGAAACGGCTTGTTCAGCAGAATAAGACAGGTCTCTGGTTTGTAACAGCAGCGCAGACAAGTGGCATCAACTTAACTCAGCCCCAACCGTCCAGCGTGGTTACATCTCCGACAACCATTAGGGGGGCAGGCGCACTTACTGATGGACAAACGACGGTTACGCTTTTTGATCATACGCTAACGTCCCTGTCGCTCTTAAATAACCCGGCCCTTAATACTGATACAAATGGGACATACACGGGAATGTTGTTCTACACGAACAGTGTACAAAATCAACCAGGATTGCTTTTAGTGCAGTCTGTCCCGCCGCTAGATGGAAGTAATAAGACGGGGCAATTGTTGCTGACGCAGGTAATACTGGGATAGGTAAATAGATGTACGACACATACAAAACGTGATACAATATCTACCATGACTGAACTTACAAACCAGATAGAACGCCTGCAAGAACGCGTCCAGAAAACCATGGTGCGTCTTTGACCTGGCGCATAAGACAACACAGATAAGTAAAATTGAAGAGGAAAGCATCGCCTCAGATTTTTGGTCCGATAACCGTAGGGCACAGACCCAGATGCAGCAGTTGAATGCCCTGCGCGAAGAGGTCTCTACATGGGAAGGCATTGCTGCGCAGCTGAATGACCTGCTAGGATTGGCCCAGTTGTTAGAGGAGGAGCCAGATGAAGAAATGCAGGAGGAGGTTGCACAGTCGGTAGCCGCTATCGAGCAAGAAGTCGAGAAATTGCAATTCTCGTTGATGCTAAGCGGAGAACATGACAAGCGTGACGCTATCATGAGTATTCACGCAGGTAGTGGCGGCGTTGATGCCCAGGACTGGGCAGAAATGTTACTGCGTATGTATCTGCGCTGGGCCGAGGGTCATAAGTTCCACACCGAAATTTATGATTACAGTGAAGGTGAAGAGGCTGGCGTCAAAAGTGTCACAATTGAAATCACAGGCCGCTACGCCTATGGCTATCTGCGTTCGGAGATAGGCACCCACCGGCTGATCCGCCTCTCACCCTTTGATGCCGCACATCGCCGCCATACTTCCTTTGCCAAGGTCGAGGTCATGCCTGACATCGAGGATGCGATCGAGATTACGATTCGTCCCGAGGATATTGAAGTAGACACGTATCGCTCGACAGGTGCCGGCGGACAGCACGTCAACAAGACCGACTCGGCAGTACGCATCCGGCATATTCCTACGGGCATCGTGGTTACCTGTCAGAATGAACGCTCGCAGATACAGAACCGCGAAGTAGCAATGAAACTGCTCAAGGCTCGCCTCTATGAGCGAGAGCAGAAGAGGCGCGAAGAGGAGGCAGCCAGGCTTAAAGGTGAGAATGTACAGGCTGATTTTGGCACCCAGATTCGCTCGGTGACGATACATCCTTATAACATTGTCAAGGATCACCGCACAAACTATGAGACGAGCGATACAGAGGGTTACCTGGCCGGTAATGTAGACCCATTCATTTATGCGTACCTGCAAGCTATTGCTGGTGGAGTGGCAGCAGAGGTATAGACCATCAATCAAAGTGGCCAGATATGAAGTGTCTGGCCACTTTGATTGATGAAGTGATATTTCAGGCTTGAGCAAAATTGCGCATGCCGCTGTCAAAGCGCTCTGGATAGCGCAGCTTGCGCAAGGCTTTGACCTCGATCTGGCGGATGCGTTCACGGGTGAGCTGGAATTTTACGCTTACATCATCGAGAGTATGGTAGTGACCATCGCAGAGGCCGTAGCGCATTTCGATGATTGTCCGTTCGCGGGGGTTGAGTACTGTCATGGCCCGTTCAATGTGTTCACGTTGTTGCTGTTGAGATACCTGGTCCAACGGCGCCATCATGCTGTCATCTTCTAACATGTCAGCCAGGTGATACTGCTCATCATCGGCCACGGGGGCATCAAGCGAAATAGGTTGTTCGGAAATGTTGAGTAGCTCGATAACCCGATCTTTCGTTATCCCTACTTCGGCAGCCAATAGCTCTGGCAAGGCCTCGATGCCCTGTTCTTGATAGATGCGACGGGCAACGCGCTTAATCTTGTAAATGAACTCAACGACGTGCACCGGAATGTGAATGGTGCGCGAGTGCTCGGCAATGGCGCGGCTGATGGCTTGACGAATCCACCAGGTGGCATAGGTACTGAAACGGAAGCCCCGTTTGTAGTCAAATTTCTGCGCGGCTCGCATGAGGCCAATATTTCCTTCCTGGATCAAATCCAGGAGCGGGAGACCCTGGTTCGAGTAGCGTTTAGCGATGCTCACGACGAGGCGCAGGTTAGCTTCGATGAGTTTTTGACGTGCGCGTAAGTCACCGCAAGCTACCTGCGCAGCCAGCAGCAACTCTTGTTCCGCAGTCAGTAAAGAATAAGAGCCAATCTCCTTGAGATACTGCTTGACCGAATCATCGATGGCTACCCTGCCATCTTCTTCATCCTGTACGAGTTCATCATCGGACTCATCAATTACTTCAGGATCGTCAAACAGGTCGTTTTCATCATAGGTATTATTTTCCCTGGTATGGTTCCTCTTCTTTAGTAGTACAGGTACCTCATTATCCACGTTGTACAATGCTTTTGTTGCTTTGGTGCCCATTACCGGTACTCCTGTTCTTCTAGGCTTTGTGACAATATGCAAAATAACTAATAGTAGCCATTCCCAAACTGGTTAGGGAATAGATGTCAGGTTTTAATCACTCTCCCACTGCAATGCAGTGCAATATTCGTGCCAAAGGCAAAACATGCTTTGTCTGGCACAGTCGATCATTGTAAGTAAATACACATATCAATACACGTATCGGCATTTAGGCTTGATTCTGAAGGGTGAAAATAAAAACGCCTTCTACTTGTTAGCAAGAAAGAGGTGGGCATATGGCGGTAATGTCATATCAAAAGATGAAGAGATTTCCATGTGTGGGGATTTTTACGCAACCGGGCAGTGTATCAGTGTATCAGAATGCTTGACGGATTTTGTAGCACCTGCTATGCTAGGGGTAGACATTGCTGAAATGTGTAAGCAACTTGCGAAACTACACTTGTTTTTTCTTCAGACTGGCCCAGCTTGAAAAATGAGCAGGGGTAGAGTGCAAAGCAAGAATGATGAAGAAATTTTCATCAAAATGCTGACACAAGACGCAATTTGTGGTATGATAGCGATGGCATGGACAATGATGTGCTGTGGGGATGCGGATGCAGCGGCGGAGGCTCCCCCTCGGCTTACTTCTTCGCCCGGCTTGGCTAACAACAAGTAGAGTAAGCGAATACTATCCTCCATGGAGAAGGAAGGAGGCGATTTCGTGGAAAACGCTTTTCCCCGGTGTCGCAAATGTAGTGAAGGTGATCTGGTTCCGCTGTCGGACTTCGGTAGCCAGGGAGCTTCTATAGAGTACAAGGCCTGGGTCTGCACTAATCCCTCTTGCTTGTACAACATTAAGATCCGTAACGGCGATATCATCATTAACGAACCTATTAGCGACGGGTCACTCCATTCGTATCGCAGCCGCCAATAAGTTTGTAGTTTTTGGCGAAATGATGAGTTTCTAAACTACAAATTTGTTAGCAATAGCAGTTGCAATACAGTTGGAATGAGGAGGCAAAAGGCATGTACTTGTTCCTTTTGCCTTTTATCTTAACATAGAGGGAAAATCGCCACTTAAGGGTAAGTGGTGAGTTACCCTCTTTTTAGAATGTCCAGAAGAGTGCAATAATAAAAAGGAGTCGACGTGCTCAATCGATTCTTTGGGCAGAAACCTCAAGAGGAACCAAAACCAGATACTACCGCTGCTCAGGAGCGCGTGGGAGAAGATTCCGTGCCTGAGCAGCGCTTTAATCCATTTAAAAACAGTTTGAGTCGCACCCGGCAAATCTTTAGTCGGATGGGGGATGCCTTCAAACAGAATGACATCACCGATGATCTGTGGGACGAACTAGAAGAAACGCTGCTGGGCGCCGATGTAGGCCCCAGTACCACCATGTGGCTTTTGGATCGTTTGAAAGAGCGTGTTACAGCAGAACGGATGAAGACCGGGGCACAGGTACAGCGTGCGCTTCGCGAGGAACTTGTTCAACTTCTAGGCAAACCATCCCAGCTCAACTTTGCTAAGGATTCCCCACTGACGGTTATCCTGATCATCGGAGTAAATGGTTCAGGTAAGACGACCACAATAGGAAAACTGGCTTATCGCCTGACGCGAGAAGGTCATAGAGTTATGCTGGCCGCCGCGGACACCTTCCGTGCTGCTGCCATTGATCAACTCAAAATATGGGGCGAGCGAGTTGGCGTTCCAGTGATCAGCCAGAGTCCAAATTCCGATCCAGGAGCGGTGGTCTACGATGCTCTCCAGGCGGCCATTACAAGAGGCAGTGATGTTTTGATCGTGGACACGGCTGGCCGTCTCCATACGAAGTACAACTTGATGGAAGAGTTGAAGAAGATCAATAAAATCATTCAGAAATTCATCCCCTCTGGACCGCATGAGTTGTTGATCATTATGGATGCGACGACAGGACAGAACGCCATCTTACAGGCACGCCAATTTGCTGCCGATATCGGTCCGACCGGAGTGATTATCACAAAATTGGATAGTACGGCTAAGGGTGGCTTTGCCTTCGCAGTTGCCGATGACCTGGGAGTGCCTATTAAATTTATCGGTACGGGAGAAAAGCTCGAGAACCTGGCACCTTTCGATCGGGAGAGTTTCGTCGCTGCGCTCTTTGCGCAAGAATGATGAGGAGGTAAGGGATTTTATGGTCAAAGAAGCTGAAGTTCCCTCCACTGCGCAAACAACCCTGCATACCCTGCCCCGGCCTGCTTCGCATCCGGAAAATTTAGCCCTCAAGTGCCCCAAATGCAAAGAGATGTTGCTAGGCCGCGACTGGGAAAAGAACTTGAAAGTCTGTTCCCGTTGCAGCTACCACTTCAAACTCTCCGCCTACGAACGTATTGAGTTTCTGGTCGATTCCTCTAGTTTCGTTGAGATGGACAGGGATATTATTTCGGTTGACCCGCTCAAATTTGTCAGTCGCTCGCAGTCATACGCTACCAAGCTCGATGAGGAGAGGGAAAGTGTCAGCTTGAACGAAGCGGTAGTAAGTGGTCACGCTACCATCGAGGACCAGCCTCTTGCGCTCGCCATTATGGATTTTCGCTTTATTGGCGGCAGTATGGGTTCTGTTGTTGGTGAAAAGATTACGCGCGCAATCGAACTGGGCATTGAGAAACATGTGCCTGTACTTATTTCCTCAGCTTCTGGTGGTGCGCGTATGCAGGAGGGCCTGTACTCGCTTATGCAGATGGCAAAGACCTCGGCTGCACTCGCTAAATTAGGTGAAGCCCATCTGCCTTTCTTCAGCCTGTTAACAGACCCCACGACCGGAGGTGTGACGGCGAGTTTTGCCATGTTAGGCGATGTCGTTCTCGCCGAACCTGGAGCGTTGATCTGCTTCGCGGGCCCACGTGTCATTGAGGGAGCCATGCATGTAAAACTTCCCGAAGGTGCTGTGACCTCTGAATTTGTTCTCCAGCATGGCATGATCGATGCAGTAGTCCACAGGCGAGAACTACGACAGACGTTGGCGAAACTGTTACGTTTATATGCACCAGCCGCCTATTAGTCCCGGCAAGGCGTTGACTGCTAGAAACAGGTGATGCGGGAGCTCAACCGGGCAATTAAAGGGGGAAATGGAATGGCGTACGAACTGGAATTTGAGAAGCCACTGGCCGAGCTAGAAAAAAAGATTATCGGCCTGCAGCGCAAAGGTGAGCGTCTCAGACCTGACGAACACAAACAATTGCAGGAAATGGAGCGTGACTTGCGCCACCGTACTGAGGAGATTTACAGTCAGCTCACATCCTGGCAGACGGTACTGGTAGCACGCCATAAAGATCGACCATACCCGGCTGATTACATTCGTCTCATTTGTGATGATTTCTTCGAGTTGCATGGAGACCGCGCCTTTGGTGACGACCATGCTATCATGGCAGGACCTGCCAAATTGGATGGCAACACAGTCATTTTAGTCTGCAACCAGAAGGGTCGCGATACCAAAGAGAGGCAATTTCGCAACTTCGGCATGCCACATCCAGAAGGTTATCGTAAAGCGGGCCGTCTAATGGAGCAGGCTGAGAAGTTTGGCTTCCCTGTTATTAGTTTGATCGATACGCCGGCAGCATTTCCCGGGCTGGGCGACGAGGAACGTGGGCAGTCCGAGGCTATCGCCTCCAATCTCTATTTGATGTCGCGCCTGCGCGTCCCTATTATTGCCGTGGTAACCGGTGAGGGTGGCAGCGGTGGAGCATTGGCAATCAGTGTGGCCAACCGCATTTTGATGCTGGAGTATAGTATCTATTCAGTTGCACCGCCAGAGGCAGCGGCTTCGATCCTCTGGCGTGATACGGCTTTTGCGCCCCAGGCTGCCGAGGCAATGAAAATTAGCGCCCGCGAACTGAAGGCTCTCGATCTCATAGACGAACTGATTCCAGAGCCATTGGGGGGATCGCAACATAATTATCGCAGCGCCGCCGATAATCTCAAGGCAGTGCTGCTCAAGCACCTTGCCGAATTGAAGCAGCTTTCTATGGAAGACCTATTGGAGCAGTGTTACTACAAGTTCAGGAACATTGGGAAGTTCGGCAGAGCACAAACCGAGCCCTCACAAGTCTAACGATCTGACACTCCCCTGCATAGAATGCAGGGGGTTCTTGGTTCCGTGAGCTGACTTGCCCTCCTCCCCTCGCGAAGAGGACAGTAGAGGCCATCTCTCCCCAAGCGTTCTATGAGACAAGCTCATGGGTTTCCCTGTGCCCCAGGGTACCCTCTCATGCTTTTGCCAAGATGTTGACTGCGGCATTTTCATCGCGGTCGAGCACCAACCCACATGAGGGACACACATGCGTCCGGGTGGAGAGCGTCTTCTTGACGCGCTCTCCACAACCAGAACAGTCTTGACTGGTGTACTGTGGAGCGACGGCAATGATCGGGACATCATGCATGATGCCATAGGCTTTCACCCAGCTGAGGAATTGCCCCCAGGCAGCATCATGCATGCTCTTGGCCAATGTGCGGTTCTTGACGAGGTTGCGGATCTGAAGGTGTTCGTAGGCAATCAAATCGTGAGATGAGACTAACGTGTTCGCCGTTTTGCGAGCGAAATCTTCACGCTGCCGTTGCACTTTCAGATACGCTTTCGCGAGACGTTGTCTCGCCTTCTTCCGGTTCTTGCCCTTCTTTTGTTTGCGTGACACCTCTCGATGCAGGCGTTTGAGTTTCTTTTCCGCCTTTCGATAATGACGGGGATTCTCAACCGAGAAGCCGTCCGAGTCGGTGTAGAAGACTTTGAGACCCATGTCGATGCCGACCATGCTGCCCGTCTCGCTATGCTCACACTGGCGTTCGGCCTGGACAGCGAACTGCACAGAATATCCATCGGCACGGCGCAGGAGGCGAACTCGTTTGATAGCATTCACACGCATGAATGACGGGGGCTTTCAAGCCCGATCACTGTAACTATTGACTTCGCGATAATGATGCGCTATTATAATACTCGCAATCAATGCAATACAAGCCGATGTGGCGGAACCGGTATACGCGCTTGTCTCAAAAACAAGTCCCGAAAGGGTTGAGGGTTCGAGTCCCTCCATCGGCATTACTCGTCTACAGCTATCTATCAATGTCTTCCCCGCGCTCCACAAGCCTTCCGAGTGTCTATGCAAATCTACCCGATTCGATGATTGTCTATCGTATCTGCTATCAGTTTTGCTGTCAACGTAATCGAGAAAATGCCCTGTACAGGCCGATGGGACGGCCATAAAAAATGTCGGGAGATCGGCAAAAGCTGATGGTGGATTTTTGCAAACCCGAGAACGAGAGCCGTGAAATCGCGGCTCTCGTTTCTTTCAGACGAAATTGAAGAGCTTTTTCTAGAGAGGATCTCAACAGACTGCACAGCCTTCCATTCTTTCTATTGAGGTCTGTCCTCAATGCCAGGAGTTTGTGGGCCGGAGCTATCCTCACTGTGCAGCTTGTCGCGAACCCGTCGAACAGCCGATCAAAGCCGCCTGGCCAGCCCTCCTGTAGGCGCAAAAGATTGCCCCAGCAACCCTTTCTGAACAGCACCTCGCGGCTCATGTGCTGGCACAGAGCGATGAGTACTGGTGGAGCGAGGTCGAAGCAGACATGCGGTTAACCCCCTGCCTTTCTTGTCATGGTCCTCTTGGCTATGGATCGCCAGATTGCGCGGAATGCATTTGGGGCAGTGATATGCTGTGGGGCAAGGATCTGGAGATTTCCCAAGAGGGAACGATACGCCGATACGAGCATGCCCTGTGTGTCGTCCTTCGCGGTCTCGGCCAGCCGCATCGTCACAGTCAAGAGCAAACCTGAATGGCACCAGGGAGGCCAGGCTTCAAGGAACCAGGAATCTCTCACTTGCGAAGGTGGGAATCCCGTCACCGTTTACGGGGCGGGAGGATGTCAACAAGTCAGGCTGTGATCAGTAAAAACAAGGAGGCTCTTCTCAAAAAAGCGATTGACTTCTCATAGGAAATGGCGGAAAGGGTGGCGGCTCCCTGGCGGAAGAATGTCCGAAGAAATGTCCGAAAGAATTGCGAGTGTTGCCGAGTTTAAAGCCATGAAAGACGATAGCAAGCCATTTCTTGGAAATGGCGGAAGTGTAGGAAAACATGATACATATCCGCCATCCCTTCAAAAGTGGTCTTTGTCCAGCTTGATGGAGCCTTTGACACGGAAGAAGGAGAGATCTCCTCTTCGGCTGCAACTGCTTCTTACGATTTTGCCTGTGCTGATGAGGAGAGACTTCCGCCAGCATAGTTTGTTTTGAGAAGGCCTGTCAGTGCGAAACTGACGAAAAGAGTAGGGTAAGGAGCCAGGTCTCAATTGCTTGAGAGCACCAACTCCTCCCCTCCGAACAGGGCTTGCACGTTTCCGCGCACCCTGCTCTCCAAGAGCCGCTACAGCGAGTGTTTAGCGTGGAAGATACACCAAGTTGGAGAGTTTGAGACCATCATACTCTCCTTGATGGATTTTCCAATGACAGCCAGAGCAGACTGGGACTTGTTTCCGGTTCATGGCTCGTAAGAGTTGGTTAAAGCCGGTGGCGACCCGTTTGTTGCTCAGTTTCCGAATGTGTCGGACGTGATGCATCTCGATCTGTTCGTCTGCCTCACCGCAGATGCAGCAAGGTTTTCCCAGCTTCGAGCGGGTTCGCAGGCGGATCACTGTTCGTATGACATCAATGTCACGTTGGTTTCCGCCCTGA
>WNFY01005740.1_pt1 | contig 11166 bp, 10 predicted proteins | sample 5400091 | NCBI WGS metagenome assembly WNFY01 (sample SAMN13153364, study PRJNA577476) | soil metagenome | isolation source: 60 cm soil or saprolite under grassland replicate 1 | place: USA:California | collected 2016-06-15
TGCAACAGTGGATGCCGCCGGGCGGACATATCGAGGCGGACGAGGACCCCGCGCAGGCAGTCCTCCGCGAGGTAGCGGAGGAGACGGGTCTCCTCGCCGAGGTGATTCCGGTCCAGCCCACCGCCGCGTTCGCGTACCCCGAGCAAGTTCCGGCTCCCTACACGATTCTCATCGAAGACATTCCGGGTCCGGCGGAGCCACACAAGCACATCGACATGATCTATTTCTGCCGCCCGGTCGGCAGGAGCGAGGGCACAGTCGCCGCAGATCAGACTCTCCGCTGGGTAAGCGAGGACGAGTTGAAAGGCGCCGAGGCGCTCGACGTCGCGGGCTGCGGCGTCTCTGCCCGCGTGCCGGATGACGTCCGCGAGCTGGCGTTGATTGCCATCGAAGTGGCGCGGCAGATCGAAGAAATAAGTCCGAAGCCTTGGGGCGCATGAGACAAACGCGTATCGCATGCTAAGTATCCAGCTGCTTCGGGAGCACCCGGATGACGTGCGCCGCGCGCTCGCCCGCCGCCATACAGAGGCCCCGCTGGAAGAGGCGCTTGCGGTCGATGCTGAATGGCGCCGAGTGCTGGCGGAAGTCGAGTCGCTGCGGGCCGAGCGAAACACGATCTCCAAAGAGATCGGCGAGCTATCGCGGCTGGCAAAGACGGCCGGGACGAAGGACGCAAAGCACGCGGAACACCGCCGCACAGACCTCGTTGCCCGGTCCTCGTTTTTGGGCGAGCGTCTGCAAGCCCTGGAGGCCCGCGTCCGCGAGCTGGAAACGCGGCTCCGGGAACTGCTGCTCGAGATCCCGAACATACCAGCGGAAGATGTTCCTGACGGCCCAGACGAAAGCGGGAACGTGGTCGTCCGGCAGTCCGGCGAGCCCGTCTCATTCGATTTCCAGCCCAAGCCGCACTGGGAGATCGGCGAAGCGCTAGACATCATCGACTTCGAGCGGGGAACCAAGCTCTCGGGCGGGCGCTTCATCGTTCTGAAAGGGGCAGGCGCCCGTTTAGCACGCGCGCTGATCGCCTGGATGCTCGACCACCACATCGCGAACGGGTACCTCGAGATCTACCCTCCGGCGATGCTGCGCGAGGAGAACTTCTGGGCCGGAGGATGGCTGCCAAAGTTCCGCGAGAACATCTTTCACGATGCCGAAGAGGATTACTGGCTACTGCCCACTGCAGAGGTGGCACTCACCAATCTGCACCGCGATGAGGTGCTGGACGCTTCGGTCCTTCCCCTGAATTATGTGGCGTATAGCCCCTGCTTCCGGCGAGAGAAAGCATCGGCGGGGCGGGACGTCCGCGGCATGAAGCGGGTCCGGCAGTTCGACAAGGTGGAGATCTACAAGTTCGTCGAAGCGGAGCAGTCGGATGAAGCGCTGGAGACCATCGTGGCGGATGCTGAGGCGTTGTGCCAAGCGCTCGGCATCGCCACGCGGGTAGTTCAGATTTGCGCGGGAGACCTCGGCTTCACCGCAGCGAAAGCGTTCGACCTCGAACTGTGGGCACCGGGAAGCGGCGAGTGGCTCGAGGTCTCTTCATGCTCAAATTGCACGGACTTTCAGGCCCGGCGCGCCAACATACGCTTCCGCCGTGAAAAGGGCGGGCGTCTGGAACACCCCCACACGCTAAACGGTTCCGGGCTCGCCATTCCGCGCGTCCTGATCGCCGTCCTCGAGAACTACCAGCAGCGAGACGGCTCAGTGCTGGTGCCGGAGGTCCTCCGGCCATATATGGGCGGGCATACGGTGATGGCGCGAGAGAAAGCCGAGGCCAAATAGACGAGCGGCGGTGGGAATCCCACCGCCGCTCAAGCTTCCTCCCGCTTCCTCAGCTCAGCGATCATCCTTCTTGCCATTGTTTCCCTCATTGCCGCCGCCCGTACTGCCGTTACCATCATCATTCTCGCAATTATCGCCGGCGCGGTCGTTGGCGTGGCCGTTTTCCTGTGTCGGATCACAACCGCCCTCGGCTGGGCCCGAACTGTCCCCTTCACCCGGCTGGCAGCGATCGTCAACGCCGTCTCCGTCCTTGTCGTGTCCCGGCTCGACGGAGTGCTTGTCGTGCCCATTGCCCGGAACGTCACACTCACCATCTACCAGGTCCTCGTTGTCGCCTTCATCCGGCTGGCAGCGGTCGTCTATGCCATCGTTGTTCTTGTCGTGGCCGGGCTCGACATCGTGCTTGTCGTGCCCGTTGCCCGGAACGTCACATGTCCCTTCGCCGGGATCGCGGGTCGTATCGCCTTCGCTTGCCCCGTCGGAAGGCTGCTCGCCGCTGTCTCCATCGGAGGGCGCTTCACCGGCTCCGCCGTTGTCGTCCGGTGGGCTGCTGGGCGGATCATTATCGACCGGCTGATCCACGTCATTGCCCGTGTTCCCGTCACCACCCCCACCGTTGTCCGCTGGGTCGTCGGCAGGCTGCTCTGGCGTGTTGGCACCGGCGGGAGGCTGCCCAATATCAGTCGGCGCGACGACCGGTTCGGCAGTTGCTACGGTCTGCCCGTGGTCGTCGCTCGCAATCGGTGTTTCGTTTGTGCCCGATACTTCGTTCGAGGGGGCGATTACCTTATCAGTTTCTGCCGGCGGCGGCGCTCCAGCGTCGACGACCGGACCGACCGAAGCAGGCGTCTGCTCGTGAACGGCCCGCACCAACAGCGCGGGTGAGGGTTCGTTCGCGAGAACCAGTGGGTTTTCCGGGGCCACTGCGACGATAGCGCCCGAAGGCATGTTGCGGCCGAATTCGGCGATGCCACCGGGCCCTGCGACCGATACGAACGTAGCCAGAGCAATGGGCAGGAGCGATGGATGGGCAAGCGCGTTTGCGGCCCAGGGCACCCATTTCATCAGAAAGAAACCCGCACGTCATGCCTGCCTTTACCATTTATGACGCTTGTAGTCTGGCCAGGGTAACCTAAGGTTAGTGAAATCTCCTTCACCAAGCGTCAACCTAGCATTCACCTCGCGGGCCGGAAGGGACAGGGAAAAGATAGCGGCGGGCGCTATGCCCGCCGCTTGGTACAGAACTCAGGCAGATTGAAATCGAGCGCTAGCCCTCGCCCTCCTGTTCCTTGTCGCCCTGGCCGTGTTTGTCCCGGTCACGTTCGTCTTCGCCACTCTGGTCGTTTTCGCCCTGGCTCTTCGTGCACAGGACATCGATTTCTTCGGCGAGAATGGATTCGTTTCCTTGGAGACGGCCCTGAATATGGATTTCCTGAGCGGATGCCAGATCGCCTTCGATGTCTGTTTTGTCGTCTACGTGGACCGATAGCGGACCGGACGGGGACTGCACGGTCAGGTCTCCGCCATCGCGGGAAAGGACGGCCACTCGCTTGGCCTCCGCCTCTCCATCCCGGACTTTCAGGCGTGCCGCGGCGCGTCCGTTCGAGCCGCGCTTGCAGTCCTCGTTCACCTGCGCTTGGTTCGCCTGTTGGGTCTGTGGGGCGGCGGGTGCGGGTGACGGCGTTAGCGCTTCTTCGCAGCGCAAGGCGACCGCCAATGCGTGCAGCTGCTGAGCGTCGCGAACGGTACCTTCGACTCGTACCGGGTCGCCGGACCTCAGACCACCTTCGACCTGCGTGCCCGCGTCCCGCGATATCTCCACCAATAGCCCCGGGCCTTGAACGCGGATCAGTTCGTTGCTAATGCTGTCGAGCCGCCCGGTCACTTCGAACGTATCGCCCTCGATCCGCAGCTGGAATCGCGGGTCTTCCCCGCTGGCACAGTCGATAACGCCCGCGCCGGCGCAGACCGCGCGGATCTCGCTGGCAGTCATGCTTCCGTCGCCGGCGACCGTTCCGGCCATCTCCACAGCTGACCCCGGAGAGAGATCGCCGGCCAGGTTGAAATTGGACGCCAGTTTCGCGGAAACGTCGCCGCTCGGGCCGGCGACAACGGCGGTCGCGCCGTCGAAGCTCGAGAGGGTACCCGTAACCCAGAATTTGTCCCCCTGGCGCTGGAACAGCTGCTCCGAGTCCTCCGGGCCGGCGCCGACGGGCGGGCAATCGAGGGGGCCTCCGGCTACCCCGAGCTCCGCCTCGCTCGCATCGGTACCAACAGTCGGGTGCGCGGGCCGCACGTCGCTGGCCAGCAACGCCGCCGAGGCCGAATTACTGGAGAACCAGTCGCTATTAGTGATGGCGAGCGCCACGGCGACCGGCGTTAGTACAGCGGCGGCCGCTATTACAAGTGCTCGACTCATACACAAACCTCCTTACAGCCCGGTTGAGTTGAGCCATATTACTTAACGCCGTTATGGGCTCTCTGATTCGCACATGTGGGTAACGATTTCGTTTAGACCGAGGCCCAGGATGCGGTGCTATCATGGGCCTACCATGCGCATCCTCGCGATCGACGTGGGAACGGGCACGCAGGATATTCTCCTCTTCGACTCCGGTCAACCGATCGAGAATGCCCTTCAACTGATCATGCCGTCCCCCACGCAGATTGCGGCCGGGCGCATCCGCCGGGCAACAGAAGGCGGGCGGCCGGTCTTCCTCACCGGCGTAACCGCCGGCGGCGGGCCGTGTCACTGGGCCCTCGAAGACCACCTGCGCGCAGGCGGCCGGGCATTCGCTACAGCGGAGGCCGCGACCACATTCGACGATGACCTTGAGAACGTCGAGCGAATGGGCGTGAAACTAGTCTATGCGGACGAGGCCCAGTCTCTTGACGCGGAGAAGGTCGAGCTGCGTGACCTTGACCTGAATGCCATCCGGTCAGCGCTCTCGGCATTCGACGTGAGCGCCCTATTCGACGGGATTGCCCTCGGTTGCCTGGATCACGGCGCCGCGCCGCCCGGCTACTCTGACCGGCTCTTCCGCTTCGACCATCTACGAAGAGTCGTCGAAGCTCAGAACGATCTGCGCGCGTTTGCTTTCCTGCCCGGTGAACTGCCGGCCTACCTGACACGCGCCCGGACGCTGCTCGACTCGGTCGACGTGGACGCGCCGTTGGTATTCCTCGACACAGGGCCAGCCGCGGCGCTTGGAGCGCTCCAGGATCCTCTCGTCGCCCAGGGCGAGGAACAGCTCGTACTCAATCTTGGAAACATGCACGCCCTGGCCTTCCACCTTCAGGGGACGCGAGTTCTGTCTCTGTACGAACACCACACAGGGGAAGTGACCAGCGAGCAGATCGAGGACTTTACCGAGCGGCTGCTCGCAGGAACACTAGCGCACGAAGAAATCTTTGGCTCGAAGGGTCATGGCGCCTACTACGCCGACGGGACGGCACGCGAAAATCGCAATCGGAAATCTGAGCGGCCGATAATCGCCGTTACGGGCCCGCAGCGCCGAAAGCTGCGAGGCAGCCGGCTGGCCCCGTACTTCGCGGTTCCCCACGGCGACATGATGGTCTCCGGCTGCTTCGGCCTTCTCTGGGCCTTCGCTGAGAAGCATCCCCAAGACCGAGAGCAGATAACAGAGGCGCTCGGGGTAGCCGAAATGGATGTGGCTGCATCGGCCTAAGCGCCGTTCGTTGATCCCGATCGCGTATAGTAGGCGGCACGAAAGGAGAGAGCCCATGGCAAGCCCGGAACTCAAGACGATCACTGAGTTGCTGCGAGCCCGTCAAGAGCAAGCGCCGGCTGACATCAGCTTCCCCAAATCCCGCGCGCTGTTCGAACAGATGACGGCTGCTTTCCCATTACCGGAGAACGTCAAGTCGACCCCCGTTGACGCCGGTGGGATACCCTCGGAATGGATCGCCGCGCAGCGAGTGGGCGACGAGCAAACGATCTACTGGCTGCACGGAGGCGGCTACTGCAGCGGCTCAGTAAATACGCATCGTGGTCTTCTCGGGCGGATATCCGCCGCCTCGCGTGCTCGGGTGCTTGCCATCGATTACCGGCTCGCTCCAGAGGACCCATTTCCGGCAGCCGTAGAAGACGCCGTCGCGGGTTATCTCTGGCTGCTTTCGACCGGCGTCGATCCCGCGCAGATTGTCATCGGCGGCGATTCTGCCGGGGGCGGACTGACAGCAGCGACTCTCGTGGCTTTAAAGGAGGACGGTAAGCCGCTGCCCGGGGCTGCCGTATGCATCTCGCCGTGGACGGACCTCGCTCTTACGGGCGAGTCGCTCGTCTCGAAAGCAGAGGCCGACCCGATGATCACCATTGAAGGCATCACGCGCGTGCGGGACGCCTACCTGGGCGACGCCGACCCGACTGCCCCGCTCGTCTCTCCCATCTACGCTGACCTCTCGGGCCTTCCGCCTCTCCTTATCCAGGTGGGAGAGAACGAGGTCCTATTGGACGACTCGCAGCGCCTGGCGGAGCGGGCAGAGGCCGCCGGCGTGGACGTAACTCTTGAGGTCTGGCCGGAGATGATCCACGTCTGGCACTTCTTCGCGGCCATGCTCCCCGAAGGCCAGCAAGCGATCGACCGCATCGGTGAATGGGTGCAACAGCGTCTCGGGGCAGCGGTAACGGCTTCCTGAAGCGTCAGAAATAATTGACGGTGATCCCGCCGTCGATCACGAAAGTCGTGCCTGTTGTCCACGAAGACTCGTCGGATGAGAGGTAGATGCCTGCGTAGACGATGTCTTCCGCCCTTCCGAAACGCCCGAGCGGTATCCGGTTCAGGCGCTTCAGCCGCTCTTCCTCGCTCGGAAAGAGCGACTCAAGCATCGGCGTGAGGATTGGGCCTGGGCAGATCGCGTTGGCGCGAACTCCCTGGCGTCCGTACTGAACAGCGAGCGAGCGCGTGAGCGAGAGCACGCCGCCCTTGCTGGCTGTGTACGCGTCCTGAGGGACGGTGCAGCCCATGAGCGCGACGAAGGAGGCGATATTGATCACGGAGCCGCCGCCCGCTTTGATCAGCTCCGGGATCCCGTACTTGCAGCAGAGAAAGACGCCCTTCAAGTTGACGTCGATCACGCGCTGGAAGACGCTCTCGTCGGTCTCGACGACGGACGTATCGTCGTCCGGGAAGATGCCCGCGTTGTTGTAGAGGACGTTTAGCTTCCCGAAGGCCCGAACGCCGGCCCGGACCGCCTCGCGCACACTTTCCGAAACCGTGATGTCGGCAGGCACGCCGATGATGGACCCGCCCTCCACTTCAACCGAAGAGACAGTCTCTTTGAGCGGCCCTTCTGTGATGTCAATGGCGACGATCTCTGCCCCTTCGCGGGCGAACAACTGTGCGGCGAGACGGCCCATCCCGCTGCCGGCGCCAGTGATGAAGGCGGTCTTACCTTGGAGGCGCACAGGCGCCCAGCCGACTGCGAAAGGAGAAAATTAGCTGACCGCTCGCAGTCATACGATTTAGATCCTCATTTCCCATTTCTCATTTCTCTTCACTCCCGTCAGACCATCTCGAAATAGCGGCGGCGCTCCCAGTCCGTAACCGCCCGGCGGTGCTTTTCCACTTCCCACTCACGGAAGGCGAGGTATTGGTTGCAGAACTCGTCGCCGAACCAGCGGCGCGCAAGCTCGCTCGAACGGAACGTCTCGAGCGCCTGCGGGAGCGAGTTAGGCAGGGGCGCGGCATCGAGTGCCTTGTAGGCGCTTCCACGCACCATCGGCGGCGGTTCGAGCTGCTTCTCGAGGCCGTGCAGACCTCCCGCCAGCGTGGCCGCGAACGCGAGGTACGGATTGAGGTCGGCGCCGGGCGCGCGGTTCTCGATGCGTATGGCACCCGGGCTGCTGACGATGGCCCGCAGCGCCGCCGTGCGGTTGTCGACTCCCCAGGTGAGGTTCGTGGGCGCCCAGGTGCGGGCCACGTACCGCTTGTACGAGTTCACGTTGGGAGCGTACATCAACATGAAGTCCGGAAGGGTAGCGAGGACGCCGCCGACATAGTGCCGCATCAGGCTCGAGACGTGGTGTCCGTCGTCTTCGCCCCAGAACACATTCGTCGCGCCGTCTAGCGACCACAAACTCTGGTGGATGTGGCCACCGCAGCCGTCGAGATCGTCGGCGTACTTGGCCATGAACGTCGGCGTGGCGCCCATCTGGCCAGCGATCTCCTTGGTTGCGCTTTTATACAGCATCGTCTGGTCGGCGGCGCGCAAAGCGTCTGTGTAGTGGATGTTGATCTCGTACATGCCCGCGCCGTGCTCCCGGTTGTACGCTTCCACTTCGATGCCATAGGCGTTGAGCATCTGACAGATGCGACCGATCAGCGGCTCGTCGATCGAGGCGTGATGGATGCTGTAGCAGTTCAGTCCGGGGTTCAGCGGGCGAAGGTTTGAATAATCCTTCTCGCGCAGGCTCTCCTGGTCCTCGCGAAAGAATCGCACCTCGAGTTCGGCGGCCATATTCGCGACGTAGCCAGCCGTCCGCGCCTGCTCGGCGACGCGCCGCAATACGTGACGCGGCGCCAAGGCGAGGGGGTCGCCATTCTCCGCGTAGAAATCGCAGATGACGCTGGCGCAGCCTTCTTCCCACGGGACGGCGGCAAAGGTGCTCAGATCCGGCCTCATAACGATATCGCCGAAGCCGGCCTCCCAGTTCGAGAAGGGCAGCGAGCCGATCACCTCGTCCTGGATATCCCAGCCGAAAATGACATCGCACTGCGGAAAACCTTCGCCCTCTGCCGCTGACAGGAAGTGCTCCGCGCTCACCCGCTTGCCACGATAGACGCCATCGAGGTCGCCGCCGCCGATCTTGACGGTGCGCAGATGGTTCTTGTCGATCAGATGGGCGACGCCCTTGATGTCCACCGTGCTTGCCTCCCACCGTCTTCGGTAGGCAGGATTGTACCAGAGAGGCTAGTGCTCAGTGCAGCCGTCTGACAGCGATTCCTACGATGCGATGGTCTTGACAGCACCACGCCGCGCGCTGGAGTCGGTGAAGCGCACGATTCCTTCTCCAAGGGCGGGCGAGGTGCTCATCCGTATCCTTGCCTGCGGCGTCTGCCGGACAGACCTGCACATAATTGACGGCGAACTCACCACGCCCGAGCTGCCGCTTGTGCCAGGCCACGAGATCATCGGGACGGTCGAGCGATTGGGCGAGGGAGCCCACCGCTTCGCGCTGGGCGATCGGGTAGGGGTAGGCTGGCTCGCATTCACGTGCGGTAAGTGCTCTTATTGCCGCGCGGACCGGGAAAACCTCTGCGACAACGCGCGCTTCACTGGGTACACCGTAGACGGCGGCTATGCCAAATGCGCGGTGGTCCGTGAACGGTACTGCTTTCCGGCGCCCGCCGGCTACGAGGCTGTCGACGCTGCTCCATTGATGTGCGCCGGCCTCATCGGCTACCGTTCGCTCGTGAGGGCCGGCGAGGCTAAGCGGCTTGGGATTTATGGCTTCGGCGGCGCGGCGCACATCATCGCGCAAGTCGCCGTGTCCCAGCGACGGGAAGTTTATGCCTTCACTCGCCCCGGCGACCACGAGGGGCAGGCGTTCGCGAGGGAGCTTGGGGCAGCGTGGGCTGGCGACTCGGGCCAAGCGCCGCCCGACGAGCTCGACGCGGCGATCATCTTCGCCCCGGTCGGCGCGCTCGTCCCCGCCGCGCTCAAGGCGGTGCGTAAGGGCGGCACGGTCGTCTGCGGCGGCATCCACATGAGCGATGTGCCCTCGTTCCCGTACGAACTTCTATGGGGCGAGCGTTCGGTCTGCTCGGTTGCCAACGTCACCCGACGGGATGCGGAAGAATTCCTCGCCCTCGCGCCGAGGGTGCCCGTACGCACTCGCGTGAGCACCTTCGCGCTGGCGCAGGCTAACGAGGCTCTGGCGGCGCTGCGCAATGGACTCGTTCATGGGGCCGCGGTGCTGGTTCCATCGGAGTAGGCGCCCGGAGAGCCTGCATGAGGTTGGGTGCTGCCTTGAGCGAGCTCTACTCTCAAGACCCAGAGCCACGTTGCGCCTGGCTTGCAAGCTGCGGCAGCGGCGAGCCTCGACCGCTCCACGAACGCAAGAAAGCGTGAGCAATTCGTGAGCAATTGTTTAGGGTGCTTTACCGAAAAAACGTGCTATTTTGTATTGACGGAGGGGTGGCAGAGCGGTTGAATGCGACGGTCTTGAAATTCGCCATCCGCCGTGCCTTAGTTGACCATAATGTCCCTTCTCATACCTGCGTTTGGGATACCTTATGTCTTCTGGTGCCCTCGGCTCCCCGCTTTGCTAACCACTTCTTGTTAGCAAATTGTTAGCAAAGACACGACTGGAGGAGTGCAGTCGATGACGGGAAGAAATCCTGTGGGTAGGCGTAGCGCCATCTCAATCAAAATGACGGCGCAGGAACTTATTTCGCGGGCCGTGAACACGGTGCAGAACCGATCAGACGAGGTCGAGCGAAACAGCGAGGAAGCACCCCTCGACGGCGTGCAGTATGTCCACAACGAAGCGATTAAGGCCATGCTGAGGGAAGTCTATGGCTATATCGCCGAGGGCAACCGTCTCGCCGCCTTGCGCCGACAAGGACGCACCGCCGAGTTGCCAAGGCGCTCCCTCCCCAGGAGAAGCCGACGCCTAAACTAGCTTTTCCGCTCGCCTTTCCTCGGCTCCAAGAACAGAGCAAGTTGCGGGCCCCTTCTCACGGCTCGCTCCAGGCTCTCTTGTGATCAACGGCCATTTCGCTTCCAGGTACATCATGTCCTCGCTCGGACTTCGAACATCAATCGAGCAGGCGGAGCGGTGCTCGGCGCGCTGTTGCTCGAGGTGGTCTTCCGCGACTTCGTGGGCGACGCCTCGGGGGCGGCCGCGCTGACGTTTGCCGACAAGATGACCGGCTGGACGGGCGCCCTCTTCGAGGGCATCCTTACGTTCGTGCTGGTCGTGGCGTACATCCGCGCGTTCGTCGTCGGCCGGGGCGGCAACTTAGCGCTCGGCGCGTTGACGCTCGGGCTGATCGTGGGGGCCGCGTTCCTCGTGGCGTTCCCGCTGACCGGGGCCGCTCAACCTGAGCCGCGTCCTTCGGCACAGCGCTGGTAGCGAACGAGTGGACGGATTTCGGCTGGTACGTGCTCGGCATGCTGGGCGGGGCCGTCGCGGGCTTCGTCTATGAGTACGTCTTCGAGGCGCCGGAGGAAGCGCACGAGGAGGCACCCGCCGAAGCTCAACAACACGGGGGTCTACCTGGGGAGGCCGGGTTCCCGGACGGGCCGCATGGCCGGGAGGGGCCCCGGCCTCCTGGCTATCTCGGGCTGATTGGCCGGATTTTGGAGAACGTGGCTTCGACTCGCGGAAATCAAGCGTCAAATTTTCGGCATTAAAATACT
>WNFY01005743.1_pt1 | contig 11164 bp, 10 predicted proteins | sample 5400091 | NCBI WGS metagenome assembly WNFY01 (sample SAMN13153364, study PRJNA577476) | soil metagenome | isolation source: 60 cm soil or saprolite under grassland replicate 1 | place: USA:California | collected 2016-06-15
TGAGACGACGAGCAAGGCTTCGTAACCGACCGCCCGCCCGTCGTGCTCTGCCATGTTCGCCATCCAATCAGACACCGGCGACCGCTCCGGCCGGTCCGATTGGATCACGTTCACGCCTACGCGCCTACGCCTCTCGCCGACTCGGGTACGTTGTTAGCGCTCTTCTGCGCAGTTGCGAAGGACGGTACGGAAGTGACGCTGTCTGGCGGCCCGCCACCGCGGCGGTTTACTGACGGCCGGCCCCCGCCAGCAGAATCGGCCCTGCCGGAGATCGTGTTCGTGCCCGCGCATCCGCAGGTTCGCGATGGCCGCAAGGACGTTGTGTTCGAGGTGCGCCAGCTCGCCGACGGCCGCCGCGTGCTGCCGGTGTTCACCACAACGGAGCACCTGATCGCGGCGCTCGGGCCGCGGCAGCCATGGGCCGCGCTGCCGCTGCGCGCTGAGCTTCGCCGGATCCGGCCAGGCGGCGCCGCGCTCAGCCGTACTGCCGCGCGTACTCCTGCGCGAGCGCGATAACTTCGCGCACGTAGGTGTCGGCGTGGTTGTAGGCGTAGATCGCCCCGTACAGGGATGTCCCTCCGGCCGCGGCGCCGCTCGCACACAGGTAACGGGCCGCTGACGGGACCGCGTCGAATGGGTTCATAATGTCGGCGGTTGTGTCGCCGAACCCGGGGATGCCCCAGATGCGCCAGGTGGACGGCAGAAACTGCATCGGCCCGAGTGCTCCAGCTTTCGACGGGCCGTCGTTCGCGCCATGCCCGCTCTCGATCTGGCCGATCGCAGCGAGGACGGTCCAGGACAACCCGGGGCAGTAGCGGGCCGCGGACCGCTTGTACAGATCCACGTACGTGCTGGGCCGACCGGCGCTACCAGCGTCGGGCAACGGCGAGGCCGCCGCGTTCAGGTCGATGATCTGGCTCTTCTTTCCGAGCAACCTTCGCACCTGCGCGATGAGCGACGCGCTCTTGGCGCCCGGTGCGTTGATCATTGCCGCGATGTTCGGCACCAGGCCGAGCAGACCGGCGGTTTGTTTGCTGACAAGCGCGTCCACCCCGCGCACACCCAGGTGTGCCGACGCTCCCATGGTCACAACCGGTTGGCTGGCCCCAACCAACGGATACGCGGCGCCCTGGCGCAGCCTGAGCTTGGCCTGCGCGCTGGTCGAGAGCACGAACTCGTTGCGTGCGAGCGCGGCCCAGATGCGCTCGTTGGCCGCGCTCGCGGGCGGCGTCCAGGACCGGAAGGCGCCCGGGTCGACGCCAAGCACGTTGGTCGGCCGGCCTTGCAGCCGTATCGCCCCGCCGTCGGCGGTAATCAGGTCCCGCACGTGCGAGAGTTTCTCGATCTGAGTCAGCTGCGCCCGCGTGATCCCGCGACGGGAGACCACGAGCAAGTCAGGCGGCACAATGCGGCGTAGCGGCGCGACCTGGGGAGCGCCCGCCGTCGACGGGCGGGCGGTGCCACGCGTCCTGTGGCCAGAGGTCTCGAGCAAGATCGCACCCGCTGCGACCGCGGTCCCGCCGAGAGCCGCCACGATTGCGACGATCAGCAGTGGCGCGCTGCGCCAGCCAAAAGGTCTCACAGCAGAACCACTCTAAGCGCCGTACCTGCGCTGCGGCCACGCGAGCGCACCAGGACACCGGTGGCCACCGCTGTTCCCGTAGGCAAGCAGAAACCGGCTTGCGCCACCGCCTACCGTCGTGTGGGGAGGTTCTTCATGGTGGCCGAGGACAAACGCGAGCAACCCACAGCGGGCACAGCGAAGCTGACACGCCCCACCACCGGTGTGGACGCAGCCGAAGCGCCGACGGGCAGTGCGGCCGCCGGAAACCCGTACGGCCGGCTGCTGCGCGTGCCCGGAGCGCGCGCGTTTACCGCGGCGGGGTTCGTGGGCCGGATGCCGATGTCGATGTATGGGCTCGGCGTCGTCTTGCTCGTGTCGGCGGTGACCGGCAAGTACGGCACGGCGGGCGCGGTGTCGGCCACCGGAATCATCTGTTATGCGCTGCTTGTGCCGCGGCTCGGCCGGTTGACCGACCGTTTCGGCCAGGCCCGGGTGCTTCGGCCGCTTACCGCCGTCTTCGCGGCGAGCGCGGTCGCCTTCATCGCCTGCGCGGAGATCAAGGCGCCGATGTGGACCCTGTTCGTGACCGGCGCAGCGTTCGGCGGCACGATGCCGTCACTCGGCGCAATGGTGCGGGCCCGGTGGAGTCATTTGCTCAGCGGCACCGCCCTGCTGCACACCGCGTTCTCGTTCGAGTCGGTCGTCGACGAGGTGATCTTCATCACGGGCCCGGTGGTCGTGACGCTGCTCGCGACGGGAGCGCGCCCGTCGGCGGGCATCGGCGCGGCCGCCGTGCTCGCGGTTGCGGGAACGCTCCTGCTCGCCGCGCAGCGCCGGACCGAGCCGCCGGCCGGGCCGTCGGAGCATCGCGCGGGCCGGGCGATCGCCGTTCGCGGGATGGGTGTGCTTGTCGCCGTGTACGTGTTCATGGGCGCGATGTTCGGCACCATCGAGCTGAGCACCGTCGCCTTTTCCCAAGAGCAGGGGCAAAAGCCGCTGGCCGGCCTCGTGCTCGGCACATACGCGCTCGGCAGCGCGGTGGGCGGGCTCATCTACGGCAGCCGGGCCTGGCGGTCGCCGCTTGACCAGCGCTTTCTTGTCACTCTCGTGGGCATTGTGGTGGGCGTGGCGCCCATGTGGGCGCTGCCTAACCTGCTTGTTCTGTTCGGGGTGATCTTCTTTTCCGGGCTGACCATCGCGCCAACGCTCATCGCCGGGTACAGCCTCGTCGAGCGGCGGGTCCCGCCGGGGCTGCTGACCGAGGGAATGTCGTGGCTGTCCACCGCGATCGGTGTCGGACTGGCGCTCGGCGCGCCTGTAGCCGGGCACATCATCGACGCACACGGCGCGCACTGGGGATACGTCTTCGCCTTGGGCTGCGGCGCCGCGTCAGCGGCGGTCGGCCTGCTCGGCGCGCGAACGCTGCGTCCGACCGGCTAGGGTCCCGTCATGGCAACCAGCCCGCACCACTGGCAGAACTGGGCGGGCAATCAGCGGGCACGCCCGCGCAAGACCGCCAGCCCGGCAAGCGCCGAGGAGGTCGCGGCAGCCGTTAAGGATGCTGGGCGTGACGGCCTAACCGTGCGCATGGCCGGCACCGGCCACTCCTTTACCCCGGCCGCCGTTACCGACGGGCTGCTGCTACGGCCGGACGGCCTGCGCGCGGTCCGCTCGGTGGACGCCCGAGCAGGGCTCGTCACCGTGGAAGCCGGCTGCCCGTTGCGGAACCTCAACGAGACCCTGCTGCGCCACGGCCTTTCGCTCGCCAACATGGGCGACATACAGGAGCAGACCGTCGCGGGCGCCATCCAGACCGGGACCCACGGCACCGGGCGCACCGTGGGCGCCATCGCAGCCCAGGTCGCGGGCCTCGAAGTGGTGCTCGCCGACGGGAGCGTGCGCACCTGCTCGGCGGAGCGTGACCCCGATCTGTTCCGCGCCGCGCTTGTGGGCCTCGGGGCGCTCGGCGTGGCGACCGCGGTGACCTTCCACGTGGTTCCCGCCTTCTTGCTTGAGGCACGCGAGGCGCCGATGCGGTGGGACGAGGTCCTCGGCCGGCTTGATGAACTCACCGCGGACAACGAGCATTTCGAGTTCTACTGGTTCCCGCACACGGAGGGCTGCCTGACCAAGCGGAACAACCCGGTCGGCGGCGCGGCACGCCCGTTGCCACGGTTTCGCCGCTGGCGCGACGATGAGTTCCTGGCCAACTCGGTGTTCGGCCTGACCTGCCGACTCGGGCACGCGTTCCCCGGCGTGATCAAGACGGTGAACGGGATCGCGGGCAAAGCGATCGGCGCACGGACCTACGTGCAGCCGGCCCACCAGGTCTTCACCAGCCCGAGACGGGTTCGGTTCATCGAGCAGGAGTACGCGATCGCGCGGGCGCACCTGCCGCACGCGCTCGCCGAGATCCGCGGCCTCTTCGCCACCCGGACGTGGCGGGTCAGCTTCCCCATCGAGGTAAGGGTGACGCCGGCCGACGACCTGTGGCTGTCCACCGCCCACGGCAGGGACAGCGCGTACATCGCGCTGCACGTGTACCACAAGTCGGACCACCGCGAGTACTTCCGCGAGGTGGAGGCGGTCATGACAGCGCTCGGCGGACGCCCGCACTGGGGGAAGCTGCACACACGCGACGCCAGCTACCTCGCGAAGGTCTATCCGCGGTTCCGCGACTTCGTGACCATGCGCAATAAGCTCGACCCGCAGCGCAGGTTCGGTAACGGCTACCTGACCCGGGTCCTCGGTCCGTGACCGTCCACGTCCGCGGTGGGCGGTAACGATGACACGTGAAGTTCCGGACATGCCGGGCGGGGTGCTGGCCAGCGCCCGATCGACCGGACAGACTCGTCACCGGGGGAAGCATGGCAGCGTCGCCGCATCGCCGGGCGGCGGGCGCGGAAGGGACGCCGATGCAGGAACTGCGCCTCGTCGCGGTGAGCGAGGACGGCACCTACGTGGTCCTCGCCCAGCGCGGACGGGGTGTCCGCTTCGCACTGCCGAACGACGAGCGGTTGCGGGCTGTGGTACGCGGCCAGTTCTCCCGGCTCGCCAAGTATGAGATCGAAGTGGAGAGTCAGTTGCGACCCAAGGAGATCCAGGCCCGGATCCGCGCCGGTGAGACTGCAGAGCAGATCGCCGACGCGGCTGGCGTACCAATCGAGCGGGTGCGCTGGTTTGAAGGCCCGGTGCTCGCCGAGCGTGCCTACATGGCGCAGCAGGCGCAAACCGCTTCGGTCAGGCGGCAAACGGACTCCGGCCCAGGGCCGCAGCTCGGTGAGATCGTCACCGAGCGGCTGCGGCTGCTCGGCGCCGATCCGGACGAGGCGCGCTGGGATTCAAGAAAGCGCGGCGACGGTAGCTGGCTCGTCGAGTTGACCAGCGCCGTCGGCGGTGACCCTGTCCGGGCCGCGTGGATCTTCGATGCCCGGCGGCGGCACGCCGCGCCGGAGGACGACCAGGCGGCTCTGCTGTCACTGCCCGAGGAGATCCTGCAGGCCGAGGGGTTGTCGGTGCCGCCACCGCCCGCCCGCGGGCGGGGGACGGTGACGCCTTTCTTGCCGCGATCGGGCAATGGTCCCTCCCCGGCCGAGCCGCTCGCGGCGCCCGAACCGGGCCACGGGGCAGCGCTCGCCGCTGCGGCCCATGAGCCAGCCGCGCAGCAAGCCCAGGCAGTGGCCGAGGACCCTCCGGCGCGCCCCGCGCGCAAGGCGGCAGGTGGCCGTGGTCGCCGCGCCTCGGTGCCCACGTGGGACGAGATCATGTTCGGAAGCTCGCGCCGCCAGGACTAGCGGACTGCGGCTTAGCGAGCTCGCGTGGCGGAGTCCTCGTCGCTCCGCGGCGACGGGACGGGATGGCGCGCGGGCGTGCCGGTCAGGTCGTCCAGCTCGCCAGGCCAGCCAGAGCCGGTCGGCTCGAGGGCGGCGTCCGGTATCACGGCCTCGCCCGCGGGCGCGCTGACGGCGACGTCGTCGCCGCGCCGCCGCTCCCACGGCATTGCCGCGATCAGCAGAGGTATGACATCCCAGGACGTGAGGTACCACATCTTGGCGTGCATCCAGCCAGGGACACGGTCCGGCCCAAGCGCGAGATAGCCGAAACCGTCGAACACCGACGCCGCAACGATCGCCGGAGTGGCGAAAAAGGTCGTGCGCGCGGCAAGGAATGGCAGCGGCCATGCCAGATACTGGACGCTGACCCGCGGGCTCACCACCAGGAAGGTGATCAGCAGCGCCGTGGTCAGGTCCACTGGGTCGCTGCGGCGCCAGAGATAGCCGACCACCGCGACCGCGATAACCATTGCCACCAGGCCGAAACGGCCCACGGACGTGATGAATTCGAGCCTGCCCCGGGTGACCGCGACCGTCCAGCCCCAGTTTCCGACCATGGAGCGAAGCCCGATGATCCGGTGCGCAACGGTAGGCAGCCGCCGCAGGGGTGTGCCCACCGTGAGCGGTGAGGTGAGCCAGAAGAGCAGCGGTACGCCGACCACGCAGCACGACGCGCGCAGCCGTTTCCCCCAGTCAGGCAGCGTCGCAAGCACACCGGGCAGCAGCAGAAGCGACCACATGCCGATGGCGGCAGAAAGACCAAGCAGCCCTCCCGCGGCCGTGCTGCGGCGCGACCGGGCCAGGATGAATGCGGCGACAGCGAGTGCGAGCACCTCGGGTTCCAGCTGGCCATGCAGGGCGCAGATCATGATCGCGAGGGGATTGCACGCGTACTGAAACCGCCGCAGCGGGCCCCGCTGGGTCGCGAGCTTGCCAATCAGCGGGATAAGCACCAGGTCAGCGGCCACCGGCGCCAGCCGGCCAACAGCCGCCCAGGGCAGATGCGCCAGCTGGCCGAGCTTGAGCTCGGCGGCAAGCACGAACGCCATCGTGGGCAGGAACGGCCAGCCTCTCGGCCGTCCGCTCAGCAGCGGATCATGATGGTGCAGGACGGCCACCGCCGCGGAGTGGAAGTCGGCCGTGAAGTCCCAGGGTTGCCATGACTGCCTGGCTGCGACAACCCAGACAGCGCCGCGCAGCGCAGCGCCGACCACAAGTGCGGTGGGCAGCGATGGCTGCCAGCCGCGCCACGCCGCGATCAGATACAGTGCCAGGCCGACGCCGAGCACCGAACTCGCAGCGATCATATATTTCACGATGAGCTGAGGGTGACGGAATATCCGCGCATGCGCAGGGCTGCCTCGGTGATATCTGAGTCGTTCTACCGCTCCAAGAGCAGGGGCAGCATATCGTCAGCCGACGCCTTGCGCGGCGCATTTGCCGACCATTCGTTCCGCGCGCCGGCCCGCGTGCAGGGCCGGTGCGGCACGCGGCACCGCACTACGGTCAGTGACCGGTCGCGGCAGCCGTTCGGGATATTGATGCGAAACGGCTGCCGCACCGGGCTCGCGCACCCGCACCGCACCGTGCTTAGACGGTCACCGCGTACGATCTGGCAGGTGAGCAGACGCCTGCTTCGCGCCGGGCGCGGCGGTGCGGCGCGCGCAATGCGGCGAGCCGCGCTCATCGGCCTGTCCGCGGCCTGTTCGCTCACCGCTGGATGCGGGTTGATCGGCGGCACGAACATCGGGTCCTTTGACGTGCCGGAGATCATCACCGTAACGAGCCTCGCCTTCAGGGACCAAGGCGACCTGCCGCTGCGCTACACCTGCTTCGGCAAGGGCGTCAGCCCGCCCATTCACTGGTCAGGCGTCCCGACGGGAACCAAGGCGCTCGCGCTCGTGGTCGACGACTCGGACGCGCCGGTAACGCCGTATATATACTGGCTCGTTTTTGACATCAGCCCGCAGACGACAGAGCTTCAAGAAGGATCGCTTCCGCCTACCGCACGCCAGGCGCAAGGCACCGACAACATCGCCAAGTATGGCCCGCCCTGTCCGCGCTCCGCCAGCCACTCCTACCGTTTTACGCTCTATGCGATGAACGCGCCCGTGTCACTGCCAAAGGGAGCTGGGCTGAAGGCCGCCTGGCCAGCGATCGCGGCCCGAGCCATCGCGCGCGGCAGGCTAACCGGAATTGCGCGGAATCCACATGGCTGACCCGCAAGCCGAACCAGAAGCCATCGCGTCCATCCGGACCTGGTAAACATGTGGATACGCTACGTACGTAATGATGCGTAAAACTTCTCCAATCATGTGACAGCGGCGATAGTGTTCCGCCAGAATTAGTGTCCGGGCGAACGGCCTTGGACGGGACCAGGGCGCTAGCGTACGGGGGCAAGGCCCGCGTCTGTGGCCGCGTGTGCCTGGCTAGCGCCGTCGGGTGGCCATGCTAGTTGGGTGGTGCGATGACGCTGTTCGTGGTGCTCGGCCTTGTGGCCGTGGTTGTGGGCGTTCTTGTCGCCGTGGCGCTCGGCGTCCGCTCTATGCGGGCCGAAGGCGGCGAGGATGACTGGGACTCTCCGGTGGGCGACAGCGAGTTCGCCGATCCAGAAGACCTGGGCCACTCGATCCGCCGCGGCGGCGAGCGTGGGCGTGGTGGTTCGGCGGGCGCTCGGCGTCCCGCGGTCGCAGGCAGCGCCACCGCCACGGACCCTGGCTTCGACCCTGGCTTCCGGCAGGTGACGCCGGACGAGGTGCCCGCTCCCCGAGCGCCGGTTGGGCCGGCTCCGTCAGTTGCGCCGGTTGCGTCGGCCAGGCCGGGCAGGCGGCACAGCCAGCAGAAGGACCAGCCCAAAAAGCGGCACAGCCAGCGGAAGGACCAGCCCAAAAGGCCGGCGCGACCGCCACGGCTTCGCGGCGGCGACGCGGGGAAGGACTGGAACACCACCAACTGGGAACGGGTGTCCGACGAGGACTACTGGGCCGAGATGTCCGCTGACAAACCGCTCGCGTCCAGGACGGCCCAGTCGGCCGCTGACCTGCGACCTGGCGAGCCGGAGGCGAGCAAGGAGCGGGACACGCGCACCGATCCGAAACTGTCGCAGCCGGAGCGGCAGACCGCCGCGATGGCGATGCCCGGCGTTGCGTCTTCGCGACGCTACGAGGCCGCTGGCCGCGCCGAGACCGGCGGGGCCGAGCTTGACGCCGCCAGCTTGCCTGTCCGGCGGTCCGGCAGCTCCACCGACAGCGGCCGGATGGTACCCGCGGCGAGCGCGCAAGCGGCCCACAGCGGCGCCGACTATGCGGCTGCGGGTGTGTCTGGCGCGTACTACTCGGCGCCTCCCGCTGCGCCTCCCAGCTACTCCACGCAATCTGGGTATTCGGCGGCGCCGGGCGGCTATCCCGGGTCCGCGGCTGCTGGCTATCCGGCCGACGCCAGCTACCCAGCGCCCGTCGCCGGATACCAGACACCGTCGCACGGCATGAGCCAGCCCGGCATGAGCCAGCAGCCCGCAGGGCTCGCAGCAAGGCCTTCACGGCCTGACGCACCCGTCGGGCAAGGCCCCCCCGCCGGCTATGGTGCCGACACCCCTGGCTACGGCATGCCAACCGACCCTGGTTACGTCGCGAACAGCTCCTATGACGGCTCCCGCCGTGGCGAGGCCAGCACCCCCTACGGGCCCCCCGGTGGCTACGCCACAACGTATGCGGGCTACCCGGCTACGCCCTCGACCGGTCCGGCTGGAACCCATGCCCACCCTGGAGCTGCACCGGCGAGCGGCTACGCCAGCCAGCCGGCGGGCGGTTTCGCAAGCGGCTACCTGTCAAGCTCTGCCCTGTCCGCTCGCCAGCGATTGCCCGAGCCCGAGCCCTTGGCCGACGCGGGCTCAGGCAATCCCTACGGCAGCTACGTCACCGGGCCGCCACCCGGTGACGGCCTCGACGCCGCGTCCCCATACGGGCGGACCCGCCCAGACGCGCCTGACTACGACGACCATCGCTCCCGCGGCGGATACGGGAACTACGGCGGCGGCGCTCATCGCTGACCGCGCCGCGATATCGGCTGGGGCTTGACAAGCCTGCGGTCGCCGCGCCGAGAATGTGGCGACTGAACAAGGTGGAGGCGATGCCGACAACCGCTCGTGATCATGCACGCACCTATCACTTGCACAGGCTTGCCACGGTGCTGGACGATCGCGGCTTCCACTCCGCGGTCAAGACCACCTATCCGGCGGCGCTGCACATTTTCATCCCGGGTGCGGCGATGCTGGCGGAAACCATCGACTGCATTCCGCTGGCCGACGAATACGGGCGGCTGCGCTGGTTCTACCGGTGGTCGTGGGGCGATGTTCTGCATGACACCGACGACCCTGGCGCCGCCGCCGCGAAGATCGCCGAGGTCCTCGCCGCGCGCTAACCGTGAATCGCGGGCGAAGTTATCCGCCTGCGACCGCCTGTCTGGCCCTGACCGGTATCCAGCACGGGTCCCTGCGGGGGCCTGGGCGCCCGGATATCTGGGAACAATCCCGGTCGATGGGGGCATTGACGTGCCCGGTAACAATGATCTCAAGGACCAGGTGAGCAACGTGCGATTCCTGGGTGGCGCGCCTCCGGCGCACGACCTTACCTACAGCGACGTGTTCATGGTGCCCAGCCGCAGCACCGTCGCGTCGCGGCTCGATGTCGACCTTCGCGCCCGTGACGACAGCGGCGCCACGATCCCGGTCGTGGCGGCCAACATGACGGCGGTGTCTGGGCGCCGGATGGCCGAGACCATCGCCCGCCGAGGCGGGCTTGCCGTCCTGCCACAGGACATCCCGCTCGACGTGGTCGCCGACGTGGTGACGTGGGTCAAGAACCGCCACCTCGTGCACGACACGCCGATCACGCTCGGGCCCAACGACACCACTGGCGAGGCGCTGAACCTGCTGCCGAAGCGGGCGCACGGCGCAGTGATCGTCATCGAGGACGGCAGGCCGGTCGGCGTGGTGACCGAGGCCGACTGCCAAGACGTTGACCGGTTCACCCAGCTTCGCCAGGTCATGTCCGCTGAGGTGCTCACGCTGCCTGCTGAGATTGAGCCGGAGAAGGCGTTCGCCCGGTTGCATGAGGGCCGGCACCGGCTCGCGCCTGTGGTGGACGGCGCCGGGAGGCTGACCGGCATCCTGACCAGGACCGGCGCGCTGCGAGCGACCCTCTACCGGCCAGCTACCGACGCGCGGGGACGGCTGCGGATCGCGGCGGCCATCGGTGTCAACGGTGACGTCGGAGGCAGGGCCATGGCTCTGGCCGAGGCGGGAGTCGACCTGCTCGTGGTGGACACCGCGCACGGCCACCAGGACAAGATGATCGCGGCGCTCGGTGCGATCCGGCGCTGCGACCCCCCCATGCCGGTCGCCGCGGGGAACGTGGTCACCAGCCAGGGTGTGCGAGAGCTCATCGAGGCGGGCGCGGACATCGTGAAGGTGGGTGTCGGCCCAGGCGCGATGTGTACCACCCGGATGATGACCGGCGTTGGCCGCCCGCAGTTCAGCGCGGTGCTCGAGTGCTCCGCGCAGGCGCGCCTGATGGGGCGGCACATCTGGGCGGACGGCGGGATACGCCATCCACGCGACATCGCGCTCGCACTCGCGGCCGGCTACTCCGAGGGCATGCCGCACATGACGAGCTGGTAAGCGGGCGCCTTCGGGGCAGCCAGCGGGCCGCAGGGCTTCTAAACAGGTGCGTGCGTCGTCAAACTGGGGATATGTACGACTTCGATGTGC
>WNFY01015744.1_pt1 | contig 11163 bp, 12 predicted proteins | sample 5400091 | NCBI WGS metagenome assembly WNFY01 (sample SAMN13153364, study PRJNA577476) | soil metagenome | isolation source: 60 cm soil or saprolite under grassland replicate 1 | place: USA:California | collected 2016-06-15
GCTCGGACTTTCGCTTTCGGCCGCGGGGGCGACCCTGATGCTGTACGGTGCTGGCGGCCTCACGTTTGCCGGCTTGTCGCGTTTCCTGGTCCGGCGACTGGGCGAAGCGCGTCTCGCCGCTGCGGGCGGCGGCACGCTGTGCATCGCCTTCCTGATGCTCGGGCTCGGCACGACCTGGCCGCTGGCAATGCTCGGCGCGTTTCTCGCCGGGATGGGGTTCTACATGATCCACAATACGCTGCAGACCAATGCGACGCAGATGGCGCCCGAGCGACGTGGCGCTTCGGTCGCTCTGTTCGCATCGTGCCTGTTCGTCGGCCAGTCGGTGGGCGTCGCCGGCGCGAGCATCGTCGTCGAACGCATCGGAACAATGCCGATCATTGTCGGCGGCGCTGTCGCGCTGCTGGCGATCGCCGGAACCTTCGGTTGGCGTGTGGCAACGCGCAAACATTGACCATGCTTTCCATTCCGGCGTCGCGACGACCATAATTCGGCGACGTCATTGTTCTCCCATGCATACGCCCGCCGAGTTCGTTCCAGCGCATGCGATGCCGCAACCGCTCGCGGAAGGCGCGCTCGCGTTCGCCTACCGCGACACGAAGCTGCTGGTCGCCGGCGAGGACGACGCGCCGACGGTGCCAACGGTCGCGACGCTTGCCCGTGCCGGCGTGGAGGGCACGATGCACTACCTGGGCGAGCTCGCGGGAACGCCGTGTGTCGCGGTCTCGCTCCCGGACGATGCGCCCGACCTTCCGGGCCATCGCTACGCCGGCTTGCGCTCGCTTTTTTTCAAGCTGCCCGAATCGCTGCTCGCCCTCGCCGCGCGCGCGTTCCAGATCGCCGATTGGGACCGCAGCCACCGCTATTGCGGCCGCTGCGGAACGCCGACGCGGGACAAGGAAGGTGAACGCGCGAAAGAATGTCCCGCCTGCGGGCTCGTCGCCTATCCGCGCGTGTCGCCGGCGATGATGGTTCTCGTCACCCGCGGGCACGAATTGCTGCTGGCGCGCGCGAATCGCTTTCCCGGTGCGATGTACAGCGCACTCGCCGGCTTCGTCGAGCCCGGCGAGACGATCGAGGATTGCATCCGGCGCGAGGTGCGCGAGGAAGTCGGCGTCGAAGTGGCCGGCATCACCTACTTCGCGAGCCAGTCGTGGGCGTTCCCGCATTCGCTGATGATCGCCTACACGGCGGAATACGCGGGCGGCGAGCTCAACCCCGACCGCAACGAGATCGCCGACGCGCAGTGGTTCGCGCTCGACGCACTCCCCGCCCTGCCGTCGCACGTGTCAATCGCTCGGCGGCTGATCGACGCGACCATCGCGCGGCTCGCCGGCGACGCCGCGCGATCCTGATAGAATTGCGCGCCGTGTTCGCCAGCCGCACCGATCTTCGTCCCGCCGGTCCGCCGATGTCGCGCTTCGTCCTTCTGCTCGCGAGCGTGATTCTCTCCGTCGCGGGCACCACCGGCCACGCGCAGGACGGCCGCGACCTGACCGAGGAAGCGCGCAAGCTTTACGTGCAAGGCTTGAAGGAGGCAGCAACCCTCGTCAAGGACAAGCAGTACGAGAACGCGCTCGCGAAGCTCGACGTCCTGCTTACGCAGCGACCCCGCGAGCCGCAGGCGCGATTCCTGAAGGGTGTCGTGCAGACGGAGGAAGGCCACGCCGACGCCGCGATGGCGACGTTCACCGCGCTCACCGAGGATTACCCCGAGCTGCCCGAGCCGTGGAACAACCTCGCGGTGCTGCGCGCGAAAAAAGGCGAGTACGAAAGTGCGCGGGTGGCGCTGGAGACCGCCGTCAAGTCGGCGCCCGACTGGGGTGTCGCGCACGAAAATCTGGGCGACATCTACGCGCGGCTCGCCGCCGCGGAGTACGATCGGGCGGCGAAGCTCGACAAAGGCAACAAAACGGCGGCAGCGAAGCTCACCCTCGCGCGCGAGCTGCTGGTCCCGAAAAAATGAACCTTGAAAGGAGTGTTTCGATGTTGCGACGTGCCCTTCTGATCGCTGTTGCCGCAACGTGCGCGGCGATCGCCCTTCCCGTCTTCGCTGCCGGCAATCCGCAGGTCGAGTTCGACACGACCGCCGGCAAATTCGTGGTCGAGCTCAATCCCGAGGCGGCACCCGCGACCGTCGCCAACTTCCTCGATTACGTGAAGGCCAAGCATTTCGACGGCACGCAGTTCCATCGCGTGATTCCCGGCTTCATGATCCAGGGCGGCGGCTTTACGGCCGACTTCAAGCAGAAGCCGACGCGGCCTTCGATCGTCAACGAGGCACAGCAGTCGAGCAAGGCGGGGCTTCTCAACGTTCCCGGCACGATCGCGATGGCGCGCACCGGCGACCCGAACTCGGCGACCGCGCAGTTCTTCATCAACGTCGCCGACAACAAGTTCCTGAATTTCCGCTCGCCCGATCCGGCCGGAATCGGCTACACCGTTTTCGGCAAGGTGGTCTCCGGCATGGACGTCGTCGACAAGATCGCGAAAACGCCCACCGGCAGCGGCGGGCCGTTCCCGAAGGACGTCCCGGTCGAGAAGGTCGTCATCAACAAGGCCGTCATCGTCGACGCCAAATAGAGACGCGCCATGGTCATCCTGCATACGAATCACGGCGACATCACGCTCGAGCTCGACGCGGACAACGCGCCGGCGACCGTCGCGAATTTCCTCCAGTACGTCCGCGACGGACACTACGACAACACGATCTTCCATCGGGTGATCGACGGCTTCATGATCCAGGGCGGCGGCATGGAGCCGGGGATGAAGCAAAAGCCGACCCGCGCGACGATCGCCAACGAAGCCGGCAACGGGCTCAAGAATCGCAAATACACCGTGGCGATGGCGCGCACGTCGGAGCCGCATTCGGCGTCATCGCAGTTCTTCATCAACGTTGCCGACAACGACTTTCTCGACTACAAGGGCCCGAGCCCGCAAGGCTGGGGTTACTGCGTGTTCGGCAAGGTCGTCGCCGGGCAGGACGTCGTCGACAAGATCAAGGGTGTGCCGACGGGCAACAGCAGCTTGCACCAGAACGTGCCGCGCGACGACGTCGTAATCCAGCGCGCCGAGGAAACGGCGTAACGGAGAATCTCGGACGGCGTTGCCGGAACGCTCAGGCGCTCGCGGCCGGATGACCCTGCCGCTCCGACCCCGATGAAGCCGACGCTCTTCCTGTCCGACCTGCACCTTTCCGCGGAGCGCCCCGCGCTGCTGGCGGCGTTTCGCGCCTTCTGTGCGGGACCGGCGCGCAGCGCAGCGGGCGTCTATGTGCTGGGCGATCTGTTCGACGTCTGGATCGGCGATGATCAGCTGGACGAGCCGCTCGCCACGGACGTCGCCGCGACGCTTGCCGAAGTCACTCGCGCCGGCGTGCCGATCGGCGTCATCGCCGGCAACCGCGATTTCCTCCTCGGCGAGCGTTTCGCGCGCGCGTCGGGCGCGACGCTCCTTCCGGAACAAATCGTCGTCAACGTCGCCGGAACGCCGACGCTGCTGCTGCACGGTGACGAGCTGTGCACGGCCGATGTCGGCTACCAGCGTTTTCGGCGCATCGCGCACAATCCGCGCTGGCAGCGGCGCTATCTGGCGCTTCCCTACGCGTGGCGCCTTCGCATCGCGCGCTGGCTTCGCGGCCGGAGCCGCATGGCGACCGCGGTCAAGCCCGAGAAGATCATGGACGTCGAGCCGCACGCTGTCGACGCGGCGTTTCGAGCCGCGAACGTTACCCGGATCATCCACGGCCACACGCACCGTCCTGCGCGCCACCACCTCGTCGTCGATAGCCGCGAGCGCGAGCGCTGGGTTCTCGCCGACTGGTACGAGCAGGGCAGCTATCTCGAATTCGACGCCTCCGGCGGGAGGCGCCACGATATCCCGGCGTCCACGGGTTGATGGTCGCGGCGCCGCGCCGCGCCGCGATTCGACGTTTCGTCTAACCGGCCAGTGCTTGCGCGAAATCCGCAAGCAGATCTTCGCTGTCCTCGATGCCGACCGAGATCCGGATCAGCGAGTCGTTGATGCCCATCGCAGCCCGGCGCTCGGGCCCCATTTCCCAGAAGATCGTGTGCGCGACCGGAATCGCGAGCGTCCGGTTGTCGCCCAGGTTCGACGACGAGACGACGATCTGCAGACGGTTGAGGAAGTCGAAGCAATCGATCCCGCTCGCGAGCTCGAACGCGAGGAGCCCGCCGAAACCGCCGAAGAGCTCCTTCGCGAGCGCGTGCTGCGGATGCGCGTCGAGGCCGGGATAGTGGACGGCGCTGATGTTGGGCTGCGCAGCCAGGAAATCGGCGATCGCCTGCGCGTTGGCGCACGTGCGTTCCATCCGCAGCGAGAGCGTTTCGGCGCCAACGGCGATGTGATGCGCCTGTTCCGCCGCGAGCGTCGCGCCGAAATCGCGCAGCCCCTTCTTGCGCAGCTGCGTGATCCCCCACAGCGCCGGCTTCGCCGTCTTGTAGGTGTCGGCGATCCCGGCAAAGCGCGTCCAGTCGAAGAGCCCGCTATCGGTGATGCTGCCGCCCAGCGCATTGCCGTGCCCGCCGATGTACTTGGTGAGCGCGTTGACGACGAGACCCGCGCCGACGCTCTTCGGCCGGAACAATGCCGGCGAGGTCATCGTGTTGTCGACGATGTAGAGAATGCCGCGCGCGGCGCAGAGCGCCCCGATGCGCGCGAGATCGGCGACCTGCGTGCGCGGATTGGCGATCGTCTCGACGAACACGAGCTTCGTCGCCGGCGTGATCGCCGCTTCGACCGCCGCTGCATCGGTGGCGTCGACAAGCCGCGGCGAGGCGAGGGAGTGTTCATTTATCGTTCCGCGAAAGCAAAAAGCCCGTTCAACTTCCGCTGAACGGGCTTCACGCGTCGATCGAAACAGATCTGCGACCGGTGCGCTTCGGGCCTCGCTTTAGCGGCATTTGTCACGCGCCCGCAAGCTGAAGCTCAAATCGGCGCAAATGTCGATTATCCGGAACGCGCGGCGAATGTCAAACGTCACGCGTTGTTACTTCAATGGCTCCAGCCGCTCGAGCAGCGTCGGGATCAGCTCGCTGACCGTCGGATGGATATGCATCGCCCGCTGGATCACCGTATAGGGCGCCCGTGCATACATGATGTCGAGCAGCATATGGATCACCTCGTCGCCCTCGATGCCGAGCAACGCCGCGCCGAGGAGGCGTTTCGTGTCCGCGTCGACCAACACCTTCATGAACCCGGCCGTCTCGCCCCGCTCCTTGGCGCGCCCCACCCGCGTCATCGGCATCGTCGCGACGAGCGCGTTGATACGCTTCTCGCGCACCTCGCGCTCGGTCATTCCGGCGCGGCCGAGCGGCGGGTCGATGAACAGAGCGTACGTCGGAACGCGGTCGGTCACGCGCCGCGTTTCGCCATCGAGGACATTCGCGGCGACGATTTCGTAGTCGTTGTACGACGTATGCGTGAATGCGCCGCGGCCGTTGACGTCGCCCAGCGCCCAGATCCCCGCGACGTTCGTCTGCAACAGATCGTCGACGACGATGTAGCCGCGCTTGTCGAGCACGATTCCCGCGCGCTCGCAATCGAGGTCGTCGGTGTTCGGGCGGCGACCGGTCGCGAGCAGCAGATGCGAGCCGACGATCTCGCGCGGCTCCTCATCGCACTCGACGCCAACCGCGACCCCGTCGCCCTCGCGGCGAACGGCAAGACACTCCGCCTTGAGCCGGATCGTGATGCCTTCCGCTTCCAGAATGTCCTTGATCGCCGCCGACACCTCCGGATCCTCGCGGGCAATCAGGCCGGACATCATCTCGACGACGGTGACCTCGCTGCCGAAGCGGCGATACATCTGCGCGAATTCGAGCCCGATGTAGCTGCCGCCCACGATGACCAGATGGTGCGGCAGCGTGTCGATGTCCATCATCGTCACGTTGTCGAGATGCGGAACGTCGGCAATGCCGGTGATCGCGGGGACGCTCGCACGCCCGCCGACATTGATGAAAATCTGCGGCGCTTCGAGCAGCCTATCTCCGACGCGCACTGCATGCTGGCCCTCGAACCGCGCATGTCCTTCGATCACGGTGACACCCGGCGTCCCCTTGAGCCAGTCGGCGACGCCATCGCGCGATTGCCGGACCACGGCGTCTTTGCGTGCCTTGACCGCCGCCATGTCGACGCGCACGCCGGGTGGCACGACCACGCCCCAGCGGGCTGCGGTGCGCGCAACCTGGGCCGCCCGCGCGCTCGCGATCAGTGTCTTGGTCGGGATGCAACCGTTGTTGACGCATGTGCCGCCGAAGAGCTTGCGCTCGATGATCGCGGTCTTGCGGCCCGCTTTGGCAAGCCGCACGGCGAGTGCAGGGCCGGCCTGCCCGGTGCCGATGACGACGGCGTCGTAATGGTCACTCATCCGTGCTCCTCCAAACGCCGTCGTCCTCGCGAGCGCGGGGACCCGGTGACCTTCGTCGAAGGACGCTTGGTTCCCGCCGCCGCCGGAACGACGATATTCCGAAGTCCCCCGGGTACAACTCGAAAGTCTACGCCGCCACCACGCACAGCGGCATCAGCGCGCGACCATCGCCTTGAGTGTCTTGAGGCGCTCGCTGCCTGCCGTCTTTTCGCGCGCCGCCTCGTCCGCGGACAGCGGCGCTCCTGACCAGCGCAAATCCTCCTGCGCGAGCTCGGCCAGGAATCGCGACGGCTGGCACTCGACCGCTTCTCCCGCGCGCTTGCGCCGGCGGCAGTAGGAAAGATGAAGGCTGCGCTGTGCGCGCGTGATTCCGACGTACAGCAGGCGTCGCTCTTCGTCGATGTTGCCCGCGGCGACGGCTTCCCGGTGCGGCAGCAGGCCCTCTTCCAGCCCGACGATGAACACGTGCGGAAACTCGAGCCCTTTTGCGGCGTGCAGCGTCGACAGCCGGACGGCATCGGGCTCTCGCCCCTCCTGCCCTTCGAGCATCGTCAGCAGCGCGATCGTTTGCGTGAGCTCGATGAGATTCCGGCGATCGGCCTCGCCTTTGGCGGTGAGCCAATCGATGAAGTCGCGCACGCTTTGCGAGCGCACTTCCGCCTGCTTGCGATCGCAGGATGCGGCGAGGAAATCCTCGTACCCGATCTCGGCGATAAGCTCGTTCAGAAGCCGTCCCGCCGGTTCCCGTTCCGCGCGATAGCGGAGGCCGTTGACGAGCGACGTGAACTCGCCGAGGACCTCGCGCTGGCGCGCCGGAATCTCGGCCGCCGCCTCGTCGGCAAACGTGGCGGCGAAGAGGCTCTCGTGCCGCGCAGCACCGATCCGGCCGAGCTTTTCGAGCGTCGTCGCGCCAACGCCGCGCTTCGGCGTCGTCACTGCGCGAATGAATGCGGGATCGTCGTCGTCGTTCGCGATCAGACGGAGATAGGCGACGAGGTCCTTGATCTCGGTACGCTCGAAGTACGACTGCCCACCGGAGATTTCGTAGGGAGCGTTCTGCGCCCGCAGCTGGCGCTCGAACAGCTTCGCCTGATGATTGCCGCGATAGAGGATCGCGTAGTCGGCATAGCGGCCACGATGCTCGAACCGGTGGGCAAGCAACCGGCGCACCACGCCTTCGGCCTCGGCCTCGTCGTCCGCAGCAGGAGTCACGCGGATCGCATCACCGTGACCATGCTCGCTCCACAACTTCTTGTCGAAGAGCTTCGGATTGTTGCCGATCAGCGCGTTGGCCGAGCGCAGGATGCGTACCGTCGACCGGTAGTTCTGCTCGAGCTTGATCACCTTGAGCGTCGGATAGTCCTTGGGCAGCTGCGCGAGATTGTCGAGCGAAGCGCCACGCCAGCCGTAGATCGCCTGGTCGTCGTCGCCGACTGCGGTGAATGTCGCCCGCTCGCCGGTGAGAAGCCGCAGCAACCGATATTGCGCCGGATTGGTGTCCTGGTATTCGTCGATCAGCAGATGGCCACAGCGCTCGGTCCAGCGGGCTCGCACGCCGGCGTTGGCTGTGAGCAGCGCGATCGGCAGCGCGATCAGGTCGTCGAAATCGACTGCCTGATACGCGCGCAGCGTGTCGTCGTAACGCTGGTAGGCGCGCGCCATCGCGGCCTCGGCGTCGTTACGCGCCGCAGTCAAAGCGGCTGCCGGCGCCACAAGCGCGTTCTTCCACTGGCTGATCGCTCGCTGCGCCGCGCGTGCGCGGGCACGATCCGTGGTCGCGACGAGCTCCGCGACGATCGGCTCGATGTCATCCGGATCGAGGATCGAGAACCGGGGCGAAAGACCGAGCGCCTTCGCGTCGCCGCGCAGGATCTTCAGGCCGAGCGCGTGGAACGTCGAGATCGTGAGTTCGTCGCCGAGCGCGCGCTTCGCGTTTGCCTGCAGCAGAACTCCGACACGCTCGCGCATTTCGCGCGCCGCCTTGTTGGTGAACGTGATCGCCGCGATCCGTTTCGGATCGTGTCCGGTTTCGATCAGGTGCCCGATCTTCGCCGTGATGACGCGCGTCTTGCCGCTGCCGGCGCCTGCCAGCACCAGCAGCGGGCCATCCTGATAGCGCACGGCTTCGCGCTGCGCGTGATTGAGCGGGAACGACATCGAGGGAAGGAACGCGGACGCGCGGATGCTAAGATTCGCATCGATTCTAGCAGGCTGGCGCGCAGCCGCTCGTGTCTCGCCGCGCCCGTCGGCGTCACCCGTTCCCATGAGCCTCTACGCGATCGGCGACATCCAGGGCTGCCACGCCGAGTTCCGCCAGCTGCTCGAGCTGATCGACTTTTCGCCGCACAAGGATCGGCTGTGGCTCGTCGGCGATCTCGTCAACCGCGGACCGGATTCGCTCGGTGTGCTGCGTGAAGTGAAGGCGCTGGGCGAGGCTGCCGTCACGGTCCTCGGCAATCACGATCTCCATCTGCTGACCGTCGCGGCAGGACACGCCAAGCCGCATCGTCGCGACACGATCGGGCCCATCCTCGAGGCACCCGATCGCGACGAGCTGATCGATTGGCTGCTGCACCGTCCGCTCGTCGTCATCGAGGGCGAGCGCTTGCTCGTGCACGCCGGGTTGCTACCGCAATGGACGCCGGCGACTGCGCTGATGCTCTCGCGCGAAGTGCAGGCGATGCTCGCGAGCGAGCGCGCCGATGCGTTCCTCGCCGCGCTCTATGGCGACGAGCCCAGAGCCTGGCGCGAAGATCTCGAGGGATTCGACCGGTTGCGCGTCGTCGTCAATGCGTGCACCCGACTGCGCTTCTGCACTGCGGACGGGGTCATGGAGTTCAAGGAAAAGCGCGGCCCCGACCGCGCGCCCGAAGGCTACCAGCCGTGGTTCCTGCACGAGGCGCGGGCGTCCGCGGGAAAGACGATCGTGTGCGGCCACTGGTCGACGCTCGAGCTGAAGCTCGCGCCGAACCTGCTGATGCTCGACTCGGGATGCCTGTGGGGCGGGCCGCTGACGGCGGTCAGGCTCGACGATCGCCGCGTCTATCAGGTCCCGGGCCGATCACCGGTGACGCCAAAGCCGTTCGAATAGCGCGCTCCGCCGCGCGCGCAAGTTCGCGGCGATGACGGCCGCACGCAGGCAGCGCCGGCGCAACGTGGAGCTCGACGACGAGCGCGCGCGATGATCGCCGTCATTATCGTCGCAAGGGCTACGAAAATATCCGAAATCCGGGATTTCACCGACGGCTCACCAGAGGTCTTCGCCGAACGCCTCGTGGTATAGCGACTCGATGACGTCGCGATCGACGCGGTGGTTCTGCCCGCCGCGGGTCGCGATCTTCACCGACCCCATGAGCGCCGCGAGCCGCCCTGTTTTTTCCCATTCCCAGCCGTGGCCGATTCCGTACAACAGGCCCGCGCGGTAAGCGTCACCGCAACCCGTAGGATCCACGAGCGCTTCCGGGCGCACCGCGGGGATCGTCAGCGTGCGGCCGTCGACATGGATGCGCGACCCGTCGGCGCCCAGCGTCTCGATCAATGCGTCGACTCGTCGCGCGATCGCGGCGAGCGTCAAGCCGGTGCGCTCGGCGAGCAGTCGCGCCTCGTAATCGTTGACGGCGAGATAGCTCGCCGCATCGATCATCTCCATCAGCTCGGCGCCGGAGAACAGCGGGAGGCCCTGGCCAGGATCGAAGATGAAAGGAATGCGCCGCTCGGCGAATTGCGCGACGTGCGCGCGCATGCCGTCGCGTCCGTCGGGCGCGACAATGCCAAGCGCGATGTCCTCGACGTCGCCGACGCGGTTTTCGTGCGAGCTGTTCATCGCGCCCGGATGGAACGCGGTGATCTGGTTGTCGTCGAGGTCGGTAATGATGAACGCCTGCGCCGTGTAGGTTCCGGGCACGGTGCGCACGCCATCGACCGCGATGTCGAGCGTGCCGAGCCGCTCGCGGTAGGGCGCGCCGTCGTCGCCCAAGGTCGCCATCACAACGGGCTCGCCCCCGAGGCCTTTGAGGCTGTAAGCGATGTTTCCTGCGCAGCCGCCCCATTCGCGGCGCATCTCTCCGATCTGGAACGATACCGACAGCACGTGCACCTGCTCGGGCAGGATGTGGCGCGCGAAGCGGTCCGGAAACACCATGATGGTGTCGTACGCGAGCGAGCCGCAGATGAGCGTGCGAGGAGCCATGAGTGGGGGTCCGGGCAAGACAGGACGCGGGATTCTAACCCGGGCCCTTCCCGGCTCCTCGCGCTCCGCGTTGCCCCCCGATGCCCTACTGCTTCGTCAGGCCCGGCTCGACGACGACGAACTCGTAGCCGAGCCGGGTTTCGCCGCCTTTTGCGCCGCTCCACATCAGGCAATACTCCTGCGCGACTGTTGCCGTGAAGTCGCCCTTCTGCTCGGAAACCGATTCGCTGCGGATCGGATAGCGGACTTGCTTCCTTGCGTGGTAATGGAGGTTGAACTCGCCGGGCCGGTCCAGCTTGAAGTTGTATTGGACGCGCTGCTGCGGCTCGAGCGAGAAGCAGTCCTCGTGGATCTTCCCCGGTTGCAGCACCACGTCGACATGGCGCGGAAGCGCGTGCGCAAGCGGATAAGGTCCGGCGGCCAGGCAAGCGAGCAGTATCGAAAGTGGGCTTCGCAATTGCATTTCGGCGCTCCTCCAAAACAAAGAGGGCGGACCTCGAAAGTCCGCCCTCGCATCTTCGCGGTGGCATCACCCGCCACGCGATCCAGTGACTACTGCGGCCGGCCGCCGGCCTCCAGGGCCCAG
>WNFY01006101.1_pt1 | contig 11159 bp, 10 predicted proteins | sample 5400091 | NCBI WGS metagenome assembly WNFY01 (sample SAMN13153364, study PRJNA577476) | soil metagenome | isolation source: 60 cm soil or saprolite under grassland replicate 1 | place: USA:California | collected 2016-06-15
GGCGGCTGCGTTCGCGCTGGTCAGCGCCGACCTGGAAGCCGGGCTGGAGTCGCTGTGGGCCCAGCTGCAACGCCACGTCGCCGGGCAACTCCACGACGACGTCGCCCTGCTCCTCGTCGAACGCAGCAGCTGACCCCGCTGGCCTAGCCAGCCGTCACACTTGGTCGGTCTCGGTGGCCTGGTCGAGCAGGTGGAGCGACCACCTCACCGCCGCCGGCGACTGGGCCAATGACTGTGGCCCGGTCGAGGCGGAGCCGGTCACCGGTCATCGACTGGAGCTCGGTGGGCGCGGTGACCAGGGACGCGTAGGCGGCGCGAAGGCGAAGTCGCAGAACAGGCAGCGGAAGCCTTGGCTGGGCTGGGCCAGCTGCACCAGCAGCAGCTCGCGGTTGCACGACCCACAGCCGACACCGATGGTCATCGGGTTGCCTCCGTGGTGGTTGTGGCCGGTTGCCCGTCGAGCGTCCGCCGGCTGCGCGCGTGTCGTGCCCGCTGGAGCCCGTCGATGAGGACGTCCAGGCCGGCGGTGAACCGCTCGTCGCGGTTGTCGACCCAGACGTGCTCGCCGAGGGCGACCAGGGCGGGGAAGCGGTCGGCGGGCAGCTGTAGTCGATGACCAGGAAGAAGGCCAGGCCGGCCTCGTGGTTGGGGAACCCGGCAGCCTGCAGCGGCATCAGGAACGCCTCAGCCACCGCGAGCGAGTGCGGTCCCAGCGGGTCACGCAGCTGCAACAGCCCGGCGACGCCAGGATGGCCCTCGAGCACGGTGCGGAGCCGATGCGCGAGCACCTTGATCTGCTGGGTCCAGGCCAGGGCGGTGTCGAGGTGGCAGTCGACCTCGGCGAGCACGCCGTCCAGCACCAGGTCCTGGAGTTGCTCCTTGTTGCGCACATGGCGGTAGAGCGCGCCGGGGACCACCCCAAGACGCGCGGCCAGGGTGCGCATGGTCAGCGCCCCCACGCCCTCCTCGGCGATCACCGTGAGTGCCTCGGCGACCACGCGCTCGCGGGTGAGCGGGGGACGGCGGTCCGCGACGGCCATCGGAGCGTTGAACCACAGCGTGTGCGACTCCCGCTGGTGGTCAGGGGGCTCGTCAAGTGGCGCCTTCGCCTCCTGCTTCATGTTCACGCTCCTGAACAACGACCTTGACAGTAAACAACGATTTTGACAGTATACACTGTTTACCATAGGCTGTGCTCGCTCGGCACGTGCACTCGGCAAGTGCATCCGCTCCACCTGGACTGCGTCGTCCCCGAGTCCTCGGGCCGCCGATGGTCCATGCACGAGGGAGAACCGATGATGGGGACCCAGACTGGAACACCCCCGCAGGTGATCCCGACGTTGCCATTTCCCGTGCCCCGCCTGGCCGCGCTCGCCCGGCATGCCACCCCGCACCTGCTCGAGACCACGCTCATCCCGCTGGGCTTGTTCTACGGCGGGTTGCAGCTGTTCGGCCTGTGGGGCGCGCTGCTGGCCGCGCTGGTCTGGTCCTACACCTCACTGCTGCGCCGGCTACTCACCCGCCGCCGGGTACCGGGCATGCTCCTGCTCGCAATCGTCGGCCTGACCGCCAGGACCGCGCTGGCACTGGCCACCGGCAGCGCGTTCCTGTACTTCCTGCAGCCAACCATGGGGACCGGGCTGGTCGCCGGCGTGTTCCTGGGATCGGTACTGCTGGGGCGGCCACTCGCGCAACGCCTGGCCGCCGACTTCCTGCCCCTGCCCGAGGCGCTGCTCGCCCGCCCCGGCATACGCCACTTCTTCCAGCGCGTGTCCCTGCTGTGGGCTGGGGTGTTCCTGGCCAACACGGGCATCAGCCTGTGGCTGCTGGTCAGCCAGTCACTGGCGACCTTCCTGTGGACCCGCACGGTCGCCTCGCTGGCCCTCACCGGTCTGGCCATCGCCGCCTCCACGTGGTGGTTCCGCCACTGCGTACGCGCCACCCCAGCAGCGTAGCGGACCACCACGCCAACTCCTCCTTGGTCAGCGGCCTGGTCGCAGTGCCCAGCAAGGTGGCCGGGTCTTGAGGGCCCAGGTATTACTGCTGGCCGCCGAAGGCGGCGCGGTGATCGGCGGCGAACTGCTCAAACGTCCGCGGTGGGCGTCCGATCAGCGTGGCCACATCGTCAGTGACCCCGCCGGCGTGGCCGGCCGCCATCATGATGTTGAGCTCGATCAGGCGGTCGACCAGCCAGCCGGGCAGGCCAGCGCCGGCCAGCGCCCGGCGGAAGGTGACGGGCCCGACGTCGACGTAGCCGACCTGGCGGCCGGTGGCCGCCGACAGCCGCTCGGCCACCTCATCCCCGGACAGGGCCTCAGGCCCGGTCAGCGCGTACGCCTTGCGCTGGTGGCCGGGGCTGGTGAGCACCCGGGCGGCCACCGCGGCGACGTCGCGGAGGTCGATGTAGCTGGTCCGGCTGTCGCCGGTCATGCCGCACAGGGCGCCCTGTACGGCGACGGTCTGCGCCGACGCCAGAAAGTTCTGCATGAAACCGCTCGGCAGCAGCAGGGTGTACGGCAGGCCCGACTCCACCAGGTGCCGGTCGATCTCGCCATGCCAGCGGCCGAACGGCACCGACGCGTCCGGGCTGGACCCCAGCACCGACAACGCGACCACATGCCCGACCCCGGCCCGCTTGGCCGCGGCGATGGCGTTGCGTTCCTGCTCGGCCTGGTGGGGGCTCGGCGGCGACAGCAAAAACAGGTGGTCACAGCCGGCCATGGCGGCGTCCAGCGTGTCGGGCTGCTCGAAGTCGCCGAGGACGGTCTCCAGGCCCAGGCGGTGGATCGAGGCTGCCTTCTCGGGCGAGCGGACCAGCGCCCGGGCGGGCGCGCCCGCCTCGGCGAGCAGCCGCACCAGCTTGGAGCCGGTGTTGCCGGTGGCACCGGTGACCAGGATCACGGCTCCTCCAGAGCGTGTGGCGATCGTCGGGGTATCCACCCACATCCCCGCCGCGGACGCCAGTGCATGCCGGGGGAGCCGGCCAGGTTCCCTGCAGCACGTCACCGGTCCGAGGTGCGACAGCGGGGTGCAGCCCAGACACGCTCCAGACAGGCCTCGCGCAGTTCCGGCCGCCCTGTCCCTGCCGAAGTTCAGCCTTCCAGCACCAACGTCACGTTGGCTGACAGGTATTGACGAATCGCGAAGTCCCCTCAGCAATCGTGACAGGGCTGCCAAGGCCAGCGCCCAGGCGTGCTGACCAGGGACGACGCAGTCCCCGACTGCCCCAAGCCCCAACCACGAACTCTCGGCAGATCCAACAGAAGCAGCTTTGCAAGCTCGCCAAGTTCGAGCCGGGAGCTGGCGAGGTCGGCAGTCCTGAGTGGCACGCCGGGGTTTGGGTGCCCCGCACCGCAGGCGAGGAGGAGTGAGCCCGTGACCACCAACGAGACCACCGCCACGCCGACGCCCTGGCCGACCAGAGACCAGGTGATCACCGCGCTCGGCACCATGCAGGACCGTGACGACCTGCACCCCAACTGGCGCAGTGTCCTTGGCAGGCTGCGCCCGGAAGCCGAGCGCCACACCGCCCTGCGCGCCGCCCGGGAGCTATGGAGCGCGAGCGCCAGGCGCTGGCCGGCGAGACCGGCACCGAGCCGGTCCACGCCCGCCCGTCCGGTGAGTTGGCGGTCTTCGACGCGATCGCCAAGGTGGGGGAGCTGGAGACCATGGCGCTGTGCCGCTACGCCTGCTGCGCCCAGGCCGCCTTGGAGCTGGTCGCCACCGGCGCCGCTCCGGCGTCCTGGTCCGAGCCGCTGCCCGGCGAGCGGCCCCGGGTCGACGGCGCCGGACTGCCGCTGCTGCCGGAGCCGGGGGAGGGACTCGGCGACCTGCGCGTGCCCGAGACCCTGGTAGACGCGCCCGGCGTCGACCTGCTACACGTAGCGCTCCGGCAGTTCGCTGCCCTGGAGGCCGCCGCCCAGGAGTGGGAGGACACCTTCGGCTGCAACGAGTACTGCGATGAGCTCGAGGACGGCTGCCACGGCGGACCGCATCCTCGAGCACATGATCGACGAGGCCAACGAGATCGAGCGGGAGATGGAGCGCGCGCCTGAGTACCTGGCCGACTACGCCGACGCGGCCGCCTGGACGCTCACCCACGGGCTGCGAGACCGGCTCCGAGCCACGGCCAGCGCCGAAGGGCGACGGGGAGAGGGATCCTGATGCCCGGGTTGCGGCTCACCATCGGCGCCCGCGAGCAGATGAAGCCGGCAGGGACGCCGCCTGCCGGAAGTGGCCGACCAAGGGCAGGCTCCGCTGCGAACTCCACGGCAGGACGGCACCGCAGGCCAGGGCTGTGGCGGAGGCGCCACGTGAGGGCGGCCGCAGAGGCAGCCGCTGAGCGAGGAGGCCACCATACTCGGTGAGCTGGTCGGCGCCCGAGCTGCATCGGCGACCGGGTGTCCGCCTGCGGGTGCGTCCCGCACGCTCCGAGGAGCTGCGCCCGCATGCTGAGCAGGCAGCCGAGCAGCAGGCTGAAGCGGATGCGGAAGGACTGTCCTGACGCCCGGGGCGGGGCCGACCCACTGCCCGGAGCCCGTCAGGTGGCGCGGACGCTTCCGGGGCGGCAACGACGTGGTGTACCGAGTGGACGCCTGCTACGGTCACCGCGGCCCGCTCGAGGATGCTCGGCCGATCAGCTCCTGAGCGCGGCTATTGCTTCGCCTTGTAGTGCTCGATCGTGTCCTTCATCTCGGCCAGCAGCGTCCTCGTGACGTGACCGCGGATCGCCTGGTCCGTCCTCCACTTCGCGTTCTTGTTGCCGCCCATTTGAGGGTCCGTACGTACCTTCTCCGTGCGAATATGCATGGTCGCACGCTGGTCCCGCTCCTCCGACAGCGACCGGCGGAACAAGTAGAACGCGACGATGCTCACCAGGTATGGCGAGACGCCGAACTTGCGGGCCGCCTTCTTCTCCGCGTCACCCTTCGCCGCGATCTCGATCTCCGACCTGCGCACCTTGACGTTCCCGGGAAGATCGAGGTACGCCCTCGCTGCGGTCTCGCCCCAATCGTCGACCGGCCTGATGTGCTTGACCAAATGACCAGGCTTCTCCGCCAACTGCCGAAAGGGTTCGACGATGGCGTAATCGACATCGTCAGGGACCTCGGGAGTTGCTGCCGGCTGTGGAGCGTCGGCAAACGCCTCCCCGCGAAGCGTGTTGCGCAGATGCGACTCTGGCGTTGTCCAGCCGGCCCGATCACCTATGCGCAGGTGGATCCACCTATCGCCGGGAAAGAGGTCCGGGAGCTGCAACGGCGCGTAGATGAGCGTCAAGGCGAAGAACTCCTCGAGCGACAGCGGACGGTCGCCGGCCTCGATCGCTGCCACCGTCGACTGTGTCCAGTCCAATCCCCACACCCGCGCGTAGCCGGCGACCTGGTCCTGGCGTAGACCGCGTTCGGTGCGGAGCGCGCGGAGCCGGGCTCCGATGGCCTGGGGCAGGGAAGGCTGTTCATCGCTCATCGTTGCGCAACCGTAGCCGAGCATGCACTGCCGGTCAAGAATCTGTCCATCGGTGCTTGACCGTGATCGAGCGCGTATGCTCCAATGCTCGCGCACGCCCACCGAGATGCTTGAGGGAGGTCATAGAACACCGTCATCGCCCAGGGCGGCGATGAGCTGCAGAAGCGGCTCGACGCGCTGAGGCCCAGGTCTGCAGCCTGGGCCTCAGCCAAACCGGAGCCTGGAGCTTCGTTTGCTAGGCGACCTCCAGGCCCCACACGGGCACGTAGCTCAATGGAGTCAGAGCACCCGCCTGCTAAGCGGGAGATTGCGCGTTCGAGTCGCGCCGTGCCCACATCGCGATTCTAGAGCGCTCACAGTCGTGGGCGCTATGACCGGCCCTCACCCTTCACGGGACGAGGCGGACGACGGCGCCGCCAGCGGCGGAGACGGAGCAGCAGCAGCGCCCGGCCGTGGTGCTGCTCCGCTGACTCTGTGCTCCCTGCGGTCGCTTGCGCGTGGTGGCCATGGCGATCACCCCTGCGAGCTCGGGTCGGCCCAGGTGGTGGCCGCAGGCTTGCCGCCGCCGCTCAGCAGGCCGTCCGGGTCATTGATGGGGGCCGGCGCCGTCGAAGGCAGCGGCGCCCGAGTTGACGAGCTGCTCGGCCGCGATGGCTTCGGCGTTGCGCGCGGTCGCCTCGGCGGAGCGAACGCCGTCGAGGGCCACCTGCGCCATCTCGGCGCTGGGCGGGCGCCTCCTTGGCAGGGGCGCAGGTACCGCCTGATGCCGTGCGGACCGAGAGCGGACCACAGCATGTCCGGGCGACCTCTCATCAGGGCGCCCGATGCGTCCGACCGTTTCACTCCCTATTAGTATATAGGGGATTATTAGGGCGTATGTCGCTACGGCAGTCTCAACCACATGACGTAGCCATGAATACGCAGATTGCGGATTGCTTTAGCCAGTTGCCTTGCTGACGCGGAGCGGGTAGCATCCGCGGCGATCACTCGGAGGGTGACCAGCAGCACCTGCCCCCACCGAGTGACCGCGGGCCCCGTAGCTCAACAGGACAGAGTCCGCGACTCGCATCTCGGGAATGGGGGTTCGAGTCTTCCCCCGCCTCCGTCCCGGCTGCGACGGCTCGGTGTGCTGGGTCCCGTCCAGAAAGGGAGCTTGATGCAGATCGCCACCGCCTTCGACCTGTTCCAGACCGAGGTCAACGCCGATCCGACCGCGGTGAAGGAGGGGCGCCGCCGCCGAGACCTGTTCGGCGACGCCTTCAACCCGCTGGACGAGGTGGTGCGGGCCATTCCCTCGGGCGCGCTGGCGCGGCGCACCCAGCTGGACCCGATCCATGACGTCGACCTGATCATCGAGTTCGTACCCACGGAGCACCCGGACTGGGGCACGCCGGGCCGCTCCGCCGGTGACGCGCTCACCCACGTGGCCGGAGTAGTGACCGACCTGCTCGGTGTGAGCAGCGGCGCCGTGGCCCGCGAGGTGCGGCGCATGCTCAAGCGCAACCACGTGGTCCGATGCTTCCTCGACGACCCTGACGACCCTGAGATCGAGTACCCCTTCGCGGTAGAGGTCGCCCCCGCCCTGCGGCAGGCGGACGGCACCCTGCTGCTGCCTGAGCGCTATAGCTCTCGGTGGATCACCGCGGACCCGGAGGATCTCATCCGCAGGGTCGGTGCTCGGCAGGAGGCCTGGTCGCAGTTTGTGCCGCTGGTCCGGGTCGTCAAGTCCTGGAAGAACACTCGCCGACTGGATGCGAAGAGCCTGGTGATGGAGGTGCTGGCGTTGCGCTGCCTCCCGGTCGACAACCGGCCGCGGGCGCTGGCCCGGTTCTTCACCGCGGCGGCCAGCGACGTGATGGGCGGGGTATTCGACCCGGCCGGGCACTGCGGAGAGATCCAGCCGGACCTGGATCGCAGCCACCTCCGCGAGCGTCTTCTGGCTGCAGGGGACCTGGCCAGCCGGGCCCTTGCCGCCGAGGCAGCCGGCGATCTCGACCGGGCGGTCTGCCTGTGGCGGCAGCTGTTCGGCCCGACGTTCCCCGAGCCACCTTCCGGGTGCCCTGACCGGTCCGCCAGCGCGATCGGCGACCACACCGCCACGCTTACCGGGGCAGCCGTCGGTGCGCCGCGGCGGCGGATCCGGGACATCCCCCAGGGCTGATGGTGGCTGGCCCTGAGTTCCGCGCCAGCGAACCCGTCACGGCGGCGGCCCTGGCCGCCGCTGCCCTGACCTGGTGGCAGGTGGAGCCCGACTTGCTCCGCCGAGAGCAGCGGGCGATGACCGCCCTCGCCCCCGAGCTGGCCTGGGTACCGGCCGGCCCAGGCGGGTGGGCCGGGTTGGCGCCGATCTGGCCGTTCGAACGGCCAGCGCCACCTGGCCTGATAGGCCTGCTGGCTGGGCGGCGACTGCAGCTGGAGGTTCAATACGGGCACGCCTTCCCGGTGGTCGCGCCCAAGGTCTGGTCGATCGACCCGCAGCCCACGTTGGAGCAGCGGACACAGCATGCTTGGCATGTCAATGGGGATGGCAGCCTGTGCCTGCTCAGGGATGCCGCCGCATGGACCGGCAGGGACCCGGCCGCCGAGCTGGTGGTCAAGGCGGCCGGGTGGTTCATCGAGTACCTGCTGCTGACCGACGGCCGGATCGAGGAGATGACCAGCGCCGGCATCGCCACCGATCCCTGCCTGGACGGGCTTATCACCGAAGCGGCCGGTACTCCGCACGGAGCCGAGCGGAAACCGTCAAGGGCCTCCTCGGCAAGAGCTCCATCTCCGCCCCAAAGCGGCGCCATTCATCCTCCCAATTCCGCAAGCGACCAGCGAGACCTATAGGGTGGAGGCGCCACAGTGACCGGTTGGCTGGTGCTGCTGCCGGCAGCCGCTGCAGACCGCATCGCGGCTGCTACCTGTGGCTGGGGTTATCTCAACCTGGCCATCTCGATTCCGCATCAGCTCGCCGGCGTGGTCGGTGTCGGGGAACGCGACCGGCTGATGCTGCCCACCCTCCTCGGGCTGCCCCGAGGGCACGTGCTGAACTCGGTCGACGTGATCCCCCGCTCGGCGGTGTGGCATCGAGCAGACCCGCTGCTGCACGCGGCCTGGCTGGACTGCCGCCTCCGCGACGCCACCCTGACCACTACCGGGTTCCGTGACCTGCTCACCCGCGGCTGGGTGAACCCGCCCGCCGACCGGCCACGGCTGACCCTCACCCATGCCCCCGGAGCAGAGCTGGCGTGGGCCGCCTGGTGGCTGGACCGACACCAAGCCGCCCCGACCTTCCTGGAGGTCCTGGATCGGCCCGGCCTTGGCTGGGATCAGCTGCGCCCCGGCTGGCCCGTCGACACCCTCCGCGCCGCCCGCGTGACCCTGGTCGGCACCGGCAGCATCGGCGCCGCCGCCGCGCATGCCTTGGCTGCATACGGGGTGGGGATCCTGGCGCTGGTCGACCCGGATCGGCTGCTGGCCCACAACCTCGTCCGCCACCAGCTCACGGCCCGCTACCTGGGCCTGGCCAAGGTCGAGGGGCTCGCCGAGCAACTGGGCGAGGCGTGGCCGCAGCTGACAGTCGAACCGCTCGCCTGGGACGTCGTCGCCGACGCCGACCGAATGCGGCCCCTATTTGCCGCCAGTGACCTCATCGTCTGCGCCGCCGACGGGGTCGCTCCCCGCCGGGTCGTCAGCCACCTCGCACGCCGAGCTGGCCGGCCGGCGGTATTGGCCTGCGTGCTCGAGGACGGCGAGATCGGCGAGGTGCTAAGGCTGCGGCCCTGGCCCACCGCCGGTTGCCTGCTCTGCCAACGGCAGCACCTGACCGCGAGTGGCACACTGGATCCCGAACCGACACTGGACGTCCCGTACGGGCAGGGGACCGCGCACCGGCCGATGACCGCCGTCGCTGGCGACCTCCATCTGGTCGGCCAGCTCGCCGCCAAGGCCGCCATCGCCCTCCTCCTGGAGAACGCCGGTTACCACGAGCAGCTCCTACCCGGCGACCAGCTCGTCGTCGGCCTCCGTCCTAGACCGGGCCTGCCAACCCCGTTCAACCCGAGCCACGCCGGCGCGCTCCGCTGGTCGCCGCTCGGCCCGCCGTTCCCCGGCTGTCCGACTTGCCAGCCTGAGCCGACCCCGCCTCCATCGTCGGCCGACGCCGCGGACCCGGGCCGGTCACCATGACAGTCGGTCCTCCAACTCGACGGCGAGCGGGTCTGACGTGCCGACCGTGACGATCACCGATACCGCCCTGACGGCCATTACCAGTTGCGCCCGGAGCGCGGCCGACGGACGCGAAACCGGCGGCGTCCTGCTCGGCCACCACCGCACCCAGCCCGACCAGCTGCTCGATGTCGTCCACGCCGGCAACGCCGGCCCCCATGCCGTCCGCAGAGCCGACTTCTTCCGCCGTGACGTTGCCCACGCCCAAGCACTCGCCGACCTCGCCTATGTCACCGACGGCAGCGTCTGGCTGGGCGAATGGCACACCCACGCCACTGGTTCGGGACCCAGTGTGCAGGATCTCGTCAGTTACCACCTGCTGCTGGCCGACCCCGAGCTCGACTTCCACCTGTTTCTGGCCGTCATCGCTTTGCCGGGTCCAGACCACGGATGGGACCGACCCCGCCTGTCCGGATGGCTTGTCGCTCCAGGCCAAGCTCGACAGGTCCCGCTGCTGCGACGCACTTTGGAGGAGGTCCCCACCACATGAGTGTCCCGCCGCCCAGCACCGCCGGGACCGTCAGGACGCCAGGTGTCCGACCGCTGGCCCCGGTGTTCATCAGCTACCGCACCTCCGACGGCCGCGACCTGGCCGCGACCCTGGCCTGGGCGCTGCGCAGCACCGGCGTCCCGGTCTGGCACGACGCCACCGACCTGCCACCCGGCGACACCACCCGGCGCCTGCAGGAAGCGCTGACTGCCGGCCTGTCCGGGGCGGTCCTGCTCGTCACCCCGCAGATCCGACGCTCCACCGTGGTCCGCGAGATCGAGCTCCCAGAGCTGCTCGCACTGGAGGCCGACCCGGCGTTCACCTTCGCCGTCGCCAGCACAGTCCGGCGGCGCCCCACCCGCCAGCAGCGCGCCACCAGCCAGCTTCCTGGCCTGGACTTCACCGCCCCGGATCGGCTCCTCGCCCAGCCCGACGGTACCGTGCAACGGTTCAAGCAGTACCCGCTGTTCGCCCCGGATGACGTGGCCACGCTGGCGCGCGAGCTGGCTGCCCAGCGGATGGCGGCCGTCCGGACCCTCCGCGACCCCACCCTGCTGCTCGACATCCAGACCCGACTCGACCCCCGCGGCACCCCACCCGAAGTTCCACTCGCGGTCCGCATCCCTCCACCATCCGTGGGCCGACGGACCCCTAACCCGGCCAGCTGGACCGCCCTGGCCTCTTTCCTCACCGACCTCCCCCGCCTTCTAGCAATCGCCCAGGCGCAGCGGCTCCACGTCCGCGGCGGCGCCCACCTCAGCATCGCGTTCGCGCTCGGCGCGGCCGTCCCCACCACTAGCAGCTGGCCAGTCACCGTCGAAGACCAGACCGGCGAGATCTGGGGAGACTCCGGTTCTGGCATCCCACCGGACATCATCGGGGGGCTACCGACAGCACATGTGGCAGCGCCCGCTGGATCGCCGGTCGCAATCTTCATCGACCTTGTTCCAGCGGGCGCTGCCACATGTGCTGTCGGTAGCCCCCCGATGAT
>WNFY01005749.1_pt1 | contig 11158 bp, 10 predicted proteins | sample 5400091 | NCBI WGS metagenome assembly WNFY01 (sample SAMN13153364, study PRJNA577476) | soil metagenome | isolation source: 60 cm soil or saprolite under grassland replicate 1 | place: USA:California | collected 2016-06-15
TCATATCAGCGGATTTGTTGCATCACCCGAATACGTTAAATTTTAATATACAAAATATTATATAAGCTAAGGATATGTAACATAATGGTCCAAAAAAAGGGTGTACAATTTTAAAAGATGCCGATTGGCACGATTTTAATTTTGGCCAGAATTAGCATAATTTTGGCTAGAATTAATAATTTGGCCAAATTCAACATATCGGGATTTAAAACACCAATCTGCCGATATGCACACTGGCCGAATAATGGCCTATCGGATGAGTTCCATATTTATGAAATTGACGAGTTTAATATGAATATCGGAAGAATTTCAGCAATCCGATATTCCCCTTAATTTACACCGGAATGTTTATGATATATCAGCTATATGTATCGAAACCTGATATTCTAACTATTATTATTTATTCATTTTATTATTTATTTAAATATGTATATTTTTATTTTATTATTGTACTAAATAAACTTTAATTTATTATCAAAATTAAATATATTAATTATACTATAATCTATTTATTTACATTATGTGTTGTTAATGGTTTGGTACATTATTCCAGTTGGTTCAATTCCAACAAACAACTTTCTAAAATTTCTCATTAAGAAGTCGATAGATCATTCCTAAAAAAAAAAAAAAAGGAAAAAAAAAGCATTAGTAAAAAGTAAAATTCAAAGTATGCCTTTGAAACTCACCATCCGGAGCTGCATTATTATACAAAAGAAAGAAGAATCCGATCCTGAACCTTATAGAAAAACGAAAGATGAAAATGTTAGTAAAATGTTTCTTAAAAAGTAAGTTTCAAAATATCGAAACTTACCAGAATTCTCCACCAAAAATCAATGCCACCCACAATGAAACGAAATATTAGTTACATTTCATTAAGTTGATAGAGCCAAATCCTACAAAAATGAAAGAAAAGAAATGTTAATTAAACGTTTCTTAAGCCAATTTCAAAATCTCTCACAACTAGAAAAGTCAGAACTCACAAAATATAAAAAAAAGAAACATTATTATGTTTCTTAAGGTCACTTCCAGAACCCATTCAAAGATATAACGTATTGCATCAAAAATGTGGCCCTAAAGAATCCTAAACCTACAAAATAAAAAAAAAGAACCATCAATACGTTTCTAAAGTTAATTTAATAAGGTTCAAAAGATATATAAATACCATCCGAAAGACCATTCTAGAGAGTTTAAAGCTATAAATTAAAAAAAAAGAAATGTCAAAATGTTTTTAAAGGTTAGTGACGAAACCTATCCCCAAAAAATACCTTACTGTCCAAAATTCCATTCAGAGAAGCTGGAAGCTACAATAAAGAAAAAAATGTTAGTATAACATTTCCTTAAATAAAAAAATTAGTATTGTTTCGAAACTTACCATATCGTTACCCAAGAACAAACCCAGAAGTTAAAAAAGAAAAAAAGGAAATCGTTAGCATTATACATTTCCTAAAAAAAATTGTTCCGATTGATTGCTAGAAACTACAAAAAAAAGGAAGAATAGGAGTGGTTAGACTAGCGTTCCCTTAATAAAATTAAAAAAAACATAATAATAAACTTACTCAGAGTACCGTTCGAAGAAGCTACCAGGTAAATGCTAAAAAAAAGAATAGGAACATTAATTAAATATTAATAAAATAAAAAAAAAATACAAAAAAAAAAAATAAGTATACTTACCAGAATGCCATTCCAAAAGGCCACCAAGTAAAAAACCTAAAAAAAAAATAAATAGGAGCGTTAGTAAGTAGTAACACGTTCCCTTAAATAATAAAATAAAAAAAAAATACAAATAAAATAAATGAATATCGGAATGCCAGTTTCAGTTAAAAAGCTGTTAAGCAAAACCTAGCTATTAGACTAATATTTCCTTAGCTGTTATAATAAATTAAAATATTAAGCGAAAAATAAAAATAAAGTTTAACATAAAAAATTATTATAATAATTTTTATTTCAAGAAATAAAAGTTGTAACTTCGCCATTTAAACATATAATAAATCTGGCCTTGCTAAATTAACAAAAAAACTAAACTTTAAGAAATATGAAGTTTCTTTGGTTTTTCCATAGAAGTTGCAACATCATCAAAAAGATAAAAAAGAGACCTATTTTCATATTCGAGAATGTCCATAATTGAAGATTTTCTCTCAGCATTACCACCATCTTTAACCGTTTGTCTAAAAAAAAAGGAAACCTGTTGATGATTTTTTTTTTCAACAGGAGAGCATGAAAATGACGATATTCCCCATTGTTGATGCATCTCCATGAATTCATGCATATGGCAAACTAAAACATGCATATACGGAGTTATTGCGCTTGGATTATATAACCCTTTTACGATGCGCGTTGAGTTTGGTATTTTCTTGTCAGGGGTTAAAAATAGTTCTAACCATTCTTCAGCCTCAAATTTGAACTGTTGCGGATCATAATTTTTTGATTTAAAAGCATGATAAAGCCATTTAAATCCATCCCATAATTGACGAATTTTATCAGCACGTGAAGGTGGTAAAATTTTTTTTAGATTAAAATTTTCTAAGACCTTCAATTTGTCATCTCCCATTAGAGATGTGTGGTTCCATGAATTGGAATTATGCTCATTCCAAAATTGAAATTTTACACCAATCCGATCCATTTCTTGAGTAATTTCAAAACGACAAATATCATCAAATTGATCAGATTCCTTCAACTCTGCTAGAACCAAACTCCAAAGGCGATCCCAGATTCTGAGCATAACATGAAGTTCATCCGGGATCCAATGGTCTAAGGAGATCATGTGAAAGAGTGGCTTTTTAATATGACCTGGATAATTTGAAAGTGATTCGTTGATCTGTTCCATTTTTTTTTCAATTCCCCAATTAGTTTCACTTTGACTATTTTTTGAAACTTGACACCAAGGACAATAATGATTGGAATTAGGTGAATTAAATCCTAGACAAATGACAAGAAACTTCCAATCAGAGCTAAAATAAAGTTCAAAATTCCAACATATGCCATCAATTATTAGACCATTATTTTTGAGATCATCTAATTCTTGAATGAACGGTGCCATCATAGTTTCCAAAATTTCATACTTTTCACTTCCAGAAAAAAGAACAGTAGTGTAATGTCGATCAGGTACATAAATATTTTGCTTATCATTCAGTATCGCAATTGTAACCATTACATGCTTAATTTTCCTACCAACGTTGCGTCCATCTCCTGAAATCCGTAAATGAATTGTTGGACTACTGACATCTAATATTCCATCAAGAATTAAAATTGGAATAACATATATTAAGATATCTTTTGCACTACGATAGCCACCTTTTCCAATATTTTGATTTACATTATAAAATATTTCTACACCAGAAATATTTGAATCTTCAGCAAAATATAACTCATTTTGTAGTGGAATATCAATATTAGTGATTGCAATTTTTCTGTTCATTGCTTTTGTAATTTTAAGTCGCTGTTCTGATAAAACCCACTCACGATCTAAATTAGACTCTATAGCTGCTATAGCACGATAACCTTCACGACTGATATGATTTTGATCAATTGCTTTTGCTAATGACATAAGTTTTTTAGTATTTTTCTCATTATCCTTTTGATTATAATCAATTATAAAGTCCATGCGATTAACACTATATGATATTTGATTTAAAACAACTTGATCATTGCCATAAATATTAGTTGCTTCAATTTGAACTTGCTCTTTCAAATTGTCACCAAATTTGCGTTGTCTTCTGTATATTGTTGATTTGTTACAATGTTCAATTGGTTTTATTTTAATGTTACTTTCCTTTCTATTCTCTCTAACTTGGTTTAATACTTTTAGGTGAATTCCAAAGAGATGAACTCCAGATATTAATGATCTTTCATTATTTGGAAAAAGCTTCTGAAAAGAATGGTAAAATTTTAATAATTAATTCAATCTTAATAAAAGAATTATAACAACACTCACTTTCAGAACTTCATTGGCCGCTGCTGTTGAAGATGCATTTGAATGTATTTCTTCTAAGAAATTAATACCATACATAATTATGAAAAGTGGTTTGTTATTTACATAGTTAATAGAACATATTACTGTTCGTTTATTCTTTCCACGCCCCCAAGTTGTTTTAACGCGATAACTGTTTGGAATCTTGTACTTAGTCTTGCCTTGAGTATAGGCTAAGACTTGAGGTTCAGGGTAAAAACCTTCTAGTTCAACTTCATAATGGTAACTTCGCCTACCATCAGTATATAATATATAATTCGTTTTTGGGTACTCAGTAATTTCTCTTGGAAAATTTTCATATGTTTTTCTGGCTTTATCTTTTGGCATTTGTAAAATATACAAAATTCAAGCAGTAAATAAGGTAAATATTTATCGGTATTAGGTATTTAAAATCTTTTATATCGAAAAAAAAAATAAAAAAAAGCTGGCTGTTTACACTGTTTACATCGGTAATCAGTTTAAATGTTAATTATAGTGGTGATCAACTTGTAATTTAAGTTTATATATTTATGGTCATAAATAAGCATGTGATATCTCTAAAAGTAACACATTACTTTTTTTATAGTCCATTTTTGGAAAACTATTTTTAGATGGCATTGTTTATTGTATGATATTGCCTTTTTGAATTAGAATGCAATTGTTTATCAGTAGTTCGGTACTCTGCAAAAAAATATTGCCATATCTGCTGACCTGCGGATTTTAGATTTATTTTGTCCTGAAAGTCTTTTTTTTTCTATTTTTGCTAGTAACATCCATTATTATTCCAAAGCGAAGGGAAATTATAAATGTATATTTCGAGGTCGTGGCGTGTATCAAGTTCTAGGTGAAATTTTAAATTCAGACCAATGGGAAAAAAAAGTTTACTCGCAGAATCAACAGACTTATGTTGTATGTCTGGATCAAGTTCCGTTGAATTCTCCTAATTCTCAAAACTAATTAGAAGATGAAGAAATAGATCCTCTTGAACTATTATTACAATCTTCAATTGAAAAACACAAGACAGCTAGATGACCACGATTTTTGCGAGGTGAAGTGTTAATTGAATAGAAAAGGAAAATATCAAAAGAAGCTAATGGGATTGTAAATATAGCGGGATATTTGTATTTTAATTTTTATATCACACAATCACAAGATTTTCATAGTTTGTAATTTTTTCAATATATAGAATAAAATTATAAGTTTTGACGTGTAGATGATTTTTTCCTATTCATAGTTCAATTAGTTCATGATTTTTGTCTTTTAACTGCAATTAATGAAATCGTTTTGAAAAATTACCAAGTTTATAGCATCACAAAGATGGAGAATTACGCTATAATCCTTTTTTTAGGAAGGATTTTTTGAGGGTTATTGCAAACTTTACCACACCATCAATACCTTCATTGTCATCATCTTCATTACTTCTTTAATCACCTTCATCGCCACCTTCATCACCACCTTCATCACCACCTTCATCACCACCTTCATTGCCACCTTCATCACCACCTTCATCACCACCTTCGTTGCCACCTTCATCATCATTTATCATCACTTTCTTCAATCATGGTAAAGGGCTGGTAGATATCGAAATTGGAGATGTGATTATTGAAGCTTCGTTTCAATATAGTAAAACAAAAATATAAGCATGATGGTATCGTTTCAACAGGGGTGTTTGGCAAATCAAGTGGGTGTTTGACAGTCGGATTGAATTGCAGACATTGAAGCTGGTAGATATATATTTTTGTTTTTTATTATTTGTAAAAATAAAAAAGATCAATTTTTTAATAAGTATTATATGATCAATTTCCTAAATCGAAGGTTACACATTCAAGAAAAGATCTAAGCCACCATTATATTCTTAGACCCTTCGTCGCAAACACGGTAATTGGTTCATTTTGTTATTTCATTCTAATATCTTTTATTTTTTGTTTCTCCATTTGATTATAACATTCACCAACTTCTATTTTGCCTTTTTGTTTCTAATATTCATATCTCTTTTCACCACCATTTCCTATCTAATGACGTTTCTTTTCTTATTACATGTTTTTTAATGCATTTTATCATTTTACTCATCATTATTACACTTTACATCATGTTCCATCTTTTCACACTATTACCATCTTTTTGCCTCCATTTTGTCATCATTTCACCATCATTCCGCTATCACATAATTCTGCCTCACTTTTCACCATCATTTCGTACCATCATTTCGCTTCAATCTTTGCTATTTTCACCATTATCCGCGCCTCTATTTCACCATCATTTCGCCTCTATTTTCACCATCATTCTAACCATCTTTTCACATCATATTACCACCTCTTTTGCCTCATTTTTCACTATTGTCATTCATGGGTTGCTTTATTATTATAATTAGTACTTAATAACAACAAATTTAGATATAGTGTTTATATATGAATTTTTATTGATACTTTTGTTATATTTAATAAATAGTAGTTTATTTGATTATAATTACCTAGTGGTGATTTTATTAAATTATTAAAAAATTTTATAAAATTAAAAAATCTGGTGAATTTTACGTGAGCGTTAAAATGATTCTAAAATAAATTATTTTTTTGTGATACATGATGTTATTCCACACATGCTGCTTTATCCTTTATCAAACTGACAATAGATCATCTTAAATACATTTGTTACGCATACAACAGATTATCTAGATCATCAAAAAGTAGATTAGATACGCGTATTATTAAAATGAAATTTATTTTTTTTTTTACTCAAATTTTTATTAAAAATTTTTATTATTTAAAAGAAAGTCCATAAAAAATACATTTTAATCAAATTAAATTATATAAAATTATTATACTATTATTTATTAGTTAATATCCATCATTGATATGCAATAGTTTGTTAGAGGTCACGCATTCGGACCAACATCGTAAGAAACTAACAACAAAGAAGGCAGGAAACCACATCCTTCACCTATATAAAATTACATCCTTTCATAGGGAAGGTACATAGCCTTTACCTCCTCCAGTAAAAGCAGACCCTAATCATTAAAGAAGTAATTTAAAGCATATCTCAAGAAATAACTATAATATGAAGAAAAATTAATTTTATTAAGGAAAGCAAATAACCTGAAAAAATGAATAAAAATATGCTAATTAGAATGTGAAAATATGAAATAATAAAACAAAAGATGAATATAGACACGAAAACGTGAAATAACTTACTATTTGCTATTTGAAAAGGTTTCTAACTTTTTGTTGCAGGGCTTGAAATGCTTTGCAGGTGGGCGCTTAACTTCTCCAAACAAAAGAACTGAAAACCCTAAACAAAAAAAAATAAATAAGTTAGTAGTAATGAAATTAGAGCGAGTAAAAACAAAATATTTTTTAAAAAAAAAAAAATACAACGAATTTGACGAAATTGACCGTATCATGGTCCTACTATATATTTAACAATTGTTTTACAATAGGATCAGCAAGTGAGTTAATATACTGTATATATTTATTTATCAGTTTATTTATTTATTACTATAAATAAAGTTTTTGTGTTATTTTAAAAACCTGATTTGGTAATACATTAAATAAATATATAGCAAAGATCATCGTCTCAAAACCACTTTTAGTAATACAATAAATAAAATTACATCATCTCAACTTCTTTTGGTAATACAATGAATACATTGATAACAGATAACAATAAAATTTATTCCGCCTGAAAAAAATTTATTTTTTAAAAAAAAAATTTATTTTTAAAACAATTTTTATTATTTTTTTTTTTAAAAGAATTTTAAAAACAATTTTTATTTAGGATTTTATTTTTTTTAAACCAATTTTTTTATTTATATTTTTTTAAGACAATTTTTTACCCGTATTTAATTTAGTCTAACACAAAAACATAAAAAAATATGGAAGAAAACCAAAATGACAGTGACAAAGAAAATAAAAATAGTGTTCAAATTGAAGAATGTTCTACATACCCGTTAAATAATGAAATTCTATATAAAGAGCGTGTAAATGGACGAACTAAACGAAGCTTTAACTATGTTATTATAAAAGAAGGTGTTTACTCAAATGAAAGCATTACTGGGCCAAAAAATAAAAAACGAAAATTATCAACCAGTAATAACGGAATTAATACTAAAAGACGACCTACTCAACAATACAAAATCCCACATGGCTATGTGGTAGAGACAACTTGGGGTCGGGCTACTAAAAAACGAACTGTTCATTGTGAAATTGATTATGTTGATAAAATACCTCGATTTCAGATCAAGTATGGTTCCGATTTTCAACATGTTGTTTCATCAACTGTATCTCCATCTACTGCAGCACTAAATTATGAAAAAGTAAGTAAATGTTATCATTATATTATAATAATTTATATAAAAAATCTAATCGATTGTTTATTTTTAAAGGCTTTAAGACCAGAAACTAATTCTACTATTTCAGGACCTCTTCTATTTGGATTGCAATTAGATAGTGTAAGAAAAACACGGTTGAAAGAAGTAAGTTTCGGTCTTGTTTTTCTATCTTTTATTTATTATTATCTAACGCAAGAAGTTATTTTTCTATCTCCTTACTGTTAAGCATTTTCCCCCTTTCTATAGCTCTTTGACGAAATATTAGTTAAAACTTTAGGTTAAAGGGTGATAAAGTAAGAATTTGGATTATATGGTTTTTAAACTGTGACCGAGCGAGGAAATAAAATTTATTTGAGATCGTCATACATGGTACAGGTACAGGTGGTATGGTAGGTCAGCCTCCCGATTCCACCGATCGGCGCAAAAATAATATATTGTACATCAGTACCATACAGATAAAAAAAAAATACTGTAAAAATCAGCTGATAAGTGATAACTAATCATATGATCAATACTTATATATAAATCACATTTTTAGTTCCGCATAATGAGCGTTTAACACTTTAATCTAAAAAACCATTTCACTTACTATATAACGAATGTTAATTGAATAAGTATTTTTTTTTTGTTACAAAAAGTATTTTAAATAAAAAAAATACATTTGAGTAAAGCTTCCTTGTGTTCTTAATAATGATACAACCTCTTACTCCAAACTCTACTCCAAACTCACCTACACAGTCTGTTTCACAATGTTTTATATGCAAGAAAGTTTTTAAATCTAAAAGAGGTTTGATGCTACATGAAGCGGCTATACGAAAATATAATACTTATCATGATGACTTTTATTCGCTTCCTGAAAAATTTGTTGATGATTTTAAAAAAACTTTAGTTTTTCTGATACATCGTCAACTACCAAATCATTTCAAAAAAATTGGAATGAAATCCTTTACTGTCGCATGTGCTGAAAGTCAATTTTTTGCTACATTTAATGGTCATATACATTATTATTCCAAAAAAACTCGGTATTATAAATGTATTTTTGGAGGAATAGACGCGTCAACAAAATTAACTCAAATTTTTGGTGATGAGAATTGGGGAACAAAATTCTATTGTAAAAATGAAACAACTTTGGTGGTAACGAATTTAGATGATATAGATTCAGAAGAGGAAAGTCCCCTTATGTTAAAACGAAAACTTGCAGTTAAATCTCCAAAAAAATCACGGTATAAACGAGGAGAAATAGTTTTTGAATGGAGATCTAAACAGGAAAAGGACGCGGAAGATAATAAATGCGAAGGTGGATTTTTATATGCGCATTTTTGGATAACAAAAAGAAGGATTTTATAGAAAAGCTATATAATGTAAAAAATAGATTTAATAAAAGGTTAGAAATTAGAAAAATATAATGCAAAATTGAATTTATAGAATTTTCTTAATGGAATATAAATAAAAAAAAGAAATGAAAATAAACCCCTTTAGAAAATCCATAATACACTATAAACAAAATAAAAAAAAATTATTTTCCATTTGGCCGCAATAATATAATACATAGAACATAAATAAAAGCTAAAAGAGAAAATAAAGAAAAGCAACAAAAAAATAAAATTTTATTTATTTCATTGATAAAGCTGTGTCATTAATTAAAACTGTCATTCACCCAGATACATCGGAAGCATTTCAATTGAGCAGGAATAATCGAAAAATTTTAATGTCAAATTTTTCCCGTTCATTTTAATAGTGCCGGCCCTAAAGAAAGAAAGTGAAAAGAAATGTTAGTGACGCTCCCAAAGCAAAAAAAAAATCACAAACCACTTACCCTTCACAAATCATGAGTCCGGCCCTAAGGGAAAAAAAAGAAAAAAGATCAGATTTTTCTTCTAAAAAAAGATTATTAACCGATCAGTAATGTACGTACCTACAGATCTATTTCGCAATATCCAGATATTTAGAACCTATGAAATAAGAAAAAAATTAACAAAATTCCAATCCTCCTTCTATAAAAACGTACTTACAAGTTCATTTTATGGTGACCCGAACCTGAACACCACCAGAATCAAAATCTAAAAAAAATTGGATTTTTTGTAAATAACTTTACCCTTTGTTATAATACCCACCCAGAATTTATCTTTCTGAATGCCAGATAAAATCTAAAAGAAAAAAAATAGTTAGTAAAAATGAAATGGAGGCAAAAAAGAAAAAAAAAAATAAAATATAACTTTTTGAGATACTAAACAAGTTATATATGTCAGATCGGTTTGTTAAGATTGGAAAAATATGTCAGATCGGTTTGTTAAGATTGGAAAAATGTCAGATCGGTTTGTTAAGATTAGAAAATATTCAGGATTACCTCATCCTAACCTCACATTTTTTTAAAAAAAAACCCAGTTCACCTTTAAAAAAAATCCAAAATTTACCCCATTTTATATATACCATATCGATATATCCTATAATATTATCCATAAAAGTGTGTAAAAATTTATAAGAAAAAATATTTTTATAAATATTTATGACTATTAATATTTTGTTTCACTTTTTTGTTTAATAAAATGTACTCACTTTCTAATAATATACGTTAAAAATCACTATATAAGTGAGAAATGGGTTTTTTATTAGCGAAATGGGTTTTTTTACGTCTATTTTTTTCAAGAAATTTAAGTTTCGCAAATATAGATTTTTACTCAACTTATTATATAGTCACAGGATCATTTATCAGATGATTTTTTTGTATTACAGAATAATTTTGGGTAGTAAAAATTATGAAAATCTTTTATTAAGGCCATTTAACGTAAAGGAGACAAATCCGCTGATATGTTATAATACCCACCCAGAATTTATCTTTCTGAATGCCAGATAAAATCTAAAAGAAAAAAAATAGTTAGTAAAAATGA
>WNFY01005751.1_pt1 | contig 11158 bp, 7 predicted proteins | sample 5400091 | NCBI WGS metagenome assembly WNFY01 (sample SAMN13153364, study PRJNA577476) | soil metagenome | isolation source: 60 cm soil or saprolite under grassland replicate 1 | place: USA:California | collected 2016-06-15
ACTAGCGGCCTTTGGCGCGGAGAAGCCGGTGGAGCGGCCGTGAGCGAAGGTGGACATTGACTGTGGGCTGATTGTGGGCATTCACTATTGAGATCGGTATGGGCTCGAGCTCCAAGGCCGGGCGAAGAACAAAAGTGGGGAGAAAAGGGATGAAAAGAAAGTGCATGATTTGTTTGCAAGCGGCAGCGCTTGCGGTGTTGTTGCTTTCCATCGGCGGGACCGCGACAGCGAAATACGGACAAGGATCGCAGAGCGGCCAGGGCAACCAGAGCCAGCCGCCCGCCAAGCAAAGCGATAAGTCGAAGACTCCGGACGCCACTCCTTTGACGCTGGATGCTCCGGCGCCGGTGAACGCGGAAGAAGATGCGGCGTACAAGGCGTTTCAAGATGTGCCGTCCACGGATCTGAACAAGAGGATTGAGCTGGGAGAGGCGTTTAACCAAAAGTACCCGCAGAGTCGGTACAGGCCAGTCGTGTTTTCCACGTTGACGATGGCCTACCTCCAGAGCGGGCAAGTACAAAAGATGATCGAGACCGGAGAGAAGGCTATCGAGCTGACTCCCAATGACGTCACCACGCTTGCCATTTTGGGTCAGACGATTCCGCGCGCGCTCAATGCGACCTCAGCCGATCCCGCAAAGCAACTGGAGAAGGCCGAGACGTACTCGAAGAAAGCGATCGAGATTACGCCCGCACTGCCGAAGCCGCCCAATTTGACGGATGAGGCTTTTGACAAAGCCAAGAACCAAACGCTGGCTTCGGCGCACAGCGGGCTGGGATTGGTCTATGTGCGGCGAGGAAAGTTTACCGAAGCAATCCCGGAACTCGAGCAGTCCGTGAAACTCGATCCGAGTCCCGACCCGGTAAATTTCTATCTGCTGGGCATGGCCAATCAGAAAGCCTCGCACTTCGATGATGCGGTCGCAGCGTTTAACAAGTGCGCGGGAATGCAGAGCAGTCTGCAAGGGACGTGCAAGACTATGGCGGAAGAAGCGAAGAAGTCCGGCGCAACGCAACTGAGCGCGCCGAAGTGAGCCAGGCCGCCGCACCGGGACTATGGAAGAGACCGTCCGGATCGACGACACCGCGTTGGAGGAGCGTCTCGGGTACAAGTTTTCGGCAAGAGAACTCCTCGAAAGGGCGCTGACACACAGTTCGGCGGTCCCTGAGTTGCGCGCAGCAGGCGCGGAACTGGCCGACAACCCTTTGCTTCCCCGGGACAATGAACGGCTCGAATTCCTGGGGGACGCGGTCTTGGAGCTGTTGGCGAGCGAATATCTGCTAGCGAATTTTCCAGAGTGGAGTGAGGGACAGCTTTCCAAGAGCCGCGCCAGGATCGTGAACGCGGGCTCCTTGGAGGCGGCCGCCAGGCGGCTGCGGCTGGGGGAACATCTGCGGCTGGGGCGCGGAGAAGAGAAAACCGGCGGGAGGGAAAAGCAGACCCTGCTGGCCGACGCCTTCGAAGCTGTAGTCGCCGCGATTTATCTCGATACCGGACTCGGTGCCGCGCGCGAAGTCTTGCGGCGCGTTTTGTTTGAGCAAGCGCTCGAGGAGCGCGGTGAGCGCATCGCGGAGTCCGATCGCAAATCAGCATTGCAGGAATTCCTGCAGGGACGAGGCCGGCCTCCCGCGGAATATCGTCTGGCGGGAGAGAGTGGACCGGACCACCAGAAAGTTTTTTGGATTGAAGTGTGGGTTGATGGAGAGTGCATGGCGACGGGCAAGGGCAGCACCAAGAAAGAGGCGGAGCAACGCGCCGCTCGGAGCGCGCTGGCACAACTTGAGCATATGGAAACGGAAGGCTGAGGCGGAATGCCGGAAGAGACACAAACCCAGATCGAAGAACAGGCGCAGGAAAAAAAACAGGAGCACCCTGCGCACCAGACGACGATTTCCGAATACCTTGAATCTCTGCTCGTCACGGTGATTCTGGCGCTGTTCGGGACTAGTTTTGTCGTGCAGGCCTTCAAGATTCCCTCGGCTTCGATGGAGAGTACGCTGCTGATCGGCGACCACCTTCTGGTGAACAAGTTCATTTTCGGCGGAAATGGCGCATGGTATGAAAAATTACTGCCCTACCGGCAACTGCAACGGGGTGACATTATTGTCTTCAAATATCCCTACGCCGATCACCAGCATTTTGTGAAGCGGGTCGTCGGTCTGCCTGGCGATCGTGTGAAGGTAGTCGACCAGACGTTGTACATCAACGGGAAAGCGCTTCCGGAGCCTTATGTGGTACACGATTCGGGCGCCCCTTACGACCCTTTGAATTACAACTTTCCCCCGCTGCGCAGCCAGTTGATCACCTCTGCCATGCAGCCGGAGTGGGCGCATGAAATGCGGCAGTACACGCGCGGAGATGAAATCGTCGTACCGCCTGGAAAATACTTTGCGATGGGCGACAATCGCGATCGCAGCCTCGACAGCCGCTACTGGGGATTCGTCGATCGTGATGCCATCATGGGCCGGCCCTTTTTGATTTATTGGTCGGTGGAAGCGAAAAGCAGTGACTACACCGGGGAAAGCACCTTCTGGTCGCGATTGGCCGGCATTGTTCAAACGCTCGCGCATCTCCCGTCGCGAACGCGCTGGAGCCGAATGCTTCATACCGTCCATTAGGGCTCCAAGTCGGCACAAGGAAAACAGGGGGACCAAAGCTCGTCGCTCCGTTCAGGATCAAGGCTCGCCCCTACCTTTTTCCGCGTGAGTCTGCGAAACTTCCGAGCAAGATGATCACACTGCGAAAGTGGTGGAAACCGGCGCTGGCGATGGTGGGCTTGCTGATCGCCTTGCAAATCGGCGTGTCGTTTCTGGTGCGCACTCAGCGCGTGCATGCCTATCTGGTTGCGCATCTGGAGAGAGCGTTTGGGCGGCCCGTGGAGGTCGGCAGTTTTGATGTGCGGATTCTGCCGCGTCCGCAACTGAATGCCGACAGCGTGACCGTGGGCGAAGATCCCGCGTTCGGCTACGAATATTTTCTTCGCGCCGAACGCATGGGTGCGGGCTTGCGCTGGATGGGCCTGCTCCGTGGTCATTTCGAATTTGGGACCATGTCACTTGGCAAGCCAAGTCTGATTCTGGTGCGGAATGCAGAGGGCCGCTGGAACCTCGAGAGGTGGCTGCCGCCGGCAAAGTCCAATCCCGCACAGGATCCGCGAGTGTATGGGCCGCCCTCGCCGGTTGCTCCGGTGAATCACCTCGAAAGAATTGAATTCGATGATGGCCGCATCAATTTCAAGACAGAGGAAGACAAGCAGCTGTTTGCCTTCACGAATGTTTCGGGAAGCGTGGAACAGGTGTCGCCGGGGCGGTGGCAATTGCAATTGGAGGCGCAGCCCTGGCGCAGTGGCGTTTCGCTGCAATCAGCGGGAACGATCACCGTGCGGGGTGATATTGCAGGGACCTCGGCGCGGCTGCAGCCGGCGGGAATAACCTTGCATTGGAGCGAGGCATCGTTGGCAGATGTCTTCCGGCTTTTCAGCGGGCAGGATTATGGAGCACGCGGGGTATTCGCACTGGACGCAACAGCGAAGAGCGGGAGCGCAGTGGCAGATGAACCGGGAGATTGGGCGTTCTCCGTGCAAGCGCGTGCCCGGCAGATCCATCGCTGGGACTTGGCCGAACGTGCGGACAATCCGCGTTTGAATATCAACGCGAAAGGCCGTTGGAACGCCGGCTCGGGGGGTTTGGTCGCGGAACAAATTGCGATGGAAGGACCGAGATCGAATTTGCGCGGGATGTTCCGTTTTACCGGTGAAGCCCCGAAGTCGGCGGAACTGCGGTTGGATTCCATGGGTATTCAGGCCTCCGATTTGTTGGCATGGTATCGTGCGTTTCGTTCGGACGTGGCGGAAGGGGTGACGGCAGAACAATATTTTACGGGCGGGATGATCCTGAACGGGTGGCCGCTCCAGGTGGAATCGGCGGCCCTTTCGAGCAGTGGCGGAGTCGTGAAAGTGCCGGGCTCCGCCGAGCCGCTGCGAATCGGTCCCGTGAGCGGAGGCCGCGAGCGAGACATGCTGGTGTTTGGACCGGTGCGTATAGCGCTTGGGGGCGAGATCAGAGATGTGACGGCGCCGAAGAGGCGCCGGGTGGCGCTGGCCATGGACAACGCCGCGGATTTGACGCTCACTCAGGATCTGAACACCCAGGCCGGAAGCGTCAGCGTCGAAGGCAACATCTCCAAAGTGGAAGACTTTCTGAAGCTGTCCGCAGCGCTTGGGCACCGGCTGAATCGCGGCTGGGAACTGACCGGACAAGCAACCGCGGCGGCGAGATGGGAATGGAAAAGGCCGTTCGCCGGCCGATGGAATGGCAGGGTCGGTTTCAATCGGGGGAATCTGACTGTCGCGGGTCTGAACCAGCCCCTGAAGATTTCCGAGAGCGCATTGGATTGGATTGACGGGCGACGCGTCGCACGCGTACTGAGAGTGCAAGGGTTTGGCGGCGTATGGACGGGAGACATCGAGGAAACGCAGCGCATCGAAGGGGAAAGTGGGTCCGAATGGAAGTTCCATCTCAATGCCGACCACATGAGCGCGGCGGATCTGGACCGCTGGGTTGGTCCGAGAGCGCGCCCGAGCTGGCTGCAGCGGCTGTTGCCGTCGCTGCTGGGTGAATCGGCGCCGAGCACGCCGGCGAGTGAGCTGGTTCGTCGCGTGAATGCCGAAGGCGAATTGCGCATTTCGCAATTGACGATCGAAAAGCTGAGCTTCGGACAAGTGTTGGCCAAAGGGTCCCTCCACGATCTGGAACTCGACGTCAGCGACGCACAGGCAGAATGGGCGGGTGGCAAAGTGCGCGCAAAGATCAACGCGAAGTTTTTGCCGCGCCCAATCTATGAGATTGCCGCCCAATTGGAACGCGTGAATCTGGCGCAGCTGCCCGGTGCGGGCCGAATTGCCGAACGCTTGGGCGGCGCGGCGTCCGGGGCTCTGCAGTTGAAGACGGAAGGAGTAGGCCGCGACGAACTCCTGGGAAAGCTGGCCGGACAGGGTCAGTTTCATTTGAACAAGGTGGAGTTTCGCGGGTGGGACGTGAACGCGAGCGTCGCGGATGGGGCGGCACACACTGGAATTTCGCGGTGGGCCACAGGAGAAGGCTCGCTTCGTCTGAAGAACAGCAGCATCTTTCTGGACGATTTCAGATTGGATGGCGGAAAACAATTGACGCTGGTCAATGGGACGCTCAGCTTCGGGAGAAATGCAGATCTCGCGATCGAAGCGGCGAGCGCGCCAAGGAAAAAGGATCGTAAAACCGGCGATTTCGAGACTGGACGTGTATTGAAGATTTCGGGGCCGCTCGATGGACCAACAGTCTCCGTGGAAAAGACCAGCATCCGGCAGCCCGCGGATTAGCCTTCGAGTATTCGAGGGAAGTCGGCTTTTTGAGGCATGGAGGGACACGATCAATGAGGCGTCATGCTCCGTTGTGGGCAGCAGCTGTGCTGCTTCTGATTCCGCAGGCCAACGCGCAGAAGCCGTTTACGCTGGAACAGGTCCTGAGCGCGCCGTTCCCATCTGATTTGACTGCTGCAAAGAAGAGCAATCGCATCGCGTGGATACTGGACCAGGAAGGCCGGCGAAACGTCTGGGTGGCCGAAGGTCCTGGATTCGCGGCCCGGCAGATCACAAAATACAGCGAAGATGACGGGCAGGAATTGTCGGGCCTGAGCTTTTCCGCGGATGGCAACGCGATCGTCTACGTGCGTGGCGAAGGAAAGAACGCAGCGGGCCAAAACCCGAATCCCACGAGCAATCCGGCAGGAGCGGAGCAAGCTGTCTGGACCGTGCCCTGGAGCGGCGGCGAACCGAAGCGCGTGGACGCCGGTCATTCGCCGGCGATTTCTCCGGCCGGAACGATCGCGTACGTGAAAGACAGCCAGATCTGGCTCGCACCGCTGGACGCTTCGGAAAAGCCCCAGCAGCTTGTCGTGCGCGGGCAAAACTCTGACCCGCAGTGGTCCCCCGAGGGCAGCCGGCTGGCGTTCGTTTCCGCGCGCGGAGACCACGCGTTCATCGGCGTGTACGGCGGCGAGGCAAAAACCGTGAAATTCATGGCCCCTTCTGTCGATTCAGATGGTGAGCCCGTCTGGTCGCTGGACGGAAAGCGCATCACGTTTGTGCGGCGCCCAGCGGAACAACGCGACGCCCCGCAGGGGTATTTCATTGCGCCCGACAAACCGCATCCGTGGGCCATCTGGCTAGCGGACGCGGCCACGGCGAAAGCCCGCGAAATTTGGCACAGCAGCGCGGCGCCTCAGGGTTCGTATCCGTCCATGGCGCGCGACACGGGCGGCGGCGTAATCAACTGGGTCGCGGACAATCAATTGGTGATCGCCTCGGAGGAAGACGGCTGGCAGCATTTGTACGCGCTTCCCGCTGATGGCGGAACCCCGAAGCTGGTGACACCAGGCAATTGCGAAGTCGAGCAATGGTCATTCACTCCGGACAAGAGCGCGATCCTTTTCAATTCGAATTGCGGCGACATCGACCGCCGGCATCTATGGAGTGTAAAGGGCGCTGCGGGTCATCCCGAGCAATGGACGCGCGGTGAGGGGATCGAGTGGGGTCCCGTGATGCTCAGTGACGGCCAGACGTTCGCCTATCTGGCCTCCGATGCGACGCATCCGGCGAGAGCGGTGGTTAGCCATTTTGGGGCAAGCTCGATGCCTGCGTTGGTGCCGGCGACTTGGCCCAAGGATTTTCCTTCGGACCGCTTGGTCGCGCCACAGCAGGCCATCTTCAAATCGACCGACGGCCTCGAATTACATGCGCAGGTGTTTGTGCCTGCAGGATTGAAGCGCGGCGAGAAGCGCCCAGCCGTGATTTTTCTGCACGGCGGCCCGATCCGGCAGATGCTCCTCGGCTGGCACTACATGTACTACTACTCGAATTCCTATGCGATGAATCAGTATCTCGCCAGCCGCGGATATATCGTACTGGCCTTGAATTACCGCAGCGGAATCGGCTACGGTCGCGCGTTTCGCGAAGCCCCCGGCCGCGCGGGCCGCGGCGCCACCGAATATCAGGACGTCGTAGCAGCGGGAAAATACTTGCAGAGCCGCAGCGACGTGGACGCAAAGCGCATCGGATTATGGGGTGGTAGTTACGGAGGCTATCTGACCGCGCTCGGCCTGGGGCGCAATTCCGACATTTTTGTGGCCGGCGTGGATCTGCACGGCGTGCATGATTGGCCCACGGACAACTGGGACGGGAAAAATATTCCGGCGGAGCTGAACAAGCTGGCGCACGATTCCTCGCCTGTTACTTCCGTGAATACTTGGAAGTCGCCGGTCTTGTTCATTCACGGAGACGACGATCGCAACGTCTATTTCACGCAAACCGTGGACCTTGTGGCGCGCCTCCGCGAAAAGGGCGTGGAGATCGAACAACTCGTCTTCCCCGATGAAATCCACGACTTTCTATTGCACCGGGACTGGCTGGCGGCCTATCACGCGGCAAGCGATTTCCTGGACCGCCACTTGAAGTCTCCGGAGAAATAAACATCTAGCCATTTGCCGGAATGGCGCACGGAAAAAGCTCCGGATACTTTGGAAACCGCGGCATCTCCAATGAAGCGCATATTACAACTGACCGCCGGAATATTTCTTCTTGCCGTTTTCACCGCTGGTGCCGGCGAGAAACGCGTCAACCTGCTCCCCAAATTGCGCTTAGGGCAAACCATTATCTATCTGATTCGCTACCGCAGCGACAAGTCCGTAAAAACCGAAAGCAACGTTGTGGCGCCCATGGTGCCGAATGCCGCGCAGATGGATGCTCACGGATTGCTGCGTATCGAAATATTGGACGTGCAGCAGCAAGGCGCCAAACCTGTGATGCACGCGCGCGCCGAATTTCTGACTCTGGACTCTGGTGTATGGCTGAAGAGACCTGGCGACAAGAAACCCGAGTGGGATCGCCAGCGCGTGGACCCGCAAGGCAAAAGCATCGAATTTACGATCTCTCCCGACGGCTCAGTTGAAAAAGTGAAAGGTCTGGATACTCTCTTTCCCGATCAGCAGCAGGCCTGGCAGGAATGGGTGGCGCGTTTTGCGCTGGCGTGGGTGCTCCCTGCAGACGGCTTGAAAGTCGGCGAAAAATGGAAGTCCGCGCAAGTGGAACAAGCTGCCGCGCCGATTGCCGGCCTGAACTGGGCGCGCGACTCGGCGTACGTGAGAGATGAGCCATGTCACGCGCGTCAACTCTCGATCTTGGGAGAAGTCTCGGCCTCGAGTGGACCTCCCGATACTTGCGCGGTGCTGCTGACCACGGCCACGCTGAAACAGAAATCGTCGTCCAAGGATGCGACCCCGGAAGACTTCAAGCTCCATGAGTTGAAAACAACGGGAACCGCGAAAGGCAAGAACGAAAACATCACCTACATTTCGCTGACGACGGGGCTGGTCGTGCGCGCGACCGAAGAGGCCAATCAATTCATGGATGTGGTGGTCGCCAAGGCGGATGGCTCGAACCGCGTGCACTACAACGTTGACGCCAAGAGCCATTCGGAAATCCTCTTGATATCAGAGACGCCGCTGAATCGTCCGTGATTCGAAACTGCCGGAGTTTTTCTTCGATAAAGAGCGGGAGTTTGCCTGCCGGGGTATAATGAAAGTTTCGGCAGCGGCCGGCGGAGCTGCAGGAGACCCTCCTCATGAAATTCAAGCTGCACAGCAACTACCAGCCGCGCGGGGATCAGCCCGCGGCGATTGAGCAGCTCTATCGCGGCCTGGAAGCCGGTGAAAAGCATCAGGTGCTGCTTGGCGTAACGGGTTCGGGCAAGACCTTCACCATGGCCAAGCTGATTGAGCAGGCCAACCGCCCCGCGCTGGTGCTCGCGCACAACAAGACGCTTGCCGCTCAGCTCTATCACGAGTTCAAGGGATTTTTCCCGGAAAACGCCGTCGAATATTTTGTCAGTTACTACGATTTCTACCAGCCCGAAGCTTACGTTCCCTCCGCGGACATTTACATCGACAAGGAAGCCACCATCAACGACGAACTCGACAAGCTCCGCATGAGCGCCACCCGCTCCCTTTTCGAGCGCCGCGACGTCGTCATCGTCGCCTCCGTTTCCTGCATTTACGGCCTGGGTTCGCCGGAAGCCTACTACGGAATGCTCGTCATGCTGGAAAAAGGGCAGCAGACCTCCCGCGAAGCGCTGCTTCGTAGGCTGGTTGATATTCAATACGACCGCGGCGAGGACTTGCGCCGCGGCACCTTTCGCGTGCGCGGTGACATGATCGAGATCTATCCCACTTACGAAGACCAGGGTTACCGCATCGAAATGTGGGGCGACCAGATCGATGCGCTGCGCCAGATTGATCCCCTGACCGGGGAAGTGCGCGCCGGACAGGAAGATTTATCTCGCGTGCCGATCTATCCCAAGACGCACTACGTGATGCCGCAGGAACAGCGCGACCGCGCCATCGTCGGCATTCAGGAAGAGCTTTGGTGGTGGAAGAAGGAACTCGAGAAGCAAGGCAAATTCGTCGAAGCGCAGCGCGTCGTGCAGCGGACCATGTTTGACATCGAGATGATGCGCACCATCGGCTACTGCCATGGGATCGAGAATTACTCGCGCCACTTGAGCGGGCGTTTGCCCGGCGAAGCGCCGCCAACGCTGCTCGATTACGTGCCGAACGACTATTTGATGTTCATTGATGAATCACACCAAACGGTGCCGCAGGTGCGCGGCATGTTTCACGGTGACCGCTCGCGCAAGCAGACGCTGGTGGACTATGGATTTCGCATGCCCTCGGCGCTGGATAACCGGCCGCTGACGTTCGAGGAATTCGAGCACCGCATGAACCAGGTGCTGTACGTCTCGGCGACACCCGGGCCTTATGAGCTGACGAAGGCGGGAGGCGTGATCGTCGAGCAGGTGATTCGTCCGACCGGCCTCGTGGATCCCCAGGTGGAAATTCGCCCCGTAAAAGGACAGGTGGACGATCTCCTCGAAGAAATTCGCGTGCGCGCGGAGAAGAGCGAGCGCGTCCTGGTAACCACTCTGACCAAGCGCATGGCCGAGGATTTGTCCGAATATTTCTCGGAGATCGGTGTCAGGTGCCGCTATCTGCACTCCGAAGTCGAAACACTGGACCGCATCAAAATCTTGCGCGATTTGCGCCGCGGCGAATTTGATGTTCTGATTGGAATCAACTTGCTGCGCGAGGGGCTGGATTTGCCGGAAGTTTCGCTCGTGGCCATTTTAGACGCGGACAAGGAAGGGTATCTGCGCAGCGCGACCTCGCTTATTCAGACCGTGGGACGCTGCGCGCGCCACATTGAAGGCCGGGCCATCTTGTATGCCGATCGCCGCACGGATTCGATGAATCAGGCCATCGATGAAACCAACCGGCGTCGCGCCAAGCAAATCTTCTACAACAAAGAAAACAACATTACCCCCATGTCGATCATCAAGTCGGTGGACATGGAGCTGGCCAAAATCGTTGAAGCCGATTACGTGACCGTTCCGCTGGACGACGTCAGCCTCGATGCCGCCGCCGCAAATATCAAGAGCGAAAAGCAACTCGCCGAAATGCTCCAACAGCTCGAGACCCAGATGCGCGAGGCGGCGAAGAAGTTTGAATTCGAAAAAGCGGCGCAGTTGCGCGACCGCCTCCGCACCCTCAAGCAGAAGGACTTGGCAGGATTGTTTTCCCGTGAAGCAGCGGCGTCGCAGGCGTCCGCGGATTCTCCCAGCTAAACAACGCTGCGCTTTAGCTCGTCTAGCGGATAAAGCGTGTCGCGCCCAACGGTACCAAAGAGCGCCAGTTCGAAAAGATGCATAAAAATTGTTGTCAGCGTAACTCTCAGGTTATGCTATCACGCGATGGAAAGTAGCCTTGCGGTCATCGGCGCCGGCCGCGTGGGGCGAGCGCTGGGATGCCGTCTGCGCGAACTGGGATGGAAGATCGGCTCCGTCGTTACGCGCAGCGAGGCGAGTGCGCGCCGTGCCGTTCGATTCATCGGAGGAGGGAAGCCGTGCGCTGGAATGAAGCGGCAGATCCTGGCGTCGCCTGTCATTCTGATTGCCACGCCGGATGACGAAATCCCGGGAGTTGCTCAGCAACTTGCGCGCATTGGTGCCGAAGAATTGCGCGGGAAAGTGGTGCTGCACACCAGCGGCGCGCTGGACTCGCGCGCGCTCCACG
>WNFY01005754.1_pt1 | contig 11156 bp, 8 predicted proteins | sample 5400091 | NCBI WGS metagenome assembly WNFY01 (sample SAMN13153364, study PRJNA577476) | soil metagenome | isolation source: 60 cm soil or saprolite under grassland replicate 1 | place: USA:California | collected 2016-06-15
TTCCGTCGAAACTGCATGTAAATTGGATAGGGAGAAACGAACCACCGAACGAGAAACACGCTAGCTCCAGCTAGTAACGGAACCACACCTAGAACAAATGCAGTCATTCGATCCGAGATATGGTCGTGAAACCACTGTGCGGAAAACGAAATTAGAATCGCCAGTGTGGCTCCAACAATGAGAGATACCCATCCGCAAACTCTACCTGTCCCTTTTGATGCCCATTTGCATCGTTCAGAGAGGTAAGTGATAAAGCTTCGCATCCTAAAAAAATATCGCGTTTTTGATCTTGCGTCTAAGTGATAATCCCGCGCTCTTTTCCTCGTGCCTTTGGACTTGTTCGGCGAAATTCGATCGCGAATCTCTGCACAGTGAAAACCGCTTGAAAAAGGCCGAGACGTGCTGTCTACGGACTAGCGATCCGTGGGGTCGGGTGTTCGAGTCACCCCGGGCGCGCTGATTTGCGCCGCTAATATAACTCGTCGCACCGTTGAGTGAAGCTGGGCGCCTTCAAAGTTGGGACGTTGCACGCACGCTTTCCAAGTCACGCGCATCAAGGTAGAATGCTGCTAGGACGAGCGCTTCATTCAAGGCGCGCAGAGTGAATCCAGCAACATTTTTGACCGAGCTGAAGCGGCGCAACGTTTACCGCGCAGCGGTCGCTTACGGGGTCGTTGCATGGTTCCTTACGCAGCTCACGACGCAGGTCTTCCCGTTTTTTGAAATTCCGAATTCAGCGGTGCGTTTTGTTGTCATTGCGCTCGCGATTGGATTTCCAATCGCGATGCTACTCTCCTGGCTCTACGAATTCACCCCTGAAGGAATAGTGCGGACGGAAGATCTCGACCCGGTACAGGCGAGATCGGTTCAGCGCGCCACAGGACGGATCCTCGACTTCATTATCATCGGGGTTCTGCTGCTGGTTATCGGAATGCTGATCGTCGGACGACTCCCGTTTTACAGGCAGACTGGCGGGTCGATTTCACAGAAAAGTATCGCCGTATTGCCGTTTGAAAATCTGAGCGAAGACAAAGCGAATGCCTACTTTGCGGACGGCATCCAGGATGAGATTCTGACACGCTTATCGAAGATCGCCGATCTGAAGGTGATTTCGCGGACATCTACGCAGCATTACAAAAGCGCCCCTGAAAACCTGCCTGAGATCGCCAGGCAGCTTGGCGTCGCCCATATTCTGGAAGGAAGGGTGCAGAAGAGCGGCGACGCCGTGCGCGTGAACGTGCAGCTGATCAAGGCAGCCAATGATTCCCACCTTTGGGCCGAAACCTTTGATCGCGAACTGACCGACATTTTTTCGGTGGAGAGTGAAGTGGCTAGAGCCATCGCCGATCAATTGCGGGCGAAACTCACCGGTCAAGAAGAACAACTCATCGCAGCCAAACCGACAAACAATCCAGAGGCTTACGATGCCTATCTGCGTGGGCTAGCTTATAGTCTGAAAACCGCCGACACAGCCCGCAACGCCGTCGCCGCGCAGAAATATCTCAGAGAGGCCGTGCGCTTGGACCCGAAGTTCGCCGTTGCTTGGGCGCTACTGTCATACGTGGAAGCGCGCGGCTACCTCACAACCACTCTTCAACCAACGGTCGCACTTCGTGAAGAGGCACGGCATGCAGCCGAAACCGCGCTCACTCTTCAGCCCAATCTCGGCGAGGCCGTATTGGCCAAAGGCTATTACCACTACTCTTGCCTGCAGGATTACGACACCGCAGTGCGTTATTTTGAGCAAGCACGCCAGTTCCTGCCGAATAGCAGCCGGATTCCTGAGTCGCTCGCCTACGTTGCACGGAGGCAAGGCCAATGGGGCCGGAGCGAGTCGTATTTCAATGAAGCCGAGCGGCTCGACCCGCGCAATGTTAACCTGCTTACCCAGCACGCTCTTTCCTATACCCATCTTCGTCGTTTCCCCGAAGCGCTTCAAAAGCTTGATCAGGTTCTCGATATTACACCTGGCGATGTAAACACGCTTATGTTTAAGGCCAGTATTGCACAAGCCGAGGGCGACCTGTCGCGGGCATCTGTGCTCCTGGCTCCGCTCCGCCCGACCGCCGACGACACCTACGCGTTGGAAACACAAGTTTACCAAGGTGTCCTGGAGCGCCGCCCTGCACAGATTATCTCTCGGGTAAAGGAGATATTGGCCAAGCCTGATCCAGCGCTGGGTTACCTCAATGGCGAATTGCGTTTTTACTTAGGTTGGGCGCAAGAAGTCGCCGGCGACCGCGCCGCCGCTCAGGAAAGTTGGCGACAGGCGCGCAGCGAACTGGAACGTTTTCTTAGAGAAGAGCCGGAAAATTCTTTTCCTGCGGAAGATCTCGCGCTCACCAATATGGGCCTTGGTAACAAGGCCGCCGCATTGGCTCTCGCGGAACGGGCCATGGCCGCGCATCCAATCGAGAAAGACGCGGTACTTGGTCCCCGGTCGCTCGAAATCTTCGCCCGGGTGGCGGCGCAGAGTGGAGAGCCCGATCGCGCCATCGCCGCTTTACAGAAACTACTTTTGATACCGTACGCGGGCGTTTTCGGCCCGCTCACTCCCGCGCTGCTTCGGCTCGATCCGATGTTCGATCCGCTCCGAAATGATCCGCGCTTCCAAGAACTCGTCGCTCCCTCCCCGCCAAAATGAGGCCGCTTCTGGTTTTGCAGTTCCATGGCTCCAACGTAGCTAGCTCAAGCCGAAAGTGGCTGCCGTAGCCGGAGGAGGATTCGTAAGAGCGGCTACCAGACAATTGGGATCAGCCTATAGCGGACCTTTTCCGTGTAGGCGTCGTAGCCTTTTAATTCCCGTTTCAAAAATCGCTCCTCGAAGACGCTCCGTACTGCCAACACCACGATGGGAACGATGGCGAGCAGAGCCGCAGCATATGATTCCAACCAGAGCGCGGGGCCCACAACCATCGGGATAAACCCGGCATACATGGGATGCCGCACGACCGCATAGATACCAGTGTCGATGACTCGCTGGTGCCTTTCTTCCTGGAGCCTAACGACTGGCACGGCAAATGGATTGACTTTCATCGCGAGAGTCATGATCCACCAGCCCGCGATATAGAGCGCAAGCCCGAAAAGTGAAACGAGCCCACTGGGTTTTGGAACAAGATGGAACCGGAACACATCCAGTGGAATAAAGACGATCTGCCCGACATACGAGATAACCAGCGGAATCACGAGGGCCCGGTCCCACAGGGGCTGTCCTTTTTGTATGATCCCCCTGGCTCGCTGAGAGAAGAGGCCAGCGCTATCAGGCAAAATGCTGAAGATGGCCGCCGCCATCACAACCACGGTAACAGCGAGAAACACCCATGCCCGCCACCAATGCAATGTGCCAGCGGGGACAAAGAGCAGGACAGCGTAAAACGCGACGTTGAAGACAACACCAGCAATGACTTTTGGAGCGGACACCGGATGTTTGGAATGTGAATCGTGAGAAGTAATTAGTGAGAAGTGATTGGTGGAAAGGTCAACTTCTAACTTCTCACCGATCACCTCTCACGCCTTAATCCAGCGGCGCTCGTGGTCTAATAACCATTTCTTGCGCCACAACCCGCCGCCGTATCCGCAAAGTGTGCCGTCAGCGCGGATCACGCGGTGACATGGAATGATAATGCAGATCATGTTCGTGCCGTTCGCTCGGCCGACAGCCCGGCGCGCGTTTTCATCTCCCAAACGTTCCGCCATCCAGGAATACGAGCGTGTTTCGCCCAGGGGAATGGACTGCAAAATTTTCCAGGCCCGCAGTTGAAACGGCGAACCAACTGGCGCCAGTGGAATATCGAACCTCAGGTTTTTGCCCGAAAAGTAATCGGCCAATTGCGAACGGACCGCTTCCAGATGTCGATGTTTTCCCGGCACTACATTTGTTCGCAATCGTTTTCGCAAGGTTGACAACTCGCGTTCGGTCGCGCGGCGATCGATAAACTCAAGCAGTCGCAGACCTTCATCATCAGCGACGGCGATCATCGCGCCCAGAGGTGTATCGATTCGCTCCGCAAGAAGAGGTGCGTTCGCCTTTGCATTCGTCGGAGGCTCGCCAAAAATCCTCGTAAACGCTTCTCGGAAACCGCTCTCAGATTCAAAGCCGCTGCCATTGCGCGCTTCCTCTACGCGCCCGCCCCGCCGCACCTGACTTAAGGCGAGGCCCATCCGGCGCGCGCGATGATAGGCTTGAAATGTCATTCCGTAGTGGCGCTTGAATTGACGTCGTGCGGTCGAGGGATCGATCGCCAGTGCCGTCAATTCCTTGTCGGTGAGCCGGCCTCCCGGGGCGCGCTCGACCTCCGTACGGAGACGCTCGATCAATTTGGGCGGACGCTTGTTTGGATCCATCGGGTGGCAGCGCAGACAGGGACGATAACCGCTGACCAACGCCTCACTCGGTGTCGCGAAGAAATTGACGTTCTCGCGTGCTGGCTTTTTCGCCGTACAGGTAGGCCGGCAGAAAATTCCCGTCGTACGCACTCCGACAAAAAATATGCCTTCAAAACTCGGATCGCGGTTCACCAACGCGCGATACATCGTTTCGGTCGGAGGAAGAAGTTCCATTGTTTTCATGTATAAAGATTAAGCACTCGCGCGCGTTGACGCATCGACGAAATTCGGGCAGGAAATTCCTGTAGCCGCCTTACGTGTCGAGGCGCTTTGCGAACTGCCACCGGGCACAGCGACACAGCGCCGTGGCTACATTTACCGTCGACGGTTCGCGGTCTTTTCATGCGCGTTGGATTCGGAACGTAAAACAGCCGCGAGTGACGCTGCGCGCATCCACGAATGCGGTGTCTGGATTTTGAAACAGCTTTTCAATCACTGCTTCCAGTTCGTTCCCGTTCGCGACCTCTGCATCGATCATGTTGTAATTTGCATTATAGGCACGAAACACGCGTCCACTGCGAAATTCTGCCGGGTATTCCCGTGTCGCGCCGTAACGTTCGCATGGCTCAGCATGAACGAAGATTGGACCAGTCTCTGAGTACGGATGACCGGCAGGAATCGAAGCGTAGGGAAATAGAATGACACGCTCGCCAGGTTGTGCCCAACGCAAACAGTGGCGGCACGGATAACCAGTCGCCGAATCCACCATGATGACAGTGTGGTCCTCTGCGCCGGACTGTACTGCACGTCGTGCTTCCTCCGCGACTTCGGTGGGAAGAGGAACAATGCGAAGTGTTGATGTTTTCATGAATGAGATCTAAGCGCGCTTTCCGAATTGCGCATCGGCGAAATTCGGGCAGCGAATTCTTGGCAGGGTCAGCGCATTGCACCGACCGGACGCGCAACGCGGCGTCCCTACCATCGGTGATGCGCGGGATGGCCTTCTTTCACTGCGACGAAAATTCCGCGGCAGGTTGCGCAAGTTTTTCCGCCCGCGCTCAGTGTTCCTTCGACGGTCGCGCGATCATCGGTCAGATCGACAACCTTGGCGGAAAGAAACACCGCATCATTCGTCGGAGTTGGCCGGAGCAATTTGATCGCATATTCCGCAGTGACCGTGCATGGCGGGTGCTCCTCCTTCGCAAGCTTCATCAGATGATAGGCGGCTGTCCAATTACAATGGCAATCGAGCAACGTGCCAATGACACCGCCATTCAAAACGCCCTCGAAGGCTTCGTATTTTCTATCCGGTTTCCATTCCGCGACGACTTCACCATTTCTTGGGAAGCTCCGGATATGTAGCCCTCCGGGATTCGCCGGCCCACAGCCCCAGCAGGCATTGTTCGGTGCGTACTTTTCCTGAAGTGACTGCGATTCTTTCATTGTAGCGGCGCTCTACGAGCGCCGAAAAATACTAAGCCCGACGGTCACAAACCGCCGTTACAGCTCGAAGTGTCACGCGCTCTTGCCAGACGCTTCCGCATATGGGCGTAATTCATGCCCAACGTAAAGCGAACGCGGCCTGATCAGGCGATTATGGTGGTGTTGCTCGGTCACGTGCGCACACCAGCCGGCCACGCGCGACGCAGCGAACAGAGGCGTGTTTAACTCGGGGGGAAACCCAAGCATCCAAAACACGGGCGCGGCGTAAAGATCCACATTGGCGCAAAGATGCTTTTCGCGTTCCATCACTTCTTCGAGCTTTTCGCAAATTGGAATCCATTGTTCCTTGCCTGTGCGCTTGCCCAGATCGCGCCCGATCTCACGCATCACCGGTACGCGTGAATCCCCTTTTTTGTATACGCGATGACCGAAACCCATGATCTTTTCCTTGGTCTCCAATTTTTTCGTCAACCAAACTTCCGCCCGATCCGGGGTCCCGATTTCCTCAAGCATCTTCATCGATTCCTCATTGGCGCCGCCGTGTAACGGCCCTTTGAGCGTCGCGACTGCTGAGGTAACTGCCGCGTAGATTCCTGCCAGGGTGGAGGCGGTCACGCGCGCAGCAAAAGTCGACGCGTTGAATTCGTGATCCGCATAAAGATTGAAAATCGTATCCAGCATTCGGATTTGCCAATCCTGCGGAACTTTGCCCTCCAGTTTGTAAAAGAAATTGCCGGCTTGGGTGAGATCGGGCCTTTCCGGCAGCGGCTGCTGACTATGTGAGATGCGCCACCCGTCGCTGATTAAAGTGGAAACGCGCGCGATCAGACGGATCGACTTGCGGATGTTTGCGTCGTGCGAGTTGTCACTCAGGTCCTTATCAAAGGCGCTCAGCATCGATACGCCGGTGCGCAACATGTCCATCGGATGAGTCTTGCTGGGGAGAAGCCGCAGCATTTCGGTCACTGGCCCCGGTAGTGCGCGTTGCGCGGCAATTTGTTGGGTAAACTCGACCAATTGTTTCCCATTGGGCAACTCACCATTGAGCAGCAGGTAAGCGACTTCCTCAAAACTCGCCTTCTGCGCCATTTCATGAATGTCATAGCCGCGATACATCAACCCGGCATTCGGATCGACCCAGCAAATCGCCGTTTCGCCCGCGATCACGCCCGCAAGGCCCGGGCTGTATTCTGGTTTCTTTTCAGTAGGCATTGGCTTCTCTTTACTTGCGAATCGAAATCGTTCAACTCATCGGATTTAACCAGTTAGCGCTTCAACGGTCTCCCTTCCACGTTTCCGCTGCCGGATCGTAATCGAACAACTCGTAAAGTTGCTCCCGCGTTTGCATTTTCTCGATCCAACCCGATTGCGTCCCTCGCCTTTTCAGATCGCGCAGAAATTCGTCGCTCGCTTTCATCGAAACACGAAACGCGCTCTGCGGAAAAATCACCATCCTGTATCCGAAATCAGAGAGCTCTCGAAATGAAAGCAGCGGGCTTTTGCCGAACTCCGTCATGTTCGCGAGGAGCGGCGCTTTCACTTCACGGGCGAACGCCTTGAATTCATCCGCCCTTTGCAGGGCTTCGGGAAAAATCGCATCTGCGCCTGCCTCAAGATAACGGCGCGCGCGCTCCACTGCGCCATCGAAATTTTCAACTGCACGTGCATCTGTGCGCGCGATGATCATGAAATCTTCGTCACGGCGCGCACTGACCGCCGCTTTGATTTTGCCGGCCATTTCCTCAACATCGATCAGCGACTTTCCGGCGAGATGGCCACAGCGCTTCGGAAATTCCTGATCTTCAATGTGACAACCCGCAAGGCCCGCCCGCTCCAGTTCGCGAATTGTCCGTGCCACATTCTCCGCGCCGCCAAATCCTGTGTCGGCATCAACGATCGCCGGAATTTCGACGGCGTTTGCGACGTAGTTTGCCAACTGCGCAACTTCGGTCAGCGTAAGCAGCCCAATGTCCGGGACGCCCGCGGTTGCATTCGCCATCCCCGCGCCGCTTAGGTAAACGGCGTCGAAGCCGGCACGCTCAACTTGCCGCGCCATCCCCGCATTCGGGACGCCCGGCATTATTACGAAACCTTGCGTAATCAACTCGCGCAGCCTCCTGCTCTTGCTTGTGCTCATGCTCGTAATCGATCTACTCCTTCATTAGGCACGCGCGCATCAATTCATCGACGGTGGGCGCTTCGTCCACCCTCCACACAAGATCGACAATTTTCTTCGCACGCGTCTCACCAAGCCGCCGGTTCACCAACGTAAAAAATTTTGCTTCAACTTCAGAATCTTTCAGCGGGTTTTTCGCGTGCCCGAGTGGATAATCGACGCGTTTCGTCAATCGCCGCCCATCGGCAAGATCGACATGGACGATGTTGGCCGCCGCATCCGGATACAGCGCGCTCAACTCCGCGTTGTGCTCCACTTTCACATTTTCCAAGAACTTCCAAATCTCCGGATCGGTAAATCGCTCCGGCTCGAATTGTTTGTCGGTCACTTCGCCGTCGAGCAGCGCAATCGTCGTGATATACGGTAGACTGTGGTCTGCCGTTTCGCGTGTCGCCGGTTTCCATTTCTCGCGCTCGCTCCCGATGATATCGACCGACGCGTCGTGGCTCTCAATGGTCATCGCGCGAACCTGCGCAGGATCGGCAATTTCATTTCGCAAAAGAAGCGCTGCCTCGATTGCGCTTTGGCTGTGATATTCTGCCGGCCAAAATTTGATGCTGGTTCGCAAAATCATGGACGCCGGGCCGTCGCCGGTTTTTGCAAATGGCACGGCGAATTTCTCCCCCACGTTGCCTAACGAGACGCCGAGCTGTTTCTCGAAACCCATTTGTCCCTCGAAAATCGGTCCCGGCCCGGTCATTCCAGCGCGCGCCAGCAGTGCGGAGTAGACTCCATGCCGGGCGGCGTTCGCGCACGCGACACCTTTCCAATGCGACAACTCTCCCGCCCGCGCCTGTCGCAGCGCTGGAGAGGCCACACCGGCAATGTTCACTGCATGCCGCGTTTTCTCCAAATCAAGCTTCATCAAGCGCGCCGAGGCAAGTGCAGTTGAAAATGTGGCATAGGTCACGTGGTCCCAGCCGCGTGCGCGGATGCTGGCGGCATCACAAAATCGACACTGCACTTCGTAGGCCAATGCAATCGCCGTGATCAACTCAGAGCCACTTGCACCGACGCTTTCCGCCGCCGCCAGCGCAGCGGCAATATTGTCGCTAGGATGCGCGGGCTCTTTCGACAGATAGGTATCGTTGTAGTCGAAATAGCGAATGCAGCATGCATTCGCGAATGCTGCCCAGTCCGGCGGTGCCTTATGGTTCGTCCCGATAATTGTCGATCCTCGTTCTGCCGAAAATTCCGAAACAACTCTTCTCGCGATCGCGCACGGCTCCTCATTCCACGCACCGAGCGCGCAACCGAGCGAGTCGAGCACGCGGCGCTTGACTTCGTGAACAATTTCCTTCGAAAGATCTTCGAACTGGAGCGCGCAGGAGTATTTGGCAAGCTGATGAGCAAGCGTTTTTGACATGGAAAGAATTGAACCTGCAATCTGCCGATGAATCGCCCGTCGGCAACTCCGGGGAGTGCACGCTCCGCCAATCCGCTTGCCCGCGCGCAATGCTCAACGCACACTTCTCCCGTGAGCGAATTTCAATTTGGTGGCCAATTTCTCTGGCACCCGACGCCGGAACTCATCGCGCAATCTAATTTACAGCGATTCATCCAAAAGCACGGGCTCGGCTCTTACAACGAGCTAATGCGAAGATCGACAACGGACATCGCCTGGTTCTGGAACACGGTGCTCTGTGAGCTCAGTATCCAGTTTTACAAACCGTACTCGCACGTTGTCGATCTTAGCCAAGGCAAACCGTGGGCGAAGTGGTGCGTGAATGGCAAAATGAACATCGTCCACAACATGCTCGATAAATATGCTGGCACCGAGATCGATAATCGTCTCGCCATCAAGTCGGAGATCGAAGATGGCACGACGCGCGCCCTCACGTATGAAGAACTGCGCGGGCAAGTAAACAAAATGGCCGCCTCGTTGCATTCGCTAGGCCTCGGTAAAGGCGACGCTATCGGTGTGTTCATGCCGATGGTGTCCGAAATCGTGATCGCGATGCTCGCTATCATCAAAATCGGCGGAATTTTCCTCCCGCTTTTTTCCGGCTTCGGCGCAGCAGCGATCGTTTCACGGCTCAATGACGCCAAGGCAAAAGCGCTTTGCACTGCCGACGGAAATTATCGGCGCGGGAAATTTTGTGCAATGAAACCAATCGCCGATGAAGCCGCTGCGCAGATCCCAACGCTGAAACATCTGATCGTTTTGGAACAAACTGCGGGGGACGCTGTTAGCGTCCCATCCAAAGAAACAGGTAAGGTTCTCAGCCTTCCCTACAAAACGCATTCGTGGCACACGCTCTTGAATCAAACATCAAACATCGAACATCAAACATGTGTCACTTCGGCGGAAGACCCGATGATGATCATTTACACCTCGGGTACAACGGGAAAACCGAAGGGCGCGGTGCACACGCATTGCGGATTCCCGATCAAATCGGCACAAGACATGTGGATGGGACTCGATCTGCATCCGGATGAAACACTTTTCTGGATGACAGACATGGGTTGGATGATGGGGCCATGGGAAGTTTTCGGAACATTGCTCCTCGGCGCGACGATGATGCTTTATGACGGCGCGCCGGATTTTCCCGCGCCGGACCGTGTCTGGGCGCTTGTCGATCGGCATAAAGTCACGGCGCTCGGCATCTCGCCAACGTTAATCCGCGCGCTGCGGCGTCACGGTGACGAGATCGTGCATCGACACGATCTGTCCTCGCTGCGTAAGTTCGCTTCCACCGGCGAACCGTGGAACCCCGACCCGTGGATGTGGCTTTTTCAAAACGTCGGCCGCGAAAGACTCCCGATCATCAATTACTCCGGGGGCACGGAGATTTCCGGCGGCATTGTAATGGGGAACGTGCTCACACCAATGAAACCGTGCGCGTTTTCCGGGCCGCTGCCGGGCATGGCCGCCGACGTGGTCGATGAAAATGGGAAATCTATTCGTGGAAAAGTGGGCGAACTGGTTATTCGTGAGCCGTGGATTGGAATGACGCGCAGCTTTTGGAAAGATCGACAGCGTTATTTCGACGCGTACTGGTCGCGTTTTCCTGATGTTTGGATGCACGGCGATTGGGCGGCAGTCGATGACGACGGACTTTGGTACATTCTCGGCCGCAGCGATGATACGATCAAAATCGCGGGGAAACGAGTTGGCCCGGCGGAAGTGGAATCAATTCTCGTCGCGCATCCACAAGTCAGCGCAGCGGCAGCGGTTGGCGTGCCCGATCCAATCAAAGGCGAAGCGCTA
>WNFY01005757.1_pt1 | contig 11154 bp, 9 predicted proteins | sample 5400091 | NCBI WGS metagenome assembly WNFY01 (sample SAMN13153364, study PRJNA577476) | soil metagenome | isolation source: 60 cm soil or saprolite under grassland replicate 1 | place: USA:California | collected 2016-06-15
GGAATCCATCAGGCTTTCGCGACGGCGGATAGCATGATCAGTCAAAGCGTTCGTTCCATTGTAAATCTAATTCAGCGACCGGGGCTCATCCGCATCGGATTCGATGATTTGCTTGCCGCGTTGCGCAGCCGCAATGGCCGTTGCTTGTTTGGTTTCGGTGAATCCGATTCGGACAATCGTGCGCATGACGCCCTCGCCCAGGCCCTCAAAAATCCGTTGATGGATCGAGGCCGCATGCTGGCGGACGCGGCCCGTGTTCTAGTTCAAGTAGCGGGCGGACCCGGCATGACGTTATCCGAAGTAGAAATCCTGATGCAGGAGCTTGGCCGTCACGTAAACGGGCAAACGCAGATTCTGTTCGGCACGGCCGTGGACGGGCGAATGGGAGACCGCTTGAGCGTCACAATCATCAGTTCGCTCGCGGCAGATGAGGATTCTATTCCGCAGCAGGTTTATCGGGAGCAGAGTAGCACGCCCGCGATGCCGCTCGTTTGGGGGCAATCCGAGGGTGGTTCGCTGAAGACCGACATCGAGTCGGAACCAACTCCAGTGGAGGGTTCCCAGCCTGCGGAGGCGATTCCGATTGACGAACCGGCGCCAATGGACACGGCTCCGCCATTGACAGCGCCTGTACTTAACAAATCTGAACCGCGCTTGATTACGCCACAGCCGAAGCCGGCGCGGATCAAAGAAGAGAAACCGTCGGAAAAAAATGTGCAGGCGAAACAGGAAGTCTTGCAATTCGAGCCAGTCACGCGCGGTCGCTTTGAAAAAAGCGAACCGACCATCGTGGAAGGCGAGGATCTCGATGTTCCAACTTACCTGCGGAAGAACATTAAGGTAAAATAAATCTAGTGTCGGTGTAGTTGTGTCGGCTACGAATTTTGTCCGCTGGAAACACGTTAACGTTGGGCTTACTTCTTCATTAAATCCAGCACGGCGCTCGTCATCGCGATAATGCCGGCGCGGATTGTCGGCTCTGGAACGGGCGCGAATTTGCTCGAGTGCAAACTCGGCAGCGGTGTGCCGGTTCTTTTTGACTCAGCTGCCTTTACCGGATCGACTGCCCCGACAACAAACATCAGTGCCGGAATCGAATGGTCCGGCAGACTGTATTCGCAAAAATCCTCGGCCCCCATGCTTGGATCTTTCGACACAACTTTGTCATTGCCTAACGCAGTTTTCAGCGTCGCGGCCACGCTCTTGGTCAGCTCCGGATTATTATAGGTCGCCGGGCTGAATTCGTCCTGGCGCACGTGCACCTCCGGCAACTTGCCGGGCGGAATACCGAAGGCGGTCGCGCAATCTTTGGCGATCCGCTCGATGGCAGCGAGCACCTTTTCGCGCACTTCCTTTTTATACGTGCGCACCGTCAACTGCATCTTCACCTCATCCGGAATAATGTTGTGCTTTGTCCCACCATGAATCGAACCGACCGTGATGACCACCGGATCGATTGGGTTATTCTCGCGCGATGCGATGGTTTGCCAGGCATTGATGATCTCGGCCGAGAGAACAATTGGGTCCTTCGTCTGATGCGGAGCGGCGCCGTGGCCCCCAACGCCGTGCACAGTCACATCAACTGAATCGACGTTAGCGAAAGCGTAACCTTCGGTGATACCGATTTTTCCAGTCTCGATCTCGGCATCGTCGTGCAGAGCAAGTGCGTAATCCGGCTTTGGCCAGCGGGTGTAGAGGCCGTCCTTTAGCATCGCTCGCGCGCCGCCGACCGTTTCCTCAGCTGGCTGTCCGATAAAAATGATCGTGCCGTGCCATCTGTCCTTCAGCTTATCGAGGGTGCGCGCCGTGCCGATGAGAGTGGACATATGAATGTCGTGTCCGCACGCATGCATCACCGGCACTTCTTTACCCTCGTCGTTTTTCGTCGTGACAGTGCTCGCATAGGGTAGCCCGGTCTCTTCGTGCACGGGCAACGCATCCAGATCGGTGCGCACCAGCACGGTTGGTCCAGACCCATTCTTCATTACGCCCACGACGCCGAAACAAGTCAGACCGGGCTTGTCATATTTGCCGACGTGCTCGGTGACTTCGCAACCGGCGGCTTTCAATTCCTTTGCCACAATTGCGGCCGAACGTTCTTCGTGCGCGGACAGTTCAGGATGCGTATGAATGTCTTTGTAAATCACTAGCAGCGACGGCAGCTCCGCATCGGCAAGCGATTGCGGCGTCTGTTGACCGAACGCCAGCAGCGGAGCCAAGCTCGACGTTAAAAAGATCGCCAATGAACAATTCTTCATCCTGCACCTATAACAGAAAACCCGAATACATGAATCACGAAACCAATAAGCGAGGAAACAAACCGAATCTTCATGTTTTCTGGCTTTCGAGATTCAATTTCCTCTTTTCCCGCTTTCCTAATTCATTTTTCCGATTCTCTTGATCTACAATGGAATTTGAGAAGAACACCATGCTCTTCGGGGCCGATCGAACGCCGCGGATCGTTGCGATTGAGTTGGGCGAGACTGGCACGGTCAAAGTTTATCGACGCGAAAAGAAGGGCTCGACAGTCGTCGAAGTCGAACCGTTCCACCCGTTCGTTTGGGCCGACAGTGACGTTGTCGATCTCGGTATCGATGTAGAGAAACAGGAGGGCAATCTCAAATACGGCTGGCGGGTCACGGTCGATAGCTGGAAGGAATTGATTGCCCTTCGCAACGGCCTCAAAAAAGCGAACCGCGATTTCTACGCCTTTAGCGATCCGGTTCAGCATTACCTCACCGCAACCGGGCGTACGCTGTTCAAAGAACTCTCGTTCGAAGAACTAAAGAGGATACAGCTTGAAGTGCTGTCGTTCGAAGAACCTCTAGCCGGCGTCGCCGACGCGGGGCCGACCGATCACATCATGAGCATCGCGCTCTCGGACAATTCTGGCTGGGAAGAATTGATCGTTGTCGATCCAAAAAATGTTGAGGAATCGGAGCGCACCGCGCTTAAACATCTGACGAGCCTGATCAAAGAGCGCGATCCGGATGTGATTGAGGGGCACAATCTCTTTCGGTTTGATCTGCCCTACCTAGTCCAGCGCGCCAAGAAAACGAAAACGAAACTCGATTGGGGACGAAGCGGCGGCTTTTTACGCTCCCGTCCTTCGCGGCTGCAGATCGCGGAGAAGACAATCGATTATCCGAAGTTCACGATCGAAGGCCGCCATTTCGTCGACACATTCCTGCTCGCGCAATTCTACGACGTCGGCATGCGAACGCTGTCCGGCTTCGAGCGTGTCGATGTTGCGCGGCATTTTGGGCTTTGCGACAGCGAGGAACTCTCTGCGCTTACAGGCAAACAATTGCAGCACGCTTACATCGACAATGACGAAAGCTTTCGGCAGCGCGCGCTTTGCGCGGTACGGGAAACACGTGCAGTCGCCGAGCTGCTTAGCCCGAGCTTTTTCGTCCAGGCACAGATTTTCCCTTACAATTACCAAGACGTGATCGTGCGCGGCAACGCCACGCGGATCAATGCGCTCTTCCTGCGCGAATATTTTCGGCAACGGCATGCCATTCCAGAGATGCCGATGGTGCGCGGCTTCGAAGGCGGTTACACCGACATTTTCTTCACCGGCGTCGCCGGCAACGTGTGGCATTGCGATGTCGCCTCGCTTTATCCGTCGGTGATGTTGCAGTTTGATTGCTTCCCACAAACCGACCAGCTGCAAATCTTCCGCCATCTACTTACCGATCTACGGACCTTCAGACTCGAAGCGAAAGCAGATATGCGCGCAGCTGAGAAAAGCGGCGACACGGCACGAGCGCATCATTTCCACGCGTTTCAAAACACGTTCAAAATCCTGATCAACAGCTTCTATGGTTATCTCGGGTTCGCTCAGGGAAGTTTCGCCGATTTCGATGCCGCGGCGCGGGTCACGCAGATTGGGCGCGATCTCTTGAAAAAGATGATTGAGTGGTTAAACGCGCGCGATGCGCAGGTGATCGAGGTGGACACCGATGGAATTTACTTCACCCCGCCGCCTGACATCGACATCAACAAATTGCGCGAAGGTTTGGCCAAAGAATTGCCGCCTGGGATCGAAGTGGAGTTCGACGAGCAGTTCGACGCGATGTTCAGCTACAAAGCAAAAAATTACGCCCTCCTTACCCGGGACGGCGACGTCATCATCAAGGGCGGCGCGCTCAAGTCGCGCGGGCTTGAGAAGTTCCAGCGCGTTTTCCTTGAGGAAATGATCAAGCTGCTCATGGAAGGAAAACCGGAAGCAATCGGTGAATTACGCAATGAATTTGAACAGAAGATTCGCAACCGGGAATGGAGTATCGACATGTTGATGAAAACCGATACGCTTCAAGACTCGCTCGACAAATATCGGCAAAAGATCGCCGCGTCCGCGCGCAATCGCGCTGCAGCCTATGAGCTCGCGCTAGCGAGTGGCCGCAACTATCGGCCCGGCGACCAGATCAGCTACTACATCACTGGCTCCGCCAGGAAAGTCCCTGCCTACGAAAACGCCAGGTTGGCGTCCGCATTCGATCCGCAAAACCCCGACGAGAACGTGGATTATTATATCGCCAAGCTTGACGACCTAGTAAAAAAGTTCGGCACATTTGGATCGACGACTACTGAACAATTAAGTTTGATGGAGCCAATTAGGAGGCATTGAGCTCTGACGCTGTCGCGATAAAAATAAGCCGAGCCACATGACTGACCTTTTTAAACCCGAGAACGTCGCTGCTGCTATCGATTGGCGCATCGAGCAGCTTCGCTCGACCAGTTTTCTGATTCCCATGTTCGACAGATCCGCCGAAGACGTATTTCGTCTGATTGCTCAGTCTGCTCCCACCCAAGTAACGGAAAACCGGCAGCAAGCCGTACAGACGGCAGCTGGAGGTTTCGCAAGTGCGAAACTCGACGTGATCAAGCATCCAGGACGGATTGACGTGCTCATCAGCCCAACAGACGAGGCTCGGGCATCAGAGGGGGCTGTGACAACAATCGGCAGCTGGAACGAAGTAGTCGGGTCGTTCGACTCCGGAATTCGGGCCTGGCTAGGCACGCACCCGGAGTTGCACCGATTGGCATTCGGTGCGATTTGCCAGCACGAGGTGACGGATCGAAAGGCAGCTTATTCGATTTTGAATCAGCTATTGCCGACCGTCGATATAGACGTGGAGCACTCGACCGATTTCTCTTATCAGATTAATCGGCCTCGCCTAGCGAACTTCCAGGATTCATTCAGTTGCAAGATCAATCGTTTGTCCAAATGGTCTGCGGCAGCTGTTGTGTTGCAAACGGTGATGATCCCGACGCCGGGAGCTGCTGCTCAACCGCCACCCTTTACTGCAACAGTCAATAACTATTGCCGAGCTGAAGTGGACCTAAGTACGGATGCCGAGATACAGCAGCTACCAACTCACCACCTCGAAGACCTGTGGAATAAACTGACAACGTTTGCAGCAGAAATCCTGTCCAAAGGGGATATACGATGATACCCAGCGCGATTACGGATCTCGACCTAAGAAAGCCGCGGCATGTCATAGTGACGTCGGCCACTGGTAATGCGCGAGTCGTGGCATCGGAACTAGGATCAAACACTGCCACCTGCGTCGCCGCTGAGAGAGTACTATCAGAATCTTCGACGGCTAGCAGCGGAGTTCCTCAGTCGCTCGAGCGCGACTTGCAGAAGCTCTTTGTTGAAGCTCGATATGAAGTCTTCGAAGATGGGATGAGTTCCGACTTCGCTTGTCGACTAGAACGAGTGATTCGAGCCCATGGCAACTCGGCCCTCTTGGAGCTTAACGCACTCCTTCGCGTCCCCACAACGTCGAAGACTGTAGCGGCCGAGTGCCTCCGCATAATTGGCCGACTTAAAGATAGACAAACGCATGCCTTTCGGCGGTGGATTCTTGCCGACCTCTTAAATGCCAAAAGCGTTTTAGTCAGGGATGCCGCAATCGTTGGTTTATCAAGTTTGGATGATCCCTCGGTTTTGGCTTCGGTCCGCCTGGCGCTCGAGAACGAAAAATCTGCCGAATTGCGGTTCGACCTCGATCAGCTAAGAGAACAACTCGAGAGTCCTGAGCGAGGATATGCCTTATCTTTTGCGCAAAATCCGTAAGGCTCGCTGGAGTCCAGAACTCAGAGACGAGTTCGGGCCATTCGATGCGCAAGATTGCCCAGCAGACTGCGTCGCCGACTTGGGTACGGCTAGCTGCAGGTTGTCATTGTGGGAGATTGATGATGAGCGATCAAACCTGGCAGAAGTGATTGTGGCGCTGGCTTCGAATTCGCAGCATCTGAGCAACTTGGATTACGCGCTAATTCCACGCGATAAAGTAGAGGCGATCGCTCAGCTTGAAGTAACGGAGGGTCAAACCGCTCACGTCCAGGCTAACGAAAAATGGCACCGAGATCTGCTTGGTCTGTCCGGTCGACGACTAGTCGATCTTGCAGTACTTATATTTTCTGGTGCTGAGCGACGGCGGGTTCTTGAAAAGGAAGTAACTCAGATGGTTCGGAAGGCGCTGGCGACGCGAACACTCGATCCAGCACGAGTGAAGGTAGCTATTTAGGCATCAGAGACATCAGGAGGTCACCGCCAAGCTCGACGAGCTGGTGAAAAAGTTTGCTAATTTGAAAGAGACTTCCACAAAACAGGAGACGTTGGCACTTTGATTACGTCGGTTCAGGTGCCCCGATGTCGCCGAGCAGAGCTGCGTCTGCCTGTTCTTTCGCATCCGCCAAAGCGCGCTGTTTGCGGGCCAGCCAAAGACTAAGACCGCACCAACCAGCCACGACCGGAACGGCGACAAAGCTGATACTCTGAAGGCCCAAGCCCAGTGCGTGGAGACCGCCATACGACCATGCGCCTAGCTGATCTCCGATGCGGTATCCCAAGGTATCAGTCACGCTCTTGACCTTGTACTTGTCTTCGCGGCGCAAAACCGTGAATAGGATCTCGCGGGAGGGTCGCATCAACGCGTAAGCGGCAGCCCGGCGAGCGACTTGAAAGACGGCCAACAACGCCAGACTTGGCACGACGCCCATCGCGGCGAAACCAACCATGCTCAGGAACGGCAGCGAAACGAGTGTGAACCCAACGCCGAACCATTTGAGCAAACGGCCAGTGAGAAAGATCTGGATGATGACCGTGATGCTGTTAACCCAGATCTCAAGGTTTGCCAGGAAAACGGTGCGTTCGTCGCTGCTCTTTAGCGCTTCGCGCGCGAGATCTGTCTGCTGAAAGTACGCCCAGGTCGACGTCGTCGTATAAAGGAGAATGGATGCGGCCAGCCCCATGAGATAGGGCGAATGGGCAATGTGGGTTATACCTGACCAGATCGATCCGCCGATCGGCTCTTCGCGCGGCGGGACAATTTTCTTTTGTTCCACGAAGCCGCTGGGAAAAAAACGAACCAGAAAGCCAGCGACTGCGAACATTATCGCGGAGATCGCCAGAAGATTTGCCGGCCCTATGTCTCGAACATAATGCTTGGTAATGTACGCCCCGAGGATAGCGCCGAGCGAACCGCCGACTGCGATGAACCCATAAAGCCGCTTGCCTTGCTCGACTGTGAACAGATCGGTCATGAAAGCCCAGAAGATGGCGGTATTAAATAGATTGAAAACGCTCACCCAGACATACAGGGCACGGCCGATCCAAACTTGTTGCGCGGGTGGACAACTCCGCATCAGAACGTAAAAGAGCGCGAGATTGAAAATGAAAAACGCGTAGGCGATTGGAATAAACTTTCTTCGCGACATTCGCGCCACGATCGCCGCGAAGACGGCATTGGCGATCACCATCCCCACAAGCGTGGCAGTAAACATCCAGGGTAGCGTTTCCAGCCGGTTGCTCGCAGCAATGCTGTCGCGAATCGGCCGCATGATGTAGTAGCCCGTGAGAATCAGAAAATGAAAAACAAACCCGAGCCAGAGCGCCCGAATCTCGTCCGGTTTTACGTCAACGATTTTGCCGAAAAAATGTTTCATTTTAAGCTATGCGATCCCGAGTGGAGGGAAGCGCGAAACGGTCTTCCGCCCAAGGAAACGTAAGCCCCGGCGACAGCGGAAAGTTTGATAAATTCACGGCGAGTTGCCCCTCATGTGCACGCTTAGCCTTCTTGTCATTCCGAGCCAAGTCGAGGAATCTCTCTTGATGCCGTTCGGATAACAATGAGAGATTCTTTTATTTCGATTCGACATGACAAGGAGCAATCTTACGCGTCGTGAGGCGTCCAGACTAATTGGTGCCGGCGCAGCCGGCTTGCTGTTACAGATTCCTACGTCGCGCGCCCAAGCGGCAGGTCAATCATCAAGTATGCTGGCACGTGCGATTCCTTCTTCGGGTGAAAAACTTCCCGTCATCGGGCTCGGCACCTGGAACGCGTTCGATGTCGATCTTACGCCAGAGAACAGAAGGCAACTCGAAGAAGTGATGTCCCTGTTCGTCAAGCGGGGTGGCCGCGTGATTGATTCTTCACCGATGTACGGTCCAGCCGAAGGTGTCATCGGCGAACTCGCCGCCAAATTGCATTTGCGCGATTCGCTCTTTATCGCCACCAAGGTCTGGACCGCGGGTAAAGAGGCGGGGATCCAAATGATGGAGCGGTCGATGGAGCGCTTTCAAACCAAAAGAATTGACCTGATGCAGGTCCACAATTTAGTCGATGTCGAAATGCAAATGTCTTCACTTCGTGAGTGGAAAACGAAGGGACGCATCCGCTACACAGGCATCACGCATTCACAAGCGCGTGGCTTTGGCGAAGTAGAAAGAATCATGCGCAGTCACAAACCCGATTTCGTCCAGATCAATTACTCGGTCATGGAACTTGGAGCGGCGCAACGCATTCTGCCGCTGGCCCAGGAGCTTCGCATGGCGGTCATCATTAATCGTCCATTTGGTGGCGGCGGTTTGTTTCAGCGTGTGCGGGCCAAACAGTTGCCCGACTGGGCGGCCGAATTCGACTGTCGCTCTTGGGCGCAGTTCTTTCTGAAATGGATCGTCGCGCACCCGGCGGTGACTTGCGTGATCCCAGCGACCAATAATCCGCGCCATCTCGAGGACAATATGCAAGCCGGCGTCGGCCGTCTGCCTGACGCAAAAATGCGTCAGCGAATGGTTCAGTTTGTCTCGGGGCTGTAGGAGCTGCCTTCCCTGCCTCCAATTGGGACAGATTCGCGAAACGGGGAGCCTTGGTTGATCGATTTGGACGGGGACGAAAAAAATCCGAAATTTTCTTGAAAAAATCAGTTGCAGGGGAAGCTAAAATAGTCGATATGGCGCGCTCTTTATGCGAAAAATTACCCCCCTTATCGTCATCACTCTTTGCGGTATGGCATTTTGGCCGCGCCCAGTCTCGGCGCTAAACATGTCCATGTCGCCGAAACCTAAGTTTGATTATAAAGATGCCTCCGGCAAACGGCGCTCAGTTGAGATTATCGACAAATATCAGCCGAAGAAGATCGTTCATCCGTTTGCGAAGCTTGATCCGAAGATCGATCCGAAGCTGTGCCGTGCCGCCACCATCGCGGAGGAACGCGCGCATGCACACTCGCATTCGCTTTGCTGGCATTTCGTAAAAGAAGCGCTCGTCGCCGCCGGCGTGTTGAGATCCCGACCAACGACGATGTTGGCAAAGCAAGCCGGGCAGGAGCTCGTGAGCAACTACGGGTTCAAGAAGCTCGCGGTATCCGATCCCTACGCTGCGCCGTTAGGCGCAGTACTAGTGTATGGCGCGAGCAAAGCAGCTGGTCACGTGGAGATCCGCACGAAGGATGGGTTCGTAAGCGATTTTAAATCGAAGGCGCCGTCGCCCCGGCCGTTGCTAGGCGTTTACGCGAAGTCGTAAGCTGTACCCGCAGTTAATCAATGCAATAGTCGCAGTCAGCGACTACAACGAAGTTTCCTGTCGGCAAATCGAGTTCCGTTAGCAAAAAGTGCGGACGAGGTGGAATCTGCATCGATGTGCCAGGACGAGCCGATCCGTATCGCGATGTGGTCGGGCTCGCGAAACATTTCGACGGCGATGATGCGCGCATGGGAGAATCGACCGGACACATTTGTGATCGATGAGCCGTTTTACGCGTTTTATCTAAAGATGACCGGAAAAAACCATCCTGGTGCTGATGAAGTGCTCGCGGATGGCGAGACCGATTGGCGGAAAGTGGTTGCGCAGCTATTGGGACCGATTCCAGAGCCGCGTCACAAAGGGCCCTCCCAGATTTTTTATCAGAAACAAATGACGCATCATCTCCTGCCGGAAATCGATCGAGAATGGCTTGTCGGTGTGACGAATTGCTTTCTCATTCGCGATCCGCGCGAGGTGATCCTGTCTTACGTTAAGAAGCAAAGTGACCCGACGTTGGAAGATCTTGGGTTTGTACAACAAGCGGAGATTTTTGATTGGATGCGCGAGAAAGCCGCTTCGATGCCACCGGTTATCGACGCCCGAGATGTTCAACAAAATCCCGAGCAGGTTTTGCGGCGACTTTGTGATGCGGCTGGTATTGAGTTTAGCGAATCGATGCTTTCTTGGCCGCCGGGTTTGCGCGAAACCGATGGCGTTTGGGCGAAGCATTGGTACAGCGAAGTGGCAAGATCGACATCATTTCTGCCGTATCAACCGAAAGATGAGCCGGTGCCGAAGCGTTTGCACGAAATTCATGAGCAGTGCCGCGAATGCTATGAACGGCTCTATGAATACCATCTGTAATAAATCGCGGATGTTGTAGACCTGCTCGCCGGGGCGAACGACGCCATTATAACAAAACAATCTGCGCCATCCGCGTAAACCGCGGTTAAAAACTGAATCGGTCACGAACACGAGCACGAGTTTATATGCTACAGCAATTTAACCAGAAGAACCGCGATCTGATTGTAAACATCGACGGGCGGCTGGTGCATCGCGATGAAGCAGGGATCAGCCCATTTGATTCCGTCGTGCAAGCCGGAGACGCAGTTTGGGAAGGGCTGCGGCTGTACAACGGACGCATTTTCAAGCTCTACGAGCATCTTGATCGGCTGCATCGATCCGCGGTTGCTTTGTCGTTCCGGGAAATCCCCCCGCGCGAAAAAATCATCGAGGAAATCAAGCGCACACTCACTGCGAACAGAATGCGTGATGGCGTGCACATCCGTCTCAGCCTGACGCGTGGAGTGAAAATCACCTCCGGAATGGATCC
>WNFY01011690.1_pt1 | contig 11154 bp, 10 predicted proteins | sample 5400091 | NCBI WGS metagenome assembly WNFY01 (sample SAMN13153364, study PRJNA577476) | soil metagenome | isolation source: 60 cm soil or saprolite under grassland replicate 1 | place: USA:California | collected 2016-06-15
GTCGTTCGACCGCCACTGATTCCGGCGAACGTTTAATTGTTCACGAGGGAAGTGAAGCGGGCCAATGGCTCCCTGAAAGAATCTCGCCAAACACAAAACTGGCGCAGGGAGATCGTTTGCTAATCAGCGTCGAAGCTGCGCGCACCGGATACCTTTACGTGATCGATCGAGAGCAATACACGGACGGCTCATTGGGCGAACCTCATCTGATTTTTCCAACTACTCGCACGCTCAGTGGAAATAACGCAGTGAAAGTCGGACGACTTATTGAGCTTCCCGCACAGGACGACAGTCCGCCTTATTTCACACTGAAGCGCAGCAGACCTGATCAGGTTGCTGAGGTCTTGAGCGTTCTAGTAACGCCGTCTCCTCTCGAGGGCATCCAAATAACCGACAGAGAGCAGCAACTATCCGAATCGTTGGTCGGAGCCTGGGAAAAACAGTGGGGCACGCGAGTCGGTTTACTGGAGTTGGAAAAGGGTGCCGGACAATCCTGGAGCAAAGAAGAGAAGGACGCCGGCGCCAATGCGACCCGAACCCTCACGGCACAGTCGCCAGCTCCTCAAGTGCTTTACTACCGTCCAAACACTAAGGCAACCGAGCCCATTTTGATAAAGGTGCGACTGCGTTACGGTTATTCGAGAACGACAGTCAACAGGGCTTCAAGATAATGCATCGGTGGTGGTTCTGATGCGCTGCGAAGCGACGGCCAAGCTCTTGTTTTCTGGGCAAGATTTTTTGACTGTGAAGTGCACCGGATTTTATTTGAACCACTCAACCAGCCTGCGCAGGCGTAAGCGTAAAGCCTTCTAGGGTGGAGCGAGGCTTTGCGAGCGGAGCCCTATCAGGCTGCTGAAAAACTCAGAATTCGATTAATATCACACGACCGGAGACCATCTGACAACTCAGGAATCCCACTCACGGGAGTGGGTGGATTATTCAGATCCAGCCTACAAACAGATCCTTTCGAAATTTGAGAATCCCACCAACGGAAAGTTGGTGGATTGTTCAGATCCAACCTTTCGACGGCCGATAATGACTGCAAAATAACGCGAGCGTAGGCTGGATCTGAACTATCCACCCACTTCCGTGGGCGGGATTCTCCGAGGATCGCGCCCGCATCTGCTAGGTTGGAACTGAAACACGCACCCACTCCCGTGGGTGGGATTTCTGCATTTTCACGATCTATTCCCGATGGTCTTCACAGCACCCGACCTTGTTATATTAGTTTTTCATTAGCCTGCTATCGATGTGAATGGGGGCATTAGCGGCGGTGGCGGGGGCGGAGAAGTTGACGATGACGGCGACGATGACGCCGTCTAGAGTGCTGGACCCACCGCAAAGCATCTTACAATTGCTACCATTCGATATGGGCTCCGAGTCGGTAGGGACAAATCTCTCGGGATGAGCCTCAAAACTACCATTGTGGACGAGCTCGTTATCGTCAGGTCCGACCATCACCCCTCTGCGAATTAACAAGATGAGGGTGATAACAACCACGATAATGATCATGATTATGGAGATAAGCGTTCGGCGGTTCATGTTCACACCCCCAGAAGAAGATGGACCTTATTGCTTGCCAATCATGTGCCATAAGACTTGAGCGTGGGGGTGGACCATCTGGCCTGATAAACTATCTGAAGCCGGGCATTTATTCTTGAATCTCCTCGGGGAAAGACTTACCTACTCGGGATGTGAGCGACTGCAATTTCCAACCGATCAGATAGCCATCCAATCTGTTCGGTTAGCAAGACAGCTAGATTTCATAGAAATAGTGAGACCTTTCAGGGTTGTAACTCTTGCCCTTTCTTCCGTCATCAGAGCCTGTCTTCAGGCCATCATTGTATCCCAGATTTTCTGCAGCCTCACTGTTGCCGAAGACGTACTGGTTATAGTAGCGATAGGCTTTATGCTTCCGCCTGCTCCGCAGGCTCGTTGAATGCTTTCGGCCATCACTACAATTTGGGTAAGAATTCAAACTTTGCCACTACCCGGTATTGGGTTAACTTGACTCTTCTGAATCTATTTTCTGAGCGCCTCGGCAGTATCAATCATCTTCAAGGATGCCAGCTGAGATCTTGTTGTTGTATCGAGTAAAGACCGGCACAGTTTGAGATTATATGCTGCCTCGTCTATGCCCCCTTTCGACTGCCGCAACGCCGACTCAAACTCTCCTTCGGCTTCCTTCAGTTGTCCCATCCTTGCAAGCATGACACCGAGATTATTATGGCCCGCCGCGAGTTGAACACCTGAGCAAGCAATGGCCTTTCGGAAAAGCGTCGCAGCGGTTTTGTAGTCTCGGTTCTTCGCCACCAGGATACCCCGGCGAAAGGCAGCCACCGCGTGCGTGCCATGCGATGTATCGATCGCACCGTTGTAAGCTTCCATAGCCTCCGCCAGCCGGCCCAGATCTTCGAGTGCAACTCCGATGGCATAGATGGCCTGCGGGTAATTACCTTGTCGGGCTTCGACAGCTCTCCGGTAAAAGTCGATGGCCTCTTCTGTACGCCAGAGTTCGTAGTAACAGACGCCGATATTGTAAAGAGACACCGAGTAGTTCTTACCTGCGTCGCGCGGTATGTGCCGGTATTCGTCAATCGCTGCCTCATACTCTGCTCGCCCATACTTCTCGTTGCCACGCTTGATAAACGCGCTCGAGTCGGATGGAATACTTTGGGCCGGGGCGATACTGCCGCCCAATGCCAACAGCAAGGCCAGCAGCAACGCGGTCAGTAGTCTCTTCAGTCTCACTTCGCTCTCCCTCGCATCCGCGTTTGAATTTAAGTAAGGTGGGAGCTTAAAGGCCTGGGGTGGTTTTCGTCTTTCCTGTTATTGCTCGGATTGACTGATCTTGCTACTGCGCGGACGAAAGTTAAGGTTGGAAGATAAGGCGATAGGAATGCGGCGTGGTTCCGGTGATGCGTCGGAAGAGCCTCGTGAAGTGGCTTTGATGGCTGAAGCCGGAGCGAAAGCCTACCTCCACAAGCGGTAACTTGCTTTCGGCCAGCAATGCCTTGGCGCGCTCGATCCGGAGCTTTATAAGGTATTGATGGGGTGTTGTGCCGGTGGATCTCTTAAACTCACGCGCAAAATGAAAAAGGCTCATCCCGGCGACCTGCGCAAGGTCCGCGATACTCAAATCAGTTCCATAATTGTCTGCGACAAACTCCAGCACAAGCTGCAATCGATGTCCCGACAGGCCTCCAATGATTCGGTGTTCGAGGTCGGCAGTTGTGTAATGTCTCAGTAAGTGGACCGCGAGGACATTTGCCAGTGATTCTGCGTAGAGACGGCCGCCCAGGCTTTGCGACTCGAGCTCGGCCAGCAGGGCCATTCCGACATTGCTGATGATCGGATCACATGCCGCACATTTTTCGACGACTTCGACACTGGTTGGCGAGCGGAAGTCGGCGGCCGCGCGCACGAGAAGAGAGGGCTCCACATAGATTGGCGTATCTCGCCATTGCATGTTCCACTTAGTGAAATCGTGATTAGATGCTCCGCATGACGATGCTGCGGCAACTCCCCAGCCCGGAAGCGGTAATGTTCCAATCTGATTCCGTCCCAGGCTGCTTGCCGCTTGAAGACCACCGGCGACCAATGATCTGCTTTTGCATCGACCATTTTCAATACCTATCGCTTTGAGCGACTGCGTTTCTCTTTGAGCGCCGGCAATAGCGCTGAGCCAAGTTGTGTTGAGCCACGGCGCAGGCGTTCGAGAATGCTGTCACGCGCGCGTCCGAATGCCTGTTTATCGCCGTGAAGCTGGAAAGACCAGTTCGCTCCCATCTCAAGTGCGTTGATCTCGAAAGCGAGTTGAGCTGGCTCAATATCAGTCCCCAATTGGTGGGCCCGTTGCGCATCAACGATGGCTTGCTGAAGAGTTGCGAGCCACTCCTTCATGATTTCTGCAACTCGGTCTCGCACAGGTCCGGGACGGCCGTCGAATTCGGGTGCGGCGGCCGCGAAGAAGCATCCGCCACGAAAGACCCCACGCTGCACGTAGGCCAGCCACACGTCGCACAACTTGTTTGGTAACCAAACAAAACCTCGCATATTTCCTACGCCATTCATATAGCACGAACGTTCGTTTTGAATCAAGAGGGAATCATTACAACCCTTCGTGTTCATCAGAGCTCTATGATTAAATTGCCAAAAGAAAATCTGCCTAAAAGAAGATACTGGAGATCGATTCACCCATGTGTGCTGCTAAATTGGATCAATTCCGCGCGCCGGCGGGACGGCCCACGTGGGCTGAGATCGATCTCGATAGCCTGGCCGCAAACTTTAATTGCGTTAAAAGACTCGTTGGTCCTGAAGTAAGGATCATGGCGGTAGTAAAAGCCAACGCCTATGGACATGGCGCGGTTGAGTGTGCCGAACGGCTCGCCACGACCGGAGCCGACTGGTTTGGCGTAGCCTTGCCGGAGGAAGGAATTCAACTCCGCGAGGCCGGCGTGGCGCAGCCAATCCTATGTCTCGGAGGCTTCTGGAACGCTCAGGCTGCTGCGTGCATTCAGCACAAACTTACCCCGGTTCTCTATCGTCTAGATATGATCGAAGCTTTTAATTCCGCCGCGCGCGACGCCGGAGTTGTGGCCGACGTCCACGTCAAGATCGACACGGGCATGGGACGATTGGGCATTCGCTTCGATCAACTGAGTAGGTTTGCGGAGGCACTGCAGCAATGCGAGCACATACGCGTTGATGGTTTGTTGACGCACTTTGCCGCCGCAGACGATCCCTCGTGTCAGCCTTTGACGAGTGAGCAGATTAAGCGGTTTGACGCAGCGGTCGAACTCTTTCGAGATCGCGGTTATCGGCCCACGCACCTCCATCTCGCCAACTCGGCCGGAGTGTTCGGTCACCGCGAAGCGTGGGGAAACATGGTGCGACCGGGTGGCGTTTTGTATGGACTATGGCGCGATATCTTGTCGCCTGCAACTGAAAACCCACAGCTCGTCTCCGTGATGTCGTTCTATTCCCGCATTACATTATTGAAATGGGTGCCCCGGGGCGAGACTATTGGCTATGGCTGTACTTTTGAGGCTTCGCGTGAAAGTCTGATTGCCACTTTGCCGGTCGGCTATAACGATGGCTTTATGCGTGGGCTATCAAATCGTGCGCAGGTGATTGTGCGTGGGACTTACACACCTGTCGTTGGTCGAGTGTCGATGGATTTCACATTAATTGATGTCACGAATGTAGCCGAGGTGGAAGTAGGCGACAAGGTTACGTTGCTCGGGGCGGAAGGTGACCTCCGAGTTTCTGGCGAAGATCTCGCCAAAGTTGCCGGAACACTTTCGTATGAAGTCACCTGCGGCATAAGTGAACGCGTGCCCAGGTTTTATTTCTGACTAGACCGGATTCAGATTTGGACGCTTCGCGATGGAAAAACCCGAAGAGCTAAGCATAGCTATCAACGATCACGACAGCGTGACAGCGTTGCTCTATTCGAGCGCAAAGAAGGAGCGCGCAGGCATCACTGTTATCCTGGGCCACGGGGCGGGCGCAAATCAGCTGAGTAGTTTCATGCGGGAGTATGCGAGCGGTTTAGCCGCGCGCGGATTTGACGCGATGACGTTCAACTTTTTCTACATGGAACAGGGCCGTGGCGTTCCCGATCAAAAGGCGAGACTGGAATCCTGCTATCGTGCCGTAATCGATCAAGCACTCACGCACAAAAAGCTGAAGCACAATCGTTTGGTGATCGGTGGTAAATCGATGGGTGGTCGGATCGCCTCGCAAGTCGCCGCGTCGGCAACGGAGAGCAGCAATGTTTCCGGACTGGTGCTTCTCGGCTACCCGCTCCATCCGCCTGGCAATCCGACTAAGTTGCGCATCGACCACTTGAAAAGCATTATGGCGCCTATGTTGTTCGTCCAGGGAAGGCGGGACGCCCTGGGAAGTGCGGATGAAATACGCGTTACCATAGAACAGCTCAACTTGCCGGCAGTCCTTTATGTAGTCGAAGGTGGCGACCATTCCTTCAAGGTGGCCAAAAGTCTGGGAATCACTCAAGAGGCAGTTCATGCCGCCGCATTAGACGAAATCGCTCTGTGGTTAAGATCGCTGTAAAAGTTGTTGACGCAGGAATGCGTTCTGGAGTATTTAATTTGCCATCTTGCAGCAACAAAACGCTGGTCCTCAGAGGTTGCGATATTCGTACTCTCGACGCTCCAGCTGAATTGGGCACGGCCCTCAGAATAAGAACATCCCCCAAATAGGCCTGGCTCACATCACAGGCTAAGTTAGTGTAATAACTTCCCATCTATCACCACTGTCAGGAGGTGCGTAATGAGTGGCAATATCGATCTCAACGCTATCGCGAAGCGTCTCGATCGCATTGAACAGCGCTTTAGTGTTTTAGACGACCTTATCAACCACGGCGATCCACCACCGGATGATTTGGGACGGGGTGGTCGGTTCGCTTCTGAATATCTCAATCTTCGCCTAGCGGACCTGCTCAAGCGGCTCCGTCCGGGTCTCGGTGGCGATCCGCCGCCCGATGACCTGGGGCGATTCGATCGTGCTGAGTTGAGCGCAGAGATTCTCAATCTCCGTCTCAGTGACCTGCTCAGAAGGATTCTTCCAGGCCGGGGTGGCGATCCGCCACCTCGCGATCTGGTTCGTGGGAGTATCCTGGAAGCACGACTCGGGGAAATTTACCAGCGGAATCCTGGTTGGTTTGCAGATCCGCCGCCCGAAGACTTTCTCAATGTGCGGCTACTCGACCTGATCCGTCGTTGGCGCGGTGGATACACAGATCCGGCGCCAGACGATCTCGCCGGCGTTCGTTTGCGCGACCTCATGCAAAGGATTCCCGGCGGTGGCTTCAGCGATCCGCCGCCCGACGACATAGCGCGTCTTACCAAACCAGAACTGGAAGCACAACTCCACAGAATAAACGCCGAAATGGTGAGACTGAAATCACTCGAGCGCTTGATTAGCGATCGTTTGAGTAAAGCCACATAAATTCGAGCCCGTGGATATGAGCATCCTTCGCGCCACCTGCAGCGGACATTCCTCACCATGTCTCGCTGTGCGCGCCGCCTTTGAAGTTATTGGGCGGGCCGGGGCCGTATTATTTGAAACGGAGGGAGGAAGGTAAGATGACAAACGCAGCGTCAGATTCAACGTCGGTCATATTGGTAGGCTTTCAAGATCAGGACAATCTGGGTCTTCGTTATTTGATGTCGTCCGTCAGGCAAGCCGGCTTCGAAGCTGGGATCGTAACTTATCAGTCGAATCCTCGAACCTTAGTCGATCTGGTCTTGCGTAAGCAGCCGCAGGTAATCGGCTTCTCACTAATCTTTCAGTACATGGCGCCTGACTTCTGTAAAGTGATTGAGGCGTTGCGCGATGCTGGAGTCACGGCCCACATCACCATGGGCGGGCACTACCCGAGCTTTGACCATGGTGAGGTCTTGCGCCGCATACCCGGACTCGACTCGATTGTTAGATTCGAAGGTGAACCGACTCTGGTCGAGTTGATGGAGAAACTCGCCAAAGGAGAGGACTGGCAGGCGGTCAAGGGAATTGCTTTTCGTCGTGATGACGAAATACTGGCCACTTCGCTTCGGCCCTCAGTCGAGGACCTGGACACACTGCCCTGGCCCTATCGAGAAGACATCGACTATCAAGCGCATGAGCTTCCGACCGCGAGCGTCCTCGGTAGCCGTGGCTGTCCCTGGGACTGCAGCTTTTGCAGCATCCGGCCCTTCTACGAAGCACAGGAAGGACCACTGCGTCGACTGCGTAAACCCGACGCGATAGTTGAAGAGATCTGCTCGATTCACCACGAGCGCAGGGTCCCGGTTTTTCTCTTTCAGGATGACGACTTTCTGGCCGGTGGTCAGCGAGCGCGCGAGTGGGCGTGCAGGATTGCAGATGGTTTGGTGGAAAAAGGAATGCAGGGAAAACTGGTTTACAAGATTAGTTGCCGCTCCGATGAGATCAAGGAAGACTGTATGAAGCGCCTGATCAACGGAGGCCTTACTCACGTATACATGGGCGTGGAGAACGGAGATCCTCAGGGCCTCATTAACATGAGCAAGCGAATCAAGCCGGAGCAACACCTTGAGGCGGGCCGAATCCTGAAAAGGCTGGGGCTGTCGTTCGATTTCGGATTCATGTTGCTGGATCCTTACTCCAGTTTCCAGATGGTTCGTAACAATATCGACTTCCTCGAAACCTTCGTCGGTGATGGTTGGGCCGTCGCCAGCTTCTGCCGCATGTTGCCTTACGCGGGGACGCCCGTGAAAGCACGACTGGAGAAGGAAGGTCGCTTGCTTGGTACGCCTTTCGAACCTGACTACCGTTTCCTCGATCCAAAGCTCGACCTGTTTTACGACTGGATGCTGGAAACTTTCCACGAACGCAACTTCACCAATCGTGGATTGTGTCATGTCCTAAAGTCGTTGTTATTCGAAGCGCGACTCCGTTTGCCAGGCTATCAGTGTTTCGGCGACTTCGACCTTTCCTATGTGCAACACCTCACGGCTGTCTGCAACGGCCTTGCACTCTACACGCTCAGGACCGCGGTGAATCACATCGAGGCCACACCAATGGACCAGTTGCAGAGGGATCAAACATTTCTAAAACAACTTACGCGACATGAACATGCCGAAGAAGAACGCCTGCTGGAACAGGTAGTTGATTTCTACTGGAACATGCGTCAGCAGCGCTCGAAGTTGACGAATGTCGCAAACTTGGAAACGGTCGGCGCCTTCGAGAATTCATGGACGCATGCTGACAGCAGTGCCCTGACTACTTCGTGACTCCTGGAAGGGACGGTCGCGCTTGATTGCCGAAATGGTTAACAGTCCCTTCACCCCGCAACCACTGATCGGGGCCTCGAACCAGTCTTATTAAAAGGCTCCTCTCAACGATCACCACCGGGGAAGTCCGCGAAGATGCGCGGAGCTGAACGTTGGTGGTGCTCGCTTGTGTGCTCTCACTCACACCGCGGCTTTAGCCTGGTCGCAGACCTTATAGAATTGCGGTCTCCTCCAACAATCTTCCTTCTGCGAAGCGCTCAATTCCGATGTGGGTGGTATCAATGAGGTGCGAGTCACCCTGAAGAATCAGATCAGCGGTGATGCGCCCTGAGGCAGGTGAGTGCATCACTCCATGACCGCTGAAGCCGTTGACAAAATACAAACCATTAACGCCTGGCGCTGGACCAATAATCGCGTGATGATCCGGCGTCATTTCGTACAGACCGGCCCACGCCCGGCGAGGATTCACCGCTGCTTCTGCCAGGCAGGGCACACGTGACGCGGCCCGCGTCAAGATCTTTTCAATAAAAGTAGAATCAAACTCTGTCTTGAATCCGGGAGTCTCTTCCGGATCATTCCAGGCCAGCAGTATGCCCTGACCTTCGCGTCGAAAATGAAAGCCGGTAGACATATCGATAACCATGGGAAAGCGTTTCGGCAAACCGTCGAAGGGTTCGGTTGGCACAAGCTGCCGCCGCAATGGCTCGACCGGCAAATCGGCCCCGGCCATCTTTGCGACTTCAGCGGCCCATGCGCCCGCGGCGTTTACCACGACCGGTGTCGACACGAACCCGCGCGCAGTTGTAACGCCTGTGATCTTTCCATTGTCAACTTCAATGCCCGTGACATTTGTGTCGAGCCAAAGTCTGACACCGCGTTCGCGGGCCTTCAGCATGAATCCCATCATCACGCTGTGGGGATCGACAAAGCCATCGGTAGGACAAAACGTGCCCCCCTTAACATCGTCAGCCCGGAGCTGTGGCAGCATGCTGACGATGTCAGCCTGGCTGATTAGTTCGACGTTCTTCACTCCAAGAGCGAGCTGTCGATCACGATTTGCTTTCAAGTATTCGAGATGCCGTTCGTTTGTTGCGCAGAAGAGATATCCGTGTGGCCGGTAGTCAGCCGGATGGCCCACCCGATCGTCAAAAGTGGAAAAGAAATCAATCGAATAGCGCGACATCCGAATATTGACCTCGGTAGCAAACTGAGCACGCACACCCCCCATGCTTTTTCCAGTCGACCCTTTCCCCTGATGCGCTTCGCGCTCAATCACCAGGACATTGGTGCATCCAGCCTCAGTGAGGTGGTAGGCCACGCTCGATCCCACAATGCCACTGCCGATAATTACAACGTCCGCTGTTTCAGTCATATTTTTCACTCAGCTTACTGTTTTGCAGTTCTGGCCGTTTACGCGTCTTTCCACAACCCAAGTCAACAAAAATAACTTTTAACTTTTAGTAGTGTTTTTGAATTCTTACTCTATGCTACCTCCACGTCCTCACGCGGGGTATTGGAGGCAGCGCATCTCCGCAGCGGCGCGGAGGACGCAGAGATTGCGCAGAGACAACCTGTGGCACCACCCTTCACTCTGGACTTCCGAACTCGCTAACAGTCCGTTAGACTTGCGGCGCTCCGCAATTATCCTGTGACCGCCTGACGGACGATAATCTTATGACAAAGAAGCCTGACTTTGATAGCACTTTCCTCAAGCTTAAAGAGATTTTCAAACCCTACGAAGCAAAGCTGAAAGTAGTTCACGACACGAGCTCTAACTACTATCTCGACACCCTTCACGTTATGAAGAACAAGCATCCTCTGTTCTTTGGTGCTGTCAGACTGGGCAAAAGCTACGTGAGCTTCCACTTGATGCCCGTTTATGGTTGCGCAGATTTGCGAGAAAGGATCTCTCCAGAGTTGAAGAAACGAATGCAGGGTAAATCATGCTTTAATTTCACGGCGCCTGACGAAATGCTCTTTAAAGAACTAGCAAAACTGACGAAAGCCGGCTTCGTCCGATTTACTTCGAAGAAGTTTTATATGCAGTTTTAAGAGTGAGAGAGGTGAGGCGATCAAAAGCAGATCCTCCTTTACGATCGGTTTACTGTTCGCGCTGTCCCTCGTTACCTCGCCAATCGTTCGCGCGCAAAAAACCGATACGACGATTGTCCTTCTGGGCACAGGAACGCCCTATCCCGACCCACAGGCGTCTGGTCCAGCCACAGTCGTGACGGTTGGCAAACGGGTATTTCTGTTTGATGCAGGCGCGGGCCTCATGCGCCAGGTAAACGCTGCCAATCTACCCATTAGCGGCCCGGAGGCTGTTTTCATCACGCATCTGCATTCAGACCACACGCTCGGTTATCCAGATCTG
>WNFY01005758.1_pt1 | contig 11153 bp, 10 predicted proteins | sample 5400091 | NCBI WGS metagenome assembly WNFY01 (sample SAMN13153364, study PRJNA577476) | soil metagenome | isolation source: 60 cm soil or saprolite under grassland replicate 1 | place: USA:California | collected 2016-06-15
CCGGCGGGCGATGAAACGAAAATCTTCGCCGGCGTGCAGCATTTTCGCGAGCCAGTACATCGCGCCTTTCTCATCCGACCCGCGCATGCTCTTAATGAATGCGCTGATCGTGTCGTAGTGCGCGTCGCCCGCGCGATCGTACACGATCGCCTTTTGCTGAATGCTTTCTTCCGCAACCGCGATTGTAAAATGAATAACGCCTTTCGAATCTGGCGGCGTGGTCATCACGCCGATCTCGAGCGCGTTCAAACATTTCCGCGCATCGCCGTCGCTTAATTTGGCTAGATGCCGGCGAGCGTTCTTGTCGATCTTCACGTTGTAATTGGCGAGACCGCGTTCTTTGTCCGCCAGCGCGCGATCGATTAGTTCTTCAAGTTCTTCGACACTGAGCGGTTCGAGTTGAAAGACCTGTGAGCGCGAGACGAGCGGACTGTTGACGTAGAAAAACGGATTATAGGTGGTCGCGCCGATCAATCGCAGGTTCCCGCTCTCGACATCCGGAAGCAGAATGTCCTGCTGCGCTTTGTTGAAATGATGGATCTCGTCGATGAACAGAATCGTCTTTTGTCTGGAAGTGCGGGTGCGATTGGTCGCGCCGGCGATCACGCGTCGCATTTCCGCGACGTTGCTTTCAACGCCACTCAACCGCACGAATTTGGCGTGGGTCATGTCAGCGATGATGCGAGCGAGGGTTGTTTTTCCGGTGCCGGGCGGGCCGGAAAAAATCACCGAGGGCAAACGATCGGCTTCAATCGCGCGGCGCAATAATTTTCCGGGCGCGAGAATATGCTCCTGGCCGACAAATTCCTCGAGCGATCCTGGACGCATCCGCGTCGCGAGCGGCGCGCCCGCCTGAGGGGGGTTGCCTCTAGCAGAATCGACATCTTCTTCTTCGAACAGGTCCTGCACGAGGCAAAGTTACCCCGGGCCATAGAATCGCGCATCTTTGTGTAGCCACGGTCCTGTGGCCGTTGATCGCCACAGGCGCGTGGTTACACCGTTGTCGGTTTAGATTCAAAACTTCGCGAGTCAGATGCCGTATTACCTAGCCGACGAGTTCTCTCGTCGCGATGAATATCCCGCGACAACCATTTGTTGGGCTGGCGTTGATGGCGGCGTTGGGAATTGTTGTTGCCGATTTTTTCCCAATCCCGCCGCCTCATTGGTGGGCGGGCGCGATCACGTTTGCGTTGCTCGCAATCGCACTCTTCTGCCGGCCGAACTTAACATCGACATATTTCCTGGTCGGCTGCGGTTTCTTTTTGCTCCACAATTTTCGGATCGGCGATACATCGGGCTTGCAACTCGCGACCGATCTCAGCGATCGGCCGCGTGTGGTGAACGCGGTCGGGTTCGTGACATCGGAACCAAAGGTGGCACCGAACGGATTCGCCACATTCCTGTTCAGACTCGAATCGATCGAGTTCGACGGCAAAACGAGGCCGGCTCATGCGACGTTGCTCGTCCGCTGGCGTGGCAATCCGGAAAGCGGCGATGAACTGAAAATGGTTGGAATCGCGGAGCCGATTGCGCTGCCGCGCAATCCGGGTGAGTTCGATATGAGTTCATATCTCGCGCGTCAGGATGTGCGACGAAGTCTGTTTGTTCGCTATCCAGAAGATGGAGTTTTGATTCGCAAGGGAGCGGGAAACCCGATCTTCCGAGCTGCGCAGAAATCACGCTCCTGGATGCAAAATGCGATTTGCCGTGGACTGGATGATTCACCCCAGGTGCAAAATTTCCTGAGCGGCATCGCACTCGGTTTGCGCCACCAGACGCCGGAAAACATTGAGGAGCCGTTTCAACAAACGGGCACGCTGCATCTTTTCGCCGTTGCCGGTCTGCACGTCGGAATTGTGGCTCGCCTTTTATGGATCCTTGCGATGCTGGCGAGGCTTTCCCGGAAATGGGCGACGGCACTCATCATTCCGCTTTTGCTTTTTTATGCAGCGGTCACCGGACTGCACGTTTCCAGCGTTCGCGCCGCGGTTATGAGTTCGATTCTGCTTGGCGGTTTTTTCTTCGAACGAAAAGTTTTCGCGCTCAACAGTCTGGCCGCCGCGGCGTTTTTTCTTCTCTGCTGGGACACGAACGAATTTTTCTCGACCGGATTCCAACTTTCGTTCGCGGTCGTCGGCGGAATTATTTTATTGGCGGATCCGCTTTCCGGACGGCTTCGGCTGATTGGCGCGCCTGATCCATTCCTGCCGCGGCGTCTGGTGAGTGGTTTGCGGCGCATGATCGGAGTCGGCTACGAATGGATTTGTCGCGGCGGTTCGGTTTCTCTGGCGGCATGGCTCGGCTCGCTGCCATTGATCTTCTGGTATTTTCATCTGATCACACCGAGCTCGCTTTTCGCGAATCTTGTCGTGGTGCCGATCGCATTTTTCATTTTAGCGATCGCGCTGCTGTCGCTGGTGGTGGCACCGATTGCTTCGGGCTTGTCCCTGATTTTCAACAATGCGAACTGGTCACTCGCGACGGCGGTGATCGCATTTGTCCAATGGTTCGCGCAGCTTCCTGGAAGTCATTATTACGTTGCCGAACCTGGTTGGCCGAAGAAACTATCCGCGAAAATCACAGTGCTGGATGTCGGCGCAGGTGCGGCCGTCCATCTTCGGGCTTCGAGAGCTGATTGGCTTTTTGATTGCGGGAGTGGCCGCGATTACGAGCGCGTTCTTCGGCCGTACTTGCACGCGGCAGGAGTAAATCGAATCAACGGGCTGTTGCTGACTCACGGGGATTCGCTCCACATTGGAGGCACGGAGAATCTTTTGCGCGACTTTGTTCCGACAGTTTTGATCGACAATTTGGCGACTGATCGTTCAACGGTCCATCGGCGGCTTCGCGAAATTTTTCCAATTCATCGATTGAATCTCATGAGCTTGAAAGCGGGTGAGAATTTTTCCGTTTCGTCTGATGTCGTTGGGAAAATTTTGTTTCCACCAGCGGACTTCACTGTGACCGCAGCCGACGATCAAGCATTCGTGGTTCAGCTATCAATCAAAACGATGAAGATTTTGTTTATGTCCGACAGCGGTTATGCGACTGAAAAATCATTGCTCGCATCGCGGTTTGATTTGCACAGTGATATCTTGATTAAAGGCCAGCATCATTCGGGTAATTCTGGCTCGGACATTTTTGTCGATGCAGTGCAGCCGCGATTGATCGTGGCGACGTCGCGTGATTTTCCACAACACGAACGAATCACGGATGAATGGGCGCAGCGGGTTCGAGCGCGCGGTATAAAATTGTTTCGCCAGGATGAAGCCGGCGCGGTGGAACTCGACTTCGGCGAGCGCGAGTGGCAGGCGCGGGCCTATCTCACGGGCGAGATTTTTCGCAGCGCTAATCGGTGAATCGGCAGGCCTAGGGCGCTAAATCGTCGTTCGAATTTCGTTAACGGAAGATCGGTCCAAGCCGGACTGACACTCGCATCGACAAGCGCAAATCCGGAATGATTTCGGGCAGTACCGCGAATCTGCTCAAAATAATCGAGTTGATCGGTAGCGATTCGGAAAAAGCCGTCATCCGCGAGTGCGCGATGAATTGCGTCAAGAAAATCTAGTTTGACGATGCGGCGGCGCTGATGGCGCCGTTTTGGCCAGGGATCAGGGAACAGCAAATAAAAGGTTTCGACCGATGCTTCCGGCAGGAGATAACGCGCGGCGTAGGTATTTTCGACGTTTAGAACCCGGACGTTTTCCAGTGCGGACGCTTTCTGACAGGTCTTGGCAACGCGCCCCACCAATCGCTCGATGCCAAGAAAGGTGTGGTCGGGATAACGCCGCGCCAATTCGCATAAGAACGAGCCGTCCCCGCAGCCAAGATCGACATGCAGCGGTGCGACGCGCCCGAAGATCGCAAGTAGGTCGAGAGGCGCGACATATGTCTCCGGGATCAACTCGATCACGGAATAAAAATGGAGCTATTGCGAAGCGATTCAACCTCGCAACGGCTAAAACTGGATCGCGGAACAGCTAGGCGGTTTGTTTTGGCGTGCCGAAACCAATCGCGAGCATTACAACCGCGAGCACAACGTGCAGCCAGGTATCTGCCGGATTATTGGACATCATATTGAGCAACATGCCATTGGGATTCATGAACCCAAGGATGGCGACGACCGCGTAGACAGCACCGAAGATCTGAAACCATAAACGGGCGGCTCCTGCTCCTGACATGGAAGCGATGAGGAAGATTGCGCCCGAGGCGATATGCACAATGCTGTGCGTCTTATTCACCATGAAAATGCCGAGAAGCATATCATTAGTGGTGATTCCGGGAACGAACCCGAGGATTCCAATCGCCAGGAAGACGATACCAAAAAGCATTCCGAGTATTCTAACCATTGCGAAACCTCCTATTGGTTTAAGACGTAACGCTTATGGCAGCGTGACCTGCCCCTGGCAAGCCAAAAGGGGCCAATTTATTCACAACGGCGACGCGGCGGAGCTGTCTAAGATCGACAATATGAGGCTCTTCCATTTCGCTTGTGTTTTACTGTTGTTTCTGGCTGCTGCGTCGGAGGCGCAAAATTCCCAGCCGGCAACGACGAAAACCGCGATTTTTGCCGGTGGTTGTTTTTGGTGCGTTCAACCTGCCTTCGACAAAGCGCCGGGTGTAATTAAGACGACAGTAGGCTACTGCGGCGGAACAGAACCCAATCCGACCTACGAACTGGTCGGTTCGGAGAGGACCAACTATCGGGAATCGATCCAGATCGTTTACGATCCGGCCAAAATTTCGTACGAGCAGTTGCTCGACATCTACTGGAAGCAAATCGATCCGACGCAGTCCGACGGCCAATTCACCGATATCGGTCCAAGTTACCGGGCCGCGATTTTTTATGGCAGCGATGAGGAAAAAAAGATCGCGGAAATGTCGAAGGAGAAGCTGGCCCACTCCGGGAAATTCAAAAAACCGATCGTAACGGAGATTCTGCCGGCAATGAAATTCTACTCGGCGGAAGATTACCACCAGAAATATTACCAGCAGAATCCGGAACACTTCGAAGCCTTCGAACACGGCTCCGGACGAGTCTCGTTCCAGAAGAAAAACTGGGGCGACAAACCGTAGTGGCACCGGTGCCTCCCAGTTGCTCCGCCTAGAATTTGTAAACTTGTGCCTGCTGCGATTCGACGAACTCTGCGCGGTCGACCGAAAGCGGCTCGTTCATGACTTTGCCCAATTCCTGAGCCAGAACAATGGCGATGGCGCGAGCGTCTCGAGTGTACACCGGGATCGGAAACGAGCCGGCGTTACGGTCATAGCCGTAAATGGTGCCGTCGGTTTCCCACACGCAGTAGGCGTGGCCGGCAGGATGATCGTTGTAACGCACGAGAAGAATTTTTGCCCAAAAACTCTTGTCCAGAGCATGCTGGGTCTTAACAACTGCCAAATAATTGCAGGCTGAAATAACGCAGCCGTTTAAAACGACGAGGTCACTCTGGCGGGGGGAAAGAATGACCGCCTGCTGGGGGCGGCAACTAAGGGTGATACAGGCGAGCAAGATGGCGGAGTGATAAAATGCTTTACCGAGAGCGCGAAAATTCATGAAAGCGGAAGCGGCTGCGTCTATTAGATTTATAGATTTTATAGCACCTCTGACCCCCGGATGTGAAGCTTTATTTTTCACCGTTGCAAGAAAATTGCACACGAACTGAATTTGGAGTGTTCGACCAGGTGGTGTGCCCGGTCCGTAGTCTCGGAGCGTGCCGGCAGACACCTAAAGCCCGCCTCCGCTTGATTTACGGCGCGGCAGATCGCGACGCGGCGACCGCCTTGATCAGCTTCGCGACATAACTCTGCGTCGCGTGGTATGGAACGCCGCGCATTGGAACGGGTACGTTTGGTCAGCGCGACGTTGAGCAGACCAGCCGCCTCCCTGGCGTCTTCAAACAATAGTTCATAGAAATCTCCCAAGCGAAAAAGCAGAAGCGTGTCCGCCGGAATGCTGCTTCCTAGCCGCCGGTACTGCTGCATCATCGATGTGAGCGCGCCCTGCATCACCTGAGATTTGGACCAGTGTGCGCGAATTGCGAGGTCGCAATGCCAATTGTCAGAAATCTCTTGCTCCTGACAACCGTCTGACTCCAACTTGTCGCGCGGATATCATGAATTTTGTTATCTCCATATTTGGCAGTCGGTGGGTTTGTTTAGCGTTGCTTCTTGTTCCCGCAGCGCTGTTCTCGGCCGCGCCCGTGCAGAAAAATCCGCCGGTCAGGCCTGCTGATGCGGACTCACCGGTGTTGATTTGGGACGTTGATCCAAAACTGGAGAAGAGTTTGCCGCGGAACTTCCGCACGACTGACGACCCGATTAGAGCGAACAAGGGCCAAACCCGTTTAGACGCCGGCTTGGCCGATCTTCATGCTTCTGGCAGTGGCGAGTTTACGGCTGATGGTCTCAGGCTTTTGTTGGCGCGCACGCGCGGCCCAGTGACCGTTTTCGATTTGCGGCAAGAGACGCACATATTTGTCAACGGATTGCCCGTTAGCTGGTTCGCTACACGCGACTGGGCGAATGTCGGGCGCAGTCAAGGCGCAATCGAAGCAGACGAGAGTGCACGGGTGGAATCGCTTAAGCGTGGGAGTAAAATCGTTGTTAGGCCGGGCGCTGCCGTTAAAAAACCCGGTGTTAGTCCGAGTATACCGCAGAATGTAACCGTCGAGCACGCGAGCACGGAAAGTGAGTTTGTTAAGCCCAATCACGCGGCTTACGTGCGTGTCACCGTAACGGATCATTGCCGGCCCCTTGATGACGAAGTCGATGGATTTATTCTCGCGGTCCGCGCGCTTCCAGAAAATGGTTGGGCGCACTTTCACTGTGAAGCGGGCCGCGGACGGACGACCACCTTCATGGTGCTTTACGACATGCTGCGAAACGCAGCTCGCGTCCCGATGGAGGACATTGTGCGCCGTCAGCAATTACTTGGGTACGACTACGACGTACTCCGTCCCGCCAAGCTGGAAGACTGGCGGGCACCGTACACCGACGACCGGATTGCGTTTGTCCGCGCGTTCTATAATTACGCGCGCGCTAACCCTGGTGGCTTCCCGCAGCTTTGGAGTGAATGGCTGAAATCGAATGCGCAGTGATTGTCTAGTTTCCAGGTTTTGCATTAGCCGATCGCTGCTTTACATGGCGAGCGTGACCCAGAAAGGCTAGTCTTCCACCAATACGGCCCGCCTACGCTTTGCTCCGGCGTGTGCCCTGAAGCTTTCGGGGCTGGAGGCGAGGGGAGTTGAACCCCTGTCCTCGTCGCTATCCACGCAAACATCTACATGTCTATCCGGTGAGATTTTTGAGAAGCCGACGTTGCACCGGCACACTGCCGACTTCCGAGCGTCCACGAATTTCCTTCACCGTCCGGCGCGGTCGCTCCGCCGTCCGATTAGCCTGCTGTCCACGTTTGGCGCCGTAGCAGGCGTCCAACTCCAAACGTCACGGTCAATTAAGCCGCGAGAGCGAGATCTTGGTGATCTGCGTTTATTTGTTTTGGCTCGGTTTTTTACGAGGCCAACGAACCATCCTCGACATGCCGTCTGCGCTTCCAACGATGAGTCGAAGCCAATACGCCCCCGTGTCACCAACATACGACGTCGAGCCTTCTTCGGCAAGCCGGTCTGAGGCGAAGCCGCGGGCTAAACGTTTGTCATACAAAATCCGACACGAAAAATATGTGAACGTTTGCGCTAGATCGGGTTCAATGGAGTAATGCGAACGCTGGCGTACGTTGCACCAAACGCTTTGGTGGCATCGTCTTCCCACATGGCTGGAATGTTCTGGCGAAACTGGCTAACGCGGTCGCGCTTTGCGCTCACAGCAGCCTGTCTCATTATCACTGCTTGCCTTGGATACGTCGATTACATCACCGGCTACGAGCAAACCTTTCTTTTGTTTTACTTGGTGCCGATCGGGCTTGGAACATGGTTCGGCAGCTTTTGGTTGGGTCTGTCGATTTCTGTCCTTAGCATCGCCGCTTGGATAATCTCCGATATCGCGGCCGGCGTGCCCACAGTCGGCTTGTGGAATATCGGCATGGCGCTCGGATCGTATGCTGTTTTTACGGCGCTTCTTTCCAAGCTGCGCACCCTATTGAAGGAACTTGATCAACGCGTGCGCGATCGCACAGCTGCGCTTAAACGTGAAATGGGCGAGCGCGAACGCCTCGATCAGGAAATCGCCGGGGTCGCCGACCGCGAGCGTCGGCGGCTCGGCCAAAATTTACACGACAGTCTCGGCCAACATTTGACCGGGACAGCCCTTGCCGCGCAGGTCCTCCGCGAAAAACTAGCGGAACGGTCCGCGACTGAGGTCAAAGACGCGGACAAAGTCGTGCAGTACATCGAGGATGGAATTGATCTCACTCGGAACCTCGCCCGCGGTTTCTTCTCACCGGAATTGGAAGCGGACGGGTTGAATGTCGCATTGCAGGGTTTGGCCGCGAACGTCACTGAACGATTTGGTGTCCCCTGCAGGTTCAGAGGAGACGATACCGTTCGCGTCGGCGATAGTACCACTGCCACGCAGCTTTATCACATCGCGCAGGAAGCGGTTATTAACGCGATCAAGTATGCAAGCGCGAACAAGATAGACATCGCTCTGACGCGGAACGGCCGCAAATTAACTCTGGCTGTTTCGGACGATGGTCGCGGATTTCCACAAAGAATTCCGGAGCCGCCTGGCCTCGGTCTGCGCTTGATGATGCACGGAGCTTCCCTGATTGGAGGTAGGCTCGACATCGCAAATAATCCCGCTGGCGGCACGTTAGTGACATGCAAGTTGACCGGGCGGCAGGCCACTGATTGAAACCCAAACTTTATGAATCAAAAATCATCCAACGGAGTTGCGCGCAAGCGCCGAGTCTTCATCGTTGACGACCATCCGCTCGTTCGCGACGGACTCGCTAATCTCATCAATCAACAAAGTGATCTGACTGTTTGCGGAGAGGCGGAGGATTCGGCCGGAGCGATTGCCGGAATCGAATCATCCCGGCCCGATGTCGCATTGATCGACATTTCGCTCAAGAACGAGTCCGGTCTTGAGTTGGTCAAGACATTACAAACGAAATGTCCGCAAGTCGCCTTGATCGTGCTCTCCATGCACGACGAGGAGCTTTACGCCGAGCGGGCATTGCACGCCGGTGCGCGCGGATACGTGATGAAACGCGAGACCACGAAAAATGTTCTCACTGCGATTCGCCGCGTCGTTGGAGGCGACATTTATGTCAGCGACCGCGTAGTGAATTCAATGGCGCGACGCATGAGTTCACGGAAAAGCGCGGCCGCTACGCCGGTCGAACGATTAAGCGACCGCGAACTGGAGATTTTTCGATTGCTCGGCCAAGGCAGAACGCCATCGCAGATTGCGGAGGATTTGCGTCTGAGCTTGAAAACCGTGCAGGCGTATTGCGCGCGAGCGAAAGAAAAATTCGGCGTCACTTCACTCACTGAATTGCTGCGGGCGGCGATTCGCTGGGAAGACGCGATGCACGTGAAGTAGATGTCGATCTAGGAAGATGTCGATCTAACACGTGCCGGACGAATGCTGGCGGCCGCGTTGGCGAGATCTCGCGTCGCCACTCGCAGTTCACAGAAATTCCCCAATTGCTCCAGTATCGCGGGCGGATTTAGCTGGAGCTCTTCAAACTGGAGGCGCTGATAGTTCGGGGAGGCAGCGAGTCGCTCTCCGGCGGTAAGGTAGGTTTGGACAAGTTGCGCGCAGTAATCGAGGTCCGCGAGACTGGGCGTGGGCGGATCGCCCACCGCTTGAAAATTCAATTCCCGCTCACGAATGCTTGATGCTGCCGCATGTGTGTCTCGGACCACGTGGACAATTCGCGCTTCGGGAAAAATTTCCAGCCAGGCAGGAGCGAACAACGTAGTGCGCGGTTCCTTCCAACCCCATCGCGCACCGAAATTGAGCCGCATTTGGAGCCAGAGTCCCTTGGGATTGCGGCGATAACCAAAGATCCGAGCGAAATCGCGGCGAACATTTGTCCGCAGATAGGAACTGCAATCCTGCTTCCCTTCTGCGGTTCCCATCCATCTTAGGAATGGCTGCGGATTATACCAAGCCGCTCCAACTCGCTGCAGATAATCCTCGTGCAATTTTTGCAACGGTCGCGACTCACGATGACTATCGAGATGCTGACCAATTTGTAATCCAAGCAGTTCCAGCGCGCGGGCGGTCGCAGTTGTGCCCGAACGATGCGCACCGACGATAAGCACAGGCGGACGTTGTCGACCTTTCATCGGCGGCTCGTCACGCCGTGTAACCGAAGCGCGCGTCCAGATGTTTGAGCGCGTCGGCGGCAAATTCCTGGTCCTCCGGCGAAAGATAATCGCGATAGCCACCTACTTTGCCGCGACGCACCTTGAACGATTCCGGATTGCGAACATCGCGCGAGCGCAGAATTTTGGAATCGAACACACCTGCAACTTCCAGCCGTTGCATGTTAGCGAAGTCGGAAAACTCAAGCGCGTATTTAAATGCTTCCGGATCGGGCGAACTCTCGCCCAGAGTTGCCAGAATCGCGCGGAAGTTTTTTTCCGGCGCTGCGCGCAATGATTCGTAATGTAGAAGCGTAAAGTTTTTGCGGCGTCCGAATTCGGCGAACCAGTTATTCATCGTTTTGATGATGGAAAGAATTCCGTAGCGGCGATCGCGAAGCAGATCGCCGATGCTTTTCTCTTTCAATTCCTGCGGTGTTTCGCGAGTGCGATGGACCAGTTGCATGTAAAGCGAGACGAAGGCATCGCGCGGATCGCGCACGAGAAGAATAACGTGAGCCCGGGCGAGTTCCCTTGCCGGCACCAGATATTTGCCGCGAACGCGCTCCCACAGCGTCGCCTTCATTCGCTGTTCGGCGAAGTCGTGAGAAAAAATCATGCGCGGAATGTCCGGCTCGTGATAACGGTCGGGACGGAGCGTGAATGGACGACTAGTGCGTTTACAGAAATACGCGCAGAGAAAAGTGCGCACCCAGGTGCGGCCGCTTTTCGGGACCGAGATGACGACCGCGTCGCCACCGGAAAGCTCGCGCGCGCGACTGCTGAAGTTCCATCGTCCAAAACTGCGACGTCCTATGGAATCAGCCGATTCGCCCGGAAGGCGCGCGACTTCGCGCAATAGCTTCACGTAGCCCTCGG
>WNFY01013276.1_pt1 | contig 11153 bp, 9 predicted proteins | sample 5400091 | NCBI WGS metagenome assembly WNFY01 (sample SAMN13153364, study PRJNA577476) | soil metagenome | isolation source: 60 cm soil or saprolite under grassland replicate 1 | place: USA:California | collected 2016-06-15
CAAAATCGCTGGTGATCCCGTCGTAGCAGTAGGCGTATGTGGCGACGGTGCGACCTCTGAAGGAGATTTCAACGAAGCGCTCAATTTCGCCGGTGTTTACCAGGCTCCCGTGGTACTGGTTGTGCAGAATAATGGCTGGGCAATCAGTGTCCCACGTTATAAACAGTCCGCTGCCCAGACATTTGCCTCTCGTGGCATAGGCTTCGGTGTGCCATCCGAGTTGGTAGATGGCAACGATATCTTAGCGGTCTACGATATCATGCAAAAAGCGGTTGAGCGAGCGCGTTCTGGACAGGGACCGACACTCGTAGAAACGCTTACCTATCGTATCGGAGCGCATACCACCGCCGATGACCCTACACGCTACCGTGATCCTGCCGAGGTGCAGGCATGGCAGGTAAAAGACCCGATTACACGTTTCCAGAAATTCCTGATAAGGCGCAACCTGCTTACCGAAGATCGGGCGCAGCAAATCGTCGAGGAGCTTGAAGAAGAAGTCAACGAAGCCATACGCATTGCCGAAGCAACACCACCCATGGACCCCGACAGCTTCTTTGACTACACCATGGCCAACCTACCCCCTCGCCTCGAAGAACAACGTGCCGACCTCCTGCGCTACCTAAAAAACGCGTAGGGGCGGGAGCGGAGTGGATGTGGGGTGTGGGCGCTTGCGCCGCCCTTGGTTAAATCCAAGCTGTGAAGGGGCGCTTGCGCTGCCCTTGGTTAATCGTCTCTTGTAGGGGCGGGGGTGGTGTGGAAGAGGAGAGGGGGCGCTTGCGCCGCCCTTGGTGAAATCCAGGCTGTGAGGGGGCGCTTGCGCCGCCCTTGGAATGTCAAAATACAAATCGGAGTGACATTTAATGCAAATGACTATGATCGAAGCCTTGAATTCAGCGCTAGCACTCGAACTAGAACGCGATAAACGAGTTGTACTGCTCGGACAGGACATCGGAGCCAATGGAGGCGTCTTCCGCGTCACCGAACACCTGCAACGCAAATTTGGGGAAGAGCGCGTCTTTGATACCCCTCTCTCAGAATCCGCCATCATCGGCAGCTCGGTAGGTATGGCAATCTACGGCCTGCGCCCGGTTGCCGAAATACAATTCGCCGGTTTCCTCTTTATCTGCATGAATCAGTTGGTCTCACAAGCAGCGCGCATTCGATTTCGCAGCGCGGGAGCCTACACCTGCCCATTAGTAGTACGCGCCCCCTATGGTGGCGGTGTGCGCACACCTGAATTGCACTCGGACAGCCTTGAAGGTGTATTTTTACAAACCCCAGGCCTCAAAGTAGTTATCCCCTCCAATCCGTATGACGCCAAGGGCTTGCTTGCCTCAGCCATCGCCGATCCAGACCCGGTACTCTTCCTGGAACACATCAAACTCTATCGCTCGTTTCGTCAGGAGACGCCAGAAGAACACTATGCCATTCCCCTTGGCAATGCGAAAACAGTCCAGGAAGGCAGCGATGTAAGCATCTTTGTCTACGGTGCAATGGTAAATGTTGCCCTGGAAGCTGCAAAGCTAGCCCAGCAAGAAATGGGCACAAGCGCTGAGATCATCGATCTCCGAACCATCTGGCCGCTTGACGAAGAATCCATCGTCAACTCTATCGAGAAAACCGGTCGTGCCATTGTCGTCCACGAAGCGCCCCGCGCTGGAGGCATTGGAGCCGAAGTAACAGCCATCATCAACGAACGCTGCCTCTACTCCCTCCTGAAACCCGTCGGACGAGTAACCGGCTACGACACTCCTTACCCCGTACCCGGCCAGGAAGACTACTATTTGCCTACGCCAGCAAAAGTATTGACAGCGTTACGCCAGGTAATGGAACCTTGAGAGACGGAGAATTGTATGCAGGAATTCAAATTACCGGACCTTGGCGAAGGCATGCAGGAAGCAGAGGTCGTACAATGGCTAGTCAAGCTAGGTGATACGCTCAAGCTCGATCAGACAATGGTCAAAGTAGAAACAGACAAAGCAGTTGTCGAAATACCCTCACCCGTAGCAGGACGTGTCGCTGAAATTCGTGTACAAGATGGTCAGGTGGCTAAAGTCGGTGATGTGCTGGTTGTCTTCGAGACTTCTGCCACAGCAAACAGAGGCAGCGCCTTTCCTTCCCAGAGCAATGCTTCTGCGTCTGTGCCTACCCAACCAACAAGCGCACCTTCTCCGGCAACCCGGATCCCAACTACAAAGCAGCGGGTGCTGGCTGCACCCGCCGTGCGCAAACTCGCCTTCGAACTCGGCATTGACCTTGAGCAGGTAACGCCATCTAATCCTAATGGACGCGTCTCAATTGAAGATGTGCGATCCTACGCTGAACAAACCAGAACCCCATCTGCTCTTCCTGCATCATCCTCTGCATTAGCAGAACAACCTGTTCCACTGGCCCAGGATGAACGTGAGCCTTTAACAGGCTTGCGCAAGCGTATTGCCGAACACATGGAGCGCTCCTGGCGTACTATTCCTCATGCAACAGCCTTTGATGAAGTCGATGGAAGCGCACTAGCAGTGTTACGCGAATCCCTCAAGCCTCTAGCCGAAAAGCGGGGTGTACGCCTGACCTATATCCCGCTCCTTATCAAACTCTTGATCCCTTTGCTCAAAGAGCATCCTATCTTCAATGCTGGCCTGGATGAAGAGCGTCGCGAGATCATCTATAAACACTCGTACCATATCGGGGTAGCGACCGCCTCACCTGAAGGACTGCTCGTACCTGTGTTACGCAACGCAGACCGCCTCACCCTGTTTGAAATAGCACGTAGCCTTGAGCGACTGATAGAAGGAGCAAAAAAGCGCACACTATCCCTACCGGAATTGAGCGGCAGCACATTCACTCTCAACAACGTAGGTAGCTTTGGTGGCAGTAGCGGCACACCAATCATCAATTATCCCGAGGTGGCGATTCTCGCGGTAGGTAGACTGCAAGATAAAGCAGTTGTTCAACAGGGCACGATAATTGTGCGCCCGGTGATGCCATTGGCGCTCTCATTCGACCATCGACTCATCGATGGTGCCATGGCCGGAACCTTCCTGGCACGTTTTAAAGAACTCGTTGAGAATCCACAACAATTAATGTTGGATATGGTATGAGAAGGAAGAAGAGCTGATATGGTAGTTGGAGATGTTACCACGGCAGTTGATGTACTCGTAATCGGTGCGGGTCCGGGTGGCTACGTTGCCGCTATTCGCGCCGCGCAGCTTGGACGACATGTAACCCTGATTGACCAGGGTCCGCCCGGTGGTACCTGTCTCCATCGAGGATGCATACCACTCAAAGCCCTGCTTTCTGCAAGCGAACGGTATCAGCAAATCTGCTCGGAAGAACTCGCTGTAATGGGCATTCATGCCGAAGAGGTCTCGTTTGATTGGGCCTCAATGCAGGTCTGGAAGAAGAGCGTTGTTGATAGACTCGCTGAAGGGGTACAGCGTTTGGTGGCAGGCAATCACATCGATTACATACATGGCACCGGCTGGTTCATCAATGCCCAGGAAGTACGTGTCGAAGGTGAACATGGCTCTCTCCGCTTCAAATTTGAACACTGCATTATAGCTACCGGGGCCGAAGCTGCTCCTATCTCGGGCCTACCTTATGATGGTAAACATGTCTTAACGCCTGAGCAAGCTCTCATATTGCCAGAGCTACCGGAAGCGTTAAGTATTGTAGGCGATGACTACATAGCTCTGGAACTGGCAACGCTCTTCGCTCGCCTTGGTGTAAAAGTGAAACTGTATTCACCAGGCGAGCACTTGCTGGCAGACGTTGATCCTGTGGCACTGCGCTTCGTACAGGCTGGATTGCGCAAACTTGGTATCCAAATTACTACCAAAGCAACCATGGAAAGTATAGCTGAACGACCAGTGGTAATCTCACAGGGCGTTTGTCCGCGTACACCTGGTTTGCACCTGAACGATGTTGGTATTGAGGCTACTACCAATAGTGGCATTAAGGTCAACTCTATGCAGCAGAGCAATGTACCGCACATCTTTGCGATTGGAGATTGTACCGGTGGTCGTGCACTGGCAAGTATCGCCATGAAGCAAGCAAAAGTGGCAGCTGAAGTGCTGTCTGGACAGCGAGTCCAATTCGCTCCACTCGTCACACCGCTTGTAGTCCACACCACACCTGAACTGGCTGCCGTCGGCTCTACAGCAGAAGAAGCTACCAAAGCTGGCTACAACATCGTAACAGGCAGGTTTCCTCTAGCCGCAAACGGTCGTGCCTTGACGTTAGGAACCGACAACGGCCTTGCCATGCTTGTCGCGAATGCCGACGATGGAACGTTATTAGGCGCAACACTGGTAGGACCTCGTGCTGGTGACTTAATCGGACAGACTACCCTGTCAATTGAAATGGGCGCAACGCTAACCGATCTTTCAGAGATACTTTATGCTCACCCTGGCTTGAGCGAGACTGTACTTGAAGCAGCAGAAGGAGCGTTGGGCAGGGCTATACATATGCTGGCGAGAGGGTGATTTGCTGTTGGAAGCAAATCATATTTTCAGCCTTATAATGTATCGCTGCATATCAGATAGGTGTTTGAACATCGGTACGTTCTAGTTGTCTGCAACTTCCTGGCATTTTTCATTCATAAGTAGATAAAATTATGCTATAGAACGAAAATACCGCTCACTTACCGCTCATTTTGCACAGTAGTTTTAAGCCCAACCATTGTTTTTGATCCAGACTCCTTGACATTCTTATATCTTTATGATATATATTTATTAGATATATATCTAGGAGTTACTAAGCAATGGCTAAAGAAAATAAAAGCAAATATGCTTTACTTGGCATACTCAGTATGTGTCCAGGCTCGGGCTACGATATCAAAAAGTTCATGGAGCAGAGCACAAGCAACTTTTGGAGTGAGAGCTATGGGCAAATCTACCCGATACTTAAGCAACTGGTAGAGGAAGGTCTTGCAACCAGTCATACTGAGAAACAAGAAGGCAGACCAGTGCGCTACGTTTACGCGTTGACTGACAAAGGGCTTGAAGAACTGCGACGCTGGCTTACAGAACCAATAGAGCATACGGTTGAGCGTAATGAACTGTTACTCAAATTGTTGTTTGGTAGGCAGAATACCATTGCCGATAACATTGAGCATGTGAAGCAGTTTCGGATATTGCAGGAACAGCTACTTCATAAGTATCGGGGCATAGAAGAGTATTTGAAGGCGAACTGTGATGATAATGCAGACCTATGCTACTCCTTGATCACAGTCAGATATGGCATTCTCAGGTGCCAGGCTTTATTGACCTGGTGTGAAGAAACTATTGACACGCTGACGCAGAAAAAACCGAGGCTGTAAAGCAGTAACGTGACGCTGCTCCGCGCCGTATGTTCATGAAAGGAGCTGTTACACATGGCTAAAGTGATACCCGGAAGATATACTGCACAGACTGATGAACCATTCGTTGTCTTCCTGATAGGGATGCGAATCAACAAATTCTTTGCCTTACGCAAGTGGGTCCCGGTTGCCAGGGCGATGGGACCAATGTTACGCACATTATACCAACATCCTGAAAAAGGATTTCTGGGGGGAGAATTCTACTTCAATTTACGTGGACCTGTGCTTATTCAGTATTGGCGATCATTTGAGGATCTCGAAAAGTTTGCCAGGGATAAATCTGATCCACATCTAGGCGCATGGAGGCAATTCAATAAAGCAATTGGTTCAGATGGTAGTGCAGGTATCTGGCACGAGACCTATCTCGTCGAGCCAGGCAAGTATGAGGCTGTCTATGGCAATATGCCGGTCTTTGGATTAGCTTCTGCAACCAAACATGTGCCTGCTGTCGGTCGTCGCGAGACTGCACGCCGTCGCCTTGGTGGTGAAAGTGATCCAGCAGTAACATCAGCAGCCCAATCCACGCTGGTTAGACAGTGATCATATATTCTGTTGCAACCCTCACGTGTTGCATTCGTAGCTAAGTTTAGTGATTATCATCATGCAAAACGTGAGGAGCAAACCATCATGTCACAACAGATGAATTATGACGAGGGCAGTGGCGAACGCCAATCTTCTCCTTACCAGGGCTATCAGGCAAGTTATCAAGATCCTTTTATTGCATCATCAGGGCAGAAGCTTTCGACACGAGATTTTGGCCGGGGAGCGAGTGCCGGTCAACGCCTGGCGTTGGCGATTGTTTCAATAGTGATGCTAGTGGGGGCAACTGCCATTATCTTCGGCGATTCGAGCATTGTTGTGACGCCCTTTCTGCTCATTGCATTTGCTCTGATTTGTCTCACCATTATTGCTGTGAATGCAATTTTTAACATTACTCGTTGAGATGCAACAGGATCATCAGTGCATATTACTCTGATACTCATTAAGTTGGCGAACCCATGGAAGCTTATCTCTTACGGCATTACACAAGCGTGAGTCAGCAGTCCAGTATTCACATTTCTCGTGCTCTGCAAGCGCCAGGTAATGTGCATCATAAGCGGCAGGTAAACCAAAGCGATGAGAAAGCTCCATTGCCCGTGTGCTGATCTCTCTATGTTGTACAAAGTTGAGCAATATACCTATTGAGAGCAATTTTGTCAGTAATTTCTTCGCTTCTTCGTAAGAGAGTTTATTTGTCACTACTTGCCTATAGAGAATGTTTGTAGCTTCATAAGAAAATAACGCAGGAGCGATGATCTCCATATTATCGATATTCCATCTCTGTAGTAAACCGATGCCTGTATTCGAATCTGCTTCGGAAAGAACCCATTTGAGAGCAAGGCTTGCATCAACTACCACAACATCAGTCATCACTGTTCTAACTCCTTTAATCGCTCTTCACGTAATTGATGAAGTGTTTCCACGGAATCAAATACTTGCCCAGGATGAGCGTGCATAATCTCCTCACGAGTTTTGATATTGTATACGGGTAGTAATAACAAAATTGTACCTTTTTGGTGACATGGTGTCAAAACACTTTTACATATTGGCATCTTTTGTACTTATGACTTTTTTAGAAAATAATCCCTCGGGTATGTTTTGTGGCACAATAACCTTGAGAATGCTAGGAGCAATACTAAACTCAGCAGGAGTATAGCCCCCTGGTTCTCCGTCGATTTGATAGGGAATTGGTTCAGACGTTTCTATCTTTAAGGCTTTAAATGTATCGTAACGCACCCAGAGACGGCGCTGTTCCCTACGCAGTATAAAATCCCTCGCTACTATAAGTCGTCCCCACAAATTGCGTTTACGCACAATACACAGATCAAGTAGTCCATCATCACACTTTGCTTGCCAGGTAAATTTGACTGCACCTGCATAAAGCTGTGTGTTACCGACGAAGATTTGCAGAGCGCGGGATTTTACCACGTATCTATCGATTTGTGCAACAACTGGGAAGCCCCGATATCCAGGTCCAAGCCATAAAACAGCCAGGGTATAACCGAGAATGCCAAGACGTTTGAGAGGTTTGCCTTCTACTACCTGGGTCACTTCTCCGTCGAAACCAATCCCAACCATTAGTAGAAAATAGCGACCATTAACGCATCCAAGATCAATACGACGTGTTTGTCCATGCACCAGTATATTACGTGCCCGTGTATCGTCTAGGGGAATACCTAATTCTCTGGCCCACACGTTGACAGTTCCACTGGGAAGAACCCCCAACGCAGTTTCACTGCCTGCCAATCCCTGGATAATCTCATTAATTGTTCCATCTCCGCCTGCGGCAATCACCAGGTTCACTTGTTGTTTGACCGCTTTCCGTGCCAATTGCTCGCCATCTCCTGCTGACTGTGTATACCAGAGTTCCGCTTGCCACCCATGATTGCGCAGAAATGAGAGTGTTTCGTCAAAACGACGGTTCTGAAAGGAGAAACCTCCGTTTCCGGATATAGGGTTGGCGATGATAATGGCAAAAAACTGTGAAGAGTCCGAAGAGTGAGAGATACTCTCCATTTCGTCCAATTGCATCTTCGTTCTCTCCTGTAAATTTTACTTAAACGAGGAAGTCTTAATCTACTCGTGGTACACGGGCTAGTATCTCTGATACAACCTCATAATTAATTGTACCCAATCGCTGCGCTACTTGCTCTGCTGTTAAACTGGCATCTTCTTGCCGTCCAATCAGTACGACTTCATCACCCACACGTACCTGTGGAATATGCGAGACATCAATAATGCACTGGTCCATGCAGACCCGGCCAAGCAGAGGGGCTTCTTGCCCATGAACCAGTACGCTTCCCCAGTTTGTGGGTCCACGACGGAATCCATCAGCATAGCCTACAGGCAGGATCGCCACGCAGGTAGACCGATCCGTTGTATAGCTACAGCCATAACTGATACTCTCACCTTCTGGAATAACTTTGACCTGGGCCACCTGTGTTTTGAATGAGAGCGCGGGGCGAAATCCCTCTGGCAGGCGTACTTCGGGCGATGGGTCCAGTCCATACAGTGCAATCCCTGGCCGTACCATGGCGAAATGGGATTCAGGCAGGCTGAGGATAGCAGCGCTATTAGCAGCATGTACGAGCGGTGGGCGAATGTGCTCTGCCTCGATTACCTGCAAAATGTGCTGAAATCGTGTAAGTTGCATACGCGCATGAGTTTGATCGTGTGTATCGGCCATGGCAAAATGCGTGAAAATACCCTCTAACTCAAGACCTGGCAAATGAATAATCCCATGCATTAATTTTAACACTTCGGCAACCTGCTCCGCTCGTATGCCCAGGCGTCCCATGCCCGTATCGACTTTCACATGCACCTTAACTGTCTGTCTTAATGCTTGAGCTGCACGTGAGAGTGCCTGGGCCGATTCAATCGTATACAGCGTGATTGTCAGGCCCAGGCGGACCGCTTCGCGCATCTGCCAGTGAGGCACATAACCAAACACCAGGATGGGCGCGTGTATACCTGCTTCACGTAAAGGAGCTGCCTCGCTCACGGTTGCCACGCCCAGCATACTCGCGCCGTTGTGTAGTACCGTGCGAGCTACCTTCAGTGCCCCATGCCCATAAGCATCGGCCTTGAGACTGGCAAGTATACGCACTCCTGGTTCAATCAAAGACTGGATCTTTCGCGTATTGTTAGCAATGGCGCTCAGATCGATTTCAACCCACGTCGGTCGCTCAGGGCGCGTCACCACAATCTGCTTCCAGCCGGGCGTCTGTCGCACCAGTTGTTCGCGTGCCTGTTCAGGTTGCGCCATCAGTAGTTGAGTGACCCGCTCCATCCTCGTCTCTTCAGACCCTTTAATGAGGATTGTGGGGGTCAGATTATGCCGATGAACTAAAGGATCCCTCACCCGTAGGGGCCGATTTATCGCGCCCATCGCCGATTTATCGGCCTCCCTCAGCACATTCAGCACTGCCTGTGCCGCATCTTCATGTGTCGAAGTGATAATAATTCGCTCGGCTCCCAAGCCAGCTTTACTCGCGGACTCAGCAATCAGTGCCGCCTTGTCTCCGCGCAGAATCAGGTAATCAACACACTGAGCGGCTTTTTGTCCCACTACGCGGCACGCCTCGTCTTCATAATCGCCCAAGCGTAACATATCGCCAAGTACAGCGATGCGACAACTTGCGGGAAGCATTCTAAGTGTCTCTAACCCGGCAATCACCGAAGTGGGCGCCGCATTATGCGTGTCATCGAGTAGCCTTGCCCCCTCTACTCCCGGCAGAGGATTGAGTCTCCCTGGCAGTGGTTGCAAATTCGCCAGAGCATCTTGCATTTCTACTATTTTCAAACCACAATGCTGACCAACAGCATACGCCGCCAGCATAGTCGAAATATGATGTCCTCCCAATAAATACGATGCAAAATGTATTGTGGGGGGAACGTTGTGGCGATCTTCACGGTCGCCCGTTGCTTTACCTGCCTGCCATCCCGCCTTCTTACTCACAATTGGCACATCCCCTCGCACACCCTCCCACGTCACTCTCACATTTTGAACCACCGAGGGTACAAACGTTTTAATAGACGCAATCAACCCATCCCCTATATTTGCAATCAAATTGGCTATCAAGGCATCATCACCATTAACAATCGCCGCCCCTTCTTTCGGAAGAGCGGTAAGCAGTGTACCCAATTCTGTCGCCAATCGCTCGACCGTACCAAAATACTGGAGTTGTGTCGGGCTAATATTGGTAAGCACACCAATCGATGGTTGAGCAATCTGGCACAGCGCGCTTATTTCTCCCGGGTGATCGCAGGCCAACTCCAGTACAGCATATTCGTGGTGCTCTTCCAGCCGACCAAGTGAGAGTGGCAATCCCAGCAAGTCGTTATAGTTTTGCCAGCTTTTGAATGTAGCAAAGTTGCTTGAGAGGACAGCAGCGATTGCTTCCTTGGTGCTGGTCTTGCCCGTACTTCCGGTCACAGCAATCACTGTTGGATGCCACAGATCGAGTATGTATTGTGCGTATTGTTGCAGGGCAAGGCGTGTATCTTCCACAATGATGGTTGCAACACGTGCCTCCATCAGGGTTGCTTGCACTTCCTCTGATAGCGCATTGCTATATTGTTCCTCCAGCAGCAATCCGCAAGCGCCCCGCCGGACTGCATCAAGCAGGTAATCGTGACCATCGCCGCGTTCACCACGTACAGCCACAAATAGCTCTCCTGGAATTAATTGCCGGGTGTCATGGCTAAAGGCGTCGAAATGGCTCTGTTTGCCAGTAGTGAGTAGAACTCCATTGGTTGCCTTACGTAAGTGGTCGAGGTAGATCATTTTGTCTCCGAATACTTGTCTTGCCAAAAAGAACTGAGCCCAGCTACCTTTTTATTCCTTTCAGTTTCGTCATCGTCCAATTTTACCCCCAGAGGTGACTGCCTCTCCTACCTCGCCAAAACATACTGCATCCCACCAACCTGCTTGACCATACCTTTCAGCTCCATCATTGTAAGCGTCGCACTTACAGTCGTCGTCGCCAGACCCGACCCGCGTATCAGCTCATCAATATGGCATGGCTCGTGGCTGATCAACTTCAGAAGAACTCGTTCATCATCGTTGTCGGGTAGCACAGCTTGCATCTCAACATGCTGAGGAATCATAAAGAGATTCAAGGCTTCCAGGATATCATTGACCTCCATCACTGGCTTCGCCCCATCCTGAATCAGCTTGTTCACTCCAGAGCTTTTATTTGAAAGGATGCTACCGGGAATCCCGAAGACATCGCGTCCTTGTTTCAGAGCGAAACTTGCT
>WNFY01018475.1_pt1 | contig 11151 bp, 8 predicted proteins | sample 5400091 | NCBI WGS metagenome assembly WNFY01 (sample SAMN13153364, study PRJNA577476) | soil metagenome | isolation source: 60 cm soil or saprolite under grassland replicate 1 | place: USA:California | collected 2016-06-15
TCTCAGCTCCGCGGCCGGATCACGACCCGCCGATCGGGGTCTTCACCGCGACTGGAGCTCTCGACCCCCGATACCTCGGTCACGGCGTCGTGCACCACCTTGCGCTCATAAGCATTCATGGGGTCCAAGGCCTCTTCCCGGCCCGTTCGGGCCACCCGCCTGGCTACCTCCACAGCCCTGGAGGCCAGCCTGGCCCGCTGCCGCTTCTTGTAGTCCTCGACGTCAACGATGACCCGGCATCGGAGTCCCGTCTTGTGACCAACCACCACCCGGGTCAGCTCCTGGACCGCGTCAAGCGTCTGGCCATGCCGGCCGATCAGGAGGCCCATGTCCTCTTCATCGTCCTCGGATTCTCCTCCCACGACGTTGAGGTACATCGTCCCGTCGTCAACCTGGGGCTGCACCTCGGCGATGAGCCCGATCCGCATGAGCAAGCCCTCGACGAAGTCGGCGGCGATCTCGGCCTGCTCCTCCAGATCCTCCTCCGAGGCTTCCTCACGCCGAGCCTGCAGCCGAACCCGTACCACAGCTTCCTGAGACCCGACCCCCACGAACCCGGCCCGAGGCTCCTGGAGGATCTGCACCGTCACTTCCTGCTCGGTGGCGCCGAGCTCCGCCAGGGCGGACTCGATAGCCTCCTCAACGCTTGGGGCGCTTCTTTCGACTTCTTCCACCGTTGCCTCCCGAACCGGGCTTCTTGGGGGGTGGGGTCGGCCGGGTGGCCGGTCCCGGCTTGGTCTCCCCACTGGATTTCCCCGTTGGTCCCTCTCGGCGCTGGCGTTCGTCCGAAGCCCGATCCATGAGGGACGCCATGAAACCCTTCTTGGCCTTCTTGCCATCGGCGCGGGCCGCGAGCTCTTCGGCCGAGGGTCGGGTCCTGAGCATGAAGTACTGCTGGCCGATCTGCCACAGGTTCGAGGTCGTCCAGTAGACGACCAGCCCCGCCGGGAAGAAGAATCCGAAGACCCCGAACAAGATTGGCATGAACCTGAGCAGGGCCTGCTGTTGCTGGGACGAGGCCCCGGGCGGGCTGGCCTTCTGCATCTGGCGCTGCTGGAAGTAGGTGGTTCCGAACATGAACACCACGAAGAGGTAGTAGGGGACCCTGGTGGCCGCTCCGCTCCCGCAATCGACCCGGTAGACGATCTGCTTACCGTCGATCTTGTGATTGTCCACCAGGGTGGCATTCGGGTTGCCCGCCTCCTTGGCCGAACACAGGAGGTTCATCCCCAGGAAACTGGTACCTGCGGGGGGGCCGGGCTCGGTGGTCGCCTGGCAGACGTCTGACAGACTCAGGCAGTCGCTCGGGCTGGTTACCGGGGGGATCTGCGCGGTGACGTCGGCGTACAGCCTGGAGTCATCCGGGATGTGGATGGGGTGCTGCGGGAACCTCAGGACCGAGTACATCGCGATCAGGATGGGAAATTGCAGGAGCACCGGCCAGCAACCGGAGAACGGGTTGACCCCGTACTCCCGGTACAGCTTCATGACCTCTTCCTGCTGCTTCTGCTTGTTGCCCTTGTACTTCTGCTGCAGCGCCTTGATCTTGGGTTGCACAAGCTGCATGTGCTGCATCGACCGAATCTGCTTGATCCCCAGGGGGAGAAGCACCACCCGGATCAGAACCGTGAGCACGATGACGGTCACCCCGAAGTTGGGGATCACGTCGTAGATCTTGGCGATCAGCCATCCCAGCCCATCGAGAAGCCCCTGGAAGAATGGGGACCACGGATAGGCGCTGATCACGGATCCACCCGGGAAGGGCTACTACCGCGTATGACGGCCTCATACACAGCGTCTCCCGGTCGCGCCCGAGGGACCGGATCGAATCCTCCCTCGGTGAACGGCCCGCACCGCAGGATCCGCCACGTCGCCATGGCCGATCCTCTCCATGCCCCATGGCGCTGGATGGCCTCCCGTGCATATTTGGAGCACGAGGGGTAGAAACGACATTGCCCCCCCAGCCACCCCGACAGGGTCAGCTGGTACAGGCGGATCAGGGCGACCATCGCCCAGCGCACCGGTGTCCCCGCTATCCACAGGAGTCGGCGGATGGTCCTCACGCCCCCATCACGCCCGCGCGAGTCAGCAACTCCTCCATCTCGGCCACCAGGTCCTGTGTCTTGCTCCCGCGGATGGCTCCCCTGGCCACGAACGCGATGTCGTATCCCTTTCGAGCCCGCGGCGCCACCCCTCGCCACGCAGCCTTCAGGATGCGGCGGGCCCGGTTCCGGGGGACCGCCCCACCGACCCGCCGGCCGGCCACGAACGTCGTTGTACCCGACCCGGGCGCGACCAACACTACCATCCGGACTCCCTTCAACGGTTTGCCGGAGGAGAGGACCCTGCCGACGGCCGGATCGCGCGTGGCCTTGCGCCTATGCGGAGAGTCGGGAACGGCCCTTGGACCTGCGTCTGGCCAGGATTGCGCGCCCCGCTCGGCTGCGCATCCGGAGGCGGAACCCGTGGGTCTTCTTGCGACGGCGGTTGTTCGGTTGGAAGGTTCGCTTGGACATCGACTCGATCCTCTTCGGTAGTAGAGCGCGTCGGGCGTGGTCGCGCCGGCGAAGTATACGGGACTCCCTCACTACCGAACAAAGGGCTCCTCCCGGGAGAAAGTGCGTCAAAAGCCACCGTCGAACCGGCCCGGTGGAAAAGTCCGGTGCTATAGTCCGCGGCGCTTCACAGCGGTCACGTCGCCGGGGTTCAGGCGGGAACCGCTCGCCTTCCCCCACGGTTTCCACAGTTGGGGAAAGGCCCTGTGGATTAGGTATGGCAGTCGCCTCGTTCGAAGAAGCCGCAGAACGAACCTGGGCCCGCGTGGTGGAGCGAGCGCGGGATCAGCTGCCGGAGAGCTCGTTCTCCATGTGGTTCGTCGGCGTGCGGGCGACGAGCCTCCACGATGGCGTGCTGGAGGTGACGGCCCCCTCCGACTACGTTCGAGACTGGCTGGCCAAACACTATCTGGATCTGATCCAGGGTGCGGCGACCGATTTCGTGGGGCACCCAACTTCACGTTCGAGACCTTCGTCGCGGGCCCCAGCAACCGGTTCGCCCATGCCGCAGCGATGGCAGTGGCCGAGGCTCCGCCGTCCAAGGCGTACAACCCGCTGTTCATCTACGGGGGGGTGGGCCTGGGCAAGACCCACCTGCTCGTGGCAATCGCGCACCACATGCACCGCCTGGCCCCCAGGCTGCGGGTGAAGTACGTGACGTCGGAGAGCTTCATGGCCGAGTTCATCAAGGCCGTCCGGGAACGCCAGGGCTATCAGTTCGCCGCTCGGTACCGCGACATCGACGTCCTGCTCGTCGACGACATCCAGTTCCTGGCCAAGCGAGAGGAGACGCAGACCGAGTTCTTTCACACCTTCAATGCGCTGCATGAGAAGGAGCGCCAGATCGTGATCGCATCCGACCGGCCGCCGCAGGAGCTCGGGATGGAGGAACGCCTGCAGAGCCGGTTCCGCCTGGGCTTGTGTGTAGATGTCCAGCCGCCCGATCTGGAGACCCGCATCGCCATCCTTCAGCTGAAGGCGCAGCGCGAGTCGGTCCATTTCCCCGAAGACGTGATCGAGTTCGTGGCTTCCAAGTTCGACCAGAACATCCGGGAACTCGAAGGGGCTCTGGTTCGCGTGGTCGCGTGGAGCGACCTCACCGGCCAACCCATCTCGCAGGAGCTGGCGGAGCACGCGCTCGAGGACCTGTTGCCCCAGGCCGAGGCGGAGATCCCTCCGCAGGTGATCCTGGACGAGACGGCCAGGTACTACGGCCTCTCGGTGGACGACCTGATCTCCAAGAGCCGTTCCAGGCCGCTCACGAACGCTCGCCACGTGGCCATGTACTTGATCCGGGAGACGACGGGGATGACCCTGCCGAAGATCGGGGAGCTGTTCGACCGGGACCACACGACGGCTCTGCACGGGATCAACAAGATCGACAAGAACATGCGCGACCGCGAGCCTGTCTACCGGCAGGTCCAGGACCTCTCCCGGATCATCAGGAACCGGACGAGGGCGTTGTGAGCCGGGCGGGGGAAACCCTGGGAGCCGTTGTGGGGCCTCGCTTCTGGCCCAACACCCATTCACCGTTCTCCCCACGGTGTCCACATGTCCCAACCGTGCGCTACGCTCGGGAAATGGGTACCAGATCCATTTTTCCCCAGGACCTACTACTACTAGAGAAGAAGGAAAGACTTCGTAGAAGCAGCGAGGGGGTGGACAGGTGAAGTTCCGGTGCGACCGAGATCTGCTGTCCGAAGGGCTCCAGACGGTCCAGCGCGGGGTCTCGTCGCGTCCCGGCATCCCGGCGCTCACGGGGGTGCTGATGGAAGCGGGATCGGGCACGCTGACCCTCACCACCACCGACCTCGAGGTGTCGGCGCGGCTCACGATCGATGTGCAGGCTCAGGAGGAGGGCGTGGCGCTCGTCCCGGCTCGGTTGCTGGCCGACACGGTGAAGAGCCTGTCCGACGCGCCGGTCGAGTTCGAGTCTGACCAGAGCCAGGCCTGGATCCGCTGCGCCGCATACGAGGGAGCGCTGCGGCTGCTGCCGGCGGAGGACTTCCCGGCGATCCAGCCGCCCTCGGGGACCACGGTGGTGGGGGAGGCGGCGAGGTTCGCCGAGGCGGTGGGTCAGGTGGCACGAGCGGCGTCCAGGGATGAGGCCCGCCCCGTCCTGACCGGTGTCCTGATCGAGGTCAGCCGGGAGGGGGTGACCATGGTCTCCACCGACTCGTACCGGCTGGCCGTCCGTGACCTGGTGGCCACTGCCAGTGGGGAAGGAAGGGCCATCGTTCCCGAGCGTGCGATGTCGGAAGCCGGGCGGGCTGCGGCCGGGCTGGAGAAGGGCGAGGTCCGGCTGTCGCTCGACGAGAGCCAGGTCGCCTTCCAGATCGGGAGCCTCACGCTCACCTCGCGGCTGATCGAGGGGGAGTTCCCGAACTACCGCCAGCTCCTGCCCGAGGCGTACGAGAGCAGGCTCACCGTGTCTCGACAGCAGTTGATGGACGCGGTTCGGCGCGTGGGACTGTTGGCTCGCGACACGTCTCCGGTTCGCCTGGAGTTCAACGCCCTGGGAGTGAAGCTGTCGTCCTCATCGCCGGACCTCGGCCAGGCGGTCGAGGCGGTGGAGGCCCGATACGAGGGCGAGGACATCACGGCGGCGTTCAACCCCAATTACCTGGCCGATGGACTGGCCGCGTCGACGGGGGAGACCGTGCGGCTCGAAGTCCGCGACGGATTGAAGCCCGGCCTGATCCGGGGCGAAAGCGACGAGTTCACATACCTCGTGATGCCGGTGCGTCTTCCGACGCCGGTCGGCTGATCCACCCGGGGCGCTCCCTTGCGGCTTCTGTGGGTGGAGCTCACGGACTTCCGTAACCACCCCAGGACTCGGGTCGAGGACGTCCCGAATGGATTGATCGCGGTGGTCGGGGCCAATGGAGAGGGGAAGACCAACCTTCTCGAGGGCATCGCGTTCCTGTTCTTCCTGGTCTCGCCTCGAGCTTCGAGCACCGAGCCCCTGGTCCGTCGAGGGGCCGACACGGCCTACCTCCGAGGCGAGATCGAGACCGCCGGCGGCCGGGTGCTCGTCGAGGTGGAGATCCCCATGACCTCGCTCTGGCCGCTCAAGGAGTCGGTGCTCACCGCGTACGACCGGACCCTTCGCCAGCGCAACCGACTTCTGAAGGAATGGGAGGGACGGGGAGCGCCGAAGGACCTCGAGGCCTGGGACGCCGAGCTGGTGGCGAACGGATCCGCGCTCCTTCGCCTTCGGGCCGATGCCGTGGCCCGGCTGTCCCCCGGCGCCCAGGAGGAGTTCGCCGGTCTGTCGGGCACTGGGCTGGCCTGCGAGTACCGACCCTCGGTGTGGGGAGAGGACCTGGAGGAGGCGTTCCGGACGCGCCTGGCGGACCGGAGGAACGACGAGCTGACTCGGCGGACCAGCCTGGTGGGCCCGCACCGGGACGACTTGGAGCTCGCCGTGCGGGACCTGGGGGCACGCGCCTTTGCCTCCCACGGCGAGGCGTGGGCCGCCGCGCTGTGCCTTCGCCTGGGCTTGGGGAGCGCCATCCAGGGCGAGGTGGGGGAGCCGCCCGTCCTGCTCCTCGACGATCCGTTCTCGGCCCTGGACCCAAAGCGGGGGGGCCAGGTGGCCGAGCGGCTGGCCGGGCGAGGCCAGGTGGTGGTCACCGTGGCCGACGAGGCCCACGTCCCCCCCAAGGCCGAGGCGGTCTGGGACGTGTCGGCGGGTGCGGCTACTGTCCGCGGGGGAGGTTGAGGGATGCCCTCGAGCAAGGGGTGGCGTGGCCGCCGAGACGAGCGGACCTTGCAGGACACGCCCATCGGGGAGGTGGTGGACGGGCTCCTTCGGGAACGGATATTCGCCCGAGGGCTTCCCATCGGCCGCCTGGCCTCCGATTGGCAGGCCGTGGTCGGTCCTCGCCTGGCCTCCGAGTCGGCCCCCGTAAGCCTGGAAGGGGGGGTGCTGGTGGTCGCCGCAAGCACCGGTCCGTGGGGCGCGCAGGCCCGATTCCTGGCCCGGGAGATCGCCAATCGAGCCAATCGGAGCCTCGGTTCGGAGCTGGTCCGCACGGTGCAGATCGTGGTCCGTCCGGAGCCTCGGAAAGGCTTGTAGCGCAAGGCCAAAGAGCCTGTTTGAGAGCGGGGCAAAGGCCTTGGTTCGTTGGTAGAATCTGGATGGAGTTTTTCCCGCGTGAGGCCCCTCATCGGCTGCGGCGTGCGCTGCCATGTGCGGGCTGGTGGAGGGTCGTTGGCGACACAGAGGAAGGACAACAAGGCCGGGAGTGACGGAGGCTATACCTCAGCCGACATCACGGTTTTGGAGGGCGTCGAACACGTTCGACTCCGGCCCGGGATGTACATCGGGACCACCGGCCCGCGGGGCCTGCATCACCTGGTCTACGAAGTCGTGGACAACTCGGTCGACGAGGCCATGGCCGGGTTCTGTGATCGGATCGTGGTGACGCTCCTCGCCGACGGCGGCGTCCGGGTGGCAGACAACGGCCGGGGTATCCCGGTAAAGCCCATCCCCAAGGCCAAGGACCGCCGCCCGGCCCTGGAGGTCGTCCTGACGACCCTGAACGCCGGCGGGAAGTTCGGCGGCCGGGGCTACCGCATCTCGGGCGGCCTGCACGGGGTGGGGGTCTCGGTGGTGAACGCGCTCTCCGAGAAGCTCGTGGTGGAGGTCGAGCGGGACGGCTACGCGTGGACCGAGACGTTCGCACGTGGCAACCCGACGAAGAGGCTGACCCGGGGAAAGGCCAGCCGGAGGACCGGAACCACGGTCACGTTCTGGCCCGACCGGGAGATATTCGAGGAGATCGAGTTCAAGCGGGAGACCTTGACCGAACGCCTCCAGGAGCTGGCCTTCCTGACGAAGGGCCTGGAGATCCAGCTCCTCGACGAGCGCGAGGACCCGCCCGCGAAGGAGCTGTTCAAGGCGGCCGGCGGCCTCGCGGACTTCGTGAAGCACCTGCAGACCGGCAAGGACGTCCTCCATCCCAAGGTCATCCACTTCGAGGGCCAGGAGCGTGACGGCTCGGCCGAGGTCGAGGTGGCGCTGCAGTGGAACACGGGCTACGCGGAGTCCCTTTACTCGTTCGCCAACACCATCAACACGACCGAGGGCGGCACGCACGAGGAGGGGCTGAAGAAGGCCCTGACGAATGTGATCAACCGGTACGCGCGCCAGAAGGGGCTCCTGCGGGAGAAAGAGGAGAACCTGATCGGCGAGGACATCCGGGAAGGCCTCGTCGGCATCGTGTCGGTGAAGCTCCGGGACCCGCAGTTCGAGGGCCAGACCAAGACCAAGCTGGGCAACACGTTCATCCGCTCGCTCGTGGAGACCACGGTGAACGACCAGCTGGCCACATGGCTGGAGGAACATCCCGGGGACGCCAAGCGCATCGTGGGCAAGGCCGAGCAGGCCGCCAAGGCCAGGATGGCGGCCAAGCAGGCCCGTGACCTGACCCGGCGCAAGTCGTTCCTGGACTCAACCTCGCTCCCGGGCAAGCTGGCGGACTGCCAGCTGACCGATCCGGCGCAGTGCGAGCTGTTCGTGGTCGAGGGCGACTCGGCGGGCGGGAGCGCCAAGCAGGCCCGGGACCGAGCAACGCAGGCCATCCTGCCCATCCGTGGGAAGATCCTGAACGTCGAGAAGGCCCGGCTGCACAAGATCTTGGAGAACCTGGAGATCCAGGCCCTCATCACGGCCATCGGTACGGGGATCGCCGAAGAGTTCGACGTCACGAAGGCCCGCTATCACAAGGTCGTGCTGATGGCCGACGCCGACGTCGACGGAGCGCACATCCGCACGCTGCTCCTCACGTTCTTCTTCCGGAACATGCGGGACTTGATCAATGCAGGCTACGTGTACATCGCGCAGCCACCGCTCTATCTGGTGAACGTCGACCGCGTGCCGCACTACTTCTACACCGAGAAGGAATGGGACGTGTTCCGCAAGCAGGACGGCAACCGGAAGCTCGAGACCCCCCAGCGGTTCAAGGGCCTGGGGGAGATGGATGCCGTCCAGCTGTGGGAGACGACGATGAACCCGGAGAGCCGGATCCTGCTCCAGGTAACCATGGAGGACGCGGCCACGGCCGACCGGCTGTTCACCATCCTCATGGGGGAGGACGTCCCAGCCCGCCGGGAGTTCATCGAGGCCAACGCCAAGCAGGTGCAGAACCTGGATGTCTAGGCAAGCCGGAGGGGGCGGGGGGACCGTGACCCTCCTCAACGGCCGGATCGAGCCGGTCGAGATCGAGGAGGAGATCCAGCGCTCCTACCTGGATTACGCGATGTCGGTCATCGTGGGCCGGGCGCTGCCCGACGTCCGCGACGGCCTGAAGCCGGTGCACCGACGGATCCTGTGGTCGATGCTCGAGTCCGGCCTGAGGCCGGACCGCCCACACCGCAAGGCGGCGTGGGCGGTCGGCGAGGTGGTCAAGAAGTACCACCCCCACGGGCTGGACGCGGTCTACGAGGCTCTGGTCCGGATGGCCCAGGACTTCTCGCTCCGCTATCCGCTGGTGGATCCGCACGGCAACTTCGGGTCGGTCGACGGCGACCCGCCAGCCGCCATGCGCTACACCGAGGCCCGCCTGGCCCCCATCGCCCTGGAGGTCCTCCGCGATATCGAGGCCGAGACCGTTGACTTCGTCCCCAACTACGACGGGCACGAGCAGGAGCCCACGGTCCTTCCCTCGCGGTTCCCCAACCTGCTGGTGAACGGGGCCGGCGGCATCGCCGTGGGCATGGCTACCAACATCCCGCCGCACAACCTGGGCGAGGTCATCGACGCGGCCGTGCACTACCTGGATCAGCCGGAGTCCAAGCCAAAGGACCTGATGAAGTTCATCAAGGGACCCGATTTCCCGACAGGCGCGTCCATCCTGGGCAAGCAGGGCATCACGGACGCCTACACCACGGGCCGAGGCTCGATCAAGGTCCGGGCGGCCACCCAGATCGAGGAGACGTCGCAGGGACGGCAGCGGATCGTGGTCACGGAGCTCCCGTATCAGGTGAACAAGGCTCGCCTGGCCGAGAAGATCGCCGAGCTCGTTCGGGGCGGCAAGCTGAAGGACATCGCGGACCTTCGCGACGAGTCAAACCGCCAGGGGATGCGCCTGGTGATCGAGCTCAAGCGCAATGCCAATCCGCACGTGGTGCTGAACCAGCTGTTCAAGCACACGCAGCTCCAGGAGAGCTTCGGCGCGATCATGCTGTCGCTGGTCGAGGGGGTGCCGCGCATCCTGAACCTGGCAGAGATGGTCGGCTATTACGCCGACCACCAGGTCGACGTGGTCACCCGCCGGACCCAATACGAGCTGAGGAAGGCCGAGGAGCGGGACCACATCGTCCAGGGCCTGCTCATCGCGCTCCAGCACCTCGATGCCGTGATCAAGATCATCCGCGGCTCGCGCGATGCGGAAGAGGCCCGCACCAAGCTGATGAAGCAGTTCAAGCTGAGCGAGATCCAGGCCAACCACATCCTGGACATGCCCCTGCGCAGGCTGACTCGCCTGGCGCGTGAGGAGCTCGAGCAGGAGCACAAGGACCTGCTGGCGACGATCCGGCGGTTGAAGGCGCTCCTGAAGGACCCCAAGAAGATCCGGAGCGTCATCAAGGACGAGCTGGCGGAGATCAAGAAGAAGCACGCCGACCCCCGCCGGACGCAGCTTCGTCCTGACGCGGGCGAGCTCGACGTCGAGGACCTGATCGCCGAGGAGGACGTGGTCATCACGGTGACCAGGGCCGGCTATGTCAAGCGCCAACCCATCGACGCGTTCCGCCGCCAGGGACGGGGCGGCCGGGGGGTCCGGGGGACCAACCTGAAGGAAGAGGACGTCGTCAGCCACGTGTTCACGACGACCACCCACCACTGGCTGCTGTTCTTCACCACCAAGGGCAAGGTCTACCGGGTCAAGGTCCACGAGGTGCCGGAGGCCGGGCGGACGGCCAGGGGCCTGTACGCGGCGAACCTTCCCGGCGTGAGCATCACGGGGGACGAGAAGGTCTCGACCGTGATCGACCTCAAGGACTACGACGAGGGCGCGTACCTGTTCTTCGCCACCAAGCAGGGGATGGTGAAGAAGACCCCGCTCCCCGAGTACGACTCCCCACGCACCGGCCTCACGGCGGTGAACCTGAAGCCCGGCGACGAGATGATGGACGTGCTCCTGACCAACGGCAAGGACGAGATGATCCTCGTGTCGCGGAAAGGCCAGGCGATCCGGTTCAAGGAGGCACTAGTACGGCCGATGGGACGAGCCACGGCCGGCGTGATCGGCATGCGCCTAAGCCAAGGCGACGAGGTCATCGCGGTCGGCGCGGCCTCGGCCGGCGAGGAGCTGATCAGCGTGACGCAACAGGGCTACGGCAAGCGGACGCCGCTGAAGGAGTACCCGACGAAGGGCCGGGGAGGGAAGGGCGTCATCGGCCACTCCCTGACCAGGAAGACGGGGCTGCTCGCCGGGGCCTTCGTCGGCTCGAAGGGCCAGGACATGTTCGTCATCTCCTCCTCCGGCATCGTCATCCGAGTCGGCGCCGGCGACATCCGGCGGGTCGGCCGGGCCAGCCAGGGCGTGCGCACCATGCGGGTGGAAGAGGGCGCGCACGTTGTGGCCCT